>Ga0123390_1069911_pt1 | contig 31370 bp, 29 predicted proteins | sample T3HHNO3metaT_FD_89918 | JGI IMG/M metagenome (GOLD analysis project Ga0123390, IMG submission 89918) | Methane-oxidizing artificial microbial communities from Washington, USA to study methane cycling - T3-HHNO3 metaT (Metagenome... | ecosystem: Engineered > Modeled > Simulated communities... | reverse complement strand
CGAAATTATAAGAAGGTCAAAGATGGAGACTAATCGCCATGTCACACTTGATCTGGAACAGGCTGCCGAGTTTTTGCATATGTCGCCTGCTGTTTTGCGCCAGAAGGCCAAAGCCGGTTTGGTTAAGGGTGCCAAGCCGGGCAAATGTTGGGTGTTTCTGCAAGATGATCTTGCCGATTATTTGCGCTCGTTATATCTTGGTGCTGGGCAAGCGCCGCAGAGTGGTTTACCAAGGGAGGTAAAACTATGTCACTCTTTAAACGCGGCAATATCTGGTGGACGCGGTTCACAACACCCAACGGCGAGCGCATACGCGAATCGACTGGGACTGACGACCGCAAGCAAGCCCAGGAGTACCACGACCGGCTAAAGGCGAAATATTGGGACGTGCAAAAGCTGGGGGAAAAGCCTGAACGCAGTTGGCAAGATGCCGTCATGCGGTGGTTGGATGAAACCAGCCACAAGGCTTCCCAGCACGATGATATTCATCATTTGCGCTGGCTCGATCCTTATCTGGGGGCGTTAAGCCTGAACAATATTACCCGTGATCGCATTGATCAACTGATTGCCCGGCGTAAAAGCGAAGGTGTCAGCAATGCCACCGTCAATCGAATGTTGGCAGTGATTCGGGCGATTCTCAGGCGAGCATCCTTGGATTGGGAATGGATCGACAAGATACCTCGAATCAAGCTGCTGCCGGAACCGAAACGGCGCATTCGCTGGATCACTCGCGAGGAAGCGGCGGCTTTGATCGAGGATTTGCCGGAACATCTGGCGGAAATGGTGCGCTTCTCCCTGGCGACAGGGTTGAGGCAAGCCAACGTCACCCACTTGGAATGGTCGCAAGTCGATCTGGAAAGGCGGGTCGCCTGGATTCATGCTGATCAAGCGAAGGCACGGAAAGCGATTTCGGTGCCGTTGAATGCTGAGGCGGTTTTAGTGCTTAGGCGGCAACTAGGCAAACATCAAGCGCGGGTTTTCACCTATCAGGGTAAGCCGGTGATCGATGTGAATACCAAAGCTTGGCGGCATGCGTTAAAGCGGGTCGGGATCGAGGATTTTCGCTGGCATGATCTGCGGCATACCTGGGCGTCCTGGCATGTGCAAAACGGTACGCCGCTGCATGTGCTTCAGGAACTGGGGGCTTGGGAATCGGTGGAAATGGTACGGCGCTATGCGCACCTGGGGCAAAATCATCTGGCAAGTTATGCCGAAAGTCTGTGTCAGCTTCAAGCAGTCCCTGACACAAATTTGGCACAGCAAGCCGGAAGGCAATAAAAAAGGCCTAGGTTTTTCAACCTAAGCCTTTGATATATATGGAGCTGGCGATGGGACTCGAACCCGCGACCGGCTGATTACAAATCAGCTGCTCTACCAACTGAGCTACACCAGCAAATGATTTGCGCATTATACCTGTAATTTCGAACTTTTCCAGCATTAAGTTTAGTTGGCTCGTCGAATTGCAGTCACACCCCTTGAATACTGCTCAGCATACTGCCAATGTAATTGAGCGTTTCATGCAGAAAAACAATTAGCTCATCCAGTTTATCTTGCACAAACACCAGGAAATGACTGTGGTTGAAGTTTTGATCTTGGTAAAAACTCAAACCGTTGTTAATGGTATTGGCCCCCATCAACAACATGATGAATGCCGCAGCTTTCAACATTAAACCGCGTAGTTTCACACTCATTTTGCCGAAGGCGACGCTGATAAACAGCATCATCGGTAAAGTCCCTGCGCCAAATGCCAACATCAACGCCCCACCCTCAAGCAACGTAGCAGCAGTGGTGGCTTTCACAGCCATAGCAAACGTCAACATACATGGCATCAAACCATTCAACAGGCCAGCGATAACTGAACCTAGCAATGGTCCTTTTTGATTAGCCGCAGCATAACCTTTGCGTAACACTTGCATGGGAATCAAGCGTATCGAGCCTTGCCAGGGTATCCAGCCCAATACACCCAGTGCCAACACAATGACGACCGCGCCCATCAACATTTGTAGGATACTCTGGATCTTGCCGAACAAGCCGCTGGATACCAGCACCACGCCCAAAGAAGCAGCTAATACGCCGATCAAGGTATACACGGAAATTCGCGCGGCTTGATAAGCTATATAAGGTAGATAACTGCGGCTTTTCCCGGCCCGCATGAAATAACCGGATACTAGCGCCCCACACATCCCCAAGCAGTGCCCGCTGCCCAAGAATCCGGCAACGAACGCCAGGGAGTAATCGAATCCCGTGGCCGCAGCCATTTCGGTCATGCCGTGCATGGCATGATCCATACCTTCCATATTGTGTTCCATTTATTTGTTCAATCGAAGTGAGTTGACGATGACCGACACAGAACTCAAAGCCATCGCCGCGGAGGCGATCATCGGATTGAGCTTGCCCAGCGCCGCCACCGGAATCGCTATAGTGTTGTAACCGAACGCCCAGAATAGATTTTGCTTGATGACGCGGATGGTAAACGCGCTAAGTTCGATGGTATCGGTGACCTTACCGATATCGCCTTGCACCAGGGTCAGATCGGCGGATTCGATGGCAATATCGGTACCGCTACCTACTGCAAAACCAACATTGGCAGCGGCCAGCGCCGGCGCATCATTGATGCCGTCGCCGATCATGCCGACATTGTGTCCTTCATCCTGCAACTGGCGAATGATTTGCAGCTTTTGCTCAGGCTTGGCGTTGGCGACCACATCGGCTATCCCGACTTTTTCCGCAATATAATGAGCGGTCCTTTCGGTGTCGCCGGTCACCATCATGGTTTTGATGCCCAGTTCATGCAGACGCGCTATAGCTGCCGCAGCTTCCGGACGCGGATTGTCGGCGATTGCAAAAACCGCAGCCTCCTTGCCGTTGATCGCCATGTACACCGGGGTTTGCCCTTGATCGGCAAAATTGTCGGCCTGCTCCACTAAGCGGCTTACATCAACTTGCTGATTCTCCAGCCACCCCCGATTTCCCAGCAGCAATTTGTAACCGTCCACCTCGGCACGAATGCCGTGGCCGGTTTCGCTGTAAAAATAAGCGCAATCCTGCAACTCGACACCCGCGTCGCGGGCGAATGCCACCACGGCTTTGCCGAGAAAATGTTCGGAATTGTTCTCGGCGGATGCCGCCAACATCACTAGTTTATTCTCTACCAGACGGGATAATTTGTAGACCTTGCTCACCCTGGGCTTACCCTCGGTGATGGTGCCGGTCTTATCGAAGACGATAGCATTCAGTTTACTGGCAATCTCCAGGCTTTCGCCGTTGCGGATATACACGCCCTGCTTGGCGGCTTGGCCGGTGCCGACCATGATTGCCGCCGGTGTCGCCAGTCCAAGCGCGCAGGGACAAGCGATCAACAAAACCGTGATGGCATTGCCGAAAGCAAACGCGAACGGCGCGCCGGCCAGCAGCCAACCCACCAGCGTCGCGCCGGAAATAGCCATCACCGCCGGCACGAATACCGCCGAAATTTTATCGACCTGTTTTTGAATCGGCAGTTTGGCGGCCTGGGCTTGATCGACCATATGCACGATGCCCGCCAGCACGGTATCCATGCCTATCGCCGTGGCCTTGATTTGCAACACGCCGTTGCCGTTGACACAACCGCCGATCACTTGATGGCCGATGTTCTTCACCACCGGCATACTCTCCCCGGTGATCATCGCTTCATCGACCGTGGAAAGACCCGCGATCACCACGCCGTCGGTTGGGATTTTTTCACCGGGCCTGACCAGCATCACATCTTCGATCTTGATGTCGTCAACATCGACAATACGTTCGCTACCGTCATCCAGCAACAATGTCGCGGTTTGCGGTTGCAGATCGACCAATTTACGGATCGCTTCGCCGGCCTTGCCCCTGGCCCGCTCTTCCAGATAGCGACCCAGCAGTACAAAAGTGATAATCGCCGCCGCCGCTTCGAAATACACATGGCCGCGCCGCCGGAACAGAGATGGAATGCTGTAGCCGTAAGCAGAGCCCACGCCCAGCGCAATCAAGCTGTCCATATTAGCCGCGCGCTGTTTGGCCAGCCTATAGGCCTTGCTGAAAAACTGGCTGCCGGTGCCGAATACCACCTGCGTGGTCAGCGCAAACTGCAACCAATGCATCCAGGAGCGGCCGCCCATCGTCATGGCAATCGTCACCACCGGAGTGGTTAACAGCCCTGCCCATACAAATCGACGCCGGGCTACGTCAATTCGTTGCAACTCCTTTTCGATAAGCTTTTTCCGCTGCGAGAGCGTATCAATGGGCATGGCGCTATAACCCAGTTTTTCGATTTTATCGATCACCTCTGCCTTGCTGATCTGGCCCTGCACCGTAACGGTTTCGGTGGCAAAATTGACGCCGGCTTTTTTAACCCGTTCGTCGCGGTTTAACACCATTTCGATCAATAGCGCGCAGGACGCGCAACTCATGCCTTGCACGGCTAAATCAACTTCTTGCAGGGGCCCGTCGAATGCTTTTTTCTTGTCTTTTTTAAACTCAGTCTGCTTTAACGCGATATTACCCAACACAGCGTCCAACATGATCAGCAAGTTTTTTGCCGGTAAACGATTGGAATCGAATTCAATCACCACTGAACCGATTTCAAATACCGAGCGCACACTTTTAATTTCCGGGCGCTTTTTCAGCAGTATTTCCAGGATATAGCTGCGTTCAGGGTCGTTAAGTAACACCGGCGTAATGATCCGGATACGACTTTTTAGCTGATGTCGAACGGAAAAATGCACGTAATTTAGAGTATCGGTTTCCATGGGCGACTGAGGATTTGATGGGCTAGCGAGCCAATCCTATGGAAATCATAGGATTGGCGTTGACAATCTCTACTTGGGCCGGCGCGAACGCACTAATAAGAAAAACATATAAAACACCGCCATCCACTCGTAACGATGCACGATGGGTTTGACCAACCACTCTTGCGTGATGCGGGTCCAGTGAGTTTTTATCAAATACAAGACCAGCACATCGTTCAAAAAATCTATCGTGGCTTTTTCGGGATCTTTAAACAGAGCTTTCGGGCCTTTGGTACTGACCTTACCGATAATTTTGGCCGCCTGTACCGTTTCCTTGCCGGCTTGATATTTATCATTGAACCACCCGCCAATCCGGGTACCTTTCAATCGCTTTTTGATGCCGAGAACAGACTTTTTAGCCTTCTCAGCCAGCGGTTTACTTTCGAAAAACTCTTGCTGCTCCAGTTCGGCAAGAATTTGAAACAGCTGTGCCGCTACACTGGTAAAGCCACAGATAGCCTCATCGTATCTGATTGATAATTTGCCCTGCCTGCGATACAGGCTCACGGATTGGACGCCGTTGATCGCACCAAGCTTGGTGCTTATCAATGTTGCCACCGTCGGTTGACAAGCTTGCGTGGGCACCTGAAAACGCACATGACCGTCATGGCGGTAACGTAGTACAAATTCTTTTTGGATAGCCATAGTCAACAGGGGAAAGTAAAACGGGCGGCCCTGCTTTAGCAGCGACCACCCGTTTCAAGTTACAGCCAAATGTCCAAGAATCGAACGGGGTTAATTGCCTTCTTTCGCTTCGGCAACGATGTCTTCGAGATTTTCTTTTTGATGCAACACAAAATCCTTGCCGGCATCAATCGTTTTTGTGGCGCTGGAAATAATTTCCTTTCTGTATTTGTAAACAAAATAGCCCGCCACCATGCCTGCACCGAACACCAATAGAGGGTGCTTCGCTAATTTAGTCATCAATTTTCCTCCAGTGTTTACAGTTGCAGTGGCTAGTGTACCAGCCACCACCTGCTTAGTCATGGATGAATCGTTCGAGCTCTTCTTTGAATTGTGAACATGGGCCATATGCGTCCTCGTTGCTGGTTAAGACCGGGGCTGGTTTGAATCGTCGGCGTCTTCAGGTAAAACCTGTGCTTCGTGCAACATTTGGTAGATCCCCTTGCAGCCCTCGCAGCAAAAGCGCTTGTCGCCTTGCAGGGTTTTTAATCTAAACCCTTCCACTTCAACGGCTAACCCGCAAAGATCGCAGCTTTTCTTATTATCATCCATTGTTACACGAACTCACTTATTACCTGTGCACATTGCAGGATTATAGCGCCTAAATAAACCTGGTAAACACCAGGCGCAAAAACAAAACAAGCACCGCCAAGACCTGTAAAAATAGGAAATTATCGATAGCCCTAACGCTTACCAAGCCAGTAACAGGTAGATACATCTGTGCGGTCATCGTTTGCCGTGTGCGGCTCGGCTAGATGCCTTCATCAACGCAATTCTCAGGGCACCAGTCAAACTTGCGCTCAAACCAAGACGCATCGCCAAGGCAGGTACCAATATCATTGACGCCACCGCCAAACCTGCCCCCAGCACCAAGCCGGCAGTATTGATTTGCTGTGCCACGACTTCTTGATTTACAACAATTAATTCTTGAGCCATTAACATACCTCACGCAGAAAAAATTAAAAATCCACCGGAGGTAAAGAGCATAAAAGATGCCAAAATATAATCATTTGATTATATTGACTAAAAGTAAAAACGTTTTAAAAAACCAGCAAAAACAAGGGAAATGCCTCGTTATTTTTAAGTTATTTAACATAGTTTTTGTAAAGAGCATTCAAAAAAAATCCCCAGCCTTGTATCTGAATGCGATACAAAAACCGGGGACTATTGATTGTCTAGCGCTCGCAACGAGCAAAAATCAGCGTGTCAGAACTACTCCTGATCAAGGCCAAACGCTTTGTGCAGTGCGCGCACCGCCAGCTCCAGGTACTTCTCGTCAACCACCACGGAAATCTTGATTTCGGATGTCGAGATCATCTGGATATTGATACCTTCGTCGGCCAATACTTTGAACATGGTGCTGGCGATGCCCGCGTGCGAACGCATACCGACGCCGACAATCGACACTTTGACGATACTGTTATCGCCAATGATGGTCGTGTTACCGCCCAAGTCGGCGCGCAAACCTTCCAACACTTTCTGCGCGCGGGCAAAGTCGTTGCGATTCACCGTAAAGGTGAAATCGGTCGTGCCATGTGCGGAAATGTTCTGCACGATCATGTCCACCTCGATATTCTCGGCGGCGATCGGTCCCAGGATTTTCGACGCCACGCCCGGCAGATCAGGCACGCCGGTCAAGGTCAGCTTGGCCTCGTCCCGGTTAAACGCGATGCCTGAAATTAACGCTCTTTCCATTTCTGATTCCTCGTAGGTAATAAGGGTGCCGTTGCCTTCCATAAACGAAGACAACACGCGCAATTTGACATTGTATTTGCCGGCGAACTCGACCGAACGGATTTGTAAGACTTTCGAGCCCAAGCTGGCCATTTCCAGCATTTCCTCAAAAGTGATGTGATCCAGGCGGCGGGCTTTCGGCACCACGCGCGGATCGGTGGTATACACACCGTCCACGTCGGTGTAGATATGGCATTCGTCAGCCTTCAAGGCCGCCGCCAACGCCACGCCCGTGGTATCCGAGCCGCCGCGTCCCAAGGTCGTAATATTGCCGTGCTCGTCCACGCCCTGGAATCCGGCCACCACCACCACCCGACCGGCATCGAGATCAGCACGCATATTAGCTTCGTCGATCTCCCGTATCCGCGCCTTGGTATGCGCGCTATCGGTGAGAATCCGCACTTGCGCGCCGGTATAAGAGCGCGCCTCGCAACCCAACTGATGCAAAGCCATCGACAGTAAAGCGATGGTGACTTGCTCGCCGGTGGACAACAACACGTCCAACTCCCGGTCGGTCGGCTGCGGCTGCAACTCTTTTGCCAAGGCCACGAGGCGATTGGTCTCCCCGCTCATCGCGGACACCACTACCACAATTTGATCGCCCGCATCGCGGGCTTTTTTCACTTTCTCGGCGACCGCCTTGATACGTTCCACCGTACCAACGGAAGTGCCGCCAAATTTATAGACGTACAATGCCATGTTTTTATTGACCTTCTAGGCTTTCTAACGCCCCTAAATTCCCTCTCCCTCAGGGAGAGGGTTAGGGTGAGGGGAATAATGTGTCGCTATCGCGACTGATTTTTTAATGCCGGCATACACCGACAAACGATATAAATGATTTAGCCTATCCCGGCAGAAGGCGCAACAATAACGCCGTAATCAGCATAATTTGCAGCATACCGACACCGACAACCCAGCGTACCATTTCGGCTTTATTTTCCGACATTTTGGCTTGAAGCTGTAATTCAGATTGCTTAATGTCCCGACGTAGATCGGTTTCGAGCTCAAGCAGATCGTGTTTGGTAATCACTTGATTTTCAATGTTCGTTAATTTTAGTGTCGCTATCGCGACAGGTTATTTTAATGTCGGTTCTCGCACCGACAGGCGAGATACTTTTCTTTGCTTGTCCAAAGAAAAGTATCCAAAAGAAAAGACACCCGGACGCCGCTTATTCCCTGCGCTCCTCGCTTTTGGCGGGGGTTGCCGAAAGGGGCTTCCTGCCCCTTCGGCAACGCGATGCATCCCTGCATCGCCCCTTCGGGCTAATCCCGCCAAAAGCTCCGGTGCTCGGCGCGGCATACGGGATGTAAACCATCCCAAAATTCAAGATCTAAAATGAATGCAATTTACGTTCGTTTATTTGATCATCTCAATTAAGTTGAGTGGCCTTGCTAGCACTTCCATGCCTTGCGGCGTTCTTCCAGTCTCAAAAACGGTCTTCCAGAAACTATTGTTTTGTTTTCCACCAAATACTGTGGCGGAAAGATCAGTATTCACCCAAAGCGGAAGGGAAGCCAGGTTCTGTAGAAACTTGCGCATATTTTCCCAAACCTGCTCTGGAAACGGATATTGAAAAAGTCGTCCTTGCGGATCGGGACGACCTTGCATAATGAAATACTGTCTAGCAATCTGACCAGAATATTGCAGCCAGTTATATACGATCTCCTCCTTGCTCATGCGAAAAGCCCGCAAATGATCATGAGCAAATGATTCACCATTTTGCAATCGGTTTTCGATTTTATCTGTACCAATCTCTGGATCAAATTTATCAACGTAAATTTCCTCAGCCGCCAGATTCATCAATCTGAGAATTTGCTCTCGCTCCAGTTGTCGTGGATTGGAACCTTCTTCAAGATGAAAATTTATAGGTGTCTCCAATACTTCCTGATAAACGAAGAACGAGTAAAAGGTCTTCTCGATGGTACTGTATGACAGTGGACGCTCTTTTCCTCGACCGCCAAAATCGATGTAGTCTCGTAGCTTATTATCTGGATCAGAAATTACACCATCACGCAACGCATCAAGGATATAGCGTTTAATTTCCCTAGACTGTCCTTTGAAGTGATTCACCAGGTCCCGTTCCGAAAATCCAAGATCATCTTCACTACGCCCCGTTTCCTTTTGAAAACGGGCTATGCGGTCGTGATATAGCGAACTACCAAGATGTCTTTGTACTGATTTATCAAATGCTACTTGCTTGAGAGTTGTTCCCGCGTTGGTGTTCGTCGTAATCAGCGTGTCTGGATCAGGGTCGATGAATACTCGAACGGGTAAGTATCGTGCACCCAGCATGATTTGAGCAGCGGCCTTATGTTGACCATCAAAGATGTGGATTGCACATTTGTTGTCATCTGACCGAATCCAACCCAATGGCACATGTAATTGTGGACGCTTCTGATAAAACTCTTCTATAAGTTTTGAGATGTTAGGACCAATTGACCGTGGATTGATATGGTTGTCATGCGCAAGATATTCAATTGGGATTCTGGCGAAGAAATACCGAAAACCACTCATCTCATCTTCATACACCGGCACGTTGAAGAGGGTATTATTTCCTAATTCACTCAGACTGTAGGTAAAGACCCCATCAGCTAGGTTGAAACCCAGCTCATGACATCCACCCCCAACCTGTTTGAGAATGTCGCCAAGGTTTGGGCTACGATTTTCTGGTTCCAAAATTTCTTTTAATCGCGCGAAACGTTGAAGCACTCTCGCAACTTTGAGGTTAGAAGCTTGTTTACTTCTATTGCAACTTGCGTGAGCTAAAGCAAAATTATCTTCATCGTCTTTACCGCCAAGTTTCAAAGGAACAACATGGTCAATATCTACCGCTCCTTTGTGTACTTGCAAATCGATTGCCTGCTCACATATAAAGCAATTCCCTCCTTGGATGCGATGCAGTTTAATTTCTAATACCTGCCTGTCGTCTGTACTCAATCGATTTAAAAATAAAGATGCCACTAGATTTTCCCTTCCAAATTATTTTTGTTGACACTGACAGTTCGACAAATATTCAAAATTAGTCTCATAGGTTGGATTAGATATTAGCCATAACCAAACTACTGCTGCTCCGAAATATTTGGTTACTCTATCGCTAACCCAACCTACATTGGGGAGGGTTTTATCCCGTATGCCGCGCCGAGCACCGGAGCTTTTGGCGGGATCAGCCCGTAGGGGCGATGCATGGATGCATCGCGTTGCCGAAGGGGCAGGAAGCCCCTTCGGCAACCCCCGTTAAAGGCGAGGAGCGCAGGAAACAAGCGGCGTCCGGGTGTCTTTTCTTTTGGATACTTTTCTTTGGACAAGCAAAGAAAAGTATCTCGGCTGTCGGGCCGAGACCCGACATCAAAAAACCGTCGCCATAGCGACACAACTAAACCAACAGCCTATTTACCACTCAATTTCTTGATAATAGTTTTCGCCAGATAATCGTTAATTTCGTTATGTCTCGGCACAGCCTGAGATTGCCGCGTTTCTTCGTTGGTATACCAATCGTGATTGCCACCATGCCTGGATAAACGACAACCCATTTCTTCAAGAATTTTTAGCAAATCCCGTCTTTTCATCAGGCGACCTGCAAAGTCTCCACTTTACGAAGAAAAGGAATCTCCTGCGTTTCAAAGTCCTTAAACAAATCCAACAAGTTTTCCTGCAATTCTTGCTTGGATTCGCCTTGCGTTAAATAATCAGGATATTCATTCAGAAAACCCAAATAAAAATCGCCGTCTTTCCAGCAAGTATATTCAACCGTTTTCATTGTCATCTCCCAACAAAAGCTTTACGGTAGACGATAACCCCCACCGTAACGATTAACTCAGCCGCTCCCTCACCCACTCCGGCACAGCCGCCAGCGCCGCCGGCAATCCGGCAGGATCATTCCCGCCAGCCTGCGCCATATCCGGCCGACCACCGCCTTTGCCGCCGACTTGGGTGGCGACAAAATTCACCAATTCCCCGGCTTTGACTTTATCCATCGCATCTTTCGACACACTGGCGATCAGACTGACTTTATCGCCGCTGACCGCCGCTAATACTAAAGCCGCACTGCCTAATTTGTTTTTTAACTGGTCAGCCAGATCGCGTAAAGCCTTGGGATCGACGTCGTCGAGCTTCACAGCTAGTACTTTCACGCCGTTGACATCCACCGCTTGGCTGGTCATTTCATCGCCCGCCGAGCTGGCTAATTTAGCCTTCAATTTTTCCAGCTCTTTTTCCAGGCCACGGGTTTTTTCCATCAGTTGATGGACTTTATCGGCAGCCTTATCCGGCGCGGCTTTCAGTAAGCCGGCAATGCTGAGTAGAGCTTTTTCACGTTGATCGATCCATTCCAATGCGCCTTGACCGGTGACGGCTTCCAGACGGCGGACGCCGGCAGCGACGCCGGTTTCGCCGACGATTTTGAACAAGCCGATGTCGCCGGCTCTATCAACGTGCGTTCCGCCGCATAACTCGGTGGAGAAATCGCCGATTTTAAGCACCCTTACTTCGTCGCCGTATTTCTCGCCGAACAAGGCCATCGCGCCGGCTTTCACGGCATCGTCTTTCGCCATGATTTCGGCAGCGACCGGGTTATTCAAACGAATTTGTTCATTTACCAAACGTTCGACGGTAGCAATTTCCGTCGGCGTCATCGGTTCGAAATGGGAGAAGTCGAAACGCAAGCGCTCGGAATTAACTTGCGACCCCTTTTGCGCCACATGCTCACCCAAGGTCGCCCGCAACGCGGCATGCAATAAATGCGTGGCGGAATGGTTGCGTTCGGTAGCTTTACGAATCTCGGCATCGACGCTGACTTCACAAGCTTGGCCTTCGCTGAGGGTGCCGCGCAACACTTTACCTTTATGCAGGAATAGTTTGCCGCCCTGTTTTTGGGTATCTAGAACTTCGAAAACCGCGTCACCACATTCGATGCGGCCGGTGTCGCCGACTTGGCCGCCGGACTCGGCATAGAACGGAGTTTGATCCAAAATCACCACGCCTTCGTCACCGGCTTCCAAAGCATCGACCGGCTGGCCTTGCTTGAACAAGCCCAGAATTTGCACCGAGCCGTCCAGATGGAAATAGCCGGTAAATTCGGTACTGCTGTCGTGTTTGATGTCTTGATCGTAATCGGCTGCGAAGCTACCGCCAGCCCTCGCCCGATCGCGCTGTGCGGCCATTTCAACTTCGAAACCGGCATGATCCACACTGAGTTGGTGTTCGCGGGCAAAATCGGCGGTCAAATCCACCGGGAAGCCGTAAGTGTCATACAACAAGAACACCACGTCGCCGGGGATGACATGACCGTCCAACTTAGCGGCACAGGCTTCCAGAATTTTCATGCCCTGCTCCAGGGTTTCCGCGAAGCGCTCTTCTTCTTTTTTTAGCACACGTTCAACTTGTTCCTGCGCCTTAGCCAACTCGGGATAAGCCGTGCCCATTTCAGCGACCAGCGGCGCAACTAGCTTGTAGAAGAAGGTGTCTTGAATACCCAAGCGGTACCCGTGGCGAATCGCCCGGCGCACGATGCGGCGCAATACATAGCCGCGGCCTTCGTTAGAAGGCAATACGCCATCGGCCACCAAAAACGCACAGGAACGAATATGGTCGGCAATTACCCGCAACGAACTATTCGCCAAATCGTTGGTGCTAGCTAGCTGGGCGGCAACTTTTAACAGGTTTTGGAACAGGTCGATTTCATAGTTGCTATGCACACCTTGCATCACCGCCGAAATCCGCTCCAGGCCCATGCCGGTATCGACCGATGGCGCTGGCAAGGGCGTCAAGTGACCGTCCTTGTCTCGATCGTATTGCATGAACACCAAGTTCCAGATTTCGATGTAACGGTCGCCGTCTTCGTCGGGGCTACCGGGAGGCCCACCAGCTACATGTTCGCCGTGATCGTAGAAAATCTCGGTGCAAGGACCGCACGGACCCACATCGCCCATCGACCAGAAATTATCTTTAGCGCCAATCCGTGAGAAGCGCTTGGGGTCGTGTTTGACATCTTCCAGCCAAATCGCTTCAGCTTCGGAATCTTCATCAAACACCGTGACCCACAGTTTTTCCTTAGGAATACCCAGCTCTTTGGTTAAGAAGTCCCAGGCAAAATGAATCGCATCGCGTTTGAAATAATCGCCAAAGCTGAAATTGCCGAGCATCTCGAAGAAGGTGTGATGGCGCGCGGTGTAGCCGACATTTTCCAAATCGTTATGCTTGCCGCCGGCCCGCACGCAACGCTGACTGGTAGCCGCGCGGGTAAAACCCAGTTTCTCCCGCCCAAGAAATACATCTTTAAACTGCACCATCCCGGCATTGGTGAACAACAGCGTGGGATCGTTGCCAGGCACCAAAGTGCTAGACGGTTGCACGGCATGGCCGTGTTGGCGAAAGAATTCCAAAAAGGCGGCCCGCAATTCGGCGCTGGTCATTTTTTTCATTGTGCTTAGTCGTATGTTGCAATTTAAATTCACTACCTTTCCAAGGTCGGCGCCTATGGAAAGTATTTATAAATATCTTTTCTGTGTAAGCAACGGGTAAAAATTAGCTCGCCGCTCACAAACTCCAGTCCGATTCTGAAATCGCCAATCCGTATCCGATAAAAGCTCTCATAGCCTTGAAGTTTTTTGACATGATTTAGCTCGACCAACGACTCGGCTTTTTGACAATCAATAATGAGCTCCTTAACCTTTGCCAGCAATTTATCGTCTTTGATATTCCGTAAGTCTTTAGCAAATTTGGCTTCGAACCGGACTTTCATTTTGCGCCATTATCGAGAATAGAAAAAATCTCATCTTCGGATACAAATTGATCTTTTCTACCCTCGGCAATAGCATTAGCTAATCCAACTTCCTCCAAGGCCTCCAAAACCACGTCGTACAATATATCTCGCTTGGTTTTGAGTAAGTCGATCATCACCTCGGTGAGTAACTCTTTGGTTTTTTCGTCGCTTATTGATAATTCCATAAACTTATTCTCCTACCTATTTGATGACTTTTTTCCTCCGAATACGCTTCGCTATTCGGAGCTGGCTTCAATTTTTTTGTTTTAACAAATGTTTGTAGGATGTACCGGCGTAAGGAGACGCATCAGTCTTCGGTTGTTTTTTATTCATTATGCAAGAGTGGCTGAATTAATGTAGCGTGATTAAACCTACATGCCAAATTTGTTAGTTAATTTTTTTATAACAAAATCATTATCATCAATTGATTTAAAGAAATTCAGCTCTTCAAAAAACCACTTAATTTGTTTTTGCGCAAAGTTAACTTCATTTTCAGAAGCGTTTCTTAAGTAAAAATCTTCCGAAAGACCTAATGCCAACAAACGATTGATGAATATCAGTTCTATATATTTTTCAAAATCGTATCTCTCAGACAACTGAATCTTTAAGCCATTGATAATGGACTCATAGTTACCGACATTTCTGTCTACCGCGATGCCACCATCTTTAGAGGTTTTTATAAAGTACCTAAAATTTGGGTAATACCTCAATCCATTGGCGTCATCTTCAACATGATCTGTAAATCCGGATACTGCGATAAAAATATTTCCTTCGGAATCCAAACGTAAATTATCTTTCAGAATAGCTCCTTCAGGTTGATCAACCATTCTGGCACCACCTAAGCCTAATTCCCCTGAGACTTCGTTTTTAATTAAAGACACAAAAGCGCTACAGCAGTGATTGCCACCAGATTGCAACACTAAAATAACTCTTCCGTCGCCAAGATCGGCAACATTTTTATCGTAAAACACATACGATTCATCCATTAAATACGCAATTTTGCTATTAACGCTACTTAACACAACAAATCTTGCGTCCAAAATTTTCCTGTCCGCTCTGATACTTTTTATAACGTATGTTTTTTCCGTATTTTCAATTTTTAATATGTCGTTTCCAGCGTAAATCGCATTTTTAACATTAAATACCGTTTCAATCGGAACAATATTAATATCGCCCCAAGCATTCACTGAAAAAATAATGGCAAGCGTTACTAAGAAAAAATTGCGCATTTTATTTATATTGATGACGGCAGATTGATTGGGTAACTATATTTCATCATTCGGCTGTTCGCCTAACTGGCGTCAGCCCTACGCAACTTAATCTTCAATTCCGCAAACAAGCGTTTAATCATCTCGCCGCTGAAACCGCGTTGCTGTAAAAAGCGACTACGCTTCAACCATTCATTTTGGCTCCGCAATTTTTCGTCGTCGTATTTACGCGAATACACCTCCAGCAGCACGGTTTGCCATCCGCCCAGCTCCTCGGCATGCGCATCCAGATCGACATCGTTGATACCGCGCTGTTGTAGCTCATAACGAATTCGCACTGGCCCGTATCCGCTACGGATACGCTGCCGAACATAACATTCGGTGTAGCGTTCGTCGTTTTGCCAATTCAGCTCGGCCATCCCATCGATGACCGGCTCAGCTTCATCGCGGTTAAATCCACGCAAAGCCAATTTGTCCAGTAATTCCCGGCGGCTATGTTCGCGCCGGGACAACAACCTTAGGCAGACTGCTTCAATTTGTTGCCGACGCTCAATCGCCGTCGACAAACTCGGCATCGTCGTCTTCACTGACTGCTGCCGGTGCGGCCGCTAACTTGGCAAAGGCTTTTTCGCGGATAGCTTTTTCCAATTCGGCGGCTTTGTCCGGATTATCCCGTAAGAACTGCTTGGCATTGTCCTTGCCTTGGCCGATTTTCTCGTTATTGTAGGCATACCAGGAACCGGACTTTTGCACGAAGCCAAACTCCACACCTAAATCCACCAACTCGCCGAAGAAAGACACGCCTTCGCCGTACAGAATTTCGAAGTCGGCTTGTTTAAACGGCGGTGCGACTTTGTTTTTAACCACTTTGACGCGCGTTTCGTTGCCGATTACCTCGTCGCCTTTCTTGATCGAACCGATGCGGCGAATATCCAGACGCACCGAGGCATAAAACTTCAAGGCATTGCCGCCGGTGGTGGTTTCCGGGTTGCCGAACATCACCCCAATTTTCATCCGCAATTGGTTGATAAAAATCACCAGCGTATTGGAACGTTTGATGTTGGCGGTGAGTTTACGCAAGGCTTGCGACATTAATCGCGCCTGCAAGCCCATATGCGAGTCACCCATGTCGCCTTCTATCTCGGCTTTTGGGGTTAAGGCTGCCACCGAGTCGATGACGACAATGTCTACCGCGCCGGAGCGCACCAGCATGTCGGTGATTTCCAGGGCTTGCTCGCCGGTATCGGGCTGCGACACCAGCAGGTCTTCGATATTGACGCCGATCTTTTGCGCATAAACCGGGTCCAGCGCGTGCTCGGCATCGACAAACGCCGCCGTGCCGCCCAGTTTTTGCATTTGCGCGATGGTTTGCAGCGTTAATGTGGTTTTACCGGACGATTCCGGTCCGTAAATTTCGATGACCCGACCGCGAGGTAAACCACCGACACCCAGGGCAATATCCAAGGACAGCGAACCGGTGGACACCACTTCGATATCGCGACTGGCGGCGACGTCGCCCATCCGCATCACGGAGCCTTTGCCGAATTGCTTTTCGATCTGCATCAACGCGGCGCCCAGCGCCTTTTTCTTGTTTTCGTCCATTTTAGTACCTGCTGTTGTCTGGCCGGTGAAAGCCGCGCATTATCCCATAGACCCTGGCTGTGAAACAGTTTTAATCGCTCTACAAACCGTAGAAAAAGCCGGCAGCGAGTTGCGGGTTGAAAGGAAAATACAAGTGCAGATATGAGGCTTGTAAGGAGCCGCAGCGGAAAAAGCCTTCGCCATGCCCAAAGCTGCGTTGCGCGGTGGAGGTAGCGAACGGTTCCAGAGCGGTTTCCAGTTTGGAAAAATGAAAGCTGTGGCCGCGAATCTCGCCCTGCTCCAATTGCAGACTATGCATACCGAGGTTGGCTAACCTAGTTTGCATGGCGGCGCTACCGGATAACAAACCTACCATCGCCGCTCGCTGGCCTTCCTTGTCCGCCAGACTATCCAGCAAATACAAAAAACCGCCGCATTCGGCATAGATGGCTTTACCAGCGCGATGATGCGCAGCTAAAGCCTGCTTCATCGCCACGTTGCCTGCCAACGCTTGCAGATGCAGTTCAGGGTAGCCGCCCGGCAAATAAACGCTATCGACCGCCGGCAAGACACTATCGGCCAGCGGCGAGAAGAATGCCAACTCGGCACCCATCGCTCGCAAACAATCCAGATTGGCTTGGTAGATAAACGAAAACGCCGCATCGCGCGCCACCGCGATGCGTTTACCTGCCAGCAAGCGCGGCGGCGGATTGGCGGAAACGTTGGCAAACGCGACTGGGGCCGGCAAAACACAGGACGTAAAGCTGTTTAATAATTCCGCGGCGCGCGCCAGCCGGGCATCCAGATCGCCAATTTCATCGGCTTGCAGCAAACCCAAATGACGGGACGGCAAACCCACCGCGTCGTCTCGACTGATTGCCGCCAACAAAGGCATGCCCGCCGGCAAGGCTTCCTGAAGCATCCTGGCATGACCGGCACTGCCGACCTTGTTGGCTATCGCGCCGGCAAACGGCAAACCAGGCCGGTAATTGGCTAAGCCGTAAGCCACGGCAGCAAAGGTTTGCGCCATGCCTTGCGCGTCGATCACCGCCGCGACAGGCATCGCCAAGGCCTGGGCCAGATCGGCGCTACTGCTATCGCCGTCGAACAAACCCATCACCCCTTCGATCAATATCAAATCCGCTTCGCCTGCGGCTCGGTACAACAACTCGCGGCAATGCGCCTCGCCCATCATCCATAAATCCAGCTGGTAAACAGGCTGTCCGCAAGCGAAAGCCAAAATTTGCGGATCGATGAAATCCGGGCCGGTTTTGAACACCCTTACCCGGCGGCCTTGCTGCCTATGGTGATAAGCCAGCGCGGCGGTGACGGTAGTTTTGCCTTGCCCGGAAGCCGGAGCGCTGATCAACATAGCCGGACAATTACACGGGTCGGTAGTCGTGGATAAAACGGGAGAAACAGTCAAAATATCAGTCCTTTTGGTAAAACCACATTTGATAAACACTCATTAATATTTGCACGCCCATCGATAAGCCCATCAACGCACCACTGAGGACTACCACATAGGCAAATTCAGAAATATGCTTGGTCACAAACCAGGACACCACGTCCAATAGCATCGCAAAAAACGGAATCACCAGCGCCACCCGTTTGACGTAAATATTCATGTCGCAGAGCAGAAAAATTTTGCCTATAAAAAACAGGATGAAAGCAATGCCGAACAAATGAATGTGCGACACCCTTACCAGCGCCGGCGTCGACGCCCCGCCCTTATGCGCGACTTCGGCAACACCTTCATAATGGGTCAGATTAGGCAGACTCGGGTTGGCCGCCGGATTGTGACAATGAATACAATCACGGCTCAAAATCGGCGCAATCTGTTGCTCGTAAGGCTGTTGCTCAGCGCCATCCTGAATCCATTTCAAAATAACTTCTTTATCGCTTTTGTATTTCAGATTGGGCTCCATGATGCCGTTGATCGCCGCGCCCAGTCGCGATTGAGTGGTGGAACCGTGGTACATAATGACGATATCGTCGATTGACAACCCGCGCTTGCCGTCGCGGCCTTGATGGGTGTAATACAAATTCACCAAAGCCATCAGATAGCCTAAGCCGATGGTCAACAGGAATACGGTGTTTAATATTTTCTCACTGGTGGAAATATCTCGAAAACGGCGATATTGTTTGGGCATAGGCGACTAAGAAAAAGACAAAGTGGGCACGATCCATGGTGCTAGACTGGCGCTGAGGAAGCCTCTAACAAGCCAGAGCGGCTCCCCAGCTACTCAATGGCATCAAATGGCTTTTAGAATAATCGATATGCAAATATTGATCTATGCCAAGTTCGCGGAAAAATCCTACCGGCGATTTTTATTTTTATCGCATAATCGACCACGGTTAAGCGCCAAGAATGCTCCAAGCTATCAGGGAGCACGTTCTGGTTTTGAATGAATTTTCCAACGTCCACCCTTTGCTAACACCGCAAAAATAACGATGAAACTATCCCCAGCGATTTAAGTCATTGGGAAATCCAACACAGCAGGAGCACACATGCGCACATTATTACTTTCCTTACTTGCCGCTACCGCCTTTTACAGCAGCTTATCAACAGCTCAAGCCCAAGATTCCGCTAGCGTGGCAGTCCCGGATAAAGTCAGGGCCAATATTTTGAAACGACACCCGCAAGCACAGGACCTGAAAGCGACTCAGGAAACCCACTTTGGTCAACAGCTGCTGGAAGTCAGCTTTAAAGATACTGAAGACGAACTGAAGCATGAGTTATTTAGAGCGGACGGCGCGTTGTTTGCGAACGAAATCCTGTTGGCAAACGGCCTGGAAATATCGCCTGATGTGACCAAAGTGCTGGCCGATAACTTCCCCGGCTATAAGCTGCATAAGGCGGAATTGGTGATTAACCCGAACGGCGTGGGCGAAGAATACGAATTGTTTATCGAAGTGGGCGGCAGCAAATGGAAAGTTGCGGTCAACGACAAAGGCAAAATCACGGACAAAGATGCCTACTAAACACTCACTCTCCACGCATGTTATTCCGGAATCCTAGGACTTCCGACCCATTAACCGGGCTCTTAAATTCCCTGGTTCCGTCATTCCCGCGTAAGCGGGAATCCAGCGTGAAAAATGGTCTCCCGCCTACGCGCTACGCGGGAGCGACGATATTGAGGGCCGGGTTAGTAAATTCCGGCCATTCTCATCAGTGTTTTTCTTATCTCTAAGCCGACTGCCTTTGCCGACGCCCGGTACTACTAACGGCAGCACCATCGACACGCGGAGGAAGCGGACAGAGTAAAGCACATCGCTAGCCGTTTACTCTGATTCCTGGATTCAAAATCCAATTCACAGCAAATCCGCTATTTTCCGCCCCACCTTGCTGGTCTTACAATATCGGTATGACTCAAAATAATTCTTCCATCGCCAAACTGTTTCCCGGCTTTTCAGACGCTGATAGCTTACAGATAGGCCAAGCACTGAAGCTGGTCGAGCAACTTTCGGTGGACTACCACGACACCGTCCGCCCCAAAGGCGTCGATGTCGCAGCGATTTTAATGAGTGTGCATATCGACCTGGAAACTATTCTGGCGGCGCTGCTCAGCGATTCACGCGTTGCCGGCAAACTTAGCGACTCGGCAATACGAGAGCAATTCGGGCCGGTGGTCGCCGACTTGGTTAAGGATGTGAGCTGGCTGAATCATGTCAGCATTTACAGTACCGACATGGCAAACCAGCCCAATCAAGCCGAGATCTTGCGGCGCATGCTGCTGGCGATGACCCACGACGTGCGAGCGGTGCTGATTAAATTGGCTTTCCGCATTCAACGGCTGCGCGGACTACAACACGAGCAAGAAAATATCCGCCGCTTTATTGCCAGGGAAACTCTGGATATTTATGCGCCTCTCGCCAATCGCCTGGGCATTAATCAATTTAAATGGGAATTGGAAGATCTAGCGTTTCGCTATGCCGATCCGGAGCATTACCGCTTCGTTACCGAATCATTGGCGGTCAATCGCGAACAACGCCAAGCCTTTATCGAACGCTTTGTAACGACCCTTAACGACCGTTTAAAACAGGAAGGCATACAGGCCAAGGTCTACGGCAGACCCAAGCACATCTATAGCATCTGGAACAAGATGCACCGCAAGCAGCTGGCGATAAATGAGCTTTACGACTTATTGGCAGTGCGGGTGGTGGTGGACAGTTTGTCTGCCTGCTACATGGTGCTGGGCTTGGCGCACAGCCAATGGCAACATATTCCACGCGAATTCGACGATTACATCGCCAACCCCAAGGAAAACGGTTATCAATCGCTGCATACCGTGGTTTTGGATGAAGACGGCAACCGTATCGAAATTCAAATCCGTACCAAAGCCATGCACGACTTCGCCGAATTGGGGGTAGCAGCACACTGGCGCTATAAGGAAGGCAGCAAGTTCAACGCTGCCACCGAGAAGAACATCGCGTCGCTCCGACAACTGCTGGAAGACAAGGATAACGCCGACAGCTTACTGGAAAACTTTCATACCGAGCTATTTTCTGATCGGGTATTCGTACTCACCCCGGCCGGTAAGCTGATCGACTTGGTCAAGGGCGCTACTCCACTGGATTTTGCCTATGCAATTCATACCGAAGTCGGCCATAGCTGCCGCGGTGCCAAGGTTAACGGTCAGATCAAGCCACTGACCTACAAGCTTTGTTCCGGGGAGCAGGTGGAAATTATCACTGTCAAAAACGGCCAGCCCAATCACAACTGGCTGAATCCCAACCTCGGTTACTTAAAGACCCCCCGCGCGATCAGTAAGGTAAAAAGCTGGTTCAAGCAACAACAGCAGGCCGAAAATGTCGCCGCCGGCAAATTGCTGCTGGATAAGGAGAGTAAGCGGCTGGGATTAAAAACCGTCGATATCAACGAGCTTTTAAGGCATTTTAAATTCTCGGACATAGAACATTTTTACGAAGCGCTAGGACACGGCGACATCAACAACAGGCAATTGGCCGGCGCGCTGAAAATTCCGGAATTGGAACCTACGCCGATTAAGTTGGTGCCAAGCAAATCCCCGACCCAATCGGCGATCACTATCGACGATATCGATAACGTGGTCACCACGCTGGCGCATTGTTGCTCGCCGGTAAAAGGCGACGAGATAATCGGTTTTATCTCGCATAAGCGCGGCATCACTATTCATCGCCGCGATTGCGAGAATATCCGGCATTTATCACCAGAACAGCAACTGCAATTGTTGAAAGCCGATTGGAGTGGTCAACAAACCGTACATCACAGCGTGCCGATTTTGATTCACGCCTTTAATGCGCAAAATTTGCTGAACGACGTTTCTCAGGTACTAGCCGCCGGGAAAGTACATATCAGCAATGCGTCATTGAAGACCCACGACGACTTGTCCGCCATTCTGACTATGACCATTCAAATTGAAAATACCGAGCAGCTCAGTTTGGTGCTGACACGTATCAGTCATTTGCCGAATATTATTGAAGTGAGGAGGAAAGTCTGAATCATCGTAACTTCGACTATCCGGAAGACTTTTTTAGCGGCTCGGCAGACGATTCATGCTAACATAGCCGTTTTAAATTTAGAGCTTTAACTATGGCAAAAGAAGATCAGATTGAAATGGATGGCAAGGTCATCGACACCCTGCCCAATACTATGTTTCGCGTCGAGCTAGAAAACGGTCACATCGTTACCGCCCATATCTCCGGCAAAATGCGCAAGCACTATATCCGCATCCTAACTGGCGATAAAGTCCGCGTAGAAATGACTCCCTACGACCTAACTAAAGGCCGTATCACTTTCCGCAATCGCTAACCCGTCTCCGGGAAAGCGATTGCTTCCCTCGTTCTACACGACTTGATTTAATTCCGAAACGATAAGTTGTTTGCTCTCGATGGCAAAAGCCAACGCATCGTTCTCGACATGTACTCGTACGTGACCGCCATTCGCTAAACGACCAAACAACAAATCTTCCGCCAACGGTTTTTTGATCTTTTCCTGAATCAAACGCGCCATTGGCCTTGCGCCCATTTTCGGATCGCAACCGTGCTCGGCCAGCCAAGACCGCGCGGCAGGTTCCAAAGTCAATGTAACGTTCTTATCGGCCAATATGGCTTCCAGCTCGAAAATAAACTTATCGACCACACTACCGACCACCGCCATATCCAGCGGTTTGAATTGCACGATGGCATCCAGACGATTTCTAAATTCCGGCGAAAAACCGCGCTCGATCACTTTCATACTATCGGAAGCATGATTTTGCTGAGTGAAGCCAATAGAGGCCCGGCTGCTTTCCTCCGCGCCGGCGTTGGTAGTCATAATTAGAATGATGTTTCTGAAATCGGCTTTACGACCGTTATTGTCGGTCAAGGTGCCGTGATCCATCACCTGTAGCAATAGATTGAACACATCCGGATGGGCTTTTTCCAATTCATCCAACAACAATACTGCATGGGGATGCTTGGTCACCGCTTCGGTCAGTAATCCGCCCTGATCGAACCCAACATAACCCGGAGGCGCACCGATTAAACGCGATACGGTATGCCGCTCCATGTATTCGGACATATCGAAACGAATCAATTCTATGCCTAGTACTTTAGCCAGCTGACGGGTCACTTCGGTTTTACCGACACCGGTAGGGCCGGCAAACAGGAATGAACCGATGGTCTTAGTGGTATCGCGTAAACCCGCCCGTGATAATTTGATCGCTGACGCTAACTCTGAAATAGCCTCGTCTTGACCGAAAACCAGCATTTTCAGATTTTTTTCCAAGTTGGATAGTTTATCAATATCGTTGGACGATACCGATTGGGCCGGCACTCTGGCAATTTTGGCGACGATTTCTTCAATCTCTGCGGTATCAATTAGATCTTTGCGGTCAATACCGGCAAACAAACGCTGCCTGGCCCCAGCCTCGTCGATTACATCAATGGCCTTGTCCGGCAAATGTCTGTCGGTGATATAGCGTGCTGATAATTCCACCGCCAGTCGCAACGCTTCTTGGGTATATTTCAGGCCATGATGCTCTTCAAAGCGTGACTTCAAGCCCTTCAAGATTAATACGGTATCTTCTATCGATGGCTCTATCACATCGATTTTCTGGAAGCGCCGCGCTAGAGCATGGTCTTTTTCGAAAATACCACGATATTCTTGATAAGTAGTGGACCCAATGCAACGCAATTGTCCGGATGCCAACACCGGTTTGATCAAGTTGGACGCATCCATCACCCCACCGGAAGCGGAACCCGCGCCAATAATGGTATGAATTTCGTCGATAAATAAAATTGAGTCGGGTTCTTTTTTAAGCTGGCTAATTAAAGCCTTTAGTCGTTTTTCAAAATCGCCGCGATATTTGGTACCGGCAACCAGTGCGCCCATGTCCAAGGAATAAATGACACTATTCAACAATATATCCGGCACTTGTTCTTCGACAATTCGTTTCGCCAAACCTTCGGCAATAGCGGTTTTACCAACCCCCGCTTCCCCTACCAATAAAGGATTATTTTTGCGGCGGCGGCAAAGCACCTGAATCGTTCTTTCCACTTCCAGCTCGCGGCCAATTAAAGGATCGATGTTGCCTTTCAGGGCTTCTTCGTTCAAGTTGGTTGCGTATTTTTCCAATGGGCTGGACAAAGCTTCATTGCTGCCACGGTCGGCTTCCGGCTCTTCACTACTCTCTTTTCTGAACTGCTCGATTTTGGAAACCCCATGCGCCAGGTAATTGACCACGTCCAAGCGGGTGATGTCTTGTTTGTTCAACAGATAAACCGCGTGTGAATCCTGTTCACTAAACAAGGCCACAAACAGATTGGCGCCGGTCACTTCTTTTTTGTCGGAAGCCTGTACATGAAACACCGCACGCTGTAAAACGCGCTGAAAACCTAAAGTGGGCTGGGTTTCTCGCTGTATGCCTTCTGGAATCAGGGAAATGGTTTCGTCTATAAACCGGGTTAATTCGGCCCGCAACGCATTAACATTGCAGCCGCAAGCAATCAAAATCGGTATCGTCGTGACGTTATCCAGCAAGGCCAGCAACAAATGCTCGACCGTGATGAATTCGTGTCTTTTGGCATGAGCTCCAGTAAAAGCAGCGTTCAATGTCACTTCAAGTTCTTTACTTAGCATGGTTACCCCTCACGCCTCTTCCATCGTGCACATCAGCGGGTGATGATGCTCGCGGGAATATTCATTAACAATATGTACTTTCGTTTCAGCAACGTCTTTAGTATAGGTACCGCAAACACCGACGCCCTGTGTATGCACTTGTAACATCACCTGAGTGGCTTTCTCTTGGCTCATGTTAAAAAAATCAGTCAATATTTCGACGACAAAATCCATCGGCGTAAAGTCGTCGTTAAGCAACATAACCTTATACAGTGGCGGTCTTTTCAGCTGCGGCTTGGCTTCTTGCAGCGCGGTGTTACCGTCGCCATCTTTCAAGGGTTCAAAATCTGACATAAGCTTTGGTGCTGTGAATCATTGTGGTCTTAAAAATAGCGTCTTCAACATTAAATTTCAATCTTTGGGCATATAAAAAACATTTCGAGTAAAATGCGCGCCTTTTACCGTTTTCTATCTACATCATGGTTTGGAAACCTCACGTCACCGTCGCCGCCGTGATTGAAAAAGACGGTCGCTTTCTGCTGGTTGAAGAGACAACGGCACGAGGCCTTGCGTTCAATCAACCCGCAGGTCATTTGGAAGAAGGTGAAGATTTAATCAGTGCCGTCAAACGCGAAGTTTGCGAGGAAACAGCTTGGCAATTTGAACCGGAGGCATTAATCGCCACACAACTATGGCGCAGAAATCCACATATGCCCAGTTTTGTTCGCTTCTGTTTTTCCGGCACGGTCAACAACCACAACACAGAACAACCTCTCGATGACGGCATTATCGACACTCACTGGTTAAGCCGCAATGAAATTTACGCAAAACGCCAACAATTGCGCAGCCCTTTGGTTTTAACCACTGTGGACGAATACCTGAAAGGTCACCGTTACCCGCTTACCATCTTACAGTCTTTTATCGATTTAGAATGAGTAAACACATCATCGTCGGCATGTCCGGCGGCGTCGACTCGTCCGTCACTGCATTAATCCTGCAAGAACAAGGCCATAAGGTCACCGGTTTGTTCATGAAAAATTGGGAAGAAGACGACGGCACCGAATATTGCACGGCAATGGAAGACCTGGCCGACGCACAGCAGGTTTGCGACAAACTGGGCATAGAGCTGAAGACTGTCAACTTTGCCGCCGAATACTGGGACGACGTGTTCGAAGTATTCTTGTCGGAGTTTAAAGCCGGTCGGACCCCCAATCCCGACATCCTTTGTAACAAACACGTCAAATTTAAAGCCTTTTTGGACTATGCCACCGAAGATCTGGGCGCCGAATACATCGCCACCGGCCACTATGCCCGCGTCGATCAGCACAACGGCGAATTTAGATTATTAAAAGGCTTAGACCCCAACAAGGAGCAAAGCTATTTTTTATATGCGATGGGCCAGAAAGCTTTATCTCGAACCCTGTTCCCGATCGGCCACCTGCACAAACCGGAAATTCGCGCGCTGGCCGATAAGGCCGGTTTTGCCAACAGTCGCAAGAAAGACAGCACTGGCATCTGCTTTATAGGCGAACGCAAGTTCAAGGAATTTCTGCAACGCTACCTGCCCCACCAACCCGGCGAAATGCGCACCCCCGAAGGCCAATATATCGGCAAACACCACGGTCTGATGTACTACACCCTCGGCCAACGCCAAGGCTTGGGTATAGGCGGCGTCAAAGATGCCCCGGACGAACCCTGGTTCGTGCTGGAAAAAGACCTGGACAACAACGTGCTGATCGTCGGCCAAGGCCACGACCATCCCTTGATGCTGCACAACATGCTGGAAGCCGGACAATTGGACTGGTGTAGCAACCAACCCTTGACCGAACCGCTACGTTGCGCTGCCAAGACACGTTACCGCCAGCCCGATCAGGATTGCGTCGTCGAACCCATAACCGGCGGCATCCGCGTCAAAGTCCGCTTCGACGAACCGCAACGTGCAATAACGCCAGGCCAGTCCGTCGTATTTTATGCCGGCGAAATTTGCTTGGGTGGTGGCATCATCGAATCCAAATACAACCGATAACTCCATGCCGGATGGGCTGAATAAAATTAAGTCCATCCCATACTTAAGACAGGAAACCATCATGACACTCACTGCCATCTCCCCCATCGACGGCCGCTATGCCGGCAAAGTTGACGCTTTGCGCCCCATTTTCAGCGAATACGGTTTGATCCGCTATCGCGTAAAAGTAGAAGTACGCTGGCTGCAAGCGTTGGCCGCGGAAGCCAAGATCGTCGAAGTACCGGCTTTGTCGGCCGATGCAATTGCGGTATTGAACGGCATCGTCAGCAATTTCTCCGAAGCCGACGCCCAAGCCGTAAAAGACATCGAGAAGACCACCAACCATGACGTCAAGGCGGTCGAGTATTTTCTGAAAGAAAAGATCAAAGGTAACGCCGAACTGCATGCCGTCAACGAGTTCATCCACTTCGCCTGCACCTCGGAAGACATTAACAATCTGTCTTACGCCTTAATGTTGAAGGAAGGCCGCAGCCTGATTCTGGCCGAAATAGACGCCACCATAGACGCCATCAAAAAACTGGCTTTGGCTAGCGCCGATCAGCCTATGCTGTCTCGCACTCACGGCCAATCGGCAACACCGACCACGGTCGGCAAGGAATTCGCTAACGTCGTCGCCCGCATACAACGCCAGCGCGAGCAATTGGCCAAGGTAGAGCTACTGGGCAAGATCAACGGTGCGGTCGGCAATTACAATGCGCACAGCGTCGCCTATCCGGATGTTGATTGGGCGCAATTCTCGCAAAACTTCGTTGAGTCGCTAGGTTTGGCCTTCAACCCTTACACGATACAGATTGAACCTCATGATTACATGGCCGAGTTTTTCCACGCCCTGTCGCGCTTCAACACTATCCTGTTGGATTTCGACCGCGACGTCTGGGGCTATATCTCGCTGGGTTATTTCAAACAAAAAACCGTGGCCGGCGAAGTAGGTTCCTCGACGATGCCACACAAGGTCAACCCGATCGACTTCGAAAATTCCGAAGGCAATCTGGGATTAGCCAATGCGATTTTCGGCTTCCTGGCCGACAAACTGCCGGTATCGCGCTGGCAGCGGGATTTGACCGATTCCACCGTGTTGCGCAACATCGGCGTCGGCATCGCCCACACCAGCATCGCCATCCAGTCGACCTTGAAAGGCATTTCCAAACTGGAAATCAACCCTGCTTTGATCGACCAGGATCTGGATCAGAACTGGGAAGTACTGGCGGAACCAATCCAGACCGTAATGCGCCGTTACGGGATCGAAAAGCCTTACGAAAAATTAAAAGAATTGACCCGCGGCAATCGTGTCACCGGCGAGGGCATGCGCGCTTTCGTCGAGAAACTGGAGATTCCAACCCAAGCCAAAGCCGAACTGCTTGCACTCACACCGCACAGCTACACCGGTTACGCGGCAGATTTAGCCAAGAAAATCGGCTAACCCTCAGGACAGGTAGTTGCTGAACTTCATCTGGATATTCTTCTTCCTGAGCGCATTCGCCACCGCCGCCTTCAAGCTGCTGGTGCTGGGCGACACCAAGGTGTTTTCCGACTTGATGAATGCGATGTTCAGCCTGGCTAAGACCGCGTTCGAGATTTCGCTGGGACTGAGCGGCGTGCTGGCCTTGTGGCTGGGCATCATGAAAATCGGCGAGCATAGCGGCTTCATCGATTTGTTGACCAAGGCGCTCAATCCATTATTCAGCCGCTTGATGCCTGAAATCCCGAAGGATCATCCGGCGTTGGGCGCGATGGTGATGAACATTGCCGCCAACATGCTGGGTCTGGATAACGCGGCGACGCCGATGGGCATCAAAGCTATGCAGGAAATGCAAACTCTGAATCCGCATCCCGAACGAGCCACCGATGCGCAGATTCTGTTTCTGGTAATCAACACTGCCTCTGTGACGCTGTTCCCGGTGACGATTTTCGCTTATCGAGCCCAACTCGGCGCGGCTAATCCCACCGACGTGTTCATCCCGATTTTGATCGCCACCTATATGTCGACGTTTACCGGCTTACTGGCCGTCGCCGCCATGCAAAAGATCAATCTGCTGGACAAGGTGGTATTAGCCTATCTGGGCGGCATCACTGCCTTGGTCGCCGGCATCTTGGCCTATTTCGCAGGGTTGGATCAAGCCGAAATGTTGAAGCAATCGGCACTGGTCAGCCATGTCATTTTGTTCAGTTTGGTGATTTCATTCATCATTGCCGCCGCTTACAAACGCTTGAACGCCTACGAACTGTTTGTCGAAGGCGCAAAGCACGGTTTTCAGACCGCCATCACCATCATTCCCTATCTGGTGGCGATGCTGGTGGCCTTCGGAGTATTTCGGGCCAGCGGCGCGCTGGAATTGATCACCGATGGCGTAAGGCTAATGGTCAATGTTGCAGGCATCGACAACCGCTTCATCGACGGCCTGCCCACCGCGCTGATGAAGCCGTTCAGCGGCAGCGGTGCGCGGGCGATGATGATAGACACCATGCAGACCCACGGCGCCGATTCATTTGCCGGGCGGCTGGCGTCGGTGGTGCAAGGCAGCACCGAGACCACGTTTTATGTGTTGGCGGTGTATTTCGGCGCGGTGAACATCAAGCAGATACGTCATGCCGCAGCCTGCGGCATCATTGCCGACTTCGGCGGCATCCTTACCGCTATTTTTGTGACTTATTGGTTTTTCGGCTAAGGCCGACAGGGCGAAAACCCTAAAGGGTACAAGTAAATTCGCCCCTACGTTTTTTGGATACAGACATGCAAATACATTTAAAAACCCTTGGCTGCCGCCTGAATGAAGCTGAATTGGAAACTTGGGCACAGGCGTTTCAGGCCAAAGGCCACGGTATTACTCGCAATCTGAATGACGCACAATTGGTCATTATCAATTCCTGCGCGGTCACGCAAGATGCGGTGAAAAAATCCAAGCAAATGATACGCCGCATCCACCGTGACAATCCGCAAGCCAAACTAGTGGTCAGCGGCTGTTACGCGACCCTGAACGAAACAGAAGCCGCGCAATTAATGGGCGTGGACTTGATCGTCGGCAACCAGGATAAAAACCAGCTGGTGGAAAAAACCCTGGCCGAGCTGAATCTGGACAGCATGCCGGCCATGTCGACCGAACCCGGCGAAGTGTCTTTGTTCAGCCGTGGCCGTCAGCGCGCCTTCGTCAAGGTCCAGGACGGCTGCCGCTACCGCTGCACCTTCTGCATCGTCACCGTTGCTCGCGGCGAAGAAAGCAGCCGGTCCATTCAAGCGGTCATTGACGAGATTAACGAGTTGCACGCTCAAGGTATACAGGAAATCATCATCACCGGTGTGCATTTAGGCGGTTACGGCAGTGACATCAACAGCAATCTGGTCGAATTGATCACCGAAATTCTAAATAAGACTGAGATTCCTCGCTTGCGCATGGGTTCTTTGGAACCTTGGGAGCTGCCAAACGGTTTTTTCGAACTGTTCAAAAATCCAAGACTGATGCCTCACCTACATCTGCCATTACAAAGCGGCAGCGACAGCGTCTTAAGACGCATGGCCAGACGCTGTAAAACGGAGGAATTCGGCCAGATCGTTAAACTGGCCCGCGCGACGATCACGCATTTCAATATCACTACCGACATCATAGTCGGCTTTCCCGGCGAAACCGAATTGGAATGGCAGGAAAGTTTTGATTACATCAAAAGCCTGGGGTTTGGTCATATTCACATTTTTAGCTATTCGCCTCGCGAAGGTACCAAAGCCGCGGGCTTGCCGGATCAAATCGATCAGAACACTAAGAAACAGCGCAGCAAGCAATTGCATGAATTAGCCGCCACAATGAAGCGCAGGTTCATTGCCGAAAACCTCGGCGAGCAGGCCAATATTTTATGGGAAGGGCAAAAAGAGGCGCAGAGTAATGGCACTATCCGCCATTTCGGTTACACGCCGAATTATCTAAGGGTAGCGTGCGACGTGGCGCCTGACCTCATTCTGGAAAATAGGATGGTGGCGGGAGAATTAATCGAAGCTAAACAGGATTTCGTGCTGGTACGTTTGACTTGACGCCATAAAAAAGCCGCAAAGCTGTTTGCTTGGCGGCTTTTTCCCATAAGAGCGGACAGTTTAAATCAATACGGATTCGGATCAAGCGGCCCTCGCCCGCCGCCCTGCATTTCATCGAATTTCAAGACATCTTCGTCCGGAACCTTACCATCATGAATTAGATAATTACGTCTGGAAAGATAGGCGTTTTTGAAAAACTCGTAACGATCCAGTGCTGCTTCGGTGGCAACTTTTTCCATGCCCAATAAATCTGAACGTGCATCGATGACTTTCAATGCGCCAGGTCCAATTGAAACAGCCGCGCCAATCCAATTTGGATTTATATAGATACCGGCATAAGTAAACGGATTCATCGCGGCATCGCCAACCAATCCGAACACACCACGCGGCGAACTAGGTCCGAAAAACGGTAGCACCAAGTAAGGACCGGTAGGTATTCCCCAATAGCCTAAGGTTTGATCAAAGTCTTCATTATG
>Ga0123390_1038048_pt1 | contig 33567 bp, 33 predicted proteins | sample T3HHNO3metaT_FD_89918 | JGI IMG/M metagenome (GOLD analysis project Ga0123390, IMG submission 89918) | Methane-oxidizing artificial microbial communities from Washington, USA to study methane cycling - T3-HHNO3 metaT (Metagenome... | ecosystem: Engineered > Modeled > Simulated communities... | reverse complement strand
TTTTTTACTGTGTATGGGCCGTGGGGTCGCCCAGACATGGCGTTGTTTTTATTTACCAAAGCGATTTTGAATGGCGAGAAAATCAATGTATTCAACTACGGTAAGCACCGCCGCGATTTCACTTATATAGACGACATCGTTGAGGGCGTGATTCGGACCATGGATCATAACGCTTCGCCGAATCCGGACTGGAGTGGAGAAAAACCCGATCCAGGCACCAGTAGAGCACCTTGGCGGGTTTATAACATTGGTAACCAGAATCCGGTAGAACTGCTGTCTTATATCGAAACCTTGGAACGTTTTCTCGGTAAAACTGCCGAGAAAAATTTATTGCCCTTGCAGCCTGGTGATGTCCCGGATACGTTCGCCGACGTAGAGGCCTTGGTAGCGGATGTTGGTTATAAACCAAACACGACTATCGAGCAGGGGATTGAACGGTTTGTTGCTTGGTATCTTCAGTATTATCAGTGAATAATTTTTGATACCCCGATTGCGCAGTTTTAAACTGTGCAACAGCTTTGTATTTTAATTAGCAGATTCAAATAAAGGGTCACTCTCGATGTGGCTATCCAATAGCTTTTTAAGCTCCGCGAATATATCGGGATGAGACTCTATTACATCCCGATATGGATCGTTTTCTAAGTCGTATAGCTGATACACAGGTTTTGTATAAGTCGCTATATATATTAGTTTCCACTTTTCATTCTGTACGGAACGGCTTTTCGCGCGGATAACCGTGGGATAATGTTTTTCGTTGACGACCAGTGTGCCGGATTTTTTATCAGGAATATCCAGTAATTCAACAATATTGGGATATAAAATTTGTTCAGGATGTAAGCCAGGTATCTTTCCTAGCCAAATCCCTGTTTCTTGAAAAGCAAAAAGCTCCGGCGATGTCTGTGCTTTCACATAAGGAATCAAATTAACACCGTCGAGCGTTGTTGGAATAGGTATATTCAACAAATCTAACAAAGTTGGCATGACGTCAATGGAGCGGGTGGTCGGCTTAAAGTTTACGCCACCAGGCACTCCTGGGCCTTTCATCACCAATGGAATTCTGCCGCTGGGGTCGTTTCCTACCAAGGTATTGCCCTGGCCCCAGCATCCCGTTTCAAAAAAATCCGCACCATGATCGCTATATATGATGACGATGGTATTATCGGATAAATCCGACTTTTCAATATAGTCTATTATTTTCCCCACTTCATCGTCGAATTGTTTGACGCAGCTGTCATATAAATTAATAATTTGCGGGATGTCGAAAAACTCCGAGGTTTTTTCCTGTTTTTTGATAATTTCTTCCGCCGAGGCGAGTCTGGTCATAATAAACCGTGACTCACCTTTATAGTCTTTTGGGGTAAATAAGTTGTAATAGGGATACTCCGAATTGAAAGGGACGTGCGTGGCCGAAGTGAACAAATTAATAAAAAAAGGCTGCGAGTTTTTCGCCGAATGGGCAATTAATTGGCGGCATTCGCGACTTAAGCTTCGGATCAAGGGTACGCCGGCCAGATAATAGAACTCGGGTAAGAAGCGTTTTCCTAATGCGTTATTGGTGAAAAGCGATAATACGTTTCGGATTAAAGACGGCCCTTGTCTTAGTAGTAGTTTGATATTCCATTGATCTTCAGCGACCGAGATTTCCTTGAAGTTAAAACTTAATTTTGCGAAATCGGCTCCGCACCAATCGGAGATGCATGCAGTCAAGTAACCGTGTTCGTTTAATATGTCGATCAAAGACGGTTGCGGTAGTTTACAGTCTGCCAAGGATGGATAATTATCGCGAATTTTATGGTTATGCGGCCATAATCCGGTAAATAGGGACGCAATACTTGGTGCCGTTCTGGCGACAGGGGTTATGCATTTATCGAGTCGTAAGCCGTTCGCGCTTAATTTATCAATGTTGGGGGTGAGGTTTCTGTGATAGTTGCTGCCGCCTAGTCTGTCATGGCGCAATGTATCGGAACCTATCATAATCACATTGGGTTTTGTTTGAGACGATGCTTTAACGACAGCTGGTTCGTTAACTATCGTTGCGTAATAGATGTAAGCATATAAACCAGCCAAAGCTATTATATAGAGCACTAGCGGCGTATTATTTTCTTCGATAGCTAAAAATAGAGCGATTACCGATGTTACAGACAGTAATGAAATTAATGAAAACTTTATGCCGCTTATTATTTTCGGAGATAATATCTTCCATATAACAAATAATCTGGAAAATCTATACTGGAAAGATAATTGAATGGTGCCAGGTGTATACAGGAGTTGGTGTAAAAAAAAGTAGGTAGTAATTAGCGTGGTTGATATTAAGCAGCAGCTTAAGCCTGTGATGAAATTAAATTCTATCAATGTAGTAAGCTTTGATAGTGAATAAGCTGCAATAGAACCGGGTAAGGATGTCAGAAAAAATATGACAAATAACCAAGCGGCTAACCTGGTTAAGGCGAAAACCACATAATACCCAAATTTTTTTTCTATTTCTTTTTGGATGCCGGGTCCGGTACGGGAATAGTTGTGTAAGGTAAGTATTATTAATGTAATAGTAAAAAGCAGTGCGGCAGCAGATGAGCAGTAGAGGGACACCAGTATTTTTTCCATCTCTATTTTATTCGATTGGATGAGTATGATTGGTGGCTAAATTATTATATTTCGATTTTTTTTGTACTGCTGTTCATTTGTGCGTGCTTTTTCCGAAAACTCTTGTAATGCGAATTTTTTAATTAACATCGATATAAATACTAAATGATAAATCAAATCCCAGTAGGATAAACCGAGGAAAGCGGTGCCAACCATATAGCAAATGATCGAGGTTCTGACCATTAGGCTGTAATGGCGTACCCATTCCATGCCTTCTACTCGTTTCGCTTGACTCGATAAACGGGTTAAGCCAAGAACGCTACCCAGTATCAGCGAAATCCATAATCCGAATGCAATAAAGCCATGCTCAGCAAGCATTTCTACGTAAGAACTGTGCCAATCCCGCATCGTGACATGTATCCAGCCATCGAATCCTGCCCCGGTAAACGGGTGGCTTAGTGCATGATTCCAGCCATCTGTCCATGCTTCGATACGTGACATGGCGGATGCGTCCTCCTCATAGGTTTCCAGAGTGTGCATGCGTCCGAACCATTCTTCAGGCAAATAGGGGATTACAAAAAATGTACCGCCGATTACCAGGGGTATCATCAAGTATTTACGTTTGCTGTTTGAGATCAGCGTAAACGTCAGAGCGATCATGGTAAGTAGTGCGCCTCGCGACCATGATGATAATGAAGCGGCATAAATGATAGGAATGGATAGCAATATTCCTTTTTTAAGCCAGCTCTTCCGTACTTCTTTTTCCCATACTAGTAGCAATGGCACTGCAATCAACATCGCAACGGCAAATAAATTGTTGTCTTCGAATTGCGTATTGGGGGGGCCGTATACGCGGTGACCAAAGCCGGTTAGGATGGCAAATATACCACCTTTAACTGCAACAAGGCCGATAGAGGCGCCTATGGTGGAAATCAAATAATAGAGTTTTTCTCTGGTATTGATGAGTACCCATGTGAAATAGAATGGCACAAATACCTTAGAGACGAACAAAAATTTTTCCCAGGCAATATCCTGTAAAGGCGATTGGGTTGTGGTAAATATAAAATAGAACCAAAGTGTTATAAAAACTGAAATTCGCCAATCTTTAGGGATGGGCTGTTTATCTTTGGTGTTGAACGTGCTGACAACAACTACCAAAAATAACACATAGTATACCGGTAGCGAACGTACCGCTCCCCAGGCATAGGCGTGCGGATTCAAGTAGCTGAATATTGCTAATGATAGCACTCCCCACCATGGTTTTTTTAATGCGGCAACTATGCAGCATATCAGAAAAATAAGAACAACTATGTCGCGCACGGAGTTTAATTTAGTAGGTTTTAATGCATTTAACTAAGCTTTTAATGGACAGCTTAATTTAATTATTTATTAATAATTTGTTTTTCCAACGTGAAAAACAGCCACATATTTGTCCGAGAGAGTAGCTGACATTCATTGCCTGGCGCAGGCTATGTTTTGCGGTAAATGCCAAGGCAAGCCATTGCCAAGTTTGGCGGACAATTTGCGAGATTAAGAATGGCGGTATGCCCAGGTAGGTGCGATGGTAGACCGGAAAGTCATTAATCGCTCCGCGATAGCCGGCCAGAAAATGAACATCTAAAAAGTAGCGCCGCCGCAGTCGCCAGGGTTCGACGGCGTGAAGTATTGCCATGTCCGGGCGGTAACGTATTCGGCGCTTTTGCTGGAGCAGCACATTAAACATCATCACATCTTCGCCTCCTCCTATGGTTTTACCTTTGCGGTCATACCTGCGATCAAAGCGCAATGCCGGATCGTTTCGGAATATCGCCATGTCGTATGCAATGTTGCCGGCCCAAACCGGTGTGGTGCTGTCTTCTATCCAGAAAGCTTGTTTGCCGTGATCTAGCGCACCTAGAAATCCCAACAATTCGTCGTCAAGCCATTCCGGACGCTTATGGTGCGTAAAGTCTATATCGATTCGTCCGCCAACACATTCGGCGCCTTCGCTGAAGTATGCGTGTGTAACGGTTTCTAAAAGTCCGGTTAAAGGTAGTTCATCGTCGTCGATAAACACCAGAATGTCGGAATTGATTGCCTCTTGTATGGCTCTGTTGCGCGCTGCGACTATGCCTTGGTTGGGCTCGTGCACCCAGCGGAGCGTCGGGCCGGGTAGTTGCTGAAGTTGTTTCAATACATCGCTTGTCGCGTCGCTACTGTTATTGTTGACAGCAAGAATTTCAAATGGAATCGGACAAGATTGTGCGCGCATGGCAAAGACCAGGTTCTCCAGTCTTTCCGCTCGGTTGTAGGTGCAAAAAGCGAATGTGAGCTTTTTAGAGGCTTTTTCCAGGCTCATTTTCGATATCTAAATGCAGAGAGTGGTAAAGAGTTGCCGGGCAAAGTCATGTTCTTAGGGTTTTAGGCTCGGCGTAAAAGTATTGAATTCTGGTGGGGACGAATTTATGCGCTGTTTATCGCTGTTGGTTCATAGCGACGCTAAACGCTGCATTGGTATTTGTCATCAACTCGTATGACGCAGTTTATCCCAAACACGGTTCGCATAGTAGCGAGTCATCTTTTTCCACGATACGTCGTTGTCCGCAAAGTTTAGTTTGCGGGCTAGTGTGCTGACGCTGTCGCCGGAGAATATGGCAATACGCCTAACTAGGTAAGGGTTTGGTTCGCTATCAAACCAGCCGGGGCGGGTGGTGCAAGCCATGCTATAGCCTGTCTGTTCGGCTAGGGTGATTGAATCCGAGTTGAATCTGCCAAAGGGATAGGCCAGGCTGCTGACTTGGGTTGACAATAAATCTTCGAGGACAGCTTTGGCTTTTGAAAGTTCGGATTGTTGTTGGTCGGAGCTGAGTAAGGATAGGTCTGGATGCGAGCAGGTGTGCGAGGCAATTTCCATTCCGGCTGTATGCATTTCAAGCAAGCGTTCCGCCGTTAGCATCCGTGTCTGAGTAGATGGTTTGCCTAGCCAATGGGCATGACCGCCGATGCAATCGGTAGCGATAAACCATGTGGCCTTCATCCCAAGCGCCATCAGAGGCAAAAAAGCCCCCGAATAGTTGTCTTCGTAGCCATCATCAAAAGTAATGACCACACTTTTTTCAGGTAGCGATTTGGCACTTTGCAAGTCTTTGAACAAAACCGTTGTCCAACCTTCTTGCTGTAGATACCGCAAATGCTTCGCAAACAAGTCCGCGCTTATGGAGTAATGCGACTCGGGTTGAGCGTCGGGCGTACCGTGATACATCAAAACAATAGGGCTGCGAGTTTGGGACATGGCTTTTATCAAATGGCTTATGTTTCGTTCCTTAAAAATAAGTGTATTGCAAAAAACCAAGATTTTCAGGGAAAAGTTATCTCAGGCTGTTTTTCCGGGATGCTAAGCCAGATAGCGCAGTGCACGAAAACCCAAAATAAGGTGTCCATGCGAAAGTAAGATTTTTAATAACCAAGCTATTTACTCAGGATTTAAATAAGACTAAAATGGTCCTAAATGAAAAGAGAGTGTAATGTTAAGGCTGAGTAAGTTGACGGACTATGCCACGGTTATCTTGAGCTATATGGCCAGAGACAGAAGTCGCGTGCACGGTGCCCTGGAGATCGCAGAAGCGACAGGCATCGCGCAGCCTACAGTCAGCAAAATATTAAAAATATTGCTCAAGGCCGGCGTGTTGAGTTCCATGCGGGGTGCCAAGGGCGGTTATGCGTTGGCTAGAGAGCCGAGCCGAATTACCGTGGCAACCGTGATTAGTGCTTTGGAAGGGCCGATTGCGCTGACCGAGTGCTCGGCATCGCACAAGGGTTGCGATCAAGCCAGCGGTTGCCGGATACAAGGCAATTGGCATTTGATCAACCAAAAAATCGCCAACGCGCTCGAGTCGGTTACTTTAGCCGACCTGATTATGCCGTTTAAGCAGCCGGACGAAGTCTCGATTCCGGTTAACCAGTTGTTTCGCTAATTATTGAAAACGATTATGTCTACTAGTGCCCAAGAAATTGAACAATTAATTAGTCAGGAATACAAACAAGGCTTTGTGACTGAGTTGGAGGTCGATACCTTTCCGCCGGGTTTGGACGAAGATGTGATTCGTCGACTGTCACAAGTCAAAAACGAGCCGGAGTTCATGTTGGAATATCGGCTGAAAGCCTTTCGACATTGGCAGACCATGCCGTCGCCAGACTGGGCGCAACTCAAGATCGATCCTATCGATTATCAAGCCATCAGCTATTACTCCGCGCCCAAATCAAAAAAAGCGGGTCCTAAAAGCCTGGACGAAGTCGATCCGGAATTATTGGATACCTACAAAAAGCTCGGCATACCTTTGGACGAGCAGGAGAGACTGGCCGGAATTGCGGTGGATGCGGTGTTCGACAGCGTGTCGGTAGCTACTACCTTCAAAGGCAAATTGAAAGACGCCGGGGTGATTTTCTGTCCGATCTCCGAAGCCTTGCAAGAACACCCGGAACTGGTCAAACAATACCTGGGCAGCGTAGTGCCGACCGGCGACAACTTTTTCGCCGCGTTGAATTCCGCAGTATTTACCGACGGTTCCTTCGTATACATACCCAAAGGCGTGCGTTGTCCGATGGAATTGTCCACGTATTTTCGTATCAACGCCGCCAACACCGGCCAGTTCGAACGGACTTTGATCATCGCCGACGAAGGCTCGCATGTGTCTTATCTGGAAGGCTGCACCGCACCGATGCGCGATGAAAACCAGTTGCATGCGGCAGTGGTGGAGTTAGTGGCTTTGGACAACGCCCAGATCAAATATTCCACCGTGCAAAACTGGTATCCGGGCGACAAAGACGGCAAAGGCGGTATATACAACTTCGTCACCAAGCGCGCCGAATGTCGTGGGCATAACTCCAAAGTGTCCTGGACTCAAGTTGAAACCGGCTCGGCGATTACCTGGAAATACCCAAGCTGCGTATTGCTGGGTGATGACTCGGTCGGCGAATTTTATTCGGTAGCCTTGACCAACAACCTGCAACAGGCCGATACCGGCACCAAGATGATCCACGTCGGCAAGAACACCCGCAGCACCATCGTGTCGAAAGGTATTTCCGCTGGCAGGGCGCAAAACACCTATCGCGGCTTGGTCAAGGTCGCCAAGTCCGCCGAAAACGCCCGCAATCATACCCAGTGTGATTCGCTGTTGGTGGGTGATAAATGCGGCGCGCATACCTTTCCTTATGTGGAAGTGAAACAGCCGACCGCTCAGGTTGAGCATGAAGCGACCACTTCCAAAATCAGCGAAGATCAATTGTTCTTCTGCCAGCAGCGTGGTTTGTCTGCCGAAGATGCAGTGTCGATGATTGTTAATGGGTTTTGTAAGGAAGTGTTCAAGGAATTACCGATGGAGTTTGCGGTTGAGGCGCAGGCGTTGTTGGGAATTAGTTTGGAAGGGGCGGTTGGTTAAAAGGGTTTTTGCGGTTTTGTAGGTTGGGTTAGGCGGTAGCCGTAACCCAACACGGCGGCTTTTGTTTTTATCGTTCCCACGCTCCGGCGTGGGAATGCGGGGGTTGGACGCTCCAGCGTCTTTAGGGGTTGTGTCGCTGTCGCGACGGGTTGTTTTGAAGTCGGGTCTCGGCCCGACAGCCGAGATACTTTCTTTTGCTTGGCCAAAAGAAAGTATCCAAAGAAAAGGCCACCCGATATTCCGCCTTAATCCTGCGCTTCTCGCTTTTGGCGAGGGTTTTCGGAAGGGCCATCCCTGGCCCTCCGAAAACGAGCGGCATCCCTGCCGCTCCCCTATCGGGCTGATCTCACCAAAAGCTGCGATGCTCGGGGCGGAATAACGGGAGTAACCCAGTCGCGGATTTAAAGCAGTTGGATGTTTTTGATGTTGAAAGAATTTGTAGGATGTGTAGACGATAGGAGGCGCATCGTTCGCTACAGATGCGCTTTACTAAATTCAGCACATCTATGAGCTATGATTATTTTAATAATAATTGGTTTTTATTATGTCGTTAGATTCAATTATAAGTTTGTTTCTTGGGATTCCAATAGGTCTTGTTAGTGGTCTTTATACTGGTTTGATTGTTACAAGGTACTCACGATTCTCAGATCTTAGAAATGAGGTTTTAAGGATTATTAGGGCAATCGAATATATGCCGGGGACGGGTGATCTTGGGAATGTGAACGTATCTCATACAGAAGGCCTTCGGACATTTAATAATATTGCAGGTGATCTATATTTTTTGAAACATGAAGATTCAGGTGATTGTGTCCTCAATCTGCTTAATAATATTAATTCAGCATCCGATAGTGTACAAAAAGGTCGAATTGATAATGTTGAGTTTGGTAGGCAACATGCTTTGTGGCAAAAAAGCGCCAGAGAGTTAACTCCTAGTAAAAAAGTTTTATGGGCCTTATGGGGAAACATTTGAGGCAGCGTAGTTCCGATTAGTGAAGCGTAATGGGATGAATGAGTTTGAATAAGGAATTAATTTTTCTATTTTTTGAAATAAGTTTTTAGCTATTTAGCTAATAATTCGAGTTTTAAAAATCTGTCCAATTACTCTTCGCTAATCGAACCTACTATTTCGATATATAGCTTTAATTTTCGGGATGGTTTTATTCCCGCATGCCGCGCCGAGCACCGGAGCTTTTGAGCGGATCAGCCCGTAGGGGCGCCGCATGGATGCGGCGCGTTGCCGAAGGGGCAGGAAGCCCCTTTCGGCAACCCCGTTCAAAAGCGAGGAGCGCAGGGAATAAGCGGCATCCGGGTGGCGTTTCTTTTGGTGACTTTTCTTTGGCCAAACAAAGAAAAGTTACTCGGCTGTCGGGCCGAGACCCGACTTTAAAACACCGTCGCGATAGCGACACAAAAACAAAGATTTAAGTGCTAGGTTTAAAAGCCTAGCCAGGCCAATGGTGACGCTGGAGCGTCGACGACTGCGTTCCCACGCCGGAGCGTGGGAACGATAAGGTTCGGAATTATTTAAAAAACTTAGGTGACTAAACGTATGCTCAGCATCAAAAATCTCCACGTAACCATCAACGATAAACCCATATTAAAAGGCCTAACCCTGGACATAAACCCAGGCGAAGTCCACGCCATCATGGGCCCCAACGGTGCCGGTAAAAGCACCTTGTCGCACGTATTGTCCGGCAAGCCCGGTTACGAAGTCACCGAAGGCAGCGTGACCTACAACGGCAAAGATTTGCTGGAGATGGCCCCGGAAATCCGCGCCCGCGAAGGGGTGTTTCTGGCGTTTCAATACCCGGTCGAGATACCCGGCGTCAGCAATATCTATCTATTAAAAGCGGCACTGAATGCGATGCGCAAGCATCACGGCTTGCCGGAAGTGGATGCGATGGATTTTCTGACCATCGTCAAAAGCAAGGTCAAACTGTTGCAGATGGACGAGAAATTTTTGTATCGCGCGGTTAACGAAGGGTTTTCCGGCGGCGAGAAAAAGCGCAACGAAATTTTGCAGGCGGCAGTGCTTGAACCGAAGCTGTGCATCCTCGACGAGACCGATTCGGGCTTGGACATCGACGCGCTGCGTATCGTCGCCGAGGGCGTTAACTCGCTACGTTCCGCCGAGCGTTCGTTCTTGATGATTACCCATTACCAGCGCTTACTGGATTACATCAAGCCCGATGTGGTGCACGTGTTGGCCGACGGCAAGATCGTCAAATCCGGTGGGCCGGAACTGGCGCTGGAATTGGAAGAGCGTGGTTATAGCTGGCTGGAAGGGCAAGCGGCATGAGCGGTGCAGCGTATTTAACAGAATATTCCGGCTTGGCGGCGAGCTTGCCGGGCCTGGATTTGCCTTGGTTGCAAGGTTTCAGAAATCAGGCCCTGCAAACTTTTGCGGTCAACGGTTTTCCCGGCAACCGCGAAGAAGAATGGCGCTATACCAATCTGTCGGCGCTGAATAAAACCGTGTTTGCACCCAGTGCCAGCCAAGTTGTCGATGCAGATTGGTTGAACCAATACCGTTTGGAGGATGCCGCCGGTGTGGTGTTGGTTAATGGCCAATTTTCCGCGTCCTTGTCGCGGCTGCAAGACCTGGCTGGCAAAGTGTCTGTGTCCAGTCTGAAACAGGCTTTGCAAGACAATCCGGCTTGGCTGGAAAGCCGCTTGGGTCAGGCGGTGACTAGCGCCGAACACAATTTGGTGGCGTTTAATAACGCTTGGTTTAGCGACGGCGTAGTGATTGAAGTGGCGGCCAAACAGCAATTGGACAGACCAGTGCAGATTTTGCATGTGGTTACCCAAGCCGACGCATTGGCGGCGACCCGTAATTTGCTGGTGATCAACGAGCAAGCCGAAGCGGAAATCATCGAAACCTATGTCGGCAGTGTCGATAGCTATTTCACAGCCTCGGTTAACGAATGTCTGCTGGGCAGCAATGCGGGTTTGACATTGTACAAAGTGCAGCTGGAAACTGAAAAAGCCCAGCATTTTGGTGGCACCTATCTGAAGCAGGCGCGGGATAGCCGCTTTAACCATCACAATTTTGCCTTGGGCAGCGGGCTGGCGCGTAGCGATATTCATAGCGATTTGGATACCGCAGCGGAATGTTCGTTGAATGGTTTGTTCGTGGCCGGCAAGCGTCAGCATATCGACAACCATACCCGTATCAACCATCTAAAACCACACGGCATTAGCCGCGAGTTTTATAAAGGCGTGTTGGATAACAAGGCGCGCGGGGTGTTTCAAGGCCGGGTGATCGTGGCCGAAGATGCGCAGCGCACCGATTCGGAAATGAACAACCGCAACCTGCTGTTATCGGCGGATGCCGAAGTGGACACCAAACCGCAGTTGGAGATTTACGCCGACGATGTGAAATGTTCGCACGGGGTGACGGTAGGGCAGTTGGAAGAAAAATCGGTGTTTTATCTGCAATCGCGCGGCCTGGATGAAGAGGCGGCCCGAAACATTCTGACCTTTGCGTTTGCCAACGAGATGGTCGATAAGGTCGACAATGCCGAATTGAAAGCCTTGCTGTTGGAGCAGCTATTGGTGCGGTTTCCGGCGATCAGTTTATAAGATAGCCGCTACCGAGACCTGAAGCGCCGGTAACGCCACCAGATCGATGCTATCGGCGGTTGTCAGCACGGATCGATCCAGATAGTCGCCGTCTTGCGGTTGCCGATACACTTCCAGGCATTGGTCGATCAGGTTGACGATCCAGTATTCGTTAATGCCGTGGGTGGCATACAGCCGCAGTTTTTGAGTGCGGTCGAAGCGCAGTGTGCTGTCGGAGACTTCGACTAGTAATAAGACGTCGGCGGCTTCAGGGTGGCGGGTCGTGTAATCATCGGCATCTGGTTTGACTAGAGTCAAATCCGGCTCCGGTTCCGAAAGGTCGCCCAATTGGAGTGGGCTTTGTATGCGGACGGCTACACCTTGATTCCATAAATTGGCAAAAATACGATTTAAGCGATTGACGTGGCCAGCATGATTGAATCCTATCGGCGCCATAGTGAGAATTTCTCCTTCAATCAGTTCCAAGCGGCTTTCGGGCGGAAAAATTCCGGCTTCGCCCATGCGGTGCCACTCGGCGATGTCAGTAAGGTGTTTTTGCGGAAAGACGGCGACCATAGTTTTATCCCATTAGCGAATCGACTTTCTCGATTCTAGTGTTTAGTACAGACGAAATCAATTAAACCAAACAGTTAGCGATGAGCATATTTCCAATCGAACAAATCCGCGCCGATTTTCCTATCCTCGGCGAAACCGTCCGCAACAAACCGCTGGTATATCTGGACAACGCCGCCAGTTGCCAAAAGCCGCAAGCGGTCATCGACAGCATCGTGCACACCTATAGCCATGAATATGCCAACATCCATCGCGGCGTACATACCTTAAGCGTCCGCGCCACGGATAAGTTTGAAGGGGCGCGGGAAAAGGTCAGGGCGTTTATCAATGCCGCCAGCACTAAGGAAATTATTTTCGTGCGCGGGGCGACCGAGGCGATCAATCTGGTCGCGCAGAGTTACGGCAAATCGCAACTCAAAGCCGCCGATGAAATTGTCATCAGCGCAATGGAGCATCACGCCAACATCGTGCCTTGGCAAATGCTTTGCCAGCAGATCGGTGCGGTGCTGAAGGTCGCGCCGATGAATCAGCAAGGGGAGTTGTTGTTTGACGAGTTTGAGCAATTGTTGAACGCCAATACCAAACTGGTAGCGATCACCCAGATGTCCAATGCGCTGGGTACGATCAATCCGGTAGAGCAGATTATTGCCGCAGCCCATGCCAAAAGCATTCCGGTATTGTTGGATGGTGCTCAGGCGATTCCGCATATGGCGGTGGATGTGCAAGCCCTGGATTGTGATTTTTACGTGTTTTCCGGCCACAAGCTTTACGGACCGTCCGGCACCGGTGTGCTTTACGGTAAGCAAGCGCTGTTGGAAGCGATGCCTCCGTATCAAGGCGGTGGTGACATGATTCGGCAGGTTACTTTCGAAAAAACCGAATACGCCGGTCTGCCGCATAAATTCGAAGCCGGCACGCCGGCCATCGCCGAAATTATCGGTTTGGGTGCGGCTATCGATTACGTCAGCGGTATTGGCATGGACAACATCGCTGCTTATGAAGCCGAGTTGCTGGCTTACGCCACGCAGCAAGCCGAACAAATCAATGGCCTGAACATCATCGGCCAGGCAGCGCACAAGGGCGGCATCTTATCGTTCACGCTGGATAGAATTCATCCGCACGACATCGGCACCATGCTCGACAGTTTGGGCATCGCCATCCGCGCCGGCCATCATTGCGCGATGCCGGTGATGGACTTTTACGGTGTACCGGCGACGGCGCGGGCCTCGTTTGCCATGTACAATACCCGCCAAGAAATCGATGTGTTGATGCAAGGCATCAAGTCCCTAATAGAGGTGTTTGGCTAATGTTTGAAGATTTACGCGATCTATACCAAGAGGTCATATTCGACCACAACCGCAATCCGCGCAATTTCCGGGTGATGGCGGATGCCAATCGCCAAGTGGAAGGATTTAATCCGCTATGCGGCGACCGGCTGACTTTGTTTTTGAAAATCGACGATCACGTGATCAGCGACGCCAGTTTTCAAGGCTCCGGTTGCGCGATTTCCACGGCGTCCGTATCGTTGATGACCGAAATAGTCAAGGGCAAAACCGAAGCCGAGGCCGATGCCTTATTCAAACAATTTCATGAAATGACCACCGGCAAAACCGAGGAAATCAATCTGGAGGCCATCGGTAAGCTGGCGGTGTTGGCCGGCGTGCGCGAATATCCCGCCAGGGTGAAGTGCGCGACTTTGGCTTGGCATACCTTGGATGCCGCTTTGAAAAACGAAGCCCAGTCGATTTCCACCGAGTAATTCGGCGCGCGTGACGAGTTTGTCCGAACAGGGGACGGTAGTTTATGCCGATGACTCGGTTTTATCCGCCAGTCAGGCGCTTGCCGAACGCTTGGGCTGGCCCTTGCTGGCTTTGCAGAGCTTACCCGCCGAATTGCCGCAAACGTTCTTCCTTTGTTATCGGGATGCTTGTCTGAAGTTACTGGATAAACAAACCCTGAGAAAGGGTGGTTTGGCAGTCGATGTCGATCCGCGTCCCGGCGAACAGCATTCCTATCCAGCGCCCAAAAAAGACTTGTTGGCGCAGGCCATCGGCAAGAAAACCAAAACCGTTGTCGATGCCACTACCGGTTGGGCGCAGGACAGCTTGGCGCTGTTTCGCATGGGTTATCAAGTGAACTGCATCGAGCGCTCGCCGGTGATGGCCGAATTGATTGCCGACGGTTTTCAGCGTCTGGCGCAGAAGGATTGGGTGCTGAACCGGAAGTTGCAAACGCCCGAATTACTGGTCGGAAACGCCATCGAATTACTGGGCGGTTTATCGGAAAAGCCGGATTGTATTTATCTGGACCCGATGTTTCCCGCCAAGCGCAAGCAAACCGCGGCGACGCGCAAATCCATGGCGATACTGCGCGACATATTGGGTGATGACCTGGATAGGGCCGATTTGTTCGTGGCGGCCTGGCAGGCTGCCGGCAAGCGGGTGGTCGTTAAAAGTCCCGACTATGCGGAGCCGCTGGGCGGCAAGCCCAGCGAAAGCTATCAGGGCAAATTGCTCAGATACGATGTTTATCTGAAATGAATTTCCAGACGAAACTTAAACCCGAACGAGGTAAGAATGACCGATTGGATTGATGTGGTAGCAGAATCGGCACTGGCAAACGGCGAACATGTGGTGGTCGATGTCGACGGTACCGATGTGGCGATTTTCAAAATCGACGATCAATGTTATGCGATCGAAGATGTGTGCACCCATGATGGCGCTGAAATCGCCAGTGGCGAGCTGGATGGCGACGAAATTGTTTGCCCGCGCCACGGCGCCCGGTTTTGTGTGAAAACCGGCGCGGTAAAATGTGCGCCGGCTTACGAAGATGTGGCTACTTTTGCGGTACGGATAGTTGACGGCCGGATACAAGTCGAGAATCCGAACTAAAACGGCGCCAGGCAAAAGATAAACGGCGAAAAAAGCCAGTCGGCGTTAGAATTCCCGCTCTTTCGCGATTCAACCGTAACAACTCCCGCATCATCATGGAACACTTCATCTGGAATATAGACCCTATTCTCGTCGACTTCGGCTTCTTGAAAATCCGTTGGTACGGCTTGATGTTCGCATCGGGCTTTGTCGGCAGTTTTTTGACCATGCAATGGATTTATCAACGCGAGGGCAAAAACATCGAAGAGCTGGACACGCTGCTTTGGTACATGGTGATCGCCACCATCGTCGGTGCGCGCCTGGGTCATACCATGCTCTACGATCCTGCTTATTATTTGTCGCATCCATTAAAAATTCTGGCAGTCTGGGAAGGTGGGTTGGCCAGCCACGGCGCGACGCTGGGTATCATTCTGGCTTTGTATTTATATCGGCGTAAATATGGCGACGGGTATTTCTGGTTGTTGGATCGTGTCAGTATTCCCACAGCCTTGGCTGGCGCGCTGATTCGCCTCGGCAATTTCTTCAATTCCGAGATTTTAGGGATTCCGTCAGAGCAACCCTGGGCCGTGGTGTTTGCGCGGATTGATCCGTTACCGCGTCATCCGGTACAGCTTTATGAAGCGACGTGTTATCTGCTGATTTATGGGATTTCGTTGGCGATTTATAAAAAACACGCAGATAAGCCCGGTTTTGTGTTTGGCTGTTTCATCAGCATGCTGTTCAGCGTGCGGTTTGTCCTGGAATACTTTAAAACCGAGCAAGCCATGTACGATACCGGGGTGATGTTCACCACCGGCCAGCTACTCAGTGTGCCGTTCGTGCTGGCCGGCATTGGCTGTATCGTTTGGGCTATGAAAAACCATCAGCCCAAGCCTGTCGCTTAATCGTTTATAATTCCACGCTTTCAATCGCCGGGGTTGCCCGGCGTATGCTGCCCCGTTGGGGTATCCGTTTCGGTTTTGAGAGTTCATGCAAGAAATTAATCCCATTAAATACAAGATAGCCGACCTGCGCGAGCGTAGCGCAGGGCTGAAAAGCTATTTGGATTTCGATACAAAAAGTGAGCGTTTGGTGGAAGTGCTGCGCGAGCTGGAAGATCCGGCGATCTGGAATAAACCGGAACAAGCGCAAGCCATGGGCAAGGAACGGGCGATGCTGGAAGGCATCGTCAACACTATCCTGGAACTGGAACAAGGCCTGTCTGACGCTGAAGAATTGCTGTTGATGGCGGTGGAAGAAAACGACGAGGACACCGTTGATACCGTAGCTGCTGATCTTGAAGAGTACGAAAAGAAAGTCGCGGCGTTGGAATTTCAACGCATGTTCGCTGGGGAAATGGACCCGAATAATGCGTTTTTGGATATTCAGGCCGGTTCCGGTGGCACGGAGGCGCAGGATTGGGCATCCATGATCGAACGCATGTATTTGCGTTGGGGCGAAGCGAAAGGCTTTAAAACCGAGTTAATCGAGGAGTCGCCGGGCGACGTGGCTGGCATCAAAAGCGCTACCATCAAATTCGAAGGCCCGTATGCCTTTGGCTGGTTGCGTACCGAAACCGGTGTACATCGTTTGGTGCGAAAGTCGCCGTTCGATTCCGGTAATCGCCGGCATACTTCCTTTGCTTCGGTATTTGTCTCGCCGGAAATTGACGACGATGTCGAAATTGACATTAATCCCGCCGACTTGCGTATTGACGTGTATCGCGCCAGTGGTGCTGGCGGTCAGCACGTCAATAGAACGGAATCAGCGGTGCGGATTACCCATGGCCCCAGCGGCATTGTGACCCAGTGTCAAAGCGACCGCTCGCAGCACAAAAACAAAGACACCGCGATGAAGCAGCTAAAAGCCAAACTGTACGAGATGGAAATGCTGAAACGTAGCGAAGGCTTGCAGGCGATTGAAGATTCCAAGTCCGACATCGGCTGGGGCAGCCAGATTCGTTCTTATGTCTTGGATCAATCCCGCATCAAGGACCTGCGCACCAACGTCGAGACCGGCAACACCCAAGCCGTGTTGGATGGGGCGTTGGATCAGTTTATTGAAGCAAGTTTGAAGAGCGGGTTGTAAGTTTGATAATCATTAATTACGTCGTCGCCAAAGCATGAGTGGTGTGTTTGAATGACACAAAATAACAACGAATTTTCATCTTTATCTGATCATGAACTCGTGGATGCGTATGGGCATTCTGGAGACCCTTGGGTTCATGAAATGATTAGAGCAGAAGAACGTCGGCGCATGGCCGAGCGTGCTTTAGCTCAAGCGACAATATCCAACAAAATCGCAATCGCTTCTTTGGTGATAGCATTTGCAAGCCTAATTGTTGCGATTCTAGCATTACTTAAAACTGATTGACGCACACTGGGCATCATAGGGAAACGCTCCCGCTTTACTTCAAGCTCTGAATTTACTGTCGGAGGGACTATGAAAGGTTTTTCACGGATTACGTTTGACGCTACGGTGATGGGCGGAAAACCCTGTCTGCGAGGACTAAGGGTGACAGCGGGAATGCTTGTTGGTTTGGTGGCCAGTGGCTATTCGACCGAACAGATACTGGAGTTGTACCCTTATTTGGAAGCCGATGATGTTACGGAAGCCCTTCGTTTCGCCGCGTGGAGAGCCGAGGAGATTGAGTTACCATTGAATGCCGCGTGAAAATATTATTGGACATGAATTTATCCCCTGCTTGGACAGGTGTGCTAAACCAAGCAGGGTTCGATTCCGTACACTGGTCCACAGTCGGCCCTGCGGATGCTCCAGACGTTCAGTTATTTAAATGGGCCAGGGAAAATGAAGCCGTGGTATTTACCCACGATTTGGATTTTGGCGCGCTGTTAGCGTTGACCGGTGTGGAAGCACCGAGCGTGTTTCAAATTCGTACCCAAAATATTTCACCACAAGTGCTCGGACCGAGAGCTATTGAATTGTTGCACCGCTTCAAAACGGAGCTTGATAATGGTGCTTTGATCGTTGCCGACGAATTGCGCGAAAGAGTAAGGTTGTTGCCCTTAAGTCGCTAAATTTAAGCCTAATTTATCTCTATTAATAATTTTTGAAAATGTTAGAACTCGAACACGACGAACAAGAACAGATCAAACAACGCCGCGAAAAACTAAACGCCCTACGCGAAGAAGGTATCGCATTTCCGACCGATTTTCGGCGCAATGTGGTGGCCGGTGAATTGCTGGCCGAATACGGCGATAAATCTGAAGACGAATTATTAGCCGAACCGATACGGGTGAAGATCGCCGGGCGGATGATGACGCGGCGTATTATGGGCAAAGCCAGTTTCTGCCATTTACAGGATATGTCGGGACAGATTCAGGTCTACGTGGCCCGCGACAACCTGCCGGAAGGTGTTTACAACGACCAGTTCAAGAAGTGGGATATCGGCGACATTATCGGTGCGGAAGGCGTATTGTTCAAAACCAAGGTCGGCGAACTCAGCGTCAAAGTCGATGACATTCGACTGCTGACCAAAGCCTTGCGGCCGCTGCCGGAAAAATTCCATGGCATTGCCGATCAAGAGATCAAATACCGTCAGCGTTATCTGGATTTGATCATGAGCGACGAGACGCGCAAAACCTTCCTGATGCGCTCGAAAATCGTCAATTACATCCGCGAATTTTTGATCGCGCGCGACTTCCTGGAAGTGGAAACGCCGATGATGCAAGTCATCCCCGGCGGCGCGACGGCAAGACCGTTCACTACCTTCCATAATGCGCTGGATATGGAGTTGTATCTGCGGATTGCGCCGGAGCTGTATCTGAAACGGCTGGTGGTTGGTGGTTTCGAACGGGTGTTCGAGATCAACCGCAACTTCCGCAACGAAGGCCTTTCGACCCGGCACAATCCGGAATTCACGATGATGGAGTTCTACCAAGCCTACGCCGAATACGGCGACTTGATGGATCTGACCGAAGCGATGCTGAAAGGCATCGCCGAAGATGTAGTCGGTAGCTCGGTGATCGAATATCAGGGTGATCAATACGATTTCGGCAAACCGTTCGCGCGGATGACAGTGTTGGAGTCGATTTTGCATTTCAACCCCGAATTGACTTTGGCTGATCTGACGACCCGCGAAGCGGCCGTGAAAGTTGCCGAGAATTTAAAGATTCCGGTGAAAGACAGTTATGGCTTGGGCAAGGTACAGATCGAGATTTTTGAAAAAACCGTCGAACACCGTTTGATGAATCCGACCTTTATCACTGCTTACCCGGTGGAAGTGTCGCCGTTGGCGCGCCGTAACGACAACGATCCGCATGTCACCGACCGTTTCGAATTCTTCGTCGGCGGCCGCGAGATTGCCAACGGCTTTACCGAGTTGAACGACGCCGAAGACCAAGCCGAGCGCTTCCAGAAACAGGTCGAGGAAAAAGAAGCTGGCGACAACGAAGCCATGCATTTCGATGCCGACTACATTACCGCGCTGGAGCACGGCATGCCGCCGACCGCGGGCGAAGGCATCGGTATCGACCGTTTGGTGATGCTGTTTACCAACTCACCGAGCATTCGCGACGTGCTGTTGTTCCCGCACATGCGTCCCAAAAACTGATGTCACAATCAGACGACTATGCCGTGTTATCGCTATTGGATCTAAGAGAAAATTATGAGCGTTGAAGCCAAAGAATTTAAAAATGCCCTGAAATTATGGGCCAGCGGTGTGACGGTGGTGACAACCCAAGGGCGCGATAATCAGCCCCGAGGCATGACCGCCACGGCGTTTAGCAGCGTGTCCGTGGAGCCGCCGCAAATATTGGTCTGCCTCAACCAAGCGACCGATACTGGTGCTGCATTGCTGGAAAGCCGCCGCTTCGCCGTGAATATTCTGAATAGTGCACAAGAAGACGTTTCCAATCAATTTGCCGGCAGTACCACCCAAGAACAGCGTTTTGCCAGCATTGCTTGGCAAGCCGGTGAAAATGGCGCACCTATTTTGAACGAAGCTCTGGCGGTACTGGAGTGTCGGGTAGTGCAACAAGTTCAGGCCGGTAGCCACTGGGTGATTATCGGTGAAGTCGATAGCGTGGTTTGCCGGGAAGGTGAGCCTTTGCTTTACTATCATTCTGCTTACCGCACGGTGGCGGCGCAAGATTAAGCCCAAAATCCTCGTTGCGAATTGTTGCTTGATAGAGCAGACAATTGTCGTATACCCGACAAATTTCTCATGAATTGTGTGTGAATAGACGAGATTGTTGCCGGGTTTGTTGATTTGTAACGCCATGAATCGCATGAAAAATAACGGTCATATAGATATGGCCGATTTTTTGCTTAGGAGAGATTGGATTTAATCCATCTTTCAGAGTTATCACGGAGTTATCAATGTCAATCAAGGTTATCAAAGAATTTTCTGAAAAATCCAAAAGCGATGAGGGCTTGAAAGAAAAGCTGAAAGCCTGTCTCAAAATCAAGGAGCTATTGTTATTGGGTAAGGAATACGGGTTCGAAATCGATGAAGTGGAATTGTATCCACCCAACGAACCGCAATTTGTTGAAGAACAGCTTTCAGAAAAACTTGCCAAAGCTCTGCTCAGAGTTTAACGATTGAGTGCCATCCTGCCTCCCGGCGGGGTGGCACCGTTATCGGTAAGGCAAAACGGCAGCCGGTAAATTCTAAAAACGACTCGACAACGGTAAACTACACGTTTGCGGCTATCGAGGAGTTTTCAAACATGTTCAATGCTATCCACGCTCCCCAACTGATGGGGATACTCAATGTCACTCCCGATAGTTTTTCCGATGGCGGCAAATTTACTGGCGTGGCGGCAGCGATAGCTCAAGCTGAAAAAATGATCGCTGAAGGCGCCGATATTATCGATGTCGGCGGTGAGTCGACGCGGCCTGGCTCCGATCCCGTTATGGCGGATGAGCAAATTCGCCGAGTGGTGCCGGTGATTAACGCGATCCGTGCGAACAATCCCCAATTTCAAATCAGTATAGATACCACCTTAAGCCAGGTTGCAGCAGCAGCGGTGACGGCGGGGGCGAGTATCATCAACGATGTCTCGGCCGGCCAAGGCGACCCTAAGATGTTGGCTTTTGCGGCAACAACGCAAGTTCCCATCATCCTGATGCATATGCAGGGCACGCCCAAAACTATGCAGGATAGGCCACATTACGACAATGTATTGGCCGATGTGATCGCTGCTTTGCAACAACGTGTTGCCGAAGCATTAGCGGCCGGCGTGTTGCCGGAAAATATCGCGATAGATCCCGGCATCGGTTTCGGTAAGGGCAAGCAAGACAATATCGATTTGTTAGCACATTTGCGTAGCTTTGTTGGTTTGGGTTACCCGGTGTTGCTGGGTACCAGCCGCAAGCGCTTCATGGGCAGCATCTGCAATGTCAGCGAACCCGCCGAGCTGGTTACCGCGACAGCCGTAACCACGGCGTTGGGAGTGATGGCGGGTGTGAAAATGTTTCGGGTTCATGATGTCAAAGCCAACCGGCAGGCAGCGGATGTGGCGTGGGCCATCAAGCAGGCACAGTGACCGATCTCCATCCGCAGCTACAGGTATTGCAGGCGACATTGGCTGCATCGCCGCTGACGAGGATTAACGACCCGGAATTAGCGGACCGACAGTTGGAGTTGTGGATCAAACGCGATGACTTGCTACATCCGATTATCTCCGGCAATAAATGGCGCAAGCTCAAATATATCCTCAATCATGCCTTATACGCTGGTGTCGATTGCATCGTCAGCATGGGCGGCGCCTATTCCAATCATTTACACGCCCTGGCTTTTACCGGTAAAACCTTGGGGCTGAAAACCATAGGCTATATTCGTGGCGAGCGGCCCGCGCAACTTAATGCCACGCTGCATGATCTGCTTGATTGGGGCATGGAGCTGCGTTTTGTGTCGCGTAGCGACTACAGGCAATTGCGCGACTACAAAGGTCACGACAGCTTACCTGAACTGCAGGCCGGCCAATATTGGTTGCCAGAAGGCGGAGCCACCGACCTGGCTTTGCGAGGCGTTGCCGAACTGGTCGATGAAATTGACGTCGGCTTTGATACGCTGGCCGTTGCCTGCGGCACGGGCACCACTTTGGCAGGTTTGCTTACCTCGCCGCTAACTCAACAGGCTATCGGTGTGGCAGCGCTGAAGGGTGGCGATTTTCTGATCGACGATGTCGAGCAATTGCTGAATAAACGGGGAATGAACAGTCATGCGGACTGCCGAATTTTAGTGGATTACCATTTCGGCGGATTTGCCAAAACAACGCCGGCTTTGTTGGCGTTTATGCAGGATTTTCAGCACAGGCACGGCATTGAACTGGAACCGATTTACACCGGAAAATTATTATTTGCGCTCTATGATTTAATTCGGAAGGGCTATTTCTCCGCCGGGCAGCGAATAGTGGCAATCCATACCGGCGGCTTGCAAGGTAAGCGCAAGTAATATTCCCTGTCGTGTTACCAGTTAAAAATCAGATAGATATTGAGTCATTACTCAAAATGGTGATAATAGCCGCTGCCTAAAAAATAATAACAAGGTGGCACCGTGGTTGCGCAGATCATTTCATTCCCCGAGCAAAAAAGCAGCAATAAACTGGCGGTGTCTTTCCGCTTTTTATTAAGCTTGTACGCCATTGTGCCGCTGTGTCTGCTGGTATTATGGCTGGATAGTTTTGGTTTCGATCATGCGCTCAGGGATATGCTGCCCAGCAGTCCCAGTCATTTTTTACTATTTCAGATCCTGTTCGGTACCCCGCATATCGTTGCCAGCAATCTATTGTTGCTTAGTCACGACGAATATCTGCATGCCTTCAAAAATAAATTAATTGCGATGACTTTGTTCATCATGGTGTTTTTCGGCATCGGCAGCCTGTTTATTCCTTACCGCGCGCTGTACATCATTACTGCCTGCTGGACGGTCTACCACGTCTTGAAACAACAGCATGGTATCGCCAAAGCCGCGTGCCGCTTGCCGGGCTGGGCGTTTTACCTGCAACTGTGGCTCAGCGTCGGTGCCGGTATCTTCATTTACATGGGGATATTTTTAAAAAATAGCCTGGAGCCTGAACAAGCGGCGTTGGTGTTGCAGATTGCCAGCGTGCTGACGACGGCTTTGGTTATCAGCACGGTGTTTTGCCAACGTTACGTGCCCAGCCGCTTGGGTATCTATTTTTTGTGGGCCAACACACTGCTGGTCGTTAGCAGTTGGTATGTTTACAGCCAGCAGTATTATTTCCTGGCGATCTTGATGCCCCGTTTGGTGCACGACATCACCGCTTATAGTTTTTACGTGACTCACGATGTGAATCGCCACGGCGAACGGCCGCAGAATAATTTGTTCCGAGCTGCAACGGCGATTCGATTACCTGTTTGGTTGGTATTGCCGCTGCTGTCGTTTGTGTTGACCTACCTGTTACAGGCTTATGGCGACGATCTGGTCAATTTATTGCTGCAAACCCTGTTTTCCACGCAAATTTATAAAGCCGTCACCTTGGGTTTTCTTGGATATTTGGCCTTGATGCATTACTACACCGAGGCCTTCGTCTGGGCGGCCGGCTCGCCGCTAAGACGTTATATTCGCTTTAGCGGCGTCTAATGGCCTAATGCGGCAGCGTGTAACCCACTTTAATGGTGACCTGCCAATGCGCGACCTTGCCGTTATCGATATGGCCGCGGGTTTCTACCACTTCAAACCAACGCATGTTTTGGATGGTTTCGCCGGCTTTGGCGACGGCGTTTTCGATGGCTTGTTGGATGCCTAGGCTGGATGAGCCGGTCAGTTCGACTTTTTGATAGACATGTTCTGGCATGTTATTTACTCCGCTTGAGGGTTGAATAAGGCGTTGTAGGCGCGCGCAGCTGCTTCCGGTTCATGGTCAAATACGCCGCCTATCACCGCCAATAAGTCTGCGCCCGCCGCCAATAAAGTTCCACCGTTTTCGGGCAGAATGCCGCCGATAGCGACTATGGGCACGTTTACCGATTGTTTGGCTCGGACCAAGCTGGCAATCTCGGCGGGCGCAGCCAAGGGCTTCGATCCCGACGGGAAGAAGCGTCCGAAGGCTACGTAATCCGCGCCGGCTGCGGCCATGGCCTGCGCTTTGTCCACATCGTTATAACACGATACCCCTATGATGGCGTCCGGGCCCAACAGGTGCCGCGCTGTGGCGATTTCGCCATCGTCGCGACCTAGATGCACACCGTCAGCACCGACACTCATCGCCAACTCGACGCTGTCGTTAATCAAGAGTGGAGCATCGTAAGCGTGGCAAACTTCCAACAAAAGCCTCGCTAATTGCGGCGCATCCAGCGGATTTTTGTCGCGGTATTGAATCACTCTGGCACCGCCGCGCAAGGCCGCTTCGACGTCTTTTACAATTTGGGAAATCGTTTTGTTTTCGGGCTGGGTGATGGCGTACAAACCGTGACGCGGAAATTTCATGCTTCTACCCAAAACAGCCGGTCGGGGTTGTATTGGCCTTGTCCCGGACGATAGGCGGCGGCCAGCGACTGCCAAGTAAATTCCTGAGCTTCGCTAACGGCGGTAAATACGTCCAGGCCTTGCGCCAACAGCGCCGCGCTGGCGCTAGCCAATGTACAGCCCGAGCCGTGATAGCTGTGCGGCAAGCGCTCCCAGTTAAAGGTTTCATTGAGATCGTCGGGCATGTACAAGCGGTTATGCACCAGCTCGGAGTTCTCGTGGGTGCCGGTGATCAGCACGTATTCGGCGCCTTTGCCTTGCAAGAAACGTCCGCAGTCGGCTAAGTCCTCTTGCCCGGACAGGCGGCGGGCTTCTTCGCTGTTGGGCGTCAATAAGGTGGTCAACGGCAGCAGTTGTTCGACGATGACATCAATTAGTCGTTGGCCGGCCAATGCAGTGCCGCCGCCGGCTGCTAGTACCGGGTCCAACACCACCGGAATAGCCGGATGTTGCCGCAAAATTTGCGCAATCGCTGCGGCAACGCTGGCGTCGCCAATCAAGCCGATTTTGAACGCGGAGACTCTAAAGTCCGCCAATAGTGTTTGCGCTTGGCTGAGAATGTCTGCGGGTTGCTGTGGAATCAACTTCTTGACGTTGCGGCTGTCTTGTTCGGTTAACGCCGTAATCACACTAGCCGCATGGCATTGGTGGCTGATAATGGTTTCGATGTCGGCTTGCACACCGGCACCACCGCTGGAATCGTGGCCTGAAAAACACATTACGGAGGGGCGGTTGCGGCTCACGAGTCTTCTCCAGAGAGCAAAGTCAGAAATTCCTGCTCAGTAATAACGCTGACGCCTTTTTCGCGAGCGGCATTTATTTTGTTAGCGCCGACATTGTCGCCGGCTACCAGATAGTCGGTTTTCGCCGATACCGAGCTACCAACTTTAGCGCCTTTGCCTTTGGCTTGCTTGCTCAAGTCGTCGCGACTGCCGCTGTGTAAGGTGCCGGTGAAGACCAAGGTTTTGCCGGCTAACGGATGGGCGTTGTCGGTGGCCTGGTTTTGCGTCGAGGTTAGATTAAAACCCAGTGACATCAGGCTATCGAACAAGGGTTTGATTTTGGCAAAACCTTGGGTGATCACTGCGGCGGTTTTTTCCGCAAAACCTTCGATCGCGACGATGTTGGCTTCGCTGAGATTGAAAATCTCCGGCAACGCATAATGCGCCAACAGCCGTTCGCAGTTGCCTAGGCCCATTCGAAATACGCCGAAGGCCGACAGAAAGCGCCAGTCTTCGATGGCTTCGTTGCGGCTGCGCACTAATTGATCAACCAGGTTTTGCGATTGTTTGGGACCGAACCCCATGCTTTCGAATTCTGCGGCGGTTAAGGCGTAGATTTTGTCGACGCTTCGGATTTCGTTTTCGTAAAGCTTTTTGATGGTCGCAGCCCCGAAGCCGTCGTTGTTTTTCAGCACCCGAAAGAAATGTTCCATGCTGTTGCTGATTTGCGCCGGGCATTCCAGGTTGTTGGGGCAGACTAAATAATCGTTGTCCCAAATCAATTCGTGGCCGCAACTGGGGCAGGCTCTGGGTACTTGCGGTTCGGCCGGACGCAGTACTTCCTCGATTTTGGGGATGACCTCGCCGGAGCGGGCCAAGCGGATCAGCGCGCCAGGGCCTATGCCTTTATCCAGCACCATTTTGTAATGATGGGCGGTGGCTCGGGAAAGCAGGGCGCCGCTAAGGCGGACCGGTTCCAATTCCGCTACCGGCGTGATGCGCCCGGAACGCGAAGTTTGCGGGGTGATGCTGAGGATTTTGACTTCGGCAGTTTCCAGATTTTCCTTATAAGCCAGTTGCCAGCGGTGGTGGTGGCGGGTGGCGCCCATCGCTTGCTTGAGTTGCTCGTCGACGATTTCCAGAATCACGCCGTCCACGTCGTAATCCAGCTTATGCCAGATGTCTTTGACGATGGTTTCGAAGTTGTCGATCAGGTCCTGCCAGACTCCCTCCCAGCAAGGCAATATAGCAAACGGATAAAACACCGCCGCATGATCGGCGATGGCGCGTTCGGCATGTTCGTCCAACTCCTTTTCCTTGATCACGCTGGCTTGGAAGTTACGGGCATTGTCGAAAAATTCGGCCAGATTAGCGTCGAAATAACTGCGGCTGACCACGATCTCTCCGGCACCCAGGCCGCGCGGGCCTTGATTGGCGACTTGTAAGCCGCGTTCGAATACGCGGGTGATGTCGGTACCTTTGCGGCCGTCGCCACGGGTATACAGCATCCGGCCGTCGTCATAGGCTGCGTAGCCGTCCAATTTGGGCGTGACTTTAAAAGTCAGTTCGGCAAAGTTTTTATCCAATTCCAATGCAGCCTTCTCGATACGGCTGGCCCAACGCTCCACTTCTTCGCGGCTATAGGCTTTGTCGGTGGAGAGCATCACGGTTGGCAGATCGACGGTTTTACCCGCGAAAGCGGGTTCCGGCTCGACTGTGTGCAGCAGCGGATGCTCGGGCTGACGTTTTTTCAGTTCTGCCAGATAAACGAAGTCGTAATCGGCATCGCTGATAATCGGTTCGCCGCCGCGATACAAAGCGTTGGCAATCTCCAGGAACGTCACTAATTCACTGTCCGTGACGGTATGCAGCAAATCCGCGTGTGTGCACAATTCGCAAAAACGATTCTCACCAAGATCGTTCGAACTTAGCGTGGTCTGCAAAAGAATAGCTTTTTGACTGTCGGTAAGCATGCCGGGGATAGATGTGTCGGGTAGGGCGGCGATTATAGAGGATAATATCGCAAAAAAAAGGCGGGAGAGAGAACTCGCCCGCCGAAGCATCTATCTTTCAAGAGGATCATGTCAACGGTAGGAAATCGCGTGACATGGGCTTAATATAAAGCTTTCTAAGGAACAAGCGTTGATCTAGGTCAATGTTTGGCGGGTTATTGAATAGCCTGTTCTTCAGCCGTGTTGGTGGCGGGGTGGCAGGTTTTACACAAGCCGTGAATTTCAATGGTTTTACGCTGCGGTACGAAGCCGGCATCGCCAAGTTCTTTGGATAATGCGCTGAGTACCGAAGGCGCGGCGCGCTCCTGAACCGTATGGCAGGCGGTGCAGATTAACAGTAGTTGATCGTGTTGAGTGCCGGAGCAGTGGCAGCCGACGAACGCATTTAAACTCTCCACCCGATGAATCAGGCCTTGTTCCAACAGAAAATCCAAGGCCCGGTAGACTGTCGAGGGTTTTGCGGCGTCGTTTACCGGCCTGATTTGATCCAGCAAGTCGTAGGCTTTAACGGCCTTATGACTGTTCCAGATCAGCTCCAAAATCTTATGGCGGATGGGGGTCAGTTGTACGCCGCGCGTTAAGCAAAGTTGTTCGGCTACACTTATCGCCCTGTGGATGCATACGTTATGGTCATGCTCTGGTGCCGGGAAAGTTGCTTGGTCGGTCATTTTGCAAAGGGTGATTGGGTTCATTCATTTTGTGGATGCGGTAAGTTATAGTGCCAGCATAAACAACCCATTTCAAATCGAATTACCAAATAAATTTTGTGTGTTTTTAATGCGCGCGGTTAAGCGCCATAGTGTGGTTGTTTGGCGGTTTCTCGGCGGACTTTTGCGAGCGGCTATAAGTAATTTTGAGGCAATAAATGAGAAGGATTACATTCCTGGTTTATGCAGTGCTATGGATTTTGTTGATTAGCCTGAACCTTTACCAGCAAGTCACGGATACCAAACAGTACGCGCAAAAAATTGCCACGCGCCAAGCCGAGATGTTTTTCGATCATATCGTCTTGATCAGAAAATGGAATGCGTTGCACGGCGGCGTTTACGTGCCTATCACCGAGAGTACTCAGCCCAATCCTTACCTGGAAGTTCCTCATCGCGATGTAGAGACCACCGATGGCAAGCACCTGACTTTAATTAATCCAGCTTATATGACTCGGCAGCTCTCGGAAATGGGTGACGAATCGGATATTGCCTTTCATATTACCGGTTTTAATCCGATTCGCCCGGAAAATCGGCCGGACCAATGGGAAGCAGAGGTATTGTTGGCGTTCCAGCAAGGTCAAAAAAGTGTGAGCAGTATCGGCACTATCAACGGGCAATCTTTTTATCGTTACATGGCGCCGCTGCATGTCGATCAAAGTTGTCTGGTTTGCCATCAGCGGCAAGGCTATAAAGAGGGCGAAATTCGCGGCGGTATTAGTGTCAGTATTCCCAGTGCCAGTATCGATGCTTTTGTGAGCGAGCGTCTGGAGCATTTGACAATCACCCATGCAATTGTGGCAGTTATCGGTTTGATCGTATTGCTGTTGTCTTATTTGGCGCAAGCCAGACTAAGCCAGCGCCTGGATAAAGCCAAAAGCCGTATGCAACTGGCGTATCTGGATTCGTTGACCTTGCTACCCAATCGCCGTTACTACGATGCCTTTGTAAAAAGGGAATGGAAGCGCGCCTTGCGGCATAAATATCCTATCTCGATGATCATGATAGACATCGATTTCTTCAAGCTATACAACGACAATCTCGGACATATCGAGGGCGATCATTGTTTGCGGCAAGTGGCTAAAACCTTGAAGCGTTTCTTTAGAAGGCCGGGCGATTTGATTGCACGTTACGGTGGCGAAGAGTTTTGCGTGGTCGCGGCTTGTGATGCCGAACAAATCATGGTGTTGGCCGAAATTCTGCGTAAAGCCGTGGAGAATATGCGTCTGCCGCATCCGGCTTCCAAAATTTCCGAATTTGTGACTATCAGTCTTGGTGTTGCCAGTATCGTTCCGAGTGACGACCTATCTTTCGAAAGCCTGCTGCACGCGGCGGATCAGGCGCTATACGATGCCAAGGCCACCGGTAGAAACCGGGTTGGCAAACGCCGGGTTTGAAACGATGGCAAGGGCCGGTGTTTGACCGGCCCTTGCCATGTGTCTAGTTACGAATGTTTTTCCAATAGTTTGGCATGAGCCGCTGCCAAGCGAGCCACGGGAATGCGCGGCGCGGAACACGATACATAGTTCAAGCCTAAGTCGTGAACGAATTTAATCGAACGCGGATGGCCGCCGTGTTCGCCGCAAATGCCTATTTTCAAATCCGGGCGCTGCTGACGACCCAGTTCCACGGCCATTTTCATCAGTTTGCCCAAGCCCTCAATATCCAGTGTTTCGAAGGGGTTGTCTTCCAGCAGGCCTGATTCTTCGTACAGCGGTAAGAATTTGTTCTCGGCATCCTCGCGGGAGAATGAAAAAGTGGCTTGGGTTAAATCGTTGGTGCCGAATGAAAAGAAAGCAGCTGTCGCGGCCAGACGGTCGGCACGGGTACATGCCCGCACCGTTTCAATCATTGTGCCGAACTTGAAGTTGAGCTTGAGCTTGTATTGCGCTTCCACTTCGGCTTGAATCTCGTCGACATAGGTTTTCACGGTTTTCAATTCCTGTGCGGTGATCACCTGCGGCACCATGATTTCCGGTTCGACCGGAATCCGTTGTTTCACACACAATGCCGCCGCTTCCAGAATTGAGCGGATCTGCATTTTGTAGATTTCCGGATAGCTCATGCCCAGCCTGACGCCGCGATGACCCAGCATTGGGTTGACTTCGTACAGCTCCAGCACTTTATCCAGCATCATCTGTTTTTTACTGATCGCTTCCAAAATCACGTCTTCGTTCAGCATATTGAACGGTGCCGGCATTTCCGCCGGGTGCGCCAGCGTATCCAGCGTGACACGTTGGCCTTTGACGATGGTCAGGTAGTGTTTCAGCGCATCCAGCTCATCAATCAATTGGTGCTCATTGGGCAAAAACTCGTGCATGGGTGGATCCAGCAAACGCACGGTAACCGGGTGCGGCGACATGGCTTCGAACAACTGTTGGAAGTCATCGCGTTGAATCGGGAACAGTTTGGCTAAAGCCGCCTCGCGTTCTTCGGTGTTGTGCGCCAGAATCATATCTACCACTAAGGGTAAACGGTCGGCGGCGTTAAACATGCGTTCGGTACGGCACAAACCGACACCTTTGGCGCCGTAGCTGACCGCCAGTCTCGCGGTTTCCGGCGTGTCGACATTGGCATGCACACGCAAGCGGGCTATGCTGTCGGCCCAGCCCAGCAAGGTTTTTAATTCCTCAGAGAATGAGGGCGGAATGGTTGGGATCCGGCCCAAATAGATATTACCGTTGCTGCCGTCTATGGTAATCAGGTCGCCTTCCTTGATATGGATGTCGCCGACGATAGCCAAGCGGGCGCGGACATCGACTTTGATGTCTTCAGCCCCAGCCACGCAGGCTTTACCCATGCCGCGCGCCACCACCGCAGCGTGCGAGGTTTTGCCGCCGCGGCTGGTCAAGACGCCTTGCGCGGCGAAGAAACCGTGGATGTCTTCCGGCTTGGTTTCTTCGCGTAGCAAAATCAAATCTTGGCCGGTTTTACCCAGTCGAACGGCGGTGTCCGCGTCGAATACGCAATGGCCGCACGCGGCGCCGGGCGAAGCCGGCAGGCCTTGGGCAATGGCTTTAACTTCGTGATTGGGAGCTAATTGCGGATGCAGCAATTGTTCCAGCATGTCGGGATTGATCCGTAGCAGCGCTTGTTCTTTGCTGATCAAGCCCTCCGCCACCATATCGATGGAGGTTTTCACCATCGCGGTCGCGTTCATTTTGCCGTTTCGGGTTTGCAAACAATACAGAATGCCGCGCTCTATGGTGTACTCGTAATCTTGCACTTCGTGATAATGTGCTTCCAGTTTATTGCGCAATTCCACAAGTTGCCGATATTGCTCGGGCATTTCCTTCGCCATTTCATGGACCGGTTTGGGGGTACGAATGCCGGCGACCACGTCTTCGCCTTGGGCGTTGACCAGGTATTCGCCGTACATCTCGTTGACACCTGTGCCGGGATTACGAGTGAAACCGACGCCGGTGGCGCAGTCGTCGCCCATATTGCCGAATACCATGGTGACGATATTGACGGCGGTGCCGTTGGCAATGTCCGGTGTGATGTGAAACTCGCGGCGGTAATCGACGGCACGTTTTCCCAGCCAGGAGTTAAATACCGCACGAATGGCAATTTCCAGTTGCTGGTAAACGTCTTCCGGAAACGGCCGGCCGGTTTCTTCATGCACCACAGTCAGGAATAGTTCGCTGATTTCCTGGAGTTGGTCGGCTGTCAACGCCACATCGGCTTTGATGCCGGCCGCACGCTTGACGTTGTTGAAATGCACGTCGAATTTTTCGTCGTCGATACCCAGCGCCACCTTGCCGAATAATTGGATGAAGCGGCGATAGGCATCGTAAGCAAAGCGCGGGTCGTCGGTCATTTCGATCAAGCCGGCCAGGGTTTGCTTGTTCAAACCTAAATTCAGAATGGTGTCCATCATGCCCGGCATCGAGATGGCCGAGCCGGAACGTACCGAAACCAGTAGCGGGTCGTTGGCGCCGCCAAACGATTTACCGCTCAGTTGCTCGATTTCGGCGATTTGCTGACGAACTTCATCCATCAGATCGACGGGTAACTGTTTGTTTTCCAGGTAAGTCAGACAGGTTTGGGTGGTGATGACAAAGCCCGGCGGTACGTTAAAGCCCATTTGCGTCATTTCGCACAGGTTTGCGCCTTTGCCGCCCAGTAATGCCTTGTTTTTGCCGTCGCCCGTATTGAATGAATAGCTGTATTTTGGAGTCATTATGGCCTTGTCGAAGTGTTGAAGTTAAATGATGGCTGCGGGAAACGCCTTGAGTAGCTTGTCGGCGTCTCGTGATGCCGGGTATTGCGGTTAGAATACCCCACTTTTTACCTATTTTTTTGAGTCATTACAAGTTACGCGCCATGGATAAATTTGATGTCATTATCGTCGGAGCCGGCGCGTCCGGCTTAATGTGCGCTATCGAAGCCGCCAAGCGCGGCCGGCGGGTGAAGGTAGTGGAACATGCCAACAAGCCGGGCAAAAAGATTCTGATGTCCGGTGGTGGCCGTTGCAATTTCACTAACTACAGCATAGCCCCGGAAAATTACATTTCCAATAACCCGCATTTTTGCAAGTCGGCGCTTAGCCGCTTCACGCAATGGGATTTTTTGAGCTTTATACAGCGCCACCAAATACCGTTTCACGAACGCCTGCACGGGCAATTGTTTTGCGATAACAGCGCCAAGGATATTCTGGATGCGCTGTTAAAAGAATGCGGGCAAGCTGGCGCGACGCTGGCGTTAAATTGTCGGGTGGAGCGATTGGAGAAACGCGACGACGGCGATTTTTTACTGCACACCAGTAGCGGTGCGATGTCTGCATCAGCCTTGGTCATTGCCAGCGGCGGCTTATCGATACCGAAAATGGGCGCCACGCCGTTTGGTTATAAAGTCGCGGAACAATTCGGCATCAAAGTTTGGCCGACCCGAGCCGGTTTGGTGCCGTTAACGCTGCAACCAGGCGATTCAGAGCGCTTTACTCCGCTGACCGGTATCGCCGTGCCTTGCCGGATAAGCAATCAACAGCAGTCGTTTAAAGAAAATATTTTATTCACCCATCGCGGTTTAAGCGGGCCGGCCATCCTGCAAATATCCTCGTATTGGCATCCCGGCGAAGCGCTGCATGTAGACTTATTGCCGGATATGGATCTGGCGGAGACATTGAAAGAAAAGCGGCGGCAAGGCAGCAAATTAAAAATCCAAAATTTACTGGCCGACTACTTACCCAAACGTTTGTTGCAAGCTCTATTGGACGAGCGGCAGTTGGATATAATCGTTGCCAATTGCGCGGACAAAGATCTGAACGTGATCGCGGAAAATCTGCACCACTGGACGATCAAGCCGAATGCTACCGAAGGCTATCGTACCGCCGAGGTAACCGTCGGTGGCGTAGACTGCGACGCGATTTCCTCGAAAACCATGCAGAGCTTGCAAGTGCCGGGGTTGTATTTTGTTGGGGAAGTGTTGGACGTCACCGGGTGGCTGGGCGGGTATAACTTTCAGTGGGCTTGGTCTTCGGGGTGGTGTGCCGGGCAATATGTTTGAGGGTAGCAGTACAATCAATTCAGCTTTTCCAACAATGCCGGTTTTACCTGCTCAAGCCAATCCAGAATCCGGGTTTTGGTAAGCTCGGGTTGGTTGTGGTGATCCAGCACCAGGCCGACAAATTTGCCATCGACTACAGAACTGGAGTGGGTAAAGTGAT
>Ga0123390_1123495_pt1 | contig 35802 bp, 39 predicted proteins | sample T3HHNO3metaT_FD_89918 | JGI IMG/M metagenome (GOLD analysis project Ga0123390, IMG submission 89918) | Methane-oxidizing artificial microbial communities from Washington, USA to study methane cycling - T3-HHNO3 metaT (Metagenome... | ecosystem: Engineered > Modeled > Simulated communities... | reverse complement strand
TGACCATGAAGGGTACGATCTCGTCGGCGCTCCACAATAAAATATGGATCGGATCGTCGATCGATTGGGGGATGGCAACGGGTTCCATAATGACCTCCGGTTGGGATGGTCATTATTGTGAAGGGGAATTTGAGAAGGGCTTTTGCAGCTGACGACGAATTTACGCTCAGCTTTAAAAATTGACGGCCGGTTGAGCGATCTACACTTAATCGTCCCTCAGTTTGATCGCGGATGCAAAACTCCAGGAGGCTAAACTTGCTTTAACCGCACCGTCAATCGGCCATTTACAAGCCCAAATCGCTCAAACTGGCATGGTCATCGGGACGCCGGCCCAGCGGCCAGTGAAACAAACGCTGCTCTTCCTTGATCGGCAAATCGTTGATGCTGGCAAAGCGCCGTTGCATGAAACCTTGCGGATTGAATTCCCAGTTCTCGTTGCCGTAACTGCGGAACCACTGGCCGGAATCATCGCGCCATTCGTAGGCAAAACGCACGGCGATGCGGTGGTCGGTAAACGCCCACAATTCCTTGATCAAGCGATAATCCAGTTCCCTGGCCCATTTTCGCTGCAAAAATTCGCGGACTTGTTCGCGGCCTTGCGGAAATTCCGCGCGGTTACGCCAGAGCGTGTCTTCGGTATAGACCAGCACGACGCGGTCCGGGTCGCGCGAGTTCCAGGCGTCTTCGGCCATGCGCACTTTCTGCGCGGCGGTTTCACCGGTAAACGGCGGGACGGGGGCTTTGATTTCTTGGGTCATAGTATTTCTCCGTGATGAAAAGGTGATTGAGTTACGCTTGCCACATACCGGGCATCGCCACATAACCAGGCAATGCGCGAAGGCGTTGGAACCAGGCGATGATGTTGGGGTAGGCGCCGATGTCTAAACCGCCTTCTGGTGCCAGCGCCAAGTAGGGATAGACGGCAATGTCGGTGATGGAAACCGAGTCGCCGACCAGCCAGTCTTGGTTTTGCAGATGGCGGTCGATAATGTCCAGAATCTTGTCGGCGGTTTGCCGGGCTGTTGCCGTATCGATAGGACTCCCGAATTTGTGGTGTACCCGTAGCTTGGCAGGGCCGTGGAAGATTTCATTGGCGGCGGTCGATAGCCAAGCGGCGAACTGCGCAAGTTGATAGGCATCGTCCGGCCACCAAGTTTCACCGCCGTAGCGCTTGGCCAAATAGACCAAAATGGCTTGGCTGTCGCGCACGATCAGACCGTCGTCGTCCAGCACCGGCACCTGGCCGAACGGGTTGCGTTGCAAATGCGCGGCGCCGTGCTGCTCTCCGCCGCGCAAATCTACTGGCTGGGTTTGATAGGGCAAGCCCAGTAAACTGAGCAATAGGCGAACTTTGTGGCAGTTGCCGGATAGCGCCATATCGTAAAGGGTGATCATGCTGGACTCCTTCGGTTAAATGAAACTCTCAAATTGCACCCGTTCGTCGGCGATGCCGAGTTGGCGGGCTGATTGGCGCACGCTTTCGATCAGGCGGGTTGGGCCGCAGACGTAGATGACGGTATCGGCCGTTGCATGACTGAGTATGTTTGGAACGTCCAACCGGGTCGGGGTTTGCGCTTGGCTGAAATAAAACCGGCATCGCTCGGAAAACCATCGTTGCAAGTCTTTGATGAATGCCATTTCCTGCGGCGCTCGACCGGTGTAATGCAGTTGAAATGGCGTACCCCGTGCGGCCAAGGTTTCGGCCATGGCTTTGATGGGGGTGATGCCGATGCCGCCGGCAATCAACAGCGCCGGGCGTTCGTCGTCATGGAGTGGAAAATAGTTTTCCGGAAGATCAGTGTTGATTCTAGTTCCGAGTTGCCAGCCATCATGTAAGGCGCGCGATCCCCCGTCTCCGTCTCCTACCCGCAGCACCGCGATGCGGAAGCAATCCCTTTGGTCCTGTGCATCGGTCAGCGAATAGGCCCGACTGGTGATCGTACCGTCGGGCAGCGCGATCGGCACGCGCAAATGGGCGCCGGCTTGGTAAGTGGGGAATGGCCCGCCATCGGCATGGCGCAATTCGTAGGCGCGAATGCTTGGCGTTAATTGACGAATCCCGCTGATGGTCAAGGGCAATGTGCCATTTCCCAACACGACGGGTGTTTGCGGTGCTGCCGTATAGGTTTGTTGCAGCCGCCGGGTTTGCTCCAACAGTGCTTCGACTTCGCGTTGGCTGTAACGCGGGGTAATGTATTTCGGGCAATTCCAATCGAAGGCCTCGACTCGAATCACGATGCCGCGTTCCACTGGAGCGCGAAAGTCGGGTAATTCCAGCTTGGACAATAATTCCGGCTCGTTAAGTTCGTGGACCACTCGCGCTCGGCCCCAGATTTTCAGACGTTGCCGTCCGGGGTAGTCCATCAGCAACAGGCTCATCCGGTCGTCGCCGCGTAAATTGCCGACCGAAAGGTATTGGCGGTTGCCGCTGAAATCGGCATATCCGATGGTTTGTTCGTCCAACACTTTCAAGAACCCAGCCGGCCCGCCGCGGTGCTGAACGTATGGCCAACCGCTCTGACTCACGGTGGCTTGATAAAAGCTGTCGCGTTCGGTGATGAATGCCTGTTCGAAGTCGCTCAGCGCCACCGTTTCGGCTTCGCCGAGTTCGGCTGCTCGATATGCCGTGCGGCTGCCCATTTCGGCTTGTACCGCTTGTACATCGGGTGTGAAACTGATTTTGGCAAAAGCACGGGCCATAGCCTTTACTCCGGATGAGGTGAAACGTTTAGGGTTACTCTGACATATTCATTAGTCGAGTTGAATAGTCATAATTTGCAATACCTTATTCCATTCAGTGCAAGAATCCGGACTCAAGTTCGTCCCTGAACTTGGTTCGGCATCAGGATTACGCGGCCTGTTTCAGGGTCACTTTCGGGAAGTCAATCTCGACTCGGCTAGCTTTGCCCAAGATATTGGTCAAGATATTCATGCCGACATGCGTAATCACCTCGACGATGTCAGCCTCATTGAAACCGGCGTCACGCATCGCTTGCAGTTCGGTATTGGTCACTTCGCCTTTGTGTTCGACCAGGGCGCGGGCGAATTTGACCGCCACCGCCGCCTTGGCATCCTGGCTGGTACCAGCGCGGTTGGCCTCGATTTCCGCCCCGTTCAAGCCGGCTTTGCGGCCGATGGCGGTATGGGCGGACAGGCAGTACTCACATTGATTCTGCTGCGCCAAGGCCAGCGCGATGCGCTCACGGGTAGTAGCGTCCAGCGAGCCATGGTTGGCGATGTGATGCAAACCGAGGAAAGCTTTCAGCGCATCCGGCGAGTGGGCGAATACCCGTAAGAAATTAGGCACCATACCCAGTTGATCCTGGATGGCTTCAAACAGGGCACGTTGTTCGATGTTGGCTGTTTCGTTGCTGATGGTGGTAATACGGCTCATGATATTTCTCCAAAAAATGAAAGGGGTTTTCGTTTGCCTGAATGAAATTCAACAGGCGGGTACAGTGTGATCTATTGCGAAATAATAAAGAATATCTAAAATATTTAATTAACTATTCCGACAAGTGGAATTAATGATGGACAGATTGCATTTGATGAACGTGTATGTGGCAGTAGTCGAAGCCGAAGGCTTTGCCGGCGGCGCGCGCAAGCTACAAATGTCGCCACCCGCCGTGACGCGGGCAGTAGCGGCTTTGGAGGAGCGATTGGGGGTTAAGTTGCTGAACCGTACCACCCGCTATGTGCGGATGACCGAGGCCGGCCAGAAATATTACGAAGACAGCAAGCGCGTCATCGCCTTGGCCGACGAAGCCGACGATGCGGCGCTGGGCATCAACGCCGAACCGCGTGGCCAACTCACACTGACTGCCTCGGTATTGTTTGGGCGTTTGTTCATCATGCCGGGCATTGTCGAGTATTTACGCCGCTATCCGACGGTGGAAGTCAACGCCTTGTTCGTCGACCGGGTAGTCAACATGCTGGAGGAAGGTGTGGATGTGGCGATACGCATCGGCGATTTGCCCGATTCGTCGTACCGGGCATTGCGGGTGGGTTCGGTTAGGCGGGTAGCGTGTGCCTCGCCGGAGTATCTGGCCGAACATGGCATCCCGCAAACGCCGGAAGATTTAGCCAAGCATCGAATCATCTTGGCGCGCGGCTTGAATCCGAACAATGAAATACGCTTTCAGTACGATGGGCAGGCGCAGACGATCAAATTGCAACCGGTATTGAGTGTCAGTGACAACGATTCGGCAGCCAGCGCCGCCATGGCTGGACTGGGCATTACCCGTTTGCTGAACTATCAAATCGCCGAACCGCTGCGCACCGACCAACTGAAAATCGTGCTGGGCGACTACGAAAGCCCGCCGGTTCCCGTGCATATCCTGCACCGCGAAGGCCGTCATTCCTCTGCCAAAATCCGTTCGTTCGTCGATTTAATGGCTAAAAGGCTGCGGGCAGAATTGGCCTTGAATTGACGAACGGTTGTTAGCTTTTCCGGAACGTTCCGGGCGATACGCCAAAGTGACGTTTAAAGGCTTTGCTGAATGCCGGCACCGACTCGTAACCGCATTTTTCCGCCACGCGCTCCACGGTCATATTCGGCTCCATTAACCAGTGAGCAGCGATTTGCAAGCGCCATAGTGTCAGATAACCGATGGGCGAATGGCCGATCAAGGCAGCAAATTTCTCCGATAACACCGACTTGGAAACGCCGGCCTTGGCGCATAGTTCGCTGAGCGTCCAGGCATGCCATGGAGACTCATGGATCAGGGTCAACGCATTGGCCAGGCGTTTGTCCTGCATGGCGGCAAACACGCCCTCGCGCACCAAATCTTGCTCGATGCAATGACGAATCGCCAAGACGAATAAACTATCGCATAAGCGCTCCACGACTGAATCACTGCCGAAACGCGGCGCCGAGGTTTCGCCAATCACCAATTCGAGTAACCGCGTCAGAATCATTCCAGCTTGGCTTTGCCGGATCACGATTTCGGCAGGCAGCGCTTGCCACAACAGGGATTTTGGGGCAGCCAGTTGGATTTCGCCGCACACGAAACCCACGTCACCTGCAGCCCACGGGGTCATTCGGGTGTCGCAATCGTTATCCGGTAAATCCTCGGCGCTATACGACAGAAAATGCCGCGCGGCATGCGGCAAAAACAGAATCAAATCGCCGGTATCCAGTGGCAATGGCTCAGGCCAGCGCGGCGAGTGGACAAAGCCGCGTCCCTTGCTGACCAAGTGAAACCATACCGAGGTGTCCGAGTTATGGTCCATCAACCAACGCCCGCACACCCCACCGGAATAGACCAATTTGGCGTGCAGATTCAATCCATTAATCAACGGGGTCAAGGCATCCATCGTTTACTCCCGGAATATCGGACAAGTACGCCGGAAGTGTGCGCATGGGATGAAGCAATGGTTTTTCTTAACCTATCCCCGTCGAAACGAATTCGCATCGGCATTACACCTCATGTTTTTAAATTAAAGGAGAGACAGCATGTCCCAATTCAAAATACATTCTATCCAGACAGCGCCTGCCATTGCACAACCACTGCTGGAAGGATCATTAAAAAAATACGGCTTCGTGCCCAACCTGCACGGCGGTTTGGCCGAAGCGCCGGCGGCTTTGAAGTCTTACATCGAATTGACGGCCTTGTTTGATCAGACATCGTTTAGCCCGACCGAACAGCAAGTCATTTTGCTGGCTATCAGCGTCGAAAACCATTGCACCTACTGTGTTGCCGCGCACTCGATGATCGCCAAACACATGGCCAAGGCCGATCCGGCGATCGTCGAAGCCCTGCGCAACGGCAAACCGCTATCGGATGCCAAATTGGACGCTCTGGCCAGTTTTAGCCGCGCAGTGGTGAAAAACCGCGGCGTAGTTTGCGGGCAAACCCTGGACAAATTTATCACGGCAGGCTACAGCCGGGCGCAGGTATTGGAAGTGTTGCTGGGCGTGGCGTTCAAAACCTTGAGCAATTACACCAACCATATTATCCATGCTCCGCTGGATACCGCTTTTCAGGCCGAAGCCTGGGAAGAGCCCGCGCAATGCAGCAGTCGGCAGTGCGCTTGATTGTTTGACTTATAAATAGGTAAACACCATGAAAGTAAAACAAACCGCAGTGGTTTTATTGGAACTGCAAAACGACTTTCTAACTGAAGGCGGCAAACTATACCCGTTATTGAAGCCGGTATTGGAAACCTACGATGTCAAAGCCAACCAAAACGAGTTAATCCGGGCGGCACGGGCTAGCGGTATGCTGATCGTGCATGTGCCTATCAGCTTTTCGACCGATTATCGGGAAATGGGCGATGCGCCATACGGTATTCTGCAAGCGGTAAAAAATGCCGGTGCCTTGATCAAGGATACTTGGGGCAGCGCGATTGCCGACGGTGTCGATATTCAAGCCGACGATATTGTCGTTGAGGGTAAATCAGGCATCGATGCCTTCGCCGGCACGCATCTGGATTTCGTTTTACGATCGCACGGCATTACCGCCATTGCCCTGGCTGGACAACTAACCAATATTTGTATCGAATCCACGATGCGCGCCGCTTACGACAAAGGGTATCGCGTGTTCGGGATTACCGATGCCAGTGCCACTATCGGCTTAGAGCAGTACGACGCTTCCATCGAACACAACTGGCCAATGTTCAGCGAGCCGATGACCCATAACGTATTCCTGGATCGAGCGGCAGCATAAGCGCATGCCAGGATGCGTCACTTCTTTCGCGTTGGCGCATCTTAGTTTTTTTATACCTAAACATTAAATCAGGAGTAACACCATGCCACTTGTACAAATCAAAGGCATCAGCGGCTATTTGTCGCTACAACAAAAACAGGACATCATCAGCAAAGTCACTGATGCTATCGTGTCGGTGGAAGGCGAAGGTCTGCGTCCGGTCACTTGGGTATTGATCGAAGATGTCGCTTCAGGCGAATGGGGTGTCGGCGGGCAACCGGTCACTACCGACGATCTACGGTCAATGAGGGTTGGTAACCCGTAAATTCAGGGTTTTGAGTGCGGCGGAGTCTTCGCCGCCTCAGCCGTTTGCCAACTCTAAATAGCGCTGCCAGTCCTGATAGGTATCCACGTCCCATTGACTATCCAGTTCGTAAACCTTCAAGTCCAAGGCGTTGGCTCGGCGGCGGGTGACCGACATAACCTGGTCATGCCCCCAGGTCATGTCGCTAAACAGTCTCGGTTTTAACTCGTTTAAGCCGATCATGACGTAACCGCCATCGTCGGCCGGTGCGATGACTGCGTCATGCTCTGCGTGTAACTTTACCAATGCTTGATGTAAATCATCGACGCTAAGACTGGGGCAGTCGCAACCCATCAGCACGGCGTGTTGGTATCGGCCCAAGGCATCATCGAAGGCGTGCTGCATGCGTTCGCCCAAATCGTCGCCCTGCTGTGACTTTAGGGTAAGCGGATAGCGGTGCGCGCAATCCTGAAAATAGTCATGGCTGGTATCCGGTGCGCAATGCAGTTCGACCGGACACAACGGCTGTCGAAAGGCCCGATCTAGCGTCATAGTGGTTAGCTGCCGATGGGCTTGCGCGGCTTGTTCCGCAGTCAATGCCGGTTGCAACCGGGTTTTGACCTGACCGGGAACCGGCGCTTTGCAAAAAATCAGCAGTACGCATTCGGTGAATGGATAGGTCATGGTTCAACGCTTGCGCAACGGTCGAAACGGCATGGCTAATAACTGCAAGAAAGCCAACTCTTGTCGGTCGCGAAACCCGTTCAAGCCAATAGCCATCGCGGTTTGCGGTTGCTGTGATCGATGGCGGTAGGTCTTGAACAGACGGTCCCAACACGACAAGGAAAAGCCGTAATTGCTGTCTGTTTCCTGTTGCCGGGCGGAATGATGAATCCGGTGCATGTCCGGCGTGACCAATAGATAACGCAGTATCCGCTCGGCCAGCGGCGGCAGGCTGACATTGCCGTGATTGAACAGCGCGCAGCCATTCAGGATGATTTCGAACGCGATGACGGCCAGCGGGGCGGCGCCGAGTATAATCACCAGCAAAACTTTGTAAGCCATGGACAGCATGATCTCTAAGGGATGAAAGCGCACCGCGGTGGTGGTATCGAAATCAAGGTCGCTGTGATGCACCTGATGCAGACGCCAGAACCATTGCCAACGATGGGCCGCGACATGCTGCGCGTAAATCGCCAAATCCAGTAACAGCAGGCTGAGCGAAATGTTCAGCCAATCGGCTACGGGCAGGTTGTTGAACAGGCCAAGCTGTTGTTCCACTGCCCAGTTCGCGGCCAACCAGGCCGCCGCGCCGATGCTGATGCGCATCACACCGACATTCAATGCCGCCAAACCGAGATTGATAGCCCAGCGCTGGCTGCGCGGGAGGCTCAAATGCCGGGTAGGACTTAGCGCTTCCCAAATCGCCATCAACAACAAAATGCCGATAAACAGGCCAAAGCGCAGTATGACTTCCATCATCGTCTCCCGTAATAACGCATGGCCAGATCATCGGGATCGGCACCGAAAAAGTACATTAAGCGCAGTCGCCACATCAGCAGGATGGTTTTCAATATACCGTGCTGTTGCCAGCGCCGTGCCGAAGTTTGCACGTTGGCGTTTAAACAACAGGGTTTACCAAGTTTTTTAAGCTTGCTGCTGATGGCAATATCTTCCATCAACGCCATCGCCGGAAAGCCGCCCACCGTTGCAAATACTTGCCGAGTCATGAACAACGCTTGGTCGCCGGTGGCAATGCCGGTCAGTCGCGAGCGCTGATTCATCATGAAGGCTATCAGTTTGAAGATGGGCTTGGGGTTGTCGAATGCCGCATCGAAACGTCCCCAGTGGAAACCTTCGGCCACGGCCTGGCTTATCAAATCAATCGCATTATCCGGCAATCGGGTATCGGCATGTAAAAACAGCAGAATCTCCGCCTCAGCTTGTAAAGCACCCACATTCATTTGGATGGCCCGACCGCGAGCAGCGAGTATGATCTTATCGACCAGAGATTTCGCAATCTCCGGGCTGTCATCATGACTGCCGCCGTCAACTAGTGCTTAATTCCGTAAGTTAGCGATAGTATTTCGTAATTGCGCACCGCGGACCTCGCGTTTCCGCCATCGAAAAGGTGTAGCCGTTGGATTGTAAGCGGCAATAAAGTCTTCAATCGCTTGCCGCAGGGCTGCGATGTTTTGGAAACTGGCGCCGCGTAAAGCTTTGCGCGACAGGATGCCAAACCAGATTTCCACCTGATTCAGCCAACTGGCTGAGGTGGGCGTAAAGTGGAAATGGACATTGGGATGCTGAGCCAGCCAGGCGTCGCATTTTTTGTGGGTACAGTAATTGTCCAGAATCACATGCAACTCTTGGCCAGCCGGCGTCTCGGCAACAATCGTGTCCATGAACCCGAGAAAATCTTCACGCCGCTTCGTTTCGGTTATCTGGGCGATGATGTTACCGGTTGCGACCTGCAGAGCTGCAAACAAATTCAGTGTCCCATGACGCTTATAGGTGCTCTGGAATCCGCGCGCGATCTTGCCACTGTCGGTTTCAACGTACCCGGTCATTCGTTCCAGCGCTTGGATACTGGGTTTTTCGTCGACACTGATGACTAAGGCATTCTCGGGCGGACTCAAATACAAGCCAACAATGTCCGCCGCCTTTACCGCAAATTCTTTGTCGGTACTGACGCACCAGGAGCGTTGTCGTTGCAGACAAATCCCTTCCTTGCGGAGCACGCGCCAAACCGCGTAAACCGAACTATCCAGGGCCTGAGCTACAGCGGGACCATCCCAGACGGCTTGTCCCTTTGGCGGTGGTAGCTCAAGGATTGCCAAGACACGCTGTCGAAAATGCTCATCATACGTCTTCGGTGCGCCCGGCCGAGGTTCGTCTGACAGCCCCAAAAGCCCTTGAGTCATGAAACGGTTTCGTCACTTGATGACTGTATTGGCCCGCATTCGGCATTGCGCTGCAACCGCTTGGACTTGCGCGCCATCCAGGCAGCCCAGAATCATCCGGGCTCGCTCGACTACTCGAGCTTCTTCCGTACGGCTCGCTGCGCGTCGCTCTAACTCTGCCCGCACGTCCGCGGAACACTCAATTTTTGGGGCTACTCGTGACATCCCTACAAGATTACATTATTAGCGCTTAATAACGCAACTAAGCACTAGCACAAGTTGGCAACGGTCACGAAGTCCCTGCAAAGCCTGTAGTTCGCCGGCGAGATGTCCGGCTTCGTTGAGTACCGGGATGATGATGCTAATTGGGTAAGTCATGTTTGAAACTTGTCTCTCAAGCGTTGCGCCGCCAGGCGTGATAACGGCCCAGCCATTCCAGTACGCGCTGGGGCGCGTGATTGTGCTTCCAGACACCCGCTGCATATTTATTGGCTTCCGCCAGGGTGGGATAGATGTGAATGGTGCCGAGGATTTTATTCAAGCCGATACCGTGTTTCATCGCCAGCACGAATTCGGCGATTAAGTCGCCGGCATGTTCGCCGACGATGGTCACGCCAAGAATCTTGTCCTTGCCCGGCACGGTCAGCACTTTGACGAAACCATGGGCTTCGCCGTCGGCAATCGCCCGATCCAGATCGTCAATGCCATAGCTAGACACTTCGTAAGCGATATTCTGTGCTTGCGCATCCTGCTCGTTCAAACCGACGCGGGCCACTTCCGGGTCGGTGAAGGTCGACCAGGGAATCACCGAATAATCAGTGCGAAACTTCTTGAATTGCCCAAACAAGGCGTTGACCGCCGCATACCAGGCCTGATGCGCGGCGGTATGGGTGAACTGATAGGGGCCGGCTACATCGCCCACCGCGAAAATATTCGGATAATTGGTTTGCTGAAATGGGTTGGTCTCCAGTGTATTGCGCGGCGACAAGGCAATGCCCAATTCTTCGACACCGTAGCCTTTAATGTTGGCGGCGCGGCCGATGGCCACCAGTAATTGGTCGAAGGCAATTTTGACCGTTTGTCCGTCGTGCTCGGCCAGCAAAATATTTTCGCCATTTTCGATGATGAATGCCTTGGCGGTATGGTTGACTCGTACGTCCACGCCTTCCCGGCGAAACCGCGCTTCTACCAGCCCGGATACCTCACTATCTTCCCGCGCCATGATACGTGGCGCCATCTCCACCTGCGTGACTTGGCTGCCCAGGCGGGCGAAGGTTTGCGTCAATTCGCAGCCTATCGGCCCGCCGCCCAGTACCAGCAAGCGTTTGGGCTGCTCGCGCAGCTGCCAGACGCTGTCTGAGGTCAGATAGTCGATTTGCTCGATACCGGGAATCGGCGGCACGAACGGCCGAGCGCCGGCGGCAATCACGATCGAGCGCGTGGTCAGCGTTTTTTTTCCGCCTTCAGGCGTACTGACTTCGACTTCCCAGGGCGAAACGATTCTGGCGTTGCCCTGGATCACCTTGACGCCCAGTTCCGTGTAACGCTCCACCGAATCGTGTGGTTCAACCGTTTTGATCACCTGTTGAACCCGTTCCATCACCTCGGCAAAATCGAAATCGGCGGAGGCTGTGGCAATGCCGAATTCCGGCGCGCGTTGAATATGGGAGAGAAGCTTGGCCGAGCGAATCAAGGCCTTGGACGGCACGCAGCCGGTGTTCAGGCAATCGCCACCCATCTTGTGCTTTTCGATCAACGTGACTTTGGCTTTCAAGGCGGCGGCGATATAGGCACTCACCAGACCGCCGGCGCCGGCGCCGATTACGATCAGGTTGTTGTCGAAGCGTTTGGGCGTTTGCCAACCCGCATAGATTTTGCGCGCTTGCCAAACCGCCAACAGCTTTTTGGTCAGCAGTGGGAATAGCCCAAGCAAGGCGAACGACGCCAATAGCCCTGGCGACAGTATCCCTGACAGCGAGTCGATTTTCGCCAATTGGGTGCCGGCATTGACGTAAACCACGGTGCCGGCCAGCATGCCGATTTGGCTGATCCAGTAGAAAGTCCAGGTTTTCATCGGCGTCAATCCCATGGCCAGATTGATCAGAAAAAACGGGAACAGCGGCACCAAACGCAAGGTAAACAGATAGTAGGCGCCATCGCGCTGCAAACCGGCATTGATGGTCTGTAAACGCTGGCCGAACCGTGCTCTGACCCAATCGCGCAGTAGAAATCGTGCCGCCAAAAATGCCAGGGTCGCGCCGATGCTGGAGGCGAACGAGACGATCAGCGTACCCCAGAGCAAACCGAACACTGCGCCGCCGGCGAGCGTCAGTATCGTCGCTCCCGGTAATGACAACGCAATAACCGCAATATACAACATGGCATACAGTGCCGCCGTCAGCAATGGGTGAACCTGTCGGTAATAAGCAATGCCGGTCTGCCGGGTTTTTAAATTTTCCAGCGTCAAATAGTGCTGCAAATCCAGGGTTAAAAACGTCGCCATCAATGCGGCAATGCCCAGCATTAACAAAAGTCTGGATGTTTTCATGCCGATCTACCAATTCTGAGTGGGCTAGGCTTCGGAGGGTGTTTGCAAGTTGTCAGGCTAAACATCAGTGTTCCTTAAATACTATTGGGCTTGCCTGTTAGTCGTGTTTGCCGGTCATTCCTGACAAAAATCTCAACAAATTGAATTTAACAGGCTGAATAAATATCTTCACGAGTTAGTAGGCACCGTATCGGGCAGACGGTGTTGTAAGGGGAATTTGTATTCGGTTAATGCAATACCTACACTATGTGACGTCTACCTTATATTTTGTAACTCATTATGCGCCTTCCGCCCAAACACCAGCGCAATGTTCTCAAAATCGGTGAATTGGCCGAAGAGCTCGGCACTACACCAAGAACGATTCGCCTGTACGAGGAACTAGGACTGATCGCCCCCGACCGCACCGAGGGCGGCACACGTCTTTATGCTCGGAAAGATTTGAAACGTATGGCTATCGCGTTGCAGCTTGGTCGTGTCGGCATCGAACTGGACTCGGTTCAAAAGCTCGCTCAAACCCGGCAGAAATGTGCTTCCGGCAAAGAAGCATCGGCCGCGATGCAGCCGCTCCTGCATGATTTGCGTAAAAGAATTCGGGGATTGCTGGAAGATTTGCAGGAACTGGACAGTGATCTGGAGCGTGCGGATATGCTGATCCGCCAATGCGTAAATTGTCAAAATCGCCCCAATCGCCAGGATTGCCCGGAGTGTCCGGTCAACAAAAACGTTGATTTGACCAATATTGGTCGCCTGGTTTGGGATCCGAGTTGTCCATGACCGAGTTGTCGAGCCATTTCAAATATTACGTTAATGTAATTTATTGCTGTAGGGCGTAATCCGAAGGAGCTCAATTGTCATAGCCTTATTACGGCGTATGCATTTGTTTAACATTCGTTGCATTACCCGTTAGACATTGCGAGTTGTGGCCCGTTCGAACCCGCATTCAGTAATTCAACACCTTAGCAGCCATTTCCGTGCCGATGACGCGGGCTTTGATTTTGGCGAATGCCGTGTCCCGCCCGGTTGATGTGTCGTCTTCGAAAGGCGAAAAGCCGCAGTCGTCGGTGGTGCCGAGCTGATTTAGCGGGATGTATTCGGCTGCGCGCAATACACGATCTCGCACCAATTCCGGTTCTTCCACGTTGGGATTCAGCACGTCGATAACGCCGACAAACACTCGTTGGTCGGGACGAATATTGTCCTTGATGATAGCCAACACGCGCTCTGGCTCTTTTTCGTTAGCCATCTGCATGTAGAAATTACCGGCGTTGAGCTGGAACAAATTCGGTAGCAGCTCGGCGTAATCGACATCGGCGCTGTGGGTGGAATCATGGTCGCCGCCGGGACAGGTATGCACGCCGATGCGTTGGCGTTGTTCCGGGGTAAAGTGTGCCAATACCCGGTTGTTCAGGTCGATAAACTGCCGCAGCAATTGCTTGGATGGATCGAGTTTGACCGACAATCGCCCTTCGGTGAAATCGATTTGCACATGGTGTGCGCCTTGGTCCAAACAGCCGCGAATATCCGCTACCGTTTCCTTGACCAAGTCATCGATGAACGCTTCTCGTGAGTAACCGGTTATGCCTTCTGGCGGATAAAGCAGGCTCAAGGCGGAAGCCGAAATCACCGCCTGTTTGAGCGGGCGCGTGGTATAGCGTTTGGCGGCCTGCACAAATGCGCCGGCATAGACGCCGTAGCGAAATGGTCCCGTGGTTAATCGGGGTAATTGCCTGGTATGGCCATCGGCAAATGGAATCACGATGCCGTCTTCGGCGATATTGTGTAAACCTAGCAACGGGTAGGTGGCGAAGCTGGACTTGGTCTGTTCGCCATCGGAGATCACCGGTGATCCGGTGTCTGCAAAACGTTGTAAAGTGTCGCGTACCGCTTCGTCGTAGCAGGCATCGAGTCGTTGTTGCGATAGTCGGCCCGCGCGAAATTCCCGCAGTGCTTCCAGCAATTGCGGCGGACGGGGAATACTGCCAATAGATTCGGTGGGTATGGACATGTGGCGTTCCTGTATGGCGTTAAGGGAGTGGGTTGCAGAGGTTTTTAGGTCAAGTGAATGGCTGGGATTACGGCCCTGTCCGCTGCTCAGCAATGGTGGTTAAAGCACCGTAGGAAGCCACCAGAAATGGCACTCCATAGGTTAATAGCGCTTTGAAGACATCGAGTTGTTGCATGGCCGTGTAATCCAAAGACAGCAGGCCGAACACAGCTTGCGGCTGATTAATCAAATTCAACAGGGTTCCCACTACCAAAGCGACCTTGCCGGAGCGGCGGTATATGCCGAGTCGACCGGCCGTGCAATGCAGATCCAGTAATGTTGCAAAGAAATTTCCGACTGCTTCGTTGCAACCAAGCCACTTAACCATCCAGGATCACCTCTAACAAAAATGTAGATTTGGAGCGCGCTGTATGGCAAAAATCAATGCGCATAAAACCCTGCACTTAAGCGCTGACGATAAAAATGATAAGCCATGCTCTTTGTTCAAAATATACCATCAAGGTTACATTATGTAAATTCTTGCATGTTTTATGTAATAGGCAGGACCTCCAAGCAAGCACTTTTGTATTGCTTGCTTAAGTCCGGGTAAGGCCAAAGTCAGAGCAAAGCCCCGCCGCAGCTGCTACCTTGGCCGGCGGTGCAACCGTAACAATGGGCTGCGGTGGCTATCGGTGCGTCTTGCAGTTGTTCCAGGTGCAATTCGTTAATATGTTGTTTGGGTTTAGCTGCGGCACCTAACGGCAAATCCAGCATCTGATTAAAATCGCAGTCGTAAACATAGCCTCGCCAATCGATGCTGAGAGTATTCAGGCACATCAGGTTTTCAAGATTTTCGGCGCGAAAACTGCCTTTTAATAACGCCAGGTAAGAATCGAAGCGGCCATGACTGATCAAGGTGCTACCAAAACGCCGAATCGGCATATTGGCGATGGCAAACAGGCGGTTGAAGACGATGCCGTAATGGTGCTGCAAGTGCTGTTTGTAAGCTTGTTCCAGTTGCTGTTGGTTGGGCGGCAACACGGCGTCTTGCGGGTTGAAAACCAAATTCAAGGCCAATCCGCTGTCCGGCTGACCATAACCCAGCCGATTCAGGCGTTGCAAGGCCGCCAGACTGTCTTTGAACACACCTTTGCCGCGCTGCTTATCAACATTTTCTTGCAAATAACACGGTAAGGAAGCAACGATCTCTACCTCATGTTCCGCTAGAAAATCGGCCAAAAATCGATAGCGTGGATCTTCCAAAATGGTCAGATTGCATCTGTCTATGACTTTAATACCCAATCGGCGTGCAGTACGAACCAGATACAAAAACTGCGGATGCATTTCCGGCGCGCCGCCGGTCAAATCCAGCGTGTCAATGTTAGCGGCCTCAGCCAAATCCAGCACCTGATCAATGGTTTCCCGACTCATCATCTCAGTGCGTTTGGGGCCGGCGTTGACATGGCAATGCACGCAACTCAGATTGCACAAATAGCCGAGATTGACTTGCAACACTTCCAGCGGCTTGCGGAATAGGGCCGGAAAGTCACTATTAATCAGCAGAGGTTTGGTGTCGTGCATGCTTAATCCTTGGAAAACCAGATGTCGCCATAAGTGGCAGCGGCTTGACCGCCATTGTTGTCGGTATCGGTCATGATGGCGACGGCATCGATAGCGGTGATGTCTTCACCGAATAGTTTCTTGAAATCGGCCCGGACATTGCGTTTTTCGGTTTGCCAAACATTCAGTGAGGCTTCCGGTCCACGTAAAGCCAACATCATCGCATGATCACCGGCAAAGGCATTGGGCCAGACGGTATCCTTTTTCGTATTGCCGGCCCAGACATAATTGATGGCCTTGGTTTGCCAAAACGCCAGCCCGCCTTTGACCACCACATATACCCGCGCCGCGTAATCGTCGCCGGGTTTGCTTTGTTCATTCAATCCGTTCAAACGCTTGCCGATGCGCCACGACCAGTTCAGGAACGGGGTTTGTTCCAGATCGATATGCTGCTCTTTGAACATGCCGGAACCGGCGGCACGACTATCGGCCGTCAATACCGTCACGCCATCGATAGCTTGCAGACTGTATTCGGTTTCGCCTTTGAAGCTTTTATGCTCCCAACCTTCCAGGCGATTCTGGCTGAACTCGCCGATAGGCAGTTTGTTATCGGCAACCGCCCCGTGATTCATCGATAGCATCGTTAAAAATATCCAGCAGAATTTTTTCATGTTTAACCCGCTGTGCGTTGTTTTAACCAAGTATCAATAGCCAAGCCGCCGCTGCCATTGAACAGCAGCGAACCGAGCATGAACAAATAAACCAACGGCAATTTGTAATTGCCATAACCTTGATCGGTGATGGCATAGCCTTTCCATAATTCGGCCAATGTGTGCCATTCGGCCGGCCAATGTACGGCCGCGATGGCCACCACGGTCAACACCATTAGCGCCGCGCTAAAAAAGCGGGTCATAAATCCCAAGATCAACGCCATCGGGGCGATGATTTCCAAGCCGGTGGCCAAGGTCCAGCTAAAATCCGTTGGCAATAAGCTGAACGGAAATGGGAAGCTCACATCGGCAAACCAGTTATCGCCATGGAGTTTTTCCAGGCCGGCTTCGCCGAACTCGTAAGCCAACAACAGACGTAGAAAAATTGGCGCCAAGCCCTGTAAGTTTCTGTCGAAACAGTGAGAAAGCAGGCTAGGCATAGTGCATAGCCGCTCGATGCAGGAAGGAATCAGACAAGCTGTACAAGGATCTTGGGCGGATTTAGCGAGGTCGTTCATCAGTGAGGCTCCAAAGTTCAAACCGGGCGAATATCGATAATCGCGCCCTGGCTATGTAGATCGGCCAGAATCTGCTGACCGAATTGGGTGAGTTCTAAAAATTGCGCGTCAGGGAGCTCGCCGCCACTCATTGCTTGCAAGGCCTGTTGCCCAGTCAAGCCGTTATTTAACAACAGGATCATCTTGGCCGTGGCCATATTCAGGGTTACAAACTGCACTTGATCATCGCTATCGCGAAAACCCAGGATATGAATCGCCGTGGTCTGTGGTTCACTAGGCAAAAAGTTTGGTCCAATGTCCTGCACCGGCCATTGGTAGCACAACAATTGCATGACCGGTGCAAACACAGGCACATTGGCCAGTAATTCGGCATCGGACAACTGCTTTCGCGTGACCGGCTCCGCCTCGGCAATTGACAGCTGTAATTCGATCCATTCGAACTGCGCCAGTTCGGCCAAAAACGGCCAATCATCGAGATGCTCACGTTCCTGTTGCAGATGCTGCAAAAATTCGTCGGGAATCTGCCGGTAATACGGCGTCAAGCAGCGATGTTTTGCGATGAAATTCAGCAGCAACGCCCGCCATTTTTCTTTAGATAATATACTGCGGGTGACCGGAAAACAGGCCGACAGGCTCTCGTCGAATTTGTTATAGAGTAGATCGACATACACGGCCAGCCGTTCAGGGGCGAAGCCTGCAGGTAGCTGCGATGTTTGCGGTTGCCGCAAGTAATTCAGAAACTGCCGCTGCTGTTGTTGAAAGGCCGGTGTCGGGTTCATGCCGCCACCTCGCTGATGTCATGGGGGTTGCGGTAGAGCCGATGAACATTTTGCAAGTCACGGATCCGTTCCACTTCGACCAATAACTCGGCCAAGGGCGGAATATTGCTATCCCGTTCCACCAAGGTCGGAAACACGCCAAAACGTCGATAAGCCTCGGCCAGCAAGTCCCAAACTGGTGCTATGGTATTCTGGCCGTGGGTGTCGATGATCAAGCCGGATGGCTCCAGGTCGTGACCGGCCACATGCCCATAAACGATGCGCTCGCCGGGCAAGCCGCGTAAAAACGCCACCGGATCGTAGCCGTGGTTAACGCTGTTGACATAAATATTGTTCACATCCAGATGCAGGTAACAGTCGGCTTCGGCCAATACCGCATTGATAAAAGTCAGTTCGTCCATCTCCGCCTGTGGCGGCTGGACATAGTAAGAGGCGTTTTCCAGGGCGATGGGCCGTTCCAGAATATCCTGAGTCTGGCGAATCCGGCTGGCGACATGCTTGACCGCCTGTTCGGTAAACGGGATCGGGTATAAGTCATAGAAATGTCCCTCATCGCTGCAAAAGCTGAAATGCTCGGTGTATAGGGCAAAATCGTGATGATCGAGAAATTGTTTCAGTTCGCCTAAAAACCCGGTATCGAGCGGCGCGGGGCCGCCCAACGACAAGGCCAAACCGTGCGCCACAAACAGGTGGCGCTCGGTCAGGCGGCGAAATTGCTTGCCGAGACGACCGCCGACGCCCACCCAATTTTCCGGTGATACCTCGAAAAAATCGATGCAGTGGGGCACTTCAACCTGCAAGGCCGACAGCATGCTGCGGCGCAAGCCCAAACCGGCGCCGTTCAAACGGAAAGGATGGGTGATAGACATCGGCGCGACTCCGGCTTATTTCGCTGTTTTACCGCTGCAACCTGCTTCCGGCATTTTGCCACTACAGCCTCCTTCAGGCATTTTTGCACTACAGCCGCCCTCGGCGCCTTTCATGTCCTTCATTTTGTTGGCACCACATTTGCCTTCGCCGCATTTACCTTCTTTCATCTTGGCGCTGCAACCGGCCTCAGCCGATTTGCCGTCAGCCGCCAATTGTTGCGCAGAATTGATGCTGGACATCGTAAACGGATTTTCGCCCGCTTGAATGGCGGGCGCCGCGCCCATCAAGGTTGAAGCCAACGCGCTGCCTAGTGTTAAAGACAAGGTTTTTTTGTTCATGGTGTTCTCTCCGATAGATAGATAAATGATCAGGACAAGCAACAATGCCTTCCTGCTCCATCAGTCGGAGTCAGTTTGAATTCCTTACAAATTTTTTTCGATGCTTTGATGTTTCTTAGCGTGCTATCTGTGTCAAGAACCCCATACCCAGCGTAGGCTTACCAAACTCATGCCTTATGTTTGCCTCGTGTTCTTGTAGCAGTATGAAGTCGTGTGCATTTAGCAGCTCAGTGAGATAGCTCTTACTGTGACTGTACCGACCACTAGCATTGAGTTGATAACCCAGAGAGGCTTCAACCGAACTAGCGGATTCGACAGTGAAGCAAAATGTCCCTAACGGCAACAACGCTTGACGGACCAATGCGAAAATGTCGCTTAGGTTGCCAAAATAAACCAGTGTGTCGGCCATTGTTATCAGATCAAACGATTGCTGTTTCCCTTTTAGATAACTAGTCAGTTCCGATTCTACCAAAACGTCGTAAAGCGCTCTTTCCGCCGCCTTGCCAAGCATGCGCGACGAAATATCTACGCCCGTAAGCAGACGTGCGTAAGGTTTTAATACTGGCGCGCACAGCCCCGTACCGCAACCACCGTCGAGTACCGATAGATTTGCATTCGCCGTCAAGTAGTCATTCAGCAAGTTACCGACAATATCGGGGCCGCAATAACCAAGTTTACCGACCAGTTTCGTATCGAAATTTTCAGCCATGTCGTTAAATAGGCTTATCAGGTAACGATCCGTGGCTTTAGCGGGGATGTCTTGACCGGTGCATGCGACAAGGTGATGTCTGGCCAACGGATTGTCGGGTTCGGCATCCAACCAGCTTCGATAACAGTCGGCGGCTTCGGCGACAAGTCCCAGCCGATAGTAAGCAATGCCTAGCATCTTCAAGGGTTTGTCGGTCAGAGGTGGCTGCACATATGCTCGGCAAGCAAAAAAAGAAGACTCTTCCACTTGGTTTTGTTCCGCCAGCAGCGCAGCCAAGTTGTTTAGCGCGGGCACGAAATTCGGACTAATACTGACTGCATTTCGATAGGCGGTTTCCGCTTCGGGAAATTCATTTAGCCGATGCAGTACCGACCCCAAATTGTTCCAGAGATTGGCATCGGTAGCGTTCAATTCAAGCGCGGCGGAAAACGCTTGGCGTGCCTCGGCAAAACGTCCGTTTTCCGTGAGAATGTTCCCCAGATCGTTGTAACGTTCCGGGCTGGATGCATCCAGTTGCAGGGCACGTAAAATCATCTCGATAGATTCCGCTGTATCTCCCTGCTGATGCAAGACTACGCCGAGATAGTGCAAAGCCTCTACATGATCCGGGTCGGCGGCAAGCATTTCACGGTAAGCGATGGCGGCATCGACAATCTCACCGGCCACGTGTTTTGCCGATGCTAAATCAAAGACGGTTTGATTTTTCAAGAGACTTCACCCAAGTTTGATGTGTTATTAAGAGAAGTAATCCTATCGCTGGTGGGTTGAGGGATTAAGTTAGCAACAGGGCACCTATCAGTCGCATCCCGGTCAAAATCCTTACACAGGTCGTATAAAAACCTGTGTAAGGAAATCATCCATTCTCACGACAAAGAAAAATGTACTGAATACAGTATTGCCAAACAGGAGATGCCGATGAAATCAATACAAAATGCAAGTCACACTCAAAATTTGCTGCACACCTTGTACAGCATGGCGTTTCTGGTCGAAGCCCGCGATCCTTATACCGGCGGGCATCTATGGCGGGTGTCGCTGTATTCGACGCGATTGGCATTGGCGTGTGGGTTTTCCAAACAGGACGCTGTGGTTGCTGGGTTGGGCGGCTTTTTACATGATTTGGGCAAAGTCGGCGTGCCGGACACTATTCTTAATAATCCCGGCAAGCTTACCGATGCGGAATATGCCGTGATGAAAACCCATCCGGCCTTGGGCGCTCAAGTGTTAGAGGGGCATCCTTTGGCGCCATTGGCAATGGATGTGGTGCTAAGTCATCATGAGCGCGTTGATGGCCGGGGCTATCCGTCCGGTTTAAGCGGCAGAAAGATTGCGGAATCGGCTCGTATCGTGGGCATTGCAGATGCCTTTGACGCGATGACCAGCACCCGACCTTATCGACGAGGAATGTCTCTGGTTGCGGCGATTGAACAAATCGAGGTGAATCTGGACAAGCAATTTGATCTGCATTTCGGTCGCCGTTTCATCGAGTTGGCACAATCCGGTGAACTGGATGGCATTATCGGACATAGCGACACTGGCATTCCGATGCGCGAATGCCCGGTGTGCGGACCGGTTGTGGTGGTGCATAAACACCAGAAAGCCGGCGACAAGGTCTTCTGCCGGGTGTGTGGCAACGGCTTTGCTTTGGAAAAGCAGCAAGGCAAATTGGCTCTTAAGCCAACCATGCAAAAAGGCAGCGCAGCGGATTTACAAGCCTTGATCGATCATGACTTGCTGGCAAGATTGCTGGAGGAATCGCTGCCGTATTTACCGGTCTGTAGTGGCAACGGCAAAAGCTGGCTGCGGCAGCTGCGGGACTGGCTGTGAATCAGGTTTCGCCGCAACACCCGGCCTGTTTGCCGTGTAACTGCATCGGCGGACAGGGCACGCTACCATAGGATCAGAATACGCAACAATCGCCGGGCTTGGGTTTTAACAGGGTATGACAGCCCTGACACTCGTAAAACCATTGGCAGGCATGGGCATGGTCTCGGTTTTGCGGCACCCGCATTCCGGTCAGATCAGTGTGGATTCCAAAATAATACTTTTCATGGTGTTACCTCTTTTAGCGTCGAAGTATATTCGACGTCGCAAGAGCACTCAGCACGGCTTCGAAAGTGGTTTTAGCCGCATTGAAGTGCACAATCGCTTGACGGCTATCGGGGTTAAACGTCGTGTCTGTGACCCCCGTGATCCGATTCAGAGCTATTTTTTAGACCGCTCAGATCATGCCGGGTAACGTAATTACAGCGGTGCGAGATTTGGCTGATGCCGGTTGAGCAACAGCGAAACTCATCATGAACAAAGCCAGGTATCGATTCATGATATTGGCTTAATAAAAGCAGGAAAGCAGATAAGGAAAAAATCAGCGCCAACAGAATAATCATCGACACCACCCAAAACCGAGTGACTCCCCGTTGACGTTATGGCGATGGTGAGTAGGATTCGCCGGGTTGGCAAGCGGGCATCGAACTCAATATGTGTTGGGACTGCTCACTAATTCATTCGTTGGTTAAACTCTGGCAGCTCACAGGGCTGGAAATATTCGTCAAGCCCCCTGCTTTGCGAGGGTGTTCTGACCGATTGCCGCTTATCAAACGCCATTCCGAGGGCAATTATTCCGAATTCCAAGGGCCTAACCCACGATGGATGCTCATACGGGGCGAATACGAAATCTTGCAGGTTTAGGCCAGTCACATAAGACAAAATTAGCGCAGCCGATGCAATCCAAACCCCTAAGCCTGAGTAAATACAGGCAAACGGCATTAGCCACAGCAGATACCAGGGATTAATAACCGGGGATATGATCAATAAGCCGCCAAATAACCAGTCTCCGCGAGGCAAATTTTGGCTTCCAAGCCGCCAATACCGGAAAAAATAAACTGAGGTCATACCAATAAAAGCTATACCTAACAGCATTTTTGTCCAATTTGCTGGTAACCCAAGTCTTATCAAGCCGTACAGCGCGGAATTGAATTCAAATTCCTGAGCAAAAACACGGAGTCCTGTCATGTCTGTGGCGCCTTGAACCCAAAAGGGTAGATAAAGCAGCAGATACCCACCTACAAAAGCAGCTATGCCCAAGCACCCGATATTGATGGCAATAAAAGGTACCAATAGCCATGCAGAAGCCTTGGATGCCACAGCGGCGACCAGCATTAGACCAGCAATGATTGGTCGGCCTCGTGAGCTGAATAACCAACTACCGATAAGCAATGCCGGAATCAGGCCATCGGGATGAGCGGTAAAGGCAATTTCTTTAATTACCAGCGGATTCCAGGCATATAGCAGCGTTTGCTTTGCGCCGGCGAAGCGAAATAGCCCCTGGATTAACAACAAATCAGCGGCAATCAATAACAACTTTAAGGCCCACAATTGCCCAGGCGCTATCCAGTTGGCAATCAGAAAAAAATATTGGAAAGTGGGCGCATAGATAGTTGGAATATCCGGATGATTAATCTGGCTCAGGATTGTCCGAAAAGCCTTAGGAACGCTGGGGTCGTTAAAAAATGATTCGGGAGGACGACCGAAAGGTGTTCCGTCGCTGGCAAAGCGATAGCCATCCCACAAATAACGGAAATAATCATCCTCAAATATGGGTTCGCCCAACAAACCGGATAGGCGTAACAGCAGAGCCCAGAAAAATACCGTTCTTGCCATATGTGAACCAGACTGCTGAATCGTTCGGTATGCGATAACATAAAAGGCAAACATTAGCCCCATGGTCCCCGCAAATGTAGGCAAGTTCAAAAATTGCGGTGCACGCGATAACCAAGCGAGCAAGCCGCAGCACCCTAATAGACAAATGCCGAAGCTATTTGGATGGATCAGGCGCGTCAATCGCATTGGACTTTCGGTGTTTAAAAGGCGGTAAATGGTTTTTTCCCTCAATCCGAAGGAAGGTATCCGTAATGGGTCATACATAATTCTTGAGGCGATGCACCTAAGGCAGCATTGAATTTTGCAGACATGTTTTGGTGGGCGATGAGAGCGGTTAAGGCTACGATACTGTCATCATCAAAAGTGTGCCGCAGCTGTTCAATTAGGCTTGCATCAGCCACATTTCCAAGGGTTGTGACAGTCTCCGCATAGGCTAAAGCTACTTTCTCGGCATCGCTATACAATGACGAGTCGGAAAACCAGGCGAGGGCTTCTAACTTTTCACGACTGAGACCGCAATCCAAGGCGCGGGCAGCATTTAAATCGATGCAAAACCGGCAGCCATTGAGTTGAGAAACGCGCGTTCGGACTAAAGCGCGAAGCGTTTTGCTTAATGACGGATTCCCATGATCCAAGGCACGGTTCATCAGTAAAAATCCAAAAAATGCCATGGGCTGACGCGCCCACAAACGTACTGGCTCCGATAATCCGCTCCGGCGTCTGCTCATTAGGGCCAGCAACGGGCGTATATACCATGCATAGGAATGGTGGGAGTCGATAATACTCATGATCGCTCCGACTGAGCTAGCGCTTCTCGGATTTGTACCGGTGAGGCAGGAAGCCGATCAAGCATTATGCTGCCATCGGACTGTAAACGGCCAAAGCTCAATGTGCCGGTTGGACAACTACTCACACAGGCGGAACAGCGCACGCATTGCGGATCTGCCATCGGTAGGCCTTTATTGGCAAAATTCATTACATCGATGCCTTGGTGACATACCGAAGAACAGACATTGCAGGAAATGCATTTTTCTTTTTCGGCGAAGATCCTGAATTGGCTGAATCTGCCATAAATGTTCATCAATGCCGCTAACGGACAAAAAAAGCGGCACCAGGTTCTGCCGCTAAAATGAAAATAAAGACCGAGGCCAATTAGCCCAGACAAAAAATAATCCACCACAGCTGAATAATTCAGCGGAATACCAAGCAATGTATAGTCGAAAGTTAGTTGGGTGAACAATGCGCCGACAGCTTCACCTGTTGGTTGAGAGTGCAATAGCCAGGAAACCACTCTAAGCCCCAGTAATACTAGCACTCCGCCTAAAATGACTTGCCCGGCCATATTTACTTTATTCCAAACCGGACCGTGGGGCATTTTAGCGCGCTGGGCGTCACCCAAGGTTTCCGCTAACGCTCCGCAGGAACAAATCCAGCCACAATAAACCCCTTTACCGTATCGGCGCACCAGCCAGGGGATTAACACAAAGGTTTGCAGAAAGGCAATCACCAGCCATAGCAGGTTGGGTTGCGGTGTAAATACATTCCAAATAAATAATGGCCAAGCCAGAATAAAACCCACACTGCGCCAGTATTCTCGGTCTCCACCGTCCCCGACAGGAAACAATTGGTCGGCTAACCATTCCCCTGCGTCTGTTTCAAACAACCCCCATTCCCCGAACAATGGCAAAATAAAGTAAGGCAATATAAACAAGGGAATGGTTTGCACCAAAATCAAAGATGTAGTTTGCCAACGGACATAGGGTGTCGGTGTGCGGAGCATTCTTCGAATGCCAAAAACGATAATGACCAACGTGTAGAGCAGTTCGTAATAGAAACCTGGTGAGTTAACTTCATGTTGGAGGATTTTGACCAGCGGATTTTCGGTAGGCCCGATAGCCACGTCAATGTTATTGGGGAACCAGTTTTTCTCCAGAAATAAATCGGCGACTGCGCTATTTTCAGTTTTCCAGCGATAGATGAATAGCACTGCTAACAGCGTGAAAGCGAAGCCTATCGTCTTTCGCAATGACCAATGGCCCCGGATACTGATGCCGGTACGATGAAAAAAATCCACCGGTGCTTCCCGGCCAATCAACACAAAAACGGCATCATTTGGCAGTTCGATTTGGGTATTTTCGGCGTCATGTAAATAGACCTTGTCGGTTTCGATGCGGGTAACGCGGGTTTGGTACAGTATCTGGCTGCCCAGTAATGCTTGAGCTTGATCGATATTTTCCTGCTTTGGGCGAGTAAAGTTTGAGCCGCGATAACTCAATGTCACCTCTGCTCCGGCTTCACTTAGACTGATAGCCGCTTCCAATGCAGAATCGCCACCGCCCACCACCATGACCTTTTTACCCGTATAGTCTTTGGGATCAAATAATCGATTGTGGACCTTGTCGAGATCTTCTCCGGAAACGTCTAGCTTGTAGTGGTCACCGCTTCTGCCGGTGCAAATTAGGACTCTCGTTGTGCGGACAGCAGTATTGGGTTCGGTGAACTGCACTTCCAACATCTTACCTTTACGAACGATACGGTCTACACGGCGAATTTCGAAAGGGACAGCGGCTTGTAGTGCCTGATTTTGCAATTCTGCGAGCAAATCTTTTTTAACCGATGCGGACAGCTTGACATCGCCTTGCGGCTGCATTTCTCGGGGATAGGTGAAAATCGGTTTGCCATTTGTAAAATTAACAATGGTGGCAAATGGCTCACTGGCTTCATAGACCACAAATTTGAGTCCGGCTTTTTGAGCTTCCAAGGCAGCAGCAAGGCCGGCAACCCCGCCGCCAACTATAGCCAAATCTAAATGATCCGACGCTTGAGTTTTATCAATAAACGCGTTTTCCGCAATAAACGCCCGTACCGCTCTTGCCCCGGAGTCTGCGGCGAATTTTAGTAGCGGCACACCCAAAAGATCGCCGGCAATCCGAATGCCCGGAATGGATGTCGCGCCATCCACACCTACCTCGGGAAGTGCTTCCGGTACTTCAGCCGGCCAGCGCAAATGCAGCCAGTTCGCATAGGCAATAAACGGGTTATTCAATTTATTGATGATATCCATGGTGATCCTTACTCGTTCAAAGATTGAATTAAATTGGCAAACTGGCTTTATCCGCCTGCCTGCCTTGCCACCACAAACGTACTATCATGCCGAACATCCCAAATGCTGCCCCGACTACACCCCGCACGGTGCCGCTAACTTTCGATCGCCCGACTCTAACTAAACAATCGACTGGAATCTCGCGTACGATCAAGCCTTGCTGCAGAGCCTTGACTTGCATTTTGACGGTCCAACCATAAGCACGATCTTGCATCGCCAGCTCTTGTAACGCCGAGTAACGAATTGCGCGGAATGGTCCAATATCCGTTACCTGGGCTTGCCAGAGCAAGGAAATAATCCTGGCAATCAATCCATTACCTATCCGTTGCGGTAAGCTCATTGAGCCGGGTTGGATGTAACCTAAGCAGCGCGAACCTATGGCTATGTCGGCACCATTTGACACGGGATCAAGTAAGAGGATTATCTGGGATACTTGCACTGAACAATCGCCATCGATAAACAGCACCACATCGGTTGCAACAATGCTGTTAATAGCAGCTAAACAAGCTGCTCCATAACCACGCTTTGGTTCGAAGACAACATTTGCACCCGCTACATTAGCCAGTGTTGCCGTGAGGTCGATGGAGCCATTATCAGCGACTATGATTTGATCAATTATGGGTTGGCCGTGATTGCCTTGCTGAGCAATTAAAGCACTAACAACTTGGCCAATTGCCTCTTGTTCATTCAATGCCGGGATAATAGCTGTAACATGTAATTGGTTATACATGGATCTTGCTTCCTAGAAAAAACTGTAGCCAAAATTGACCCCAACGATGTCCTGATTGCTGGTATTTCTTCCAGTGAGCGTGGTTCCATAATTAACTGATACAAATGCTTTTGGTGTTACTCGATAACTTAAATCAAGCCCAAATATCTGCGAGTCCTCGTTAAGCGCTGGAAAGCGGGCAAATGTAAAGCCAGGGCCTCCAATATCGATGCCACCGAGAGACTCGGCTACTTGGTACGAAACACCAACACCCAGTTTGGAGGTAATCGCATACCCGCTCCGCAGATTTGCAAAGAATTCGTTCGGTACTGGGGAATTGCGCGTGCGATAACCTATTTCGGCTGAAAGCGAGAGACCATTTTCGAAATAACGGCCGATCAAACTTGAAAATTCACCCCCCGAAGCACCATCACCAATTGCATTGATGGCGCCGGTCTTGTATGAGCCTTCTACAATCCCCGCAGCACGCAATGTAACTGTTGCCCAATCCCCGACCAGCTCATCCAATGCCCTCCACCGAATCCCTAAGTTGGTGTCGGTCAGGCCGTCCAAACTATCTGCGAAAGGGCTGGGGCCATCCGCCCCTGTTTTAAGAAAATCGCTGGCTGCGTAACCTAGCCGTGCGTCAATGGCAATATTGTCGGTAAGTCCGTATTCCAGATATAAACTTGCCGTATGCTGATCAAGGTCTGTTGGCAGTTCGGCCTTCGTATCGCCAAAATAAAAGTCATCGGCGGTTTGGAACACATAAGAAAGAACAGTGTTTAGGGAACCTGGTTCAGGTAGCCAGGGGTTGCTTGCAGCATGAACAGAGCTGGACAACGTAAGAATAACGAGCTTAAGCGGGCGATGAATATTCATAGTTAACATTCCTTATTCCATTGGATTAGTCGAGTTCGTAACGACGTTTTAGATATACGGTCACCGCCTCGCGCTCGACTTCAGACAGCTTTTCAGCGAGTTCCGGTTTATTAGCTAAGGATTGAATGACTTCTGTCGCTTTGGCGGCATCGATTTCCTGACCGGCCAAAGGGCAGCTTGAGCAGGCTAATTTTTTATAAACCGCTGACTTACCCAAGTTGTAAGCCTGGTTCGCATCACCGCCACCACCGCCGGTGCTATACGAGCCAGATGCAAATGCAAGATCATTGCTGACAACCAAAGTTATTAAGATAAAAATCGTGCGAAAAAAGAAGGATTGCATTTAATATCTCCCTATGCAGGTCAATTACAGTGGATGAACGGGTAAACGGAGCGCGTACTTGCGGGATTAATATCAATCCTCGAAAAGGACCTAGCGTGATTTGAAACTGCGGATATCAATAGCTGCCGGACTCCGAAAATTAGTCGCCGCAAATTGCTATTCCTTACAACAAAAATTAAATATATTTTTTGGATGCGACTTAAATCTGCGATAGAGCGGATTTATTCGGATAAATGAATGGGTTGAAGTGGCAGAGTGATAGAGTTATCGAACCCTGCCATAGAGTAGTTGGCCTCGATTTATGATTTTTTTTCTGACTCATCTTGGAGCCGCTCCAAGTAAGTCTGAGCAGTTGTGCGGATGAAATGCGCTTGACTTTGAAAGTTTCTGCAGCGGGAACACATCATCACATGCGCACCAATCGCCAGACGTTCGCCTAAGCTAAGTTGCTTGTCCATACCCTGTGACACCAGGCCGGTAATATCGCGACAACTACGCATGATTATTCTCCTTTTTTGACTGATTGAACCAGCGAACTTCCAGGCATTCACGCAGCCGCAATCGGGCTCTATGCATAGTAACCCAATAATTGGCGTCGCTTAAGCCGGTTTCTCCGCAGACTTCGGAGGCTTCCAGACCGACCAACTCGCGCAACATGAATACCTTGGCCATTTTCGGCGGTAGATTGTTCTGGCACGTTTCGTAAATGGCCCAGAATTCCTGTTGCTTGAGCGCCGCTTCGGGATCGTTCCAGGTGGTGGGGCCGCCGTTCCAGTGACCATTGCTCATGAAAAACACGTCTTCGTCTGCTTCGTCGTCAGGGTTATCGAGTTGATCGAATTCAGTCGTGACGACTTCGCGGGCACTGTGCCGCCAGTGGTCGGCGATTTTGTGTTTCAAAATACCGATTAGCCAGGTTCTGAGGCCTGCTTTGCCTTGGTAGGCTGCCGCTGTTTGCCAAGCGGCCAGCAAGGTTTCCTGCACTGCATCGTCGGCCAGTTCGTGATCGCGCAGTTTTAGCAAGGCGTAACGAAAAAGCACCGGACGGTGTTCAGACAGCACGGCTTCGCTCAAGCTGGGTGCCGTAACGGGCGCGCTTTTCAACAACATGCGCCGTCCGCCTGGGTGATGGTGTTGCGCGGCCCCGGCACGCAATCGAACAAACCAAAGTGCGTGGATTTATCGCCCAACACTTGAAAATGCCGGCCGTAACGGCTGGCGGCCAGCATGTCGGCAGTGTTGCCGCAAACCCTGAGCGGACGGCCGGTTTCGAAATGATGATGGTCATCCAGCTCGAAGCTGTGTGGGTGTTGCTCTATGCTGCCTAAATAGACCGCGACTTGGCCAAAGTCTTCGCAGCGATCCTCCAACGGCATTTTAAAAGCGCGCACTGTCACCGAGTCGAATTTGACCATGCCGATTTTGCCGAACACCTCGGGATCGTCAATGCTGATCGGGTTCTGTTTGACCTTGCGAACATCGGGGCAGCCCAAATCTTGCAAGATGCGCCGAAAGTCCTCCCAATACAAGGCGCCGCCCAGGCATTCCCCAAGTAGAACCGGGTCTTGGCGCAATTCGCTGGGAATGCGGCGGTCGGCAAATACGTCAGAGAAATACAGTTCGCCGCCCGGCTTCAGTACGCGGAAGATTTCCGCCAGTACCTTGGGTTTTTCCGGGGACAGGTTGATTACGCAGTTTGAAACCACGACGTCGATGCTGTTATCGGCAATGCCGACGGTGTGCAGGTTTTCGATATGGCCGTGCAGAAATTCCACGTTGGCGAAGCCGAAGCGTTCGGCATGCCATTCGCGATGCCGCACAGCAACTTCCAGTTGCTCCGGTGTCATATCGACGCCGATCACTCGGCCTGTCGGCCCGACCAGTGTCGACAGCAGATAACAATCGCGCCCGGTGCCGCAGCCCAAATCCAATACCGTCATGCCTGCCAATGCGGGCGGCAACGGCGAACCGCAGCCGTAAAAGCGTTCCAGCACTTCCGGATGCAAGCCAGCCAGCAGTGCTTTTAGATAAGTCGGCATGGCGTCGATACTACAGCAGGCGCTGGTTTTCAGGTCGCTACTGGACTGCAATACCTGCCCGTAATAGTGCTGGACAGATTCGCTGATTTCGAGGGTGGTGGTCATGGCTGATCCTAAATAAAAATTATTGAAAATGGCTGGCTGTGTAATACACCGCAGCGGCACAGATGGCCGCACAGGGCAGCGTCAATAGCCACGATAAGGCAATGGCTGCAATCATAGACCTATTGGCCTGGCCGTTCACCAGACCAATGCCGAACAGCGAGCCGACCGATACATGGGTGGTGGAAACCGGCATGCCCAGTTTGCTGGCAAAAATAACCAAAAATGCCGTCACCAGATTGGCGGAAAGCCCCTGGTCGTGGCTGATAGACGTGATTTTGTGGCTCATGGTCTCGGCGACGCGTCTCGCATTGAATATCCCGCCCAACAGCATCGCAATCGCTACTACGACAATGATTCCGTGCAGATCGAAACCCGGCGCCAATAACAACAACGCGGCAATTTTTGGCGTGTCGTTCAAACCGCGGGCAAAGCAAACCGCGCCGGCGCTGCAAACATGCAGGCCGTCGCGCAGGCGTTCAAGACTGAAACCCCAAATCTGGCTAGCTTGCCGCTCGGCGCAAGCCTCTTGACGATCGAGGCTTGGCGACGGAATCAATGTCGAATCGATTGCCATGGTCATATTGACGTTACCGGCCAGCGCCAGACTGTCCGGCCTTTCAACGCATAAACACCAGTCGTTATGGCTTGCCCGGCGGCCAAGCCACAGCTTAAGGCTTCGATACAGGAGCCCGGCCGACAATAACGCCACGAACGGACTGAGTAACAACGGCAACACAAAGTTGCTCAGCAAAGGCGCTAGGCTGATGCTGCCGGAGGTCGCCAACAAGGTACTGCCCGCCATGGCGCCCAACAAGGCATGGGTCGTGGAAATCGGAAAACCGAGACGGGTGGCCAGAATCACCGTCATTCCCGCACCGCCCGCAACGGCAATCATGAACGGCAGCGTGTGAATCAAATCGTCGGGTGCCAGACCTTTGCCGGAAAATTTGATCAGCAAGGTCTGGGCCAGAAACAGCGCCGCCATCGAGCCCGCCAAGGTCGTCAGCGTTGCCCAGGCCAACGCCTGTCGAAAACTGACGGTGCCGCTGCCGTATAAGCTGGCCACCCCTTTGAAGTTGTCGTTGGCGCCGTTGGCATAGGCCAGAAAGCAAACGCCGAGGAATAGCAAACTTGTCAACATCGGTAACGCTCCTATGATGAAATCGACTCTAACGGCCATGAGTCGTCTGGGGAGCGTGAAACCTTACAAAAAATTTGCGGTGTGTAATAAGTTGTAAACCACAGGATGTTATTAGATATTGCAACCCCTGGATCTCAGATAGGCCAATATTGCTTGAAAAGGCCTATCACGGAGCTGTAATGACGCTGTGTTGAACATGGCTAAACCCGCTTTTGCGTATTGGCCAACAGCACGTTGACGGCGTAGGCGACGACAAAGACGCCTACCGGGACGGCTTGCGGCGGAATCGGAAACGGTAAGGTCAAACTGACCAGCAACAGATACAGCGCGCCCAGAATCAGATAAAGACTGTAGCGATGCGCCATGGGGCTTGGGTAATCGAAATTAGTTTGGCTGATCTTGCGCCGTACCAGTCCGTCGAGGATAAACGGCAGCAAGGCAGCTGCCAGGTACGGTAACCAGGTACACGCCGTGGTCAGGCGCTTGATCATTTGAAAGATCGTGTCCCACAGCACGTTGAGTCGGCTTTCGATAAAGGGGAACAAATCGTTACGCCCCACATCCTCGAAGCCTTTGGACATTTGGCGTTCACGCTCGGTCGGAATGAAGTAGCGGAAAACGCTTTCTCGGATACCGGTACTGACGAACAAGCGATCAAACCAGCGTTGCGCGGTGTGACTGATCTGAGATTCTTTGGCGGCGCCAAAGTAGCTGATCATCATCTGGTCTTCAGCGCGCTGCAGTTCGCGCGTCCAGCGATCAGACACAAAACTGGCCACCAGGATCACTTCCAGTAGCCAAAGCATCAGGCTGAACAACAGATTGCGTGTCATGAGCGTGCGCCTTGACGGTTCAGTTGTTGATCCAGTTCCGACCGCAGAATCGGCAAGCGGCCTTTGACAATCCGGCCGCCGGATAACTTGGCGATGTAATGCAAGTCCGGCAGTTGTCCGAGTAACTGCGGCGCAAACAAATCGCCTTCTTCTTCCATCAGGCGTTCGCCGACATTGCCGGAGAACACCGTGGGATTGGTCGCACTGGTGGCTACGCCTTGGGTGCGCATGATGTATTTGAGCCGGGTTTTGGGCAGGTTGTCGGTGATGTATTGCTGGGTCTCGCTGTCCATGATCCGCAGCGCGATCAGGTTGTTGACGTTGCCCAGTACTTGGCGGGCTTTGTCCTGGGAACCGGTGCGGGCGGCAAAATCGGCAAAGGTTTGCGTGGCGATGAACAGCCGAATCTTGGCGCCCCGGCCTTTATTTAATACCTGAATGAAGGGATCGTTGATGACTTCCGCCGCCTCGTCGACGAATACATTCACGGGTCTGTCCGAGACACCGTAGTTGTAACGGTCGCCGGCAACCGCCGCGAGATCGGCGAGCAAAATGGATCCAATGGCGCTGCCCACCATGCCGTCTGATAATGAATCCAGGCCGATGTAAGCGACCTGGGCTTTTTCGATGATATGGCCGGTATTGGTAATCGGCCGCAAGTCATCCACATCGTGCGGATTGGGTGACAGCAAAGGCCCCAAGGACCCGGAGGTCAGCATGTTCATGATCGGTATCAAGGAGGCGACCATCTTGCTGAAGTGTGCTCGGTCATGTTCGAATAAGGACAACAGGCCTTCCAAATCCAGATTCGGCAATTGATATTGCACGACCTCTCGGTAAAACTTGACCAGTCCCAGCGCTTTGGAATCGATGTCTTTGGCATTCTTCAAGTAAGGCCGCGCCTCGTGTCGCCAATGGCCCAGGTTGTTGTCGAAATAGCGTTCCAGCGCTTGAATCACCAACGTGGAAGGGCCTCCTTCCAAGTAACGGCGCAGTTTCACCAGAGTTGGCCGTTCTTCGATCACCATCAAACCCTGAATCACGTTATCCAGCGATTTTTGACCGAAGGCTTTGAACGGATCGTTACTGCTTTCGCTGGGCGAAATGGCGCTGATGCGGCTAGCGATTTCCGAGGGCCGGTTGAAGTTGTGCAAGGGATCCAGACGCACGCTGTCTTCCGGAAAGGCCGGGTGAAAATATACGAAACGATCTGGACGCTGGGCCAAGGCACAGGCGCGTTTAGCGCAGGCCATCAAATCCTTATCGCCCTTGGGATCGATGATGATCACCGCCTCACCGCGCAACACGGCTTGAGTGACCAACACATCAAAGGCGCGGGTTTTACCGGCACCCGTGGTACCAACCAACAGCGTATGACCGGCGGTATGCTGCAAAGGCTGGCGAATATTGCTTTCGGACACTTCCAAACCGTGTATCCAGGCCGACCCCATGCGTTGATGATCGCTGGGAATCAGTGTCGAGACATCGCGTTTCAAAATCTCATACGCCAACTGCGCATGCTTTTGCACCCAATCGAATCCCCAGCCAAACCACAAGGTCTCGGGATGCTGTTTCACCATCGCTATCAGTTTTTCGGCATCCAGGTATTGGAACCGAAACTGCCGCAATCGGTGTTTGCGGTACCAGAGACTCAACGCCGGCGACAGCCGCCAACACGCCATCACTCCACACGCCGTCATCAGCCAATCGAAGGGTTCGCGCGGCAAGCCCGACCAGCGATTGGTCCAATATGCCAATCCGGCACCGCCCAACCAACCCGAGATGGCATACACCTCGAAGATCGGCCGCCAGGGAAACTGGTAGTCGTAATCGGATTTCATGGGCGTAACCGAACCTGGATGCCTTCCGTGGCGCTGACCGAGCGGCAATCCGGATGGTTGGCGATATCGAGCATCAGGCGAGTGCGCTTGATTGTCGGATGTTGCGTTAGAAATTGTTCCAGCGCGGTATTGGACACTGTGTGCCAGTGACCGTCTGGCGATGATTCCTCGGGCGGGATGTTTTGTTGCCGCACATGTGTGATCAGCAAGTCGATAGTTCCGGGTTTTACCGGTAGAGTTGTTAGTGGAGCACTTGCCTTATCAGGCTCTGAATTGACCGAACTGGCTGGCGCGTTGCCGCTGATTGATTTTTGCTTGCCTGTCGCTTTTGATTTGGGCCGGACAGGCTTGGGTTCCAGAGGCGCCGCATCTTGAGGCTGAGAAGACTTAACTTGATCTACGGTCTTGTCAGTATTGCTGCTTGGAGATTGCGCGTATGACTCTATTGGCGTGGTTTCGCCTTGAGACTTAAATAATGCCTTCAAAGCCAAACTCGGTTCCAATGCCAGCAGGACGCCGCGAACGGATTGGATAGTTTGTACCTTGCGCATCGGTGACAGAACGTCGGTCACCAGCCACCCCGTCTCCTCCAGTATTTTGATGAACTGGGGCGGCTCGATGGCGAGTTTTTCAGGGGTAGCCGGAAACGGCAGCAAGTATTTGTCTTGAACTTCCAATAGATCGCTGCCTAACTTCCATTGGCCTTGATTAAGCATAGAAGAGATGTCGAATAGCCATTGGCCGGCATCACCGTGGTTTTGTAACCAGCACCGGGCGCTATCGACCGGATTAGAAATGCTTTTCGTGTCTGTCGTGGAGAGATCGGGTTTTGCGGCTGAAGCCGTTTTTTCTGAGTGGGTTGGTTTGGCAGGCGTTGCGTTTTCCGGTTGTTCTGTCTGATCCAACGAAGGGGCGTCATCGGTTGATTTGGCTTGCGACAGTCGTTGATCGGGATCTGATGGCAAGGTATTTAGATCCTTCGCGCCTTGAGAATTCAAAGTGTGTGGTGCCGATTCGATTAGCCGCGAATCGGGTAGGGCGCTTGGGTCATATGCGGGTTCTGGTGAGGTTGCTTCTGGCAAAACTGACGCAGGATTGTCTGCGCGTTTGGGTTGATTCGGAGCCGCGACGTTCTTGGTTTTTGCCGGTTTACTGGTTTTCGGTGCCGGATTGGTAACCGGTTCGGGGTTTACCGCAGTTGCATCCTGTTCGCTAATTTCGCGCGCTTCAACCACGGGCGGCGGCTCGCCGCTGAAAATCAGTTCTGCGGATTTCAGAC
>Ga0123390_1074785_pt1 | contig 38020 bp, 34 predicted proteins | sample T3HHNO3metaT_FD_89918 | JGI IMG/M metagenome (GOLD analysis project Ga0123390, IMG submission 89918) | Methane-oxidizing artificial microbial communities from Washington, USA to study methane cycling - T3-HHNO3 metaT (Metagenome... | ecosystem: Engineered > Modeled > Simulated communities... | reverse complement strand
TCGCCGCGTTATTTCAATCCTGGCGACATTTTGGTTAAACAGGACGAATACTTTCCATTTTTCTGCGTCATGCTCAAAGGCGAGGTCGATGCGATATTCGAGAACGAGAAAGTCAGTCAACGCCTGTTTAGCCTGGAACATCGCGATTTTTTCGGCGAGCTGCCCTTGCTTTTGAAGATTCCCTATCCGACATCGATGCGCGCCGTCGGCGAAGTTGTTTTGTTTACAATACCCGAGGATTGCTTTGCGGACCTGTTAAGCCGTTATCCGCAAATCAAGGCCGCCGTAAGCGAAGAAATGCTGAAGCGGCAGGAATACATTCGACTCTGTCAATCGTCGTTGAAAAAAATGGGTTTGCTCCCCGAAGAATTCGACAATAATCCGGTCACATGGCTAAAAAGCCGGCTAATGAAGCTGTGGGGAAATTGATCTTCTCCATTTTTGCAGACAAGCCGTAATCTCGGTTGTTGCTGAGGCTCGGATCATGCAATATGCCTTATCCCTCGCGCCGGATAGAAGAAGCGTTTTTTCAAGTCCGGGCCGATGCGGTTTTCGCCGAGCGCTTAGCGCGTAAAAGTGAAAGCGATGCCGCGATTACCTTATTGCTCCGCCACGTAGCCGAAAGTGTGAAAAGGATCGGAGTCTCCCATGCTATGCGCGTCTCCTGGGGGCAAAATGCACGCCGACTCGACCCGCACCCCATACCGAAACACGGCATCGGTCACTTCCACTAGTCAGCGGGGCAATTTTCTATTGGGTCTCCATAGGCATCGTTTCTTTTATTGGTGTTGTCCGGTAAAAACTTGTCTAACAGATGGCCATTGGCGCCGTGAATTTCCACGCCGTCAAAACCGGCACGTTTGGCGTTTTCCGCGCCCTTACGGTAAGTCTCGACGATACCTGGAATTTGCCATTGAGATAATCCGGATGCGAAACCCGGCCTACGCGCCAAAGCTGTAGAAAAATTCGGCCGCCGACGCCGTGAACGGCTTGGGTGACCTTGGTCCAGCCGTCGATTTGTTCTTCCGACCAAATGCCGGGTGTGTCGGGATAGTCCAAGCCTTGCGCGGAGACGCTGGTGGCCTCGCTTATCATCAGTCCGGTTTTCACTAAATTATGTCACCCGACACTTGGCAATAATCTTAGCACCAATCATCAATGGTTTAAGGAAAACCGCACTGACTCGGGTATCGTTAAAAATAAGACGCCTCTATAATCCGCTCCGGCATCCACCGCCCAACCAGCACCAGCAGCCCTTCACTGGCTTGATTGCTCACGGCGATTCAGCATCAGGTGGGCAAGACGATTGCCGGCTTCAATCAAGGGATGGATCACAAAATTGGCGCCCGCTTTTGATAATTGCTGTTCTTCCACACCGTGATAACAAATACTGCTGATTTGCCCCGTGAAACCGCGCTTCCTAAGCTGAGCCACCGCGGTCAAACGCACCTCGAATGCCGGCACCGTCAGGATAATGCCTTTAACCTTATGCAAGGGTAAACCGCTCCATAACTCGGTGTCCTCGGCGTCGCCGTAGAGCACGCGGCGGCCGGCGGCAAGATGATATTCCAACACGGTAGGGTCGGCATCCAAGCCAACCACCCTTTGCTCTTGCTGGCACAGGGTTTTATAGACCACGCCACCGGTTCGGCCCATGCCTATCACCAGCCATTCGGCGGCGCCGAACGAATCCGGCAGGCGGTCCGGGTGGTCGGACTTTCTTTCAAACCTCACCAGCAGTGGCTCTACCCAGGAAAACAAGCGATGGGAATAACGGTTTAACGGTGCGGCAATGGCCAGCGAACCGGCCACCGCCAAACTGATGATAGCGTTCCATTCCGCTGGCAACAGTTGAGCTTTGACGACGGCGCTGGTGGTAATCAGCGAAAATTCGCTGTACGTCGTCAAGGCCAAGGACGATACGAAAGCAGTACGCGCCCGGAGTCCGGCGACCACAAATAGGCCAAAGAACAGCGCACATTGCAAAGGCAACAACGCCAGCAATTGCAAAGCGTCCATAATCTGCGCCCGGTTCGGTAAGTCACTGACACCAATCTGCAAGAAGAACGCCACCAAAAACAGCTCTTTCAAACCCCAGAGTCTGTCGCTTAACTCCTTGATCCTGGGATGATTAGCCAACATCACGCCGGTCAACAAAGCACCAATATCCGCGGCAATACCGACGCTTTCCGCGGCGACGCCGCCGGCCAGCGCCAGGGTTACCCCCAACAGCAATTTCAGTTCCGAAGATCGGCTGACCGACAATACCCGATGCGCTATCGGCCGTAACAGCGGCACCAGTAACAAAGCCAATGCCCAAGGCGTAGGCTGTCTGCCTTCCGCCAGCGCCAGCAAACCGATTGCCACGATGTCCTGCAAAATCAGGATACTCATGACATCCCGACCATGCAGCGACGACAATTCGCCGTTATCTTCCAGCACCTTGATCGCCAACACGGTGCTGGAAAACGCCAAACTGAGCCCCAGCACCAAGCCGCCGGTGACTCGCTGCTCTAGCCACAGAAACACCAGCGCGGAAATCAATGCCATCAACATTAAATGCAAGCCACCGACGCTAAGCACTTCGCGACGAATCAGCGAACTGGGCTTGAGTTTTAAACCGACCGAAAACAACAATAATTCAATACCAATCTCCGCCAAATGGTGAAGATCCGGCAATACCGCAATGCCCAGGGCATGCAATACGTAACCAGCGACCAAATAACCAACCAGCGGCGGAAAAGACAGGCGGCTGGCTACCAAACCAGCGATATATGCCGTACTAATCCAAGTTAATTCCATCATATCTATCAACCAAAATAAAAACACCGTTTAATATATCGGGATCGTAACCTGTTTTAAAAGGTTACTGGCTAATTTTTAAACAGCTAGGCCACTTGCGCCTGGATTTTCCGGACGATCTAGGCCCAACTATTTTCGCGGAAATCCCAAATTTTAGCCGTCCGAGCAAGCCCATCATCTGTACAGAAGGTTGATAGGCCGAGTGTTTTACCGCATCATCCTTTATAGATTCACCCTCCGCCTTTTTACCGGTACGCACCATGAAACACCCCGAATTTTCGTTAACCGACGAGCTGATTTATCTCAACCACGCCGCCGTGGCCCCTTGGCCGAAGCGCACCAGTAAAGCGGTGATTCAATTTGCCGAACAAAACTGCCAGTTCGGCTCGCATTACTATCTGGATTGGTTGAAAAAAGAAAACGAAATCCGCCGCCAATTACAGGCCTTACTGAATGCGCCCTCGGCCAACGATATTGCCCTGGTGAAAAACACCTCGGAGGCCTTGTCCTTCGTGGCCTTTGGCTTACCCTGGCAAGCCGGCGACAACATCGTCTCCAGCAACGAAGAATTCCCGTCCAACCGCCTGCCCTGGCAAGCCTTGGCCGAGCGCGGCGTCGAGTTTAGAGAAGCCGATTTGCACAGTGCCGCAACCCCGGAAGATGCTCTGTTTGCGCGGGTGGATGGCAATACGCGCTTGCTGACCATCAGCTCCATTCAATTCGCCTCCGGCTTACGCATGGATCTGGAGCGCATCGGCGAGTTTTGCCGGCAACGCGGCATTTTGTTTTGCATCGACGCGATTCAAAGCCTGGGAGCGGTGCAGTTCGATGTGCAAGCCTATCACGCCGATTTCGTGATGGCCGACGGGCATAAATGGCTGTTCGGCCCGGAAGGCCTGGGGGTGTTTTATACCAACCCGGCCGCGCGCGACCGGCTCAAGCTCAGCCAATACGGCTGGCACATGATGAAAGACACGCATAATTACGAAAACCTGCCATGGGAGATCCATCCCGGCGCCCGCCGTTTCGAATGTGGCAGCCCGAACATGTTAGGCATTCACGCCTTGTCCGCCAGTTTGTCTTTATTACTGGAAACCGGCATGCCAAACGTCGAGTCGCTGGTTCTGGAACGCAGCGCCTACCTGCGCGAAGCCATCAGCACCAACGCCGAGCTGATTTTACTGTCGCAGCGGCACAGCCGTTTGCAGTCCGGCATCGTCAACTTCAAACACCGATCCATAGACAATGAGGTGCTTTATAAGCATTTGCAAAAAAATGGTGTGGTTTGTGCCCTACGCGGCGGCGGAATCCGCTTTTCCGCGCATTTTTACAATACATTGGCGGAATTGGATCGGGCGTTGGAACTGGCTACAGCCGTTACCGAATAGGCATTTGCAGCGACGATTTTATTGATAGCCATTGCTCCTCCTTAAGCAGGTTAGCATGCGTAAATTGCACTCTCTATGCTAAACGCACCTATGAAAACAGTTACGCTCAGTCGATTTTTGGAAGTGCCGTAAGAGGAATTAGCCAAAGCTCTCCAGTAACAGGTTTTCGTGTGTGCCTGTATTCTTCAATTGTCGGTTGCGGCCCGCATCTATCTGCAATTACAAGATGGGTTTTTGTAGTGTATATCGCCTCAGGTTGAAACCGAGCGCATTGCCCTCCCGTTTTGGGTTGTATCACCTGGACAAACCAGTCTAGCGTCCCATCATGCCGGTAACGGATTAACAATTTATTCCATTCTGTGGCTGTATTGACAACAAAAAAACCTTGACCCACTGCAGAGACTTTCCAGGCCCAGTGTTTGCCAGAACTAATTAGAGGATCAAGATTAATCAGCTTACGTTTCGACCAATCCACAATTCTTGATCCGTAAGCAGCAACCCCTTGGTTACGTGCAATGTCAACCGTCGCGCGCCACTCTTCCGGACGAATTTCCCTATTAAATAAGAACCAACTTTCAGCCTCGCTCCAAGCGCCATTTTCTGCAGTGACCTGAACCGGCGAAAGTGTCGTATTTAACGAGGAGATCGTTTCCGCAGCTATTTTCGCTTTTGCAGTCTCTGTATCAAAAGCATATTCAACCGCGTTGGAATCGAGCCGACTGTCAAAACGGAGCCGATCAACAAGGGTTGTAGCTGGCTTATTACAATCAGATAGGCGACGATCATTGTGAAAAGATAGGCTATCCAAGGGCACCGCTGGACGCGACTGGATGGTAGTCAACGAAGCCAAATCAGCACCCGAGGTTTTATCAATTAACTTCCACTTGCCATACACTCTTAATTCTTCATTTGCCGGCGGAGACAGAAGCAGAGCGACTCGGGCCGCGGGTGAGTCGATGTGGCGACGCGCAATACACGTCTCTGGTAAAAATGGGGCTTCATCGATTAGCACCGTTTTACCAGATGGCGATTTTGGGCATGCGGGATCCCCGTCGGTAGCGAGCTCCAGCCTAACCCAAGGTGAAGCAGTGGCTTCCATCAGTCGCTTGTTACTTTGTTCTTTTGTTATGCCTCCGTCAAATCCAATGAGTGCGGCTGAACTAGTTTCTACAAACAACAACTTTCGATCCCTAAAGAGCTGGATGAGTACATCCGGCTGCATAGCACCGCCTTCGTCGAGAAATCCATCGGTAACGATAACATCAGGTAGAGCCTGCAATTCACTTTTACACGTACCAATCCCTTGTGTTCTCCATCTGCCTGCCGCTTCCGGAACTATGTTCTGCTGGTAGTACGAATAAAACCATCCTCCAAATACCAAAACAATCGCAATGAGCCGAAACCTCCCTTTCAGAAATATGGCAGGTAGCAGAAATGAGCTTGCAAAAATAACAAAGAAAATTGCGGCAAGCGTGTAAGCCAAGTCGTTTAAATTGAATGGCGGCATACTCTTTTCCAAATATTAGTTCGTAAGGTTTAAAGGGCCGAATAGACCCCAGGATTTACCTGAGCAAGTAGCCCAGGTGAAGCTTAGCGAAATCTGGAGTAATAGAAAGGACACGCCCTGATGATAACCCTGCCCCACAGTAACTTCAGTGCATACTGCGCAAACAACCATGTTTATCGACTCCAGATGAGCTTTACACTTTCTTAACATCCCACCCCGGAATTTTTACGACATTTTTACCCGCCAATCGGTAGATTGTGACTCAGGCGATCAGCGGCAAAACCGCCAAAATTTTGGGCTGTTTGACGCATTCGCCCGTCTAAAAAATGCTTAAGCATATTTGCAGGAGGTCTATATGAGCGGGATTTATCTATTAAGCGGCGGCTTGGCGCTGCTGGTGTTTATTTATCTAGTGGTCGCGCTGTTTTATCCGGAGAAATTCTGATGAACGAAACCGGCTTCCTACAAATTTTTATCTATCTGCTGGCCTTACTGCTGCTGAGCAAGCCACTGGGTACGTACATGGCACGGGTGTATCAAGACGAATCCATCGTGGGCAACACTTGGTTTGCCAGGGTTGAGCACGGGCTGTATCGGCTGTGCGGCATCCAAGCCCAGCAAGATATGCGCTGGCAGCAATACGCAGGTGCATTGCTGGTCTTTAACGTGCTGGGTTTACTGGTGGTTTATGGCTTGCAAACCTGCCAAGACCTGTTGCCGCTCAATCCGCAGGCCCTGCCGGCCATCAGCTCCGACTCGGCGTTGAATACCGCGATCAGTTTTGCCACCAACACCAATTGGCAAGGCTATGCCGGTGAGGCCAGCATGAGTTATCTCACGCAAATGCTGGGTTTAACCGTGCAGAACTTTTTGTCGGCAGCCAGCGGTATGGCGGTGCTGGTGGCTTTGATACGCGGTTTCAGCCGACGTAACACCAACGCTATCGGCAATTTCTGGGTGGACATGACCCGTTCCACTTTGTATATCCTGCTGCAGCTTTCGTTGCTGCTGGCCCTCGTACTGGTGGGGCAAGGTGTGGTGCAAACCTTTGATCGCTACGCCACCGTCAAGCTGCAAGAACCGCTGACTTACTCGGCACCAGCAATTGATGCAGGTGGACACGCGGTTCTGGATGCACAAGGCCAACCCGTCACTCAAAGCCAACAAAGCCAGGAACAAACCCTGGCCTTGGGACCGGCGGCATCGCAAATCGCTATCAAGCAGCTCGGCACTAACGGCGGCGGATTTTTCAATGCCAACTCGGCGCATCCTTACGAAAACCCCACCCCGCTAAGCAATTTCTTGGAAATGCTCGCCATCCTGTTAATCCCCGCCGCGCTGTGTCATACCTTTGGTTTTTTGGTCGGCGATAGCCGGCAAGGCTGGGCACTGTTGGCAGCGATGACTCTAGTGTTTGTAGCGCTGGTTTTCCTCACCGTACCCGCCGAACAACACGGCAATCCGGCGCTGGCGAGTTTGGGCGTTGATCAAGCCGCGTCCAATCAACAAGCCGGCGGCAATATGGAAGGTAAGGAAGCCCGCTTCGGCATCGTCAATTCCGCACTATGGGCGGTAGCGACCACCGCCGCCTCCAACGGCTCGGTGAACGCCATGCACGATTCGTTCACCCCCATCGGCGGCATGATCCCGATGTGGTTGATCCAGCTGGGCGAAGTGATCTTCGGCGGCGTCGGCTCGGGTCTTTACGGCATGATCGTGTTCGCGCTAGTGGCGGTATTTATCGCCGGATTGATGATAGGCCGCACGCCGGAATATTTAGGCAAAAAAATCGAAGCCTTTGAAATGCAGATGGCGGCGGTGATTATTTTAATTCCCCCGCTGTTAGTGTTGGGCGGCACGGCGCTAGCCTTGATGACCGAAGCCGGCAAGGCAGCCATCCTCAATCCCGGTGCGCATGGCTTTAGCGAAGTGTTGTATGCGTTGTCCTCGGCAGGTAATAACAACGGCAGCGCCTTCGCCGGCCTGTCGGCCAATGTGCCGTTTTATAACTACTTGCTGGGCTTGGCCATGCTGGTATCGCGTTACGGTCTGATGATTCCGGTATTAGCCATCGCCGGCTCGCTGGCCGCGAAAAAACATGTACCCGTCGGTCCCGGCACCTTACCCACCCATACGCCCTTGTTCGCGGTATTGCTGATTATCACGGTGTTAATGGTCGGCGCGTTGACCTTTGTGCCGGCGCTGGCCTTAGGCCCTATCGTCGAGCAGTTGCACATGCTCGCTCATTCTTGATTTCATAGCAGGTAAGCATATGACTCACAAAGCGCTCTCGTCTTCCTTATTCGACCCTGACCTGCTTAAGCAAGCGGTTTGGGAAGCCTTTAAAAAACTGACGCCGCAGCAACAATGGAAAAATCCGGTGATGTTTGTCGTGTATCTGGGCAGCCTGCTAACTACGCTGTTATGGCTGCAAGCTTTGGCCGGTGATAGCGAGGAATCCGCCGGTTTTATCTTAACCATCACGGTCTGGTTATGGTTTACGGTGCTGTTCGCCAACTTCGCCGAAGCGGCCGCGGAAGGCCGCAGCAAAGCGCAGGCGGCTTTCTTGCGCACCGCCAAGCGCGATATTGCCGCCAAGAAGCTGGATGAACCGCGTTACGGTAGTAACTACACCAAAATCGCCGGATCCAGCCTGGTGAAAGGCGATGTGGTGCTGATCGAAGCCGGGGATTTTGTGCCGGGCGATGGCGATGTCATCGAAGGCGTGGCCTCGGTGGACGAAAGCGCCATCACCGGCGAAAGCGCGCCGGTGATCCGTGAATCGGGCGGCGACTTCAGCTCGGTCACCGGCGGTACTCGGGTATTATCGGATTGGCTGGTGGTGCGGATTTCCGCTAACCCCGGCGAGACCTTTCTGGACCGGATGATTTCGATGGTGGAAGGCGCGAAACGGCAGAAAACTCCGAATGAGATTGCCTTGACCATCCTGCTGGTGGCGCTGACGCTGGTGTTTTTAATGGCCACGGTAACCTTACTGCCTTTCTCGTTGTATAGCGTGGAAATGGCCGGCGCGGGCCACCCAATTTCGATCACCGTGCTGGTGGCTCTGTTGGTGTGCTTGATTCCCACCACCATAGGCGGCTTGCTGTCGGCTATCGGTGTGGCCGGGATCGGCCGGATGATGCAGAAAAATGTCATTGCCACCTCCGGCCGCGCCGTGGAAGCGGCCGGCGATGTGGATGTACTGTTATTGGATAAAACCGGCACCATTACTTTAGGCAATCGGCAGGCTGCGGCTTTCATACCAGCCAAGGGTATCAGCGAGAAGCAGTTGGCCGATGCCGCGCAACTGGCCTCGTTGACCGACGAAACCCCGGAAGGCCGCAGCATCGTCGTGCTGGCCAAACAAAAGTTTGGTTTGCGCGAGCGCGACGTGCAATCCCTGGGCGCGACTTTTATCCACTTCAGCGCCCAAACCCGGATGAGCGGGGTCAATTTCCCCTCACCCCAGCCCTCTCCCGAAGGGCGAGGGAGCGAAAACATGCGGCAAATCCGCAAGGGTGCCGAGGATGCGATTAAACAGTATGTGACCGAACAAGGCGGCCGCTTTCCCGACGAAATCCAGAAAATGGTCGTCGACGTGGCGCGGCGCGGCAGCACGCCGCTGGTGGTAGCCGATGGCAAGCAGGCCCTGGGCGTCATCGAATTAAAAGACATCGTCAAAGGCGGCATCAAGGAACGCTTTATCGAACTGCGGCAGATGGGCATCAAAACCATCATGATCACCGGCGACAATCGCCTAACCGCTGCGGCGATTGCCGCCGAGGCCGGCGTGGATGACTTTCTGGCCGAAGCGACGCCGGAAGCCAAGCTGGCTTTGATTCGTCAGCATCAAGCAGATGGCCGCTTGGTAGCCATGACCGGCGACGGCACCAACGACGCACCGGCACTGGCGCAAGCCGACGTGGCGGTGGCGATGAACAGCGGCACCCAGGCCGCCAAGGAAGCCGGGAATATGGTCGATCTGGATTCCAACCCCACCAAACTGATCGAGATTGTCGAAACCGGCAAGCAAATGTTGATGACCCGCGGTGCCTTGACCACCTTCAGCGTAGCCAACGACGTGGCAAAATATTTCGCCATCATTCCGGCCGCGTTTGCCACCACCTATCCGGCTTTGAACGTTTTGAACGTCATGGGTTTGGCCACCCCGGCCAGCGCTATACTGTCGGCGGTGATATTCAATGCGCTGATCATCATCGCCTTGATCCCGCTGGCTTTGAAAGGCATCAAATATCAGCCGCTCGGCGCTGAAAAACTGTTGCAAAATAATTTGCTGGTCTACGGTGTTGGCGGTTTGATAGTGCCGTTTATCGGTATCAAGGCGATTGATTTAATTCTGGTAACGATGAATCTGGTGTAGGGAGAACAACATGACAAGCTATTTCAGACCTGCTGCCACCCTCCTGTTGCTCATGACCTTTCTCACCGGCGGCCTCTATCCGGCGCTGGTTACTTTGCTGGCGCAAAGCGTTTTTCCTGCCCAAGCCAACGGCAGCCTGATACTCGATAAGCAAGGCCAAGCCATCGGCTCCGCTTTAATCGGTCAAAGCTTCAGCCAGGCCCGCTATTTTTGGGGTCGGCCGTCGGCGACCGCGCCCTACCCTTACAATGCCGCCGCCTCCGGTGGTTCCAACCTCGGCCCGACCAATCCGGCCTTGAGCGACGCGGTAAAACTGCGCATTCAAGCACTACAGCAACTCGACCCGGACAATCGTGCTCTGGTGCCTGTGGATTTGGTTACCGCATCCGCCAGTGGTTTGGACCCGCACATCGGTATTGCGGCGGCCCATTACCAAATCAAGCGCGTAGCCAAAGCGCGCAAATTGCCGGAAAGTGTCGTTCGGGATTTGGTCGAATCGCATAGCGAACCCAGGCAATGGCTAATATTCGGCGAACCTAGAGTCAATGTCTTGAGTTTAAATCTGGCTTTGGACGCCTACTCGCAAGCCGCCAGACCATGAACGAGCAACGCCTGGACCCCGATCAACTTCTGGCCCGCGTCGAACGCGACAAAGCCAAGGCCAAACGCGGCCGCCTGAAGATTTTTTTCGGCGCGGCGGCCGGGGTCGGGAAAAGCTATGCGATGCTGCTGGCGGCGCGCGAACGCCGCGCGGAAAATCTTGATGTGATCGTCGGCTTGGTGGAAACCCATGGTCGCGCCGACACCGAAGCGCTGTTGGCGGGCTTGGAAATCCTCCCAACCCGCAAGATCGACTACAAAGGCGCCGTGTTGCAGGAGTTTGATATTGATGCGGCCTTAAAACGGCGGCCGGCCATCATCTTGGTCGACGAATTGGCGCACACCAACGCCCCCGGCTCGCGCCATCCGAAACGCTGGCAAGATATTCGAGAATTGCTGGAAGCCGGGATTGATGTGTATACCGCGCTGAACGTGCAACACCTGGAAAGCCTGAACGACGATGTCGGGCAGATTGCCGGCATTCGTATCTGGGAAACCGTACCGGACACAGTATTCGAGGACGCCGACGAAGTCGAGCTGGTGGATTTGCCCCCCGACGAATTGTTGCTGCGCCTACGAGAAGGCAAAGTCTATTTGCCGCAGCAAGCCCAACACGCGATTCAGAATTTTTTCCGTAAAGGCAATCTGATTGCGCTACGCGAACTGGCCTTGCGGCAAACCACCAATCGCGTCGACGCGCAAATGCTGGATTATCGTGAAGACAATGCGATTCGCGAAGTCTGGCAGGTCAACGAAAGGCTGATGGTGTGCATCGGCCCGAATGTGCTGGCTGAGCGTCTGGTTAGAGCCGGCAAGCGCTTGGCGACCAGCCTGCGTTCGGCTTGGATCGTGGTTTATGTGGAAACGCCCGAATTGGCGCGCTTGCCCGCCGAAAAGCGCGACGGGATTTTGCGGGTTTTGCGGCTGGCGGAACAGCTTGGCGCCGAAACGGTGACGCTCAGCGCGCCGGAGATGAGCGAAGCGTTGATCCGCTTTGCTCGCGAACGCAATATCAACAAAATCGTGGTCGGCAAACCCAGCCGGCGCGGCTGGCGGCGCTGGCTGTTGGGGTCTGTGGTGGATGTGCTAATCAGCCACGCCCACAATATCAATATTTACTTGCTGGGCAGCCCACAACTGGGCGAACGGGAGGAACTGGAAGCCGAGCTGTCTTTATTCAAGAAATCACCCCTGCCCGGCCTGCGACAACGCATCCCCAGTAAAACTCGCCGCCGCTATCGCGGCTATCTGTGGGCAATGGCGGTGACCTTGCTCTGCACGGCAGTGGGTAAAATGTTGTTCGGCAAGGTGGAACTGGCCAATGTGGTAATGGTGTATTTACTCGGTGTGGTGTTTGTCGCTACCCATTTCGGGCGCGGGCCTTCGGTGTTGGCGTCCTTGCTGAGCGTCGGCGTATTCGACCTGCTGTTCGTGCAGCCTTTCTACAGTCTGTCGGTAGCCGATAGCCAGTATCTGATCACGTTGTTGGCCATGCTGGTGGTGGCTTTTGTCATCAGCAATCTGATGGTCAACGTCCGCGCGCAGGCCAAGGTTGCCGCGCATCGCGAACGCCGCGCCGCGGCCTTATACGCTATGAGCAAGGAGCTGGCGGTGGCGCAAAGCGAACAGCAGATCGTCGCGACCGCTGTTAAACATCTATACGCCGAATTCAGCAGCCGCAATGTCATTTTATTTGCCAATCCAGGCGGGCGGCTGGTCTATCCGAAACAACACAGCCTGCCTCAATCCTTGCGCGGTGCCGATTTGAGCGTGGCGCAGTGGGTCTACGATCATAACGAAATGGCCGGGCACGGCACCCATACCTTACCCGGCAGCGCGGCGATTTATTTTCCGATTCAAGACGAAGACAAAGCCATCGGCGTATTGGCGCTGTTACCGATCAATTTACGCCGGGTGTTTTTGCCGGAGCAGCAAAAATTACTGGAAACCTTTTTGCGGCAAATCGGCCAGGCCGTCGCCCGTTTACGCTTTGCCGAACAGGCCAAATCGACGCAATTGCAAATCGAAGCCGAACGACTGCGCAACTCCTTACTCAGCGCCATTTCTCACGACTTGCGGACCCCGTTGTCGACGATCATCGGCTCGGCCAGCGCCCTGGTCGAAGACGAAGGCCATTTACAGACCCAGCACCGGCTGGAACTCGGCCGTGCCATCTATGACGAAGCCGAACGCATGGCCAATTTGGTGAATAATATTCTGGACATGGCCAGACTCGACGCCGGCGTGGTGGAATTAAACAAACAGTGGCATCCTGTCGAAGAAATTATCGGCACCGTCCTAACGCGCTTGCAAAAACACCTGGCCGGCCGAAAAGTCAGCGTCAGCCTGCCGCCGGGTATTCCGCTGGTATTTGTCGATGCGGTGATGATAGAGCAGGTGTTGATTAATCTATTGGAAAACGCCGTGCGCTATACCGCTGCGGGTTCCGAACTTGAAGTGTTTGCCCAATACGTCGGCAATACCATGGAAATTTCGGTCGCCGATCACGGCCCCGGTATTCCCAAAGGTCTGGAGGATAAATTGTTCGAGAAATTTTACCAAGCCCGGCATGAATCGGCGCAAAGCGGCGTCGGCTTGGGGCTGGCGATTTGCCGAGCCATTGTCGAAGTGCATGGCGGCCGGATTCGCGCTAACAACAAACCGGGGGGCGGTGCGATCTTTACCTTCGCGCTACCCAACGACGAACCCCCTCCGCTTATGGAGCCGGAGGAATGAACGTAATCCCACTGGATTTTGGCCATGGCTAAAACGCATCCCGTCATTATCGTGATCGAAGACGATCCACCGATCCGGCGCTTTTTGCGTACCAGTCTGGCGACGCACGATTTTGCCGTATTCGAAGCCGAGACCGGCAAACAAGGCCTGATTGAAGCCGGCGTGCGTAAACCGGATTTGCTGATTCTGGATTTAGGCTTGCCGGATATGGATGGCGTCGAGGTGATCAAGAGTGTGCGCAGCTGGTCGTCGGCCCTGCCTATCATCGTGCTGTCGGCGCGCAGTAACGAACAGCAAAAAATCGACGCCTTGGACGCCGGCGCGGACGATTACCTAACCAAGCCGTTTGGATTCGGCGAGCTGTTGGCGCGCATACGGGTGGCTTTGCGGCATGCCAGCCGACCGGCGGAACATGCTCAGGACGAAGTGTTTGTCGTCGATGCACTGAAAGTGGATTTGCGCAATCGGGTAGTCAGCGTCGATGGCAACGACATTCATCTGACGCCGATTCAATACCGCTTGCTCTGCGTGCTGATCAAGCATGCCGGCAAAGTTTTGACGCATCAGCAAATTTTGAAGGAAGTTTGGGGGCCGTCGTATCAGGAGAACCCGCATTATTTGCGGATTTATATGAGCCAATTGCGGCAAAAGCTGGAAAGCGATCCGACTCAGCCGAAATATTTGCTGACCGAGTCGGGTGTGGGCTATCGCTTTAAAGTGGGTTAAGCGACTATCGCCGTCTGATGGCCGCAGTGCGAAAACCGAATCAATATCCCACTTCTACCCGGTTTCTACCGCGTTGTTTGGCTTGATACATCGCGGCGTCGGCCCGTTTGAGCAAGAATTCCGGGCTATCGCTACCTTTTAAGGCTGCAACTCCCAAACTGGCGGTCAGATTCAACACGTCCATGCCATAAGCCAAAGTGTGCGATTCAATATCTGCGCGGATGCGCTCGCCTATCACCATCGCACCGTCGATGTCGGTATCGCTCAGCAAAATCACAAACTCTTCGCCGCCGTAACGAAACACCGCGTCGCTGCCGCGCACACTGTCTTTCAACCAGCCGGCCAATGACGACAAAGCCAAATCGCCGCAAGCATGCCCGTAATCGTCGTTGATATGCTTGAAGTGATCGACATCCACAAAAATCACCGACAAATGCTGCGAATTACGATGCGCACGTTTGATTTCGCGCAGCAAACAGTCGTTAAACGCGGTGCGGTTATTGGTTTTGGTTAAAGGGTCGGTGAATGCCATTTTCAATGCTTGCTGAAACAAGGTGGCATTTCTTAGTGGGTAAATCAGGCAACACAACAGGCTTTCCAGCATTTTCAGCTCATCTTTGCTGAAGCGATTGCTACGGGTTAGTTTCAACTCGCCCAGCTGCTGCTCTTCGACTTTTAGGGCATAGCTGCAAGAGTGGCGGGCCATCACGCCGCGTTTGAATTCCAAATCGAAATCTTCGTTGATGTATTCAAAGCCGTTATGCGGAATGGTATTTTGAATTTTGTCGCAGAAAATGGCGATCAACTCGTTGAATTCCAATGAAGTCTGCAAAGCACTACTGATATCGTAGTGATGCAAATTGACAGCGGTTGACGCTTCAAAGGTTTTATTACTGACTATCGCTAAATCGGCTGCTTTATCTCTCATGACGGTTCCCCGAGTCTTGAATCAAACTTCAAGGAGAATAAAGCCAAGAGCGTGCCAATTATTTTATATTTATAAAATACAATGACTTAAACACAAACAACCGCAGTTTTCTTCAGCAAGCGGCAATTTTCCGCCGCTTAGCTGCCGCCGCCCTTTGCCGACTTTTAAAACAAACCCAACTGTACTTGCGCGACTTCCGACATCATTTCCCGCGACCAGGGCGGATCTAACACCACTTCGACATCAACCGAACTGACGCCGGGCAAGGCGCGGATGCATTTTTCCACGTCGCTTTGGATGACCGGACCCATGCCGCATCCGGGCGCGGTCAAGGTCATCTGAATATGCACATCGTTGCCACCATCGGCGTTAGGCTTGGCGCTGCAATGGTAAACCAAACCCAAATCGACGATGTTGACAGGGATTTCCGGGTCGTAGACGGTTTTCATCACTTCCCAACAGTTCTTTTCCACCGCCTTGCTGTCGGTTTCCGACACTAGGGTATGCAAATGCTGGGTTTCCTTGCCCAAGGCATCGGCGTCAATCCCGGCGATCCGTACCATATGGCCGTAATCGGTCACCACGGTGTAATTGCTGCCCAAGGCCTGATGGATGGTCACTTCCTGACCTTTACTCAAGGTGCCGTGGTTGCCGTCCGGAATGGTGACGATGTTGACGTCGCGGGTTAAAAATACAACTTCTCTGTCTGCCATAAGTTTCTTAAGGTTTGAAAGTTTGGGCGTCAATAATTTGACCGGTCTTGCCGATACTGGCGTCGCTGAATAAGTAAACATACAGCGGGTCCAAGCTGTTCATGCTTGGCAGCCTGGTTTTATCTTCGGCCGGGAAAGCTTTCTTCCGTAATGGCGAATCCACCGGTCCCGGGACCAAAGTATTAACACGGATTTTTCCAGCTGCTTCCAGTTCTAGGGCCAGAATACCGGCTAAGCCTTCCAGCGCGATTTTCGCTACGCCGTAAGCACCTGAATAAGCCTGGACTTTACGCGCCGAGGAATCGGAAATAAACACGATGGAAGCATGCTCGCTGCGTTGCAGCAAAGGCAACAACACCCGGCACAACAGGAAAGGCGCACTGAGGTTGACGTTTAAGGCATGTCCCCAATCCTTGGTTTTGTAATTGGCGATGGGGCTGTAAGCGCTAAACTCCACGGCCGCATGCAATACGCCATGCAAAGCACCGTAGCGTTGCGCTATCGCTTCGGCCATTTCTTCGTATTGCGCTTCACTGGCACCGGCCAAATCGAAGGGATACATCACCGGTTCAGGACCGCCGGCAGCGACAATCGCATCGTAGATTTTTTCCAGCTTGGGAATGCTTTTATCCAGCAGAATGATTTGCGCGCCCTGCCCGGCTAATGCCAGCGCCGCCGTGCCGCCCAGACCGCCGCCGGCTCCGGTAATCAGTAAAACCTTATTGCTTAATGACATAAATTAGCGTGTATCCATTCCATCAATTGAGGCGGCTGTTCGATCAAAGCGTCGGCACCCCAGGTATCGGGCTGATCGTCGCTTTGCAAATAACCGTATAGTGCCGCCAGGGTTTTCATATTCGCGCGTTTGCCGGCGGTAATGTCGTGTATCGCATCGCCGATATACACGCAATTCTCCGGCGCTACCCCGGCTTGACGGCAGGCGGCCAACATCGGTTCCGGATGCGGCTTGCTATTGGCAGTGGTATCGCCACTGATAATGCAGGCGGCTCGGTCGCTGAGTTGCATCGCCTCCATCAAGGGCACGGTAAAACGGGATTTTTTGTTGGTGACTACGCCCCACTTCAAACCCAGTTGTTCTATCGCTTCCAAACTATCGGCAATGCCGTGAAAAAAACGGCTATGTTCGGCGATATTCTGTTCGTAGGTATCCAGCATAAAGGCCAGCATCTGCTGCGCCAAGCTGTCTTCAACGCTCACGCAATGCCTGATCATCGGCATGGCACCGTGGGAAATGAAGGGCCGCACTGTCTCCGCAGGCGCTTCCGGAAAACCGTGGGCCAGCAGCGTCTTGTTCAAACAGGCGATCAGATCGGGTGCGGTATCGACCAAGGTCCCGTCCAGATCAAACAGCACGCAATCCAGTTTAAATCCAGTCATGCTGGCTTACTCGGGGCGCTGAAACGCCGCTATATAGTTGACGTCTATATCTTTACCCAAACTAAAGCGCTTGCTGAAGGGGCTGTATTCGATACCGACCATCCCTTGTAACTCAAGCCCTACGCTTCTGGCCATCTGCCCCAATTCGGAAGGCTTGATAAAGGTTTTATAGTCGTGCGTACCTTTGGGTACCATTTTCAGCACATGCTCGGCGGCGACGATAGCCAGCAACCAGGCTTTCGGCACCCGGTTCAAAGTCGAGAAAAACACCATGCCGCCGGGCTTAACCAGTGTTGCGCACGCGGCAATGATGGACGCCGGATCGGGCACGTGCTCCAGCATTTCCATGCAGGTGACATGATCGAAGCCGGCCGGCTGTTCCTCGGCCAGTTGTTCGGCGCTGATTTTCCGGTAACTGGCGTTGACGCCGGTTTCCAGGCCATGCAAATCGGCAATATCCAGCAAGTCTTCGCTTAAATCCACACCCAAGGCATCCGCGCCGGCTTTCGCCAAACCTTCGGTAAGAATCCCACCGCCGCAACCGACATCCACCACCCGCTTGCCTGACAAATCAGCGTATTGCTGAATGAACTGCAAGCGCAAAGGATTGACGTCATGCAAGGTTTTAAATTCGCCGTTCGGATCCCACCAACGCTCGGCTTGCGAGCCGAACTTATGAATTTCGTGAGGATGTACGTTTTCTGTCGCTGTCATAATGCCAACCTGTTCATGGGGCTATAGTTTACTGTATTACTAGGTTATTCGTCATGCGCCAACTTCCGACCCTGATCTTGAATTCAGTACCACGGCTTGAATGGCCTTTAACAAGGCCTCTCGGCGACTTCTAAAATGGCTGTTAATTCGCTGGATGTTCTTGCAAGCGTTCTTGCCAAAGCGTGACTTTTTGTCGCAGAGCCGGAACATCAAACGAGGTCAATTCGCGCTTGCGCAGTAACTGCTTGCCGTTAATCCAAACATCAGTCACCTGATGCCGGCCGGCGGCATAGACGATTTGCGCCAGCGGATTGAACAAGGGTTGAGTTTCCAGTTCACTCAGATCTATCGCCACCACGTCGGCCGCTTTGCCGATAACCAGTGAACCGATTTCAGCGTCCAAACCCAAGGCCTTGGCGCCGTTAATAGTCGCCATTTCCAACGCTGTCGTCGCCGACACCGCGCTGGCATCGCCTGCTACCCCCTTACCCAGCAAGGCTGCAGTACGTATTTCCGACAGCACATCCAGATCGTTATTGCTGGCGGCACCGTCGGTGCCCAAGGCCACATTGATACCCGCAGCCAGACACGCCGCCACCGGACAAAAGCCGCTGGCCAGTTTCAAATTGGATTCCGGACAATGCACGATGTGGCCGCCGGTTTCCGCGTAAAGTTGGATGTCCTCGCTGGACAATTGCGTCATATGCACCGCTATAAACGATGGCGTCAGCAAGCCCAATTCATGTAAACGCTGTAGCGGCGTTTGGCCGTTTTTACTTTTTTGCTCGTCGACTTCGTGCGCGGTTTCGTGCAAGTGCATATGCACCGTCAAGTTCATCTCGTCGGCGTAGGTGATGACATTACGCAAAGGTCCGTCCGACACGGTGTATGGCGCGTGCGGCGCAAACGAGGTGCTGATCAAAGTTTCATGCCGGAGTTGCTCGTGCAGCGCCAAACCCTTGGTCAGATAGGCATCCGCGTTTTCCGCCCAGACGGTCGGAAAATCGAACACGATCAAACCGATATTGGCGCGTATGCCGTGTTGCATGGCTTGTTGCGCGACGATTTCCGGAAAGAAATACATGTCATTAAAACAAGTCGTGCCGCAGCGCAGCATCTCGGCAATCGCCAGATCGGTGCCATCCCTGACAAATGCTTCGCTGACCCATTTTTGCTCGGCCGGCCAGATATGGTTTTGCAGCCAATCCATTAAATGCAGATCGTCGGCAATCCCGCGCAGCAAGGACATCGCGGCGTGGGTATGGCAGTTAATCAAACCCGGAATCAGTGCATGCTGATCCAACACTTCGAGCTGTCGGGCTTGGTACTTTGACATGGCCTGCTCGGTCGGTAACAAATCGACAATTCTGCCGTCATCTATCACAAGACTGGCGTGCTCATGGATTTCGGACGCCGGCTCTACCGGTATTATCCAACGGGCTTGAATGAGAAGGTCGACCAGCATGGGTTCTCCCGATATGCAAAGCGGCGATTATACCTCGTTAGCCGGCTTGCTCGCCTGCGGAGAACAGCGCAGGCCGCCACCCACTCCGACCCACACCCCGATTTAATTTTGCTGAACGTCATGATGCCGGAATGGGACGGGGGCACTGTACTGTCTCGCCTACGCGAAAACCCAACCCCCGCCGTTGTATTTACGCGGGTTCGCAGCCAACGGGAAGTCAATATCCCCCGGCAGTAAGTGCAAAAACACCTTAAAATAGCACTCGTACAACGGACTACCGCCGCATCTGATTTGCCTTTTCAACGCAAATTGGCCGCGCTTTTACCTCAAGCGCATAGGGAAAAGTAGCAGTTGCCGGGCATTTCATAACCTCCTCAAATATAGATTTAGACGAAATCATCATGACTACAACGCAAAAACTTTCCGTACAAGCCTTGCAATGGAGCGGACACAGCCTGAAAGTGCTGGACCAGCGCTTGCTGCCGGAAACCATCACTTACGACGAATACAACGATGCCGCCGGCGTTACCGAGGCCATTGCCTCAATGCGGGTGCGCGGCGCCCCGGCCATCGGCATCGCCGCGGCTTACGGCGTGGTGTTATCGGCGATACAACATTATCCGAACGGCGATTGGCAATCTGCTGTAGAACAAGACATTCGACAGCTGGCCACCTCGCGGCCGACGGCGGTAAACCTGTTCTGGGCGCTGGATAAAATGCGCGGCCTGCTGGCGGAAAATCCGCCGGAACCTGTCGTCGCATTGACTCAATTGGCCGAGCAAATCCACGCCGAAGACATCGCTGCCAACCACGCGATGGGTGAGCGCGGCGCGGATGTCATCGGCGATGCCAAAGCCGTATTGACCCACTGCAATGCCGGCGCGCTGGCCACCGGCGGTTACGGCACCGCGCTGGGCGTGATTCGCAGTTTGCACCAGCGCGGTCAATTACAAAACGTCTACGCGGACGAAACCCGGCCTTGGCTGCAAGGTGCGCGCTTGACGGTGTGGGAATTGGCGCAGGACGGTATTCCGGCCACACTGATCGCCGATTCGGCGGCGGCCTGGCTGATGAAATCCGGCAAAATCGACTGGATCATCGTCGGCGCCGACCGCATCGCCGCTAACGGCGACGTCGCCAACAAGATCGGCACGTATTCGCTGGCGGTGTTGGCCAAACAACACGGGGTAAAAATGATGGTCGCTGCGCCCTCTTCCACCTTCGACTTCAGCATGGAAAACGGCGACAGCATCGAAATTGAACAACGCAATCCTAAAGAATTGTTGGCGGATTGTTACTTAAACGAAGGCTCGTTGGTGAACGCCTGGAACCCGGTGTTCGACGTCACCCCGGCCGCCCTGATTAGCGCCATCGTCACCGAACGCGGCGTGGTTATCGATCCCGGCCTGCACGGGGTAAGGAGCTTGGCACCATGTTAAATTTACCGCGCGGCAATAACCCTGTCTTTGCGCTGACCTGCTTGTGGCAGGGCGTGAAAATGCTCAGCCACCCCGAGTTGCGCAAATATCTGCTCATTCCCTTGTTCATCAATATGGTGTTGTATACCGGCGCCTTCGTGCTGGGCTACCATTCGGTATCGGCCTTGATTCATTCCTTTATCCCGGACTGGCTGTCCTGGCTGAATTGGATTTTATGGCCGCTGTTTTTTATCAGCTTTTTGGTGATCGGCTTCTTTACCTTTACCCTTTTTGCCAATTTGATCGCCGCGCCGTATTACAGCCAGTTAGCCGCCAAAACCTTGCAGTTGATTAGCGGCGGCAGCGTTGCAAAAGCCGATCTGCCTTGGGACAAGGTTTTTTTCGGTGAACTGCGCCGGGTCGGCTATCTATTGTTGCGGGTACTGCCATTGCTGCTGCTGTTTCTGATACCGGTGGTCAATCTGATCGCACCCTTTATCTGGGCGGTATTTGCCGCGTGGGGCATCGCGATGGAATTTTTAGCCTACCCGCTGGAAGAACGCGGCCTACCGTTTCCCGAGCAAAAACAATTCATGCAGCAAACCCGCTGGGGGGTATTAAGCTTAGGTGGCTTGACCGGCCTGGGCTTGACCTTGCCCATAGTCAATTTGCTGATGGGCCAGGCGGCGGTGATTGGCGCGACGATTTATGTCTACCGTTTAGCGGAAACCTCATCGCTGGCGGACAATCAATCGATTACTTAACCACCATGATTAGTTACCCCGGCTCGACCGGGGTAGACGGCGTGACGCGCGTTTTTAGACTCGGGGCTTTTTCGACGCAAACGACCCAAGGCGGAAGTTCGTGTATTTACCTTGAATGTCGGTTTAAAATTTAAATCAGCCATTCAAATAATAAAAGTTGTAGGGTGGATAAGCGAAGCGCCATCCACCTATTTGCGTTCCTATGGTGGATGGCGCTTCGCTTATCCACCCTACGGCCCTATATGGTTTTTTGCAGCTTGCTCAGTTTGCTGCTGCTGGCGCGCCACTGGTTGACAAAAGCCAAATAATAATTCGGCGTTTTGCAGTTTGAGTATGCCATCCCAAACCGTATCTGTTCCAAATTTACAGTCAATCGCCAATTTCTTTAAGATTATGCCAGTAGAGAATTGCGGTTTCTGGAAGTGATGAATTGTCACAATCGACCAGTTGTTGTCTGTCGACCAATCTGATTCAATGGCGGCAATTTAATCATACCCGGTCACAATTACCTGTTACAGGTGATATACGTAAATCAATTGCATATGATCGGACGCTTCGGCTATCGGCTCAAAACCGCGTTGGACGAACTAAAATAACTCAGGCAATCAACGTGACGACAGGCTTTAATTGGAATTCCTTTGAAACCACTATTGAACGAAGGATTCGGTCTTTAGAGTGGATTCTTGATCAAGCGTATCCTACTCATCCACAACAACCAAAGCACTTTATTAGGATGCTCCACACAAACAGGCTAATTGAAGAGAGTGAGTGCGCAATAAATGAGAATATCGTGACTGTTTCGGGTCAGGAGTTGCGTTATTGGTTTCGCCCTTACTGCCAACCGGGATCACAACCATTTGACTCCTGCAGATTGGATGGACTTTTTGGCTTCATGCGCATAGTAATCTGGCCGCGCATGGTTAAAGAGTGGTCTCTAGAGCGCCTAATTCTTGAACCGAAGCTTGATGAGAAAAGTAGGTCCATGGTGGAAACGTACCTACAACTACAGGCGAGGGCAAAAGAAATGGCGAACAGAGAGATTGAGTCACTTCTTAAAGGCAAAAGTGTTCATCTTCAAGTAGTCAAAGCAATAACTTCGCTAGACATTGCTTCCGTTAGCGCTTTTGCAGATAAGATAACGGTAGAGACAGTTGGGATAGGGCGTGAGGATCTATTGTCGCTTGTTGATGCGGTTAATCGAAGGGACGAGGAACTAATTGCATCAAAGCGAAGATCGTTTACGTTCCGTGTGCTTTATCAAGCGCGAATGAACGACCGTTCTCAAGATCCCTTAATAGAGCCACTTACTTATGGCACCGGTGAATTTCAAAGAAAAATGTCCGAACATTCCAAAGCCCTTACGATCGTAGCAGAAAGGCATTTCGCAGAATCTTTTAGGAAATTCTGCCAATGCGATGCCGTTAAGAAGATCGAAAGTGAAGTGTTTGGACAATATAGATCAGTTCACTCACAGGACTTTTCGAAACGTGTCGAAGAACTGGTATCAACTGTTTGCCATTAGTGAACAATTTATGATCTATACCAGCCATTGACAAAGACACCTCGAACGGCAGAAGTTGGCCGATACTTGCCCCACCCCAAAGCCACAGCAGTACCATGTCGAAAAGATGCGTAACCGTTCCGGCTGAAAGCGAAGTATTTTCCAATCATCGTGTCAAAACCCGCCTGGGTCGTGACACAACAATCAAATAGCTTCGTTAAATCAATCTCCACTGATTCTCACATTCGGCATCAGAACTTAATCGTCAAGCCCACAAACGCCGAACGTCCCATGCCAGCGATGTTTCTGCCCCAGGGCACGGTGACATTGGCGGCAGCGGTTGGATTCATGCCGTAGCGGTCGCCCAGATAGGCACCTGCCAACGGATGGTAATACTGCTTATCCAGCACGTTATCGAGACCGACATCGAAACGCACTTTGCCCCATTCGTAGCCGGTACGGGCATTTAATAAAATATACGCCGCCGTCTCGGTTTCGTTGCGGATGGCCTGTACATCGTCTTTACCGTCGACAAATTGCATTTCTATCGCGCTTTGCCAGCTGCTCAAACGGTGATCCAAACTCAACTTCATATTGAACGGCATCATGTGATACAGATTACCGCCATCCATGCGCTCGCCGCGCACGTAACTCATCGTGGTGTGGGCCGCAAATTCACCGACGGTTTGGTCTTTATAAATCCGCGTCCGGCCGGATACATCCATCCCCCACAACCGGGCGTCGTGATTGGCATATTGCAGATAGACGAAGCTGTTGGTGGCGGTTTGCGGTGTGGCTTTGCAGCCGCTGGCCGCCGCATTGGAGGCGCTGACGCAGCGGTCGGCATCGATGAAGTTGTTCACGTAGGTAAAATACGGCGTGACATTCACTTCCCACAGATTGTTTTTCGGCTCGTGGAATGCGGCGGTCAAGCTGACGGTGTGCGCGGTTTCCTCGGTCAAGTCCATATTGCCGACGTAACCATTGCCGTCGCCATGCCAGCCTATCATCGCCATGTCCATATTGCGCGCGCCCCAAACGTAGCGCTCGTATAAATTAGGCGCGCGGTTTTTCCGAGCATAGCCTAGTTCGTATTGGCTCATGTCGTTGGGGGTGAATTGCACCAGGGCGGTCACGTCAAAGGTGTCGTTGCTGCGCTCACGATCACGGGCGTTAAAGGCGTTGGCGGCATTTAGCGCGGTAATCGCCCCTGCTCTATCCACCGTACGAGTCGGACCGGTGTTGATCAAATTGGGATTGTAGGGTTGAACCTCACCAGTATTGGTGGTGGTGTGATCGTAACGTAGACCCAACAAACTGCGCCATTTGGCATCCCAATTGGCTTCCCACTCGCCAAAAAAGCCCACCCGGTCGCGTTCGCCGTTGTTGATGTTTAAATACGCTTCCGGGGCCATCATCCAATAGGCACTGCGGGCGTCGGTATTATTGGCGGCAATGCTGGTATTGGTGTGGACCGCCGGCCAGTAATCATTGATTTTGTTGCTGTGATATTCGTTGCCGATGCGAAAGGTATCGCGCTTGTTGAAAGGAATTTCCGCTTGGATTTTATACCCCAGGTTGCGGCCACGGGTTTCCATTGGCATCTGATCGTTGGGCGGCGCAAAGGTGCCGCCGCTGGCGGTGCCATCCAGAAACTGGCTGTGTTTGTCCTCGCCAATATCCATGCTGTGCTGGGTGCTTTCGAAATAGAATTTGCTCTCCAGCGAACCCCAATCGAAACTGCCCTTGTGCATGATATTGCCGAAGATGCTGTCGTTGTTGGTCAAGTCCATCCGTTGATTGGGAAAGCCCTGGAACGGAATATGCTGCTGACCGCCGCGAATCACGACCAAATGTTTATCGGTTTTGAAGGATAATGCCGCCGAGTGGTTTTGGTTTTCGTAAGCGGTGGATTTGACGATCTGGCCGTTGCCGTCGTTGTAATTCATGCTTTCGGTGTGCGAACCGGTATAGTCCAGCCGCACGTTTTGCGTCGCCACGCCGGCAGCGATGCTGCCGCCAAAGGCGTCGCCGTTGCTGCGGTAAAACGAGGATACGCTGCCGTCCAGCAAAATATCCTTGCCCGGCTCGGCAAATACCGGATCGGGCGTTTGCACGGAAATCGTGCCGCCGATACTGTCGCCGCCCAAGCTCACCGGCGTCACCCCGGTCAAAATGGTGATCTTGCCGATATTGCTGCGGTCTATGTAAGACAGCGGCGGATTCATGTGGTTGGCGCAAGCCGAGGTCAGCGTCATACCGTTAATGTCGATTTTCACCCGGTCGTCGTTCAAACCGTGGATCACCGGCAAACTGGACACGCCGCCGGCACCGTATAAACTCACCCCCGGCGTGTCTTCCAGCAATTTGGCGGTATCGCTAACCGCCGCGCGCTTGCTGGTGAGAATATCCGCTTCCATGTCTGAAGCATTTAACGCTTTTACTCCGGGAAACTTGTCGGTGACGATGACTTTTTCCAGTACCACTTCATCAGCCAGGGAGTTTTCGATTGTGTCATCGGCGCTAACCGCCGAGCTAAAGCCGAGAGGCAGCATGCCAGTCGCCAACAAACCCAATAAGCCGAGACCTGTTGTTACTGACGAGGGGACGTGCCGGACCGTTTGTTGATTGTCTGTGCAGATTTTTTTCATAATTCGCCTTTCGAAAGTCAAAAATAACTTCAATTTGCTATTGCTCCCTACCAAGATCATCAAGACCTTTCCGGCCTTGAAACCGTCAAAAAAGCTGGAATTCTGTGAAATGTCGAAACAGTTTTTATGATTGACTACAGCCGGAAGCGGTCAATTAGCTATAACAAATTAAAGCAAACTATATTGTAATATTAGAATTATTTAATTCAAGTTATTGAACTATGTTATTTAACTTAATATTTGATGAATTTCAATAACTTATGCTGCCATGACCACAGTAATCAAAACAACGTAAACAGCAATTTGCCAAACATCAGAATCGAAAGACCCAATGTTAGCGTTAAGTTTTGCGGTAACTCACTGCCGCCACTTACAATAATCTTCATTTAGCCATTAACCTTTGAGAACACTCTATGAAATACCAACCTTGTATCGACCAATGCACATCCGAAGGCACCCACTGCGGCGGTTGCGGCAGATCGCACCAGGAAATCACCGACACCAAAAAATTGGTGACATCGGTCGTGGAGTTTATCCGGGAGCATGACTACGAAAATCCCGAAGACTTTGTGGAACGGATCAGCAAAAGCATTTTGAAAAAGCTGCAAAAAACCGCCTGACCGTTGCGAATTGATTGCGCCCCACGTCAACAAGAAACGATCATTAAAAAAAACGCCCTTAACGGGCGTTTTTGCTAACCAAGCCTTGCAACCGGCTATCAAGCTTTGCGCTGCTTCATACCGATAAACCCGGCCAGCATCGATCCAAACAACCAAACTGCGCCAGGAACCGGCACAGCGGCTGGCGTTACCGACACCAATTCGTAGCTGTAAGATGTTGCATTGTTGGCTTTATCGAATACCGCGCCGCCGAAACCGCCAAAGCCCATGCCGCTGTAATAATCAAAGCCAGTGGTGCCAAAGTAATTGGTGGCAATCAGTTCTTGTTGCGCGCCGTTAATCTCGTCGCCGAGATACGGGCTGTTGAGGTTGTAGACCATCGCCGACAAATCAGCCAGGTTATGAGTAAACGCAGCGACGATAGAGTTACCCGAGAACGACAAAGAAAACGCCGAGATTTCATTGAAATTCATCCCGAAATTGGCGCTTCCCACGTTAATTTGCCCGGAGTGATTGGCGTCATTCACGGTAAAACTACCGGAAATGGTCGCCCCGTCGTCAAAACCGGTTTGCACAAAATTGTAAACGGCCGCGTTAGCGCCGGGCGCCAATAACGCGGCCGCAACCGCCAAGGCCAGCTTTATAGATTTAGTTGTCATAATCAGCAGGCCTTATTGCGCGGGTGTGGAGGGCAGGAACGGCGAGAAACGGGTACCGGAGGAGGTGCCCAATAAGCCGAAATTATTGGTCCATTGCCCGATAAACGATTGTTTGTCCGGGGTAAATTGCAAATCAAAGAATGATTGCACGGTGACGTTCGGCGCCGGCGAAAAATCTAATTGTGCCACGGCCGAGCAATCGGTGTTCATGGTGGCGGTACCGCTGACCGGGCCGGCGAAACCAGGGGTAATAATTCCGCTTTGCGTGGTAGTGAATGCGCATGAACCGCCGACGACGCCGTTAAGAACCGTAATTTCACACCGTCCGGTATGCAGATTAGCCAGCGCCACGCTGTTTTGATACAGCACATAGCTGCCGTTCAAATTAGCGGCGCTACAACCTGGTGCGGCTTGAACTTGGCTGGACAGCCCCAACGTGGCAGCGAGCAGTAGATATTTAAAGTTTTTCATCGTGTCCTCTCGAAAATCTTGATAGTTATTTTGTGATTGGCGAATTACCCCTAATCATTCCTGCTGATTGCGATTCCGCGCAATCTGAGGCTTAAGTAGGGAAGCAACCCAAAACTACCTATCAATCCCTATGCCACCGATTTAGTAAAACATATAAAACAACAAGATAAGAGAAAACACGCATCCAATTCGTCCGGTAAAACAGACCGATTCAAACCGATTTATGCTAAAAATTAGTGTTATGTCACAAATTATTGTAAAAGTAAGTCGTATGCCCAAAAGAGGTGGGCAAATTTTCCAGGCCAAGGACATTTCACGACATGACCGACAGAAAAAAGGCGGGATACAAAAGGCTGCACAGTGACGAATTATCTATGCAACCCGGTCAGCAACAACATTGCTGGCGTCAATCCTTACCTTCTCAGCTTGGCGAGGGCAGATCGCTAATTTTTCAGCTCGATCCGTCCCTGAGTTACATAGAAACGACCTATCACCCCCTGCACGATCTGGCGATCACCAGCAAAATCGATTTCGGCGAACCACGCCTGGTAGTAACGCTTGGGATAACCGGTCACACCCGCTTCATCGACAGCGACAAGCACGAGCTGACATTCAGCGCAGGCCATACCACGATTACCAGTTTCGACAGCAGTCACGGCGAACGCCGGTACCAAGCAAATCAGCCTATAAAGCAATTGCGTTTTTCAATCGGCAAGCGCTGGATGGACCGTTATTTGGGCGAAAATGAATCGGCATTTTTCTTCCGGAACAATGCCTTGCAACTGTTAAGCAGCCGGCCAAGCCATACTCAAAGCACGATTTCTGCCCGGCAATTACTGGGATGTGACCTCAGCGCCCCTTTAGCACCGCTAACCTTAAACGGCCATGTCATGACGATACTGGCTAACGAACTAAGCGAACTCTGCCGGCCTGAAAAATATGGCTATTCCAGATTCGATGAAGCCAGCCGGCGCATGGCGGACCAGGCTCGCGAGATCCTCGAACTGCATTACCAAGACCCACCGTCGCTGGAACAGCTGGCAAAAACGCTAGGCATCTCCCCGTTCAAGTTAAAAAATCTGTTCCAACATTATTTTAATAACTCTCCTTATGGCGTAGTGACCGAGATCAGAATGCAGCATGCTTATCGCGCATTGGCGTCGACTCGGCAACCCGTCAGCTTGGTGGCAGAGATGGTGGGTTACAGGCACACCAGCAACTTCAGCTTGGCTTTTAGTAAACATTTTGGCGTCTCACCCAAACAAATTTCCAAGAAACGCTGAAAACCCCTGGTTTTCCCATTTCCACCAGTAACACATCCTGTTGTTAACAGGATTTGCCAAATCCAAGCAAATTTGCGGAAATGGCGGCTTTTCCAACAAAGCTTTCATTTTTGCAAACCATGAACAATACCGACTTGCAATCCCTCCCCCGCCAAAGTGTCCCAGCCTTCCCCGGTTGGTGGGCGGCGCTTGGGCCCGGCGTGGTGTGGATGGCGCTAGCGCAAGGCAGCGGCGAGTTGATCTGGTGGCCTTACATGATTGCCAAATACGGCCTGACTTTTTTATGGCTGCTGGTCCCGGCCTGTTTGCTGCAATATCCGTTGAACCTGGAAATTGGCCGTTACACGATGCTGACCGGCGAAAGCATTTTCCACGGATTTATTCGTTTGCATCGCGGCTTTGGGATCTTTCTGTGGCTGCTGATGACCGTGTCGTTCTTGTGGTTCGGTGCGTTTGCTTCGGCCGGCGGCACGGCGATGGCGGAATTGACGCACTGGCCGACAGGCTGGACCCAGCGCGGGCAAAGCTTGTTCTGGGGCTATGCTTCCATTGCGGTGTTCATTACCGCGATTCTGGCCAGCGGCGTGGTTTACACCCTGATAGAGCGCTTTATGAAACTGGTCGCGGTAGTGACCGTGGTCGGTTTAATGTCAGCCTGCCTGCAAAGCGATGTGCTTAAGGCCCTGCCGACGTTTAGTTTGGGCCTGCTCGGCCCGGTCGGCGAGATGCCGCGCCCCTGGGACAGCGCCGATGCCAGCAAGTTATTAACCGCAATTACCTTTGCCGGGCTGGGCGGCTTTTGGATTTTGTTTTATTCCTACTGGTTGCGCGACAAAGGTGCGGGCATGGCCGGCCTGGTGGGTCGTATCACCGGCTTGGGAGGTGCAGAAGAAGCTGTATTGAGCGACGGCTTCCTGCCCGCCGACGAAGCGGAAAGCGCAAAAAACTGGTCGACCTGGCGACGGTTTTTAAGCGCGGACATATTGGTCGGCATTATCGGCAATCTGCTCACCACGCTGATGACCTGTCTGCTGGCTTATGCGCTGTTGTTTCCCAAAGGTTTGCTGCCGCAGGAATACGAACTGGCGGTGGTGCAAAGCCAGTTTTTTGCGGTGAGTTGGGGCGAGATAGGCCGCTTACTGTTTTTGGTGGTGGCGGCCGCGTTTTTAACCGACACCTGGCTGGCCACCGCCGACGCGGTCAGCCGTATCCAGACCGATATTATTTTGACCTTGTTTCCGAAAAGCCGCCGTCTGCCGGCCCGGCGCTGGTATTACATCTTTCTGGGCTTATTGACGGTCATCACCTCGCTGACCATGCAACTCGACGCCCCTGGCCCGCTGATTTTAACCAGCGCGATCATCGGCTTCGGCGGCACCATCATGTTCCCGGTGGCGTTGTATCTGATCAACCACAAAATGCTGCCGCCACATTTGCCGGCATGGGCCAGACCTAAAGGTAAGCCGTGGCTGTTGGGTTTGAGCTTTGTGGTGTATTTGCTGTTGGCATTGTTGTATTTAAAGGCCAGCCTTAAACTTTGAGCCGGTTCGTCACGACAGCCAATCCTCTAATTTGAGACCCGGCACCCGCTGAAATTCCCGGGTATTATTCGTTATAACCGTTAAGTCATTGGCAACAGCGATAGCGGCAATCTGCAAATCATACGGGCCTATGGGTGTCCCTTGACTAGCCAAAAAGGCCCGAATCTCACCAAAACGCTGTGTTGCCGGGCCTGCAAAGGGTAAGCTTGGTACCCATTCTAATAACGTAAGCAGGCGGGAGCGATTTTGTTCTTGCCGAACGCTTTTTGCCACACCGAACCACAACTCCGCTTCGACAGGCGCACACAGTTTTAATGATGTCCTACCTACGTGACGAACATGATTAAGCAAGTTTGGATTTTCCTTCAACAGTGCAATGGCAGCATTGGTATCCAATAAATAAGCCATCAGTCCCAAGTCTCTCTGAGTGTGTCAGTTCCTAAATCGGCATCACTAATATCATCCGGAAAATCTTCGCTTAAACCACCAGCCAATGCAGCCAGAAAGGCCGCTGTATCGTTCTTCTGCTCTGTTTGCGGCTGATCCATTGAATAACGTTGCTCCAGAAACTCGATAAAATCCAAGGCTTCGCGAGCAGCCGATTCCGGGAGATTTAAACTGTGTTTATAAATAGTTTCGGCTAGGTTCATTGGTCATTTCCTGAGCTAGGTCGGTATCACGTCTAAGAATATCCTATCCGCCAGTACTGGCAGCTACAAGCCTAAACCTATAGCGTAAATTCGTAAGAAGCACAAAGGGAATTTGCTAACTAAAACGCGATCTATTGAGGGCTTGGTACTATTCGCACCATCCAAACTTGCGAGGAATTAGCGTATGGATCTAGCCAACAGAGCTTAGATTGCAGACCAGAACCCAAAATCGGTAGTTGCTCAAGAATCATTTGCAGATAGTGTGAAACATTACTACCATCATCGCTGGAGGTAATAAACATGGCCAACGTCGAAAAAATATCTATCGCTTTAACACCCGAAATGGCGACTATATTGCGGCAATGTGTTGAAAGCGGTGAATACGCCAGTTCCAGCGAACTCATTCGTGAAGCACTGCGTGACTGGAAAACTAAACGGTTGTTGCAACAAAGTGAACTTCAAGAACTAAAAAGTCTTTGGCAGACAGGTATTGATAGTGGCTCTGGAACATTTACCGATATGGATGCCGTTAAGATGGAGGCCAGAAAACGCCTTGCATCATCCACTAAATAGTACGGCAAACTATCCATGGGTAGCGTCCAGCGTACTGCTCAATCCGAAGAGGATTTAATTGAGATATGGCTCTACATTGCCCAAGACAATCCCCATGCGGCTGATAGAGTATTGGATGATCTGGAACAGCGTTTCATCATGCTGGCAGACAATCCCCAGATGGGTCGTTACCGCCCCGATATTGCACCAGAGCTACGGTATTTTATATCAGGCAAATACCTTATCCTTTACAGAACCCTAACCGATGGGGTGCAGATAGTTCGCGTCATTCATGGCGCCAGGGATTTACCCAACGTGATCTAGTCGCCGATGCACATTGGTATTCCGCTTCGGCTTTTAGCCTTACCCGCAAGGCATTTAGACTTGCGCACAAAGTTTTTCGCTATCCTCGCCAGGCTTTAAGGCTCGCGAGTGAACCTGCATAGCCTTGCGAATTAAGCTCAAAGCCTCGCGCTCAAGGCAACTAAGCTTGCGCACGCGGTTATTTGCTATCCTCGCCAGGCATTTAAGCTTGGGAGCGGGCCACCACAGCCTTGCGAATCAAGCTAAAAGCCTTGAGGCCAAGGCATTTTGGTTTGCGCCCAAGCCGACGAAGCGTTTGCGAATAGCAAAACACCATTCACGCCAGGCTACGAGACTTGAAGTCCATGTTTCCTGGCGAAAATCAGTGATGTAGATGGATTAACTGCCGGGAAGCAAGCAATAGGCAATGCCGTAAGCAATTGCCGATACGATAGCCCCTAAAAACGACAGCCATAAAACCATCACACTATTCGCAAAGCGACAATAAAGTCATCGCTAATTTAGAGGCCATCAATATTAGGGCTCGCGCCTGACCCCAACGCTAAGCTGACGTAGGGCAAATCAAATAGCCGCTTGCCCGCTTAAAATTCAACTTTCACTGAGCCCAGGAAGCTCCTTGGGGTGCCAATCCCTATCCTAGTGTCACCATTGGTGCCGGTGTAGTAGGTTTTGTCCAAAAGATTGTTGGCATTGAGTTGCAAGGTCACCTTGGATTTCCCGACGTTTAAACCATAACTGGCCAGTAAATTAACCGTTGCGTAACCTGGCAACTGAAAGTCATTCAAATTTCTACCTTGGCTTTGATCGGCCGCGACTACGCCACCACCAATCTTGAGACCACGTAAAGCAGCGTTTTGAAATTCGTAGGTATTCCAAAGACTGCCAAAATTACGTGGTGTATTAGATATACGATTTCCGGTGTTACCAAAAGCACCGTCTTCGTTGATATTTGCGTAAGGCATATGGGTATATGCTCCAATGACGCGCCAGCCTGGCAAAATTTCACCCGATGTTTCAAATTCATAACCTCGCGTTTGCTGCTCGCCTATTGCTCTCGAAATATTTGGGTTACTTGGATCGACCACCGACATATTTCTTCTAGTCAAATCGAAATAAGCAAAACTGACCGACAAACGGCCATCAAGGAATTCAGTTTTCGCACCAAGCTCCCATTCTTCCGCAGTTTGCGGCGGCAAAGCAGGTTGGTTTGGCGCCCTAAAAAACAGAGTGTTGGACGGCCCAAAGTTTTCCGAATAGTTTCCGTAAACAGACAACCATTGAATGGGACGCCAAAGTAAACCGCCTCTAGGACTAACTCGGCTATCCTCAGCGTTAGTCAGGTTTCGCGTTTCATTACGACTAATCGCGTGGTCATAACGCAAACCGACATTACCATACAGGTTAAATGGCAGCTTGATTTGATCTTGGATATATAAGCCATACCACTCTTGATTTCTTCTCGGTGTCGGTGAATAACTGAATGTGGGAGCTGACGTTAAGTAACTTGGGTTATAAATATTGAAATTGGAACCGCCAGGGACATCACAACAAGCATTTACGCCACCTCCATTGTCAATAACAAAGTAATCAAATCCCCACAACATGCTGTGCTCAAGCATCGCGGTATTGAATTTGCCCGTCAGATTGAGAGTGGTGTAGTACTCTTGTTGATGTGATTGACCATTATTAAATCCTCTTCCTGCCGAGGCTGATGATGGGAGATTGGCGAGATTGCCATCTGAACCAACTTTCCCGAAAAAGAAGGTGAAATTTTGCGCAGCATCAAAAAATTCAGCGCCAAAACGATGGCTAAGTTTCCAGTTATCGTTAAACGCATGTGACCAATTCGCGCTAACCAAGGTCCTGTCACCAATGTTGCTGTTATTGAATGGATCGGCTATTTGGCGATTTATTGGCACAGCGGCAGGACGATTTCCGACTACCGGTATACCAGAATCGGTGGTATCGTCAAAATGTTGGTAGTTAATATCCAAGTTGGCTTGGGTTTTATCGGAAATATTCCAAGTCAAGCTGGGGGCGAAAAACACCGTATCGGTTTTTACGAAATCGCGAAATGAGTTGGCATTTTCATAAGAGAGATTCACGCGATAAAGCAAACTGTTATCAGAGCTGATAGTCCCGGTTGAATCAACGGCCGTTCTGTAGAAGTCATAAGAACCGAACTGCTGCTGAATGGAATGATACGGGGTCGCTTGCGGCCTTTTGGTGACCAAATTTATAATCCCGCCCGGTTCGTTACGACCGAACAGAATTGAACCGGGCCCTTTAAGCACTTCTATCCTCTCAACATTGGCTGTTTGCAGCCGAGCGTCGCTAGCCCCCTGTCCTTCAGGCAATAAAAAGCCGTCTCTGTATAAATTCGTGTATTGAAAGCCACGCATGCTAAAAACATCAAATAACCCACCGCTAGTAAAGTTGGCTTTCACGCCTGCGACATTTTGTACAGCCTCTTCAACGCGGATTACTTGTTGGTCCTTTAATACTTGTTGAGGTACAACCGCCACCGAATAGGGGGTTTCCATTATCGGTGTATCAGTCTTAGTTGCGGTGGAAGCGTTCGGCAAACGGTAATCCGGATTATAAGGATCGGTCGAATCATAAGCCGCCTTGCCCACCACCTGCACCGCCGGCATGGTCTGCGGCCCCAGATTGTTGTGCAGTTCCGCCGCTCGCGGCTGCAAGGTGATAGCCCCTTCGCCGGTCGTCACCGCTTGTAGCGGCGCATCGCCCAATAAAATCCTGATCGCTTCATTGGCGGTGTAGTCGCCTTGCAAGTTACGGCTGCGCAGGTTGTCGGCGATGTCGGTGCCGTACATCAGTTGCTGCTGGCTTTGCCTGCCGAACATCAACAAGGCCTGATTCAGCGACTGGGCGGGAATGTCGAAATGGTGTTTGCCGGCGGCATCGCCGTGGGCGGTTTGCGAGATCAGCGCCGCGAGCAAGGCGGCTTTGGCAGCATGGCGCCGACCCTTGCCGGCTGTGGGGTTGCAATGCTTTGCGTTGGACATGGATTCTCCTGGTTTCGGTCTGATTACACGGCAGCAATTGGGCTGGTGTTAGTTAAGACGGAAACTTTTTGAAAACCCACATCAGTCGGCCATTGAATTTTTTACATTGGGGGGAAATAGGCAATGGAAAATTGAATTGGCGATGGCAAAGCGGGACAGTGTTTACCTAAGTAGTTGAGACTAAATCCCCCTCGGTCCCCCTTTTTCAAAGGGGGAAGTGGACGTCGCTGGCTCGGATTCGATGGTTTTATTTCCCCTCTTTGAAAAAGAGGGGCCAGGGGAGATTTTTTAGATAAATCCCCCCTCAATCCCCTTTATGCCCCCGAGGGTACTTTTTCAAAGGGGGAAGTAACAACGTCTAGCGCAGCACCACCAAATAGGGCGTAATACTTACAATCTGCAGCTCCGGTACTGCTGCTTTCAAACTGGCGATGGCTTGATCCAGCGCGTCCAAGCGAAACAGACCGCTGATGCGTTTGTCAGCCAACGCGGTATTCAGCAACACGACGCGGCCGGGACGGTATTGGTTGATTTGGGCAATGGCATCGCTTAGCGGCAAGCCGTCGAATTGCAGATAGCCATCGCGCCACAGCGCCATGCTGTCCGGATGGCCGACGCTTTTTAGGGCAATGCTGCTGGCGCCTATCGACGCGGACTGCCCGGCCGTCAGGCGTTCTTGGTGTTGCTGCCCGTCTTGTATTTCAACAATCCCTTCGACCAGTTCCACCTCGGTTTGCTCGGATTGTCGCTTTACGGCGAAGGCGGTGCCCACTGCCCGCACTTCGCTGCCGGCAGCAGTGACCACGAACGGTCGTTGCGGATTTTTAGCCACGTCAAAAAAGGCTTCGCCGGCTAATAACTCCACCCGGCGCGTGCCGGCATCGAAGTGGATGGCCAGGGCCGTGGCGGTGTTGAGCATTACTCGCGAGCCGTCGGCCAAAGTCACGCTGCGCTGCTCGCCTTTGCCGGTCGTATAGTCCGCGCGCCAGAATGCCGGCGGATACAGCGCGGTGAGCGTGACTGCCAGCATTGCACAGCAGGCGACAGCCAAACGGAAAGATCGGCCACGGTGGCGGGTTCTAGTATTGACCCGGACTTTAAAATCCCTGGGGCTGTCATTTCCGCGCCGACGGGAATCCAGCACAGCCACCGGACTTGCGGCCGGCGCATCCGCTGCCTGCGCTTGCCTGCCACCTTGCCCTGGAGACTGTCGTAAAAGCTTCCTCTCTTCTCGGGACGACTGCATGGATGCAGAAGATGGGATCGTGTCGGGATCAATTACCGAGAGGGCGGTGGTGGTCGGTATAAAATTAATTTGCATCCCCTCACCCTGCCGTCTCCCAGAGGGAGAGGGTTGTATTTTGGCTGTTAAGCTTCCCTCCCCCGGCAAGGGTTGCGCACCGGGAATGCTGCGGCGGCCGCGCAGTTGTCCCAAACCGGCCCACAGCGCTTGGGCGCGTTGCCACGCTTGTTCGTGGGCGCTGTCGGCGGCGCGCCAGGCGTTCAGCTCATGCTGCGCGGACACGGAAAAATCACCGGAATGCAATTGGCTTAACCAAGCGCAAGCCTGTTCCAGCAAACGCTCGGCATCATCCGGCATCGGTTCGGTGGACATGGTCAAATCCTGGTTGAACGGTGGGGGAGATATATCATAGACGAGGCCGGAGGCCTAAACCACAGACGCTATTCGAATCCATCCAGGGTTTTAGCACATTGCAGCAATGCCCTTTTGATGTTCTCTTCGACGGTGCGAACCGAGATATTCAGGGTTTCGGCGATTTCGCGCTGCTTCAGGCCTTCGAAGCGGTTCAGGTAAAAAATGCGCTGGCACAACGGGGACAGGCTGCTCATGCCCTCGATCAGGCGGTCCAAATCTTCCTCACCCAGCGCCACAGTTTCCGCGCAGCGCAGGTCTTCCACTTCCGGCGGCGTATCGTCCGGCCATGACACCAGCGTAGCATGGCGCACGGTTTGACTGCGATAGTAATCAATCACCAGGTTTTGCGCGGTACGGAACAGATAGGCTTTTAGATTGCCGACACTACCCAAGTCCTCGCTGCGGCATAAGCGCACGAACGCTTCCTGGCAAATGTCGGCGGCGGTTTCCCGGCAGCGTACACGCGAATACAGCACAGTCTCCAACTCGCCGTGGCAACTGACGTACAGCTCTTGGAGGGATTGATGGGCTGGAAAAGACATGCCGGCTTAATAGTTTCGGTATCAGTGCTTAAACCGAAAGTAATCAGCAAATTTAAAGCCGGACTAGAAATGTTTTGCGCAATCAAACAGCTAGAAAATTGGCAAGACGCCAAATCCGATAGTTTTTTATTAATCTATGTTAAATAAAGCTGTTCTAGCCCCCTTTTCACACACATTTGCTATACCCAATCGACAGAGACGAGCTGCCCGCAGCCATGGTCCGGCAGCTTAACAATCGTCAAATCCCTCGCCTCTTTCCCGGCTTTTCCGCGCGGCTTCCGCCAGCAATTCATCGATAAAATATCGACAGTAATTGGGTACGTACAGTTGTTTCAGGTAAGCAATCTTCGTCGTGGAACTGGGTATCAAGCCCGACAGGTCTAGAGCGACCAAATCGGCATCCTTGCTGGCTTCGTAAGCCGTACCGGCAATTATCCCCACACCCATTCCCAAGCGCACATAGGTTTTTATCACATCGGAATCGGCCGCCGCCAAGGTAATATCCAGTGGTAAATGGGCGTTATGAAAGGCTTTTTCTATCGTCGAGCGACCTGTAAAACCAGGGGTGTAAGTCAAAATCGGCTCAGCTGATAGCCGTTGCAGGCTTATTTCGCCTTCCGTCAGCCGGTGACCGAGTGGCACCACGGCAACGTGATGCCAGTGATAACAGGGCTTGACCACTAATTTGTCGTCTTCGTCCAGTTTTTCGGTGCAGATGGCGATGTCGGCTTGATGCCTATGTAACAAATTAATCAGATTATCCGGCGACGATTGCACCATATAGATTTTAATGCCCGGATATTTGCGCCTAAACCGGCCTATCGGTTCCGGCAGTAAATATTTGGCCTGGGTATGAGTAGTCGCTATCCGTAAGGTGCCGTTACTATTTTCCAGAAAGTCGTCGGCAATCAGTTGGATATTTTTTTTAGCCTGATTGATTAAATCCACTTCTTCCATGATCTTTTCACCTAAGGGTGTCAGACCCGTCAGTTTTTTT
>Ga0123390_1116975_pt1 | contig 38571 bp, 39 predicted proteins | sample T3HHNO3metaT_FD_89918 | JGI IMG/M metagenome (GOLD analysis project Ga0123390, IMG submission 89918) | Methane-oxidizing artificial microbial communities from Washington, USA to study methane cycling - T3-HHNO3 metaT (Metagenome... | ecosystem: Engineered > Modeled > Simulated communities... | reverse complement strand
GCACTGTGTCAGCATCGACAGGGGATAGGCAAGCTGCACATCAAAGTCCGGCCCCAGCAAGGACATATAATTTGCGGCTATTAGCTCATACGCCTGCCCCAAAATATGTGCCGACTTGACCTGGAAAACTACGAATCCGCCAATCAAGCCATAGAGCATGAAGGTTGGCCAAATCAGCATCAAGCGTTGACGGATGGGCTGATTATTGACCAGTAACAACAAGGCTATCGTTACCGCAGGCGTCATGACGGCTTGTTCTTTCGAGAATACAGCCAGAAAATAAGTAACGGTAGAAGCCAACAACCAGCGGTAGTTGTCTTTGATCAATCCCTCAAGAAACAAACGCCAGGTTAATAAGGCGAACAACGTCGCCATTAGGGTGGAACGCTGGATTAAATAGGCGGCCGCATAAACGGAGACCGGGTGCAAGGCAAAGATCAATGCCCCAAAAAAAGCCAGCCAATGCGGTGACAGGGTCTCGCTGCTTTCATCATCATTATTAGTAGAAAGAACCCGCTCAAACAATCGACGCAAGAACAAAAACAGGGAGACGGTCGTGGCAAGATGCAAAGCCAGATTGCCCATACGAAACCAGATCAGCTCCAAACCGAGCAGTGCGCGCGTCCACTCAAAGGTCGCATAAGGCAGCCAGCGCAAATCGAAGCTGAACACCTTACCCAGATAGCCCTCATGCACCGAGCCATCGAAAAAATAGATGTCATCAAAGACGACGGGATTCCAGAAAAATTGCCCATAGAGCAGTGTGACCGGCAAACATAAAGCGAGTAAAGAAAAAAAAGTTCTCATGGTATTGCCTTGTTCAGTCCAATATGTTTTATACCTGACTATCAAAAATCGCTAATTGCAGGGTGGGCAGAGCAGTTTTGCCCACCACAAACGAACAGCCTAAATAAAAAAACCACCCAACCCCATGTAGGATTGGATGGTTTGGGTGCAATTTGACAGCTTATGTGTTTAATCGCATGAGCAGAAAAACTCTGCCCAACCTGTCTAGCCGATTATTGGCAACCGCGCCTTGCTCAGGTTTTAATTATCGGCTGCACAACCGCCTTGACCGGGTTTTAAGCCTCGCGTAGAGTTGCAGATAGTTCCTGTAGTTGTCCATGTGATATTGGCATTCCCAGCTGTAAACGTTGGTGTCATAGTATACGTAAGAGCTGTGCCGTCTGCGAGGGCCGCACCTGAGGTCCCTGCGATGACGCCAGCCGCAGTCGCAGTTACAGCCGTAATATTCCTTGATGTCTGAATAGTTGGCACACCATTCGAGCCCGTGTTACAGTTTGCAAATGATAGTGTATCATTGTAACAAACCGCAACAGCTGTTCTGCTAGAGTCGGTTTCCGCCACCGTACCAGCGGCCCTGGTTTTAGATGTATAATCGCTATAAGCCGGAATCGCAATTGCCGCCAAAATGCCGATGATCGCAACCACGATCATTAATTCGATTAAGGTAAAACCTTGTTGTGCTTTTTTCATGGATAATGCATTCATGAGTCAATCCTCTTTAAGTTAAAAATAAACCGCAACAAGACACAAGCAGAAGCCATGCCAAATAGTTACTCTTGGCCTGTCATCGCGGTTAAAACAGGGAAACAGTTTTTATATTACAAAAACAAGCCGCGCGAACAACCGGCTGCGGCAAAAATGCCCGGCAAAAAGCCCTGCCATGATAAAATGCCCTTCAAAAAGCCCTGCCAAACCCATTGCGCTCATTTATAACAAGGGATGTCACATGCAACACGTCAGCCTACAAGCCGCCACCACCTTGACCGACTGGAGTGTGCGCACCATAAGACGCCGACTTGCCGACGGCAGCATACAGTGCGCCGCCGATAATGAGGCCTATTACAAAACCATGATCTGTTTCGATTCGATCAAGCACGACATTTGCCTCCCCCTTAATTCCGATGATATTGAACTGATTAAAAGCGCCGATTCCGGTGATGCAAAAGCACAAAATGATTTGGCGGTACTTTTTTTAGAACATAACAAGCTGAAAAGCGCGGTGTATTGGCTGGAATTGGCGGCAAAGCAGCATTGTACCGATGCGATGCATTTGCTGGGCTGTTGTTATCTGGAGGGTAACGGCTTACCTAAAGACAATAATCTTGCCCTTATGTGGATTGCCAAAGCGGCCTCGCTGGGTCACCCGATAGCGCTCGCGCAGATTCAGTCGATACGCCTGACTTAAAAGTTGCGGCGTGCGTACCGTGAGTACGCTGAACAGCAAGTCATTCGCTGCAAATTGATTCCAATTTGCCTCATCTAAGCTACTTGATGAATAATTACAAAATAAAGGTTACATAGCGCAACATACTATATATTGCTATAGGTATGCGCATACCTATACAGCATCAAAAGGATCCATACGATGACGACTCTGGCCAACACCCACAAGAAAGCAACCAACATTACCCTCTCATCCGATATATTGACTGAAACGAAGGCGTTAGGAATTAACATTTCCCAGTCTTGCGACCAATTATTACGCGAACTGGTGCGCAATGAACGCGAACGGCGCTGGCTGCAGAATAACGCCGATTTTATCGCCGCTTATAATCAAATCGTGGCGGATGAAGGTTTGCCATTAGACTCATCGCGCTGGTTCTGACATGCCGCGTTTTGATGCCTATCGCAACAGTGGTAAATAGGCTTAAATGACGCCGTATTTTCTGGATATTCAAAGCGATTTGTTACAAAGACTGGAGACCCGCATCGTCATACCGCTACGCAGACGCGATCGCTTTGCCGCCGTTAATCTTCCCGCCAATCTTACGCCGACATTTGAGGTAGAAGGTGTCGAATGCCTGCTGGAAACACCCAAGCTAGCAGCCGTGCCGCTTCGCTTACTGAAAACGCCAATCGTATCACTTGCATCCGGGCAATTTGAAATTACTGCGGCGCTGGATTTGCTATTTCAGGGATTCTGAGATTTGCTGATACCGAACAACCGCTGACTACAATGGGCCGCTGTTCGGTCAAAGATCTGCTTACTGTAACTTAGCCTTGAGCATTTTGTTCACTTCGCCGGGATTTGCCTTGCCCTGCATTTCCTTCATCACCTGTCCGACAAAAAAACCGAAGACTTTATCTTTACCGCTACGGTATTGCTCAACCTGATCCTGGTTGTCGGCAATAATTTTATCGATAATGGCTTCTATCGCGCCGGTGTCGGTGATCTGCTTCAAGCCTTTGGCTTCGATAATTTCATCAGCCGTAGCGGTGCCCTGCCACAGCTCTTCGAACACCTGCTTGGCGATTTTTCCGGAAATAGTGTCGTCGCTGATGCGTTTTAACAACCCAGCCAAGCGTTCGTGACTAACCGGCGAATCGATAATTTCCAGGTCGGCTCTATTAAGCGCGGCTAAGAGATCGCCGGTCACCCAGTTGGCGCACATTTTCGCTTCGCAGCCCGACTCTTTAACCACGGTTTCGAAATAATCCGCCAACTGACGGGAAGATGTCAGGATCGTAGCGTTCTCTTCATCCAAAACATAATCATCCTTAAAGCGCTGTTTTTTCGCTTGCGGCAATTCCGGCAATTGGGCTTTTATTTGCGCTTTAAAGTCCTCATCAACCAGTACCGGCAACAGGTCGGGATCGGGGAAATACCGGTAATCATTGGCCTCTTCCTTGCTGCGCATGGAACGGGTTTCATCCTTGTCGGAATCGTACAAGCGGGTTTCCTGAACTACGGTACCGCCGCTTTCTATCACCTCGATTTGCCGCTCGATTTCGTGATTGATGGCTTTTTCGACAAACTTGAACGAGTTGATGTTTTTGATTTCAGCACGGGTGCCGAATTCTTTTTGGCCTTTGGGACGCACCGATACGTTGGCATCGCAGCGGAACGAGCCTTCCTGCATATTGCCGTCGCAAATACCCAGATAGCGCACCAGTTCGTGCATTTTCCTCATGTAAGCCACGGCTTCTTTAGCCGAACTCATTTCCGGCTCTGAAACAATTTCCAGCAACGGCGTACCGGCGCGGTTTAAATCGATCCCGGTCAAACCGTGAAAGCTGCCATGCAACGACTTGCCAGCGTCTTCTTCCAGATGAGCGCGAGTGATGCCGATGCGTTTGCTGACGCCGTCAACGTCAATATCCAGATGGCCGACACCGACGATAGGCAAATCCATCTGACTGATTTGATAGCCCTTGGGCAGGTCCGGGTAAAAATAATTTTTCCTGGCGAACACCGAATACGGCGCGATATGCGCTTCGATGGCCATGCCGAAGATGACCGCCATGCGCACGGCCTCTTCATTCAATACCGGCAATACGCCCGGCAAGCCTAAATCGACCGCGCAGGCTTGGGTGTTGGGTTCCGCGCCATAAGCGGTGGACGCCCCGGAAAAAATTTTTGATTTGGTGGCGAGTTGGGCGTGAATTTCCAAGCCGATTACTGTTTCCCATTGTTGGCTCATCTGTTTGCTCCTTACTCAAAACCTTTAGGTGTATGTGTGTGCCAATCGGTGACTTGTTGATACTGATGGGCGATATTCAACAACTTGTCTTCCGCAAAGTAGTTGCCGATAATCTGCAAGCCCACGGGCATGCCGTTTGCAAACCCTGCGGGAACCGACATGGCAGGAACCCCGGCAAGATTTATCGCAATCGTGTAAATATCGGATAAATACATTTCAATCGGATTGCCTATTTTTTCGCCGATGCCGAACGCGGTGGACGGCGTTACCGGCCCCATAATCACATCGACTTCCGACAGCGCTCTTTTAAAGTCTTCGCTGATCAGACGGCGGATTTTTTGCGCCTTAATATAATAAGCGTCGTAGTAACCTGCCGACAGCGCATAAGTTCCCATCAGGATACGGCGCTTAACTTCCTTGCCAAAGCCTTCGCCGCGCGAACGGGTGTACAGATCGGTTAAGTCCGCCGGATTTTCGCAGCGGTAGCCGAACCGTACGCCGTCAAAACGCGACAGGTTCGCGGAGCACTCGGCCGGAGCAATGACGTAATAAGCGGGAATCGCCAGCTTAAGCGTGGGCATGGATATTTCCGTTACTTGGCCCCCCAATTTTCGATATTCGTTGATAGCCGCTTCAAGCGCTGTCGCCACATCGCTGTTCAGCCCTTCGCCGAAAAACTCTTTGGGCAGGCCGATTTTTAAACCTTCGAGGTTGTTGTTTAACCCGGCCCTATAATCAGGAACCGGCAAATCGACGCTGGTTGAATCCTTGCCATCAAAACCGGCCATGGTCTGCAGCATGATGGCCGCATCCTCGGCGCTACGAGTCATCGGCCCGCCTTGATCCAGACTGGAGGCATAAGCAATCATGCCGTAACGGGACACACGGCCGTAGGTCGGTTTTAATCCGGTAATGCCGCAAAGGGCCGCAGGTTGACGTATCGAGCCGCCGGTATCGGTGCCGGTCGCACAGACTGCAAGCCGTGCGGCAACAGCCGCCGCCGTGCCGCCTGACGAACCGCCGGGAACGGTATTAATATCCCAGGGATTTTTGACTACGCCGTAATAGCTGGTTTCGTTGGATGAGCCCATCGCAAACTCGTCCATGTTCAATTTGCCCAGCATCACCGCCCCGGCGTTATTAAACTTATCCACCACCGTTGCATTGTAGGGTGCAATAAAATTATCCAGGATTTTTGAACCGCAGGTGGTTTTAACACCTTCTGTGCAAAAAATGTCTTTTTGCGCAACCGGGATGCCGGTTAACGGTTCCGCATCGCCCTTTGCCAATCTGGCGTCGGCTGCTTCGGCTGCCTGCAAGGCCAAGTCTTCGGTGACCGTGATATAAGAATTAAGTGAGCTATGCTGCTTGATTCTACCTAAAAAAGCCGTGGTCAATTCCACGCTTGAAAATTCACCGGAACGCAGTCCCTTGGCCAATTCCGCAATTGTTTTGTTATGCATAGTTGTTACTGTTCCCTTTACTCAATTACTTTGGGCACTAAATAAAGTCCCGCTTCTACTTGTGGCGCAATGGCTTGGAATTTTTCGCGGTTGTCCTGCTCGGTGACCGTATCGGCTCGTAATCTTTGCACTTGATCCATCGGGTGAGCCATAGGCTCGACGCCGTCAGTGTCAAGATCGCTCATCCGCGTCATCAAATCCAGCATCCCGGACAAGTCTTTTGCATAAGAAGCAACATCTTGCTCCTCGATTCCCAGTCGCGCCAAATGCGCAATCTTCTTCACATCATCCGCCGTTAAAGACATTCTTAACTCCCAATAAAATTTCAGCGATTCTAAATATTATTGTGTTTATAATACTTTATATCTTGCTCAAACACTCGCTTGATTGATAAAGTAATACAATTTTTATTCCCCCAAAGGATACAGCTAAAAATGTTCAAAAGAATTCGCGGCCTTTTCTCCAACGATCTCGCTATTGACTTAGGAACCGCCAATACATTGATCTACATTCCCGGCCAGGGAATTGTACTTAATGAGCCATCGGTGGTGGCTATCAAAGAAGACAGAATCAGGGGTAATAAAACGATTGCCGCTGTCGGTCTTGATGCAAAACTCATGCTGGGACGCACACCGGGCAATATTACTGCAATTCGTCCATTAAAAGACGGAGTAATCGCCGATTTTGCCGTCACCGAGCGGATGCTGAGATTTTTTATCGAAAAAGTCCACCAAAGCAAATTACTGCGCCCCAGCCCACGCATTTTAATCTGTGTCCCTTGCGGCTCAACTCAGGTTGAACGTCGTGCTATTCGGGAGTCAGCAGCAATGGCCGGTGCGCGCGAAGTTTATTTGATTGAAGAACCCATGTCGGCAGCTATCGGCGCGGGCTTGCCTGTTGATGAGGCGTGCGGCTCGATGGTTTTGGACATTGGCGGCGGTACGTCTGAAGTGGCGGTCATCTCAATAAACGGCATCGTCTATTCCTCGTCTGTCCGTATCGGCGGCGATCGCTTTGACGAAGCCATTATCAATTATGTACGCAGAAACTACGGCACCTTGATTGGCGAGGCCACCGCAGAAAGAATAAAGCATGAAATCGGCACAGCTTATCCCGGCAGCGAAGTCAGGGAAATAGAAGTTAAAGGCCGCAATCTGGCCGAAGGCGTGCCGCGCAGTTTCTCCTTGAACAGCAATGAAATCCTGGAAGCGCTGCAAGAACCGCTATCCGGCATTGTCGGCGCGGTAAAATTGGCCTTGGAACAAACTCCGCCTGAACTCGGTTCGGACGTGGCGACTCGCGGCATATTCTTAACCGGCGGCGGCGCATTATTGAAGGATATAGACAGACTGATAGCTGAAGAAACAGGTCTGCCGGTCTATATCGCTGACGACCCGCTAACCTGTGTCGCACGAGGCGGCGGCATGGTTCTGGAAATGCTGGATAAAAAAGGAGTCTCTACTTTTTCCTTAGAGTAATGATGTTTATTCTTTAAAATCATTTATTTGGGTAGCAACAAAGTCCGCAGGTTGAGTTACAACGGCACGGGCAGATGCTTTGCTCCCTGCAAAACCTGTATTGCCCGCATCCTTGCGGGTTATGCAGGAACCGCGCAGCGGTGTCCCGAAGCGCATCTTTTTGCGCCGTAACTCAACAGATGCGGCAATGGTTTGTCGAGTTACCTACGCTAACTCGATCTACGCGTTACCAACATTTTTTAACTGGATAAAGAGGCATCCCGCTATAAAACTTTTATTTGCTACCGGTCCTTCTATCAATACCCGTCTGCTTGTGGCGATAATTGCTTCAGTTGCTTTACTGATCACTGAACACCAAAGCCATCGACTGGACGCACTTCGCGCCACATTATCAGTTATTGTCGACCCGCTGAAATATTTGGTCGATTTACCGACCGTACTGATCGAGCAAACCGCCGATTCTGTCAGCTCATACTCGACCTTAAAAAAAGAAAACACCCAATTACGCGAAGAACAATTCATCGACAAAACCCGATTGCTTAAATTCGACTCTTTGGAAAAAGAAAATATTCGTCTGCGAGCCTTATTGGAAAACTCGTTCAAGCTCGGCGAACAACTGCTGATCGCAGAATTATTGTCGATCAATACCGCGCCTTACGAAAACATCGTGGTCGTCAACAAAGGCACCCGCTTCGGCGTCCACCCCCAACAGCCGGTACTGGATGCGAATGGAGTTGTCGGCCAGGTTTTTCGTGCGTTGCCGTTCAGCTCCGAAATCATGTTAATTACCGACCCTAACCATGCCATCCCGGTACAGGTTAATCGTAACGGCCTGCTGACCATTGCGGTAGGCAGCGGCCAGTTGAACCGCCTTAACTTGCCTTTTTTACCCAATAATGCGGACATTCGCCCCGGCGACTTACTGATCACATCGGGCTTAGGCGGCACTTTTCCATCGGGTTATCCGGTTGCCATCGTCGATGATTTTACCCCGATAACCAACAAACCTTTCGTCAACATTACCGCCACCCCCAAAGCCATGCTGGACCGAAACAGGGAGCTGCTGATCGTCTGGAGCGACTCATCCCCCGTTTCACTCAGCTCACCGCCCACATCGCACGAAAAAACGCCCGAGACCACACCCCCCAACGGCCAATCCACCGAAAGCGGATTAATACGTGAAACACCCAAAGGGAAACGGGCAAGAACAGCCCGTGATGACAAATCCGCAGGGGCAGGGGCACCGGCAGGGACAGGTCGTGATGACCAATCCGCCAGGAGCGGATTGACGCGCAAAGTGCCCGCCGCGGCACAGACAGGGACGGACAATGATGAATAGCTATTCCGGCTTTGGCCGCATTATGTTGACCATTGTCATGGCGATGTGCTTAAGAATTGCACCTTGGCCAGGTTTCTTGTCCGGCATAAATCCAGACTGGGTGCTTCTGGTGCTTATCTATTGGACCATTGCCGTACCGGAACGTATCGGTATCTTTCATGCCTGGACAGTCGGGTTACTGACCGATGTATTGACCGGCAGAGTATTCGGCCAATATGCACTGGCCTATACTTTAATTATCTATTTTTGCCTGGTACTGCATAAACGTTTGCGCCAATTTCCATTACCCCAACAGGGCTTGTTTATTTTCTTTTGCCTGCTGTTTTCCCAAATACTGCTTTTCTGGTTAAAAAACATTCAACACCCCGCTCAACTGCATACTTCTTTCTGGTTGCCTGTTTTTACCGGTACGCTATGCTGGCCCCTGATTTATACAGCACTGCGCCGCGTCCGTTTGTCGCGTCGCACTAAATAAAACACTCCGTAGCTGTTATGTCCCGTATCTATACTATTAAAAATAAGTTAGTAGAGAGTCGTCTTTTTCTCAACCGTATTATTTCCGCCTTTGCTCTCATACTGTTATTAACTTCCGGGCTGATCGTGCGACTGGTTTACCTGCAAATTGTCGGGCACGAACATTATGCAACACTGGCAAAAGACAACAGCATTAAAATCGAACCCCTGGTACCGACGAGAGGCATTATTTACGACCGGCACGGTAAAGTCCTGGCCGACAACACACAGTCTTTCAGCCTTGAGTTAATTCCCGAGCAAATCGCTGATCTTGATGACACGCTGCTGCGCTTGCAAAAACTACTCAACATCTCTGACGAAAAAATCGACCAATACCAGAAACAACGCAAACGGCAAAAACGCTTCGTCAGCACGCCTTTGTTAATCAGCATGACCGACGAAGAACTCGCCAAATTTGCCGTAGTCAGGCCTTATTTTCCCGGCGTTGACATTCAGGCCCGCCTGGTTCGACACTACCCCTACGCCGAGCTGGCCTCTCATGTGGTCGGCTACGTAGGCCGCATCAACGAAGCGGAAATGAAATCCCTGCCCATCGCCGAATATAGGGGCTCAACCCATGTCGGCAAAATAGGCATAGAAAACACCTACGAAGCCGAACTGCACGGCAAGACCGGCTATGCGGAAATAGAAACCAATGTACAGGCTCGCGCCATCAATACGGTGAACTCAGTTCCCCCAACGCCGGGTGAAAATCTTTATCTGACCCTGGATATAGATTTACAAAAAACCGCTTATGATGCACTGGACGGCTTCAACGGCGCGGTAGTCGCCATTGACATTAAAACCGGCGGCGTACTGGTCTTCGCCAGCCGCCCCGGCTTCGACCCCAATCCTTTTGTTATCGGCATCGCCAATGACGCCTATCAGGCCCTGCAATCCTCCGAGAATCAACCGCTCTATAATCGGGCGTTGCGCGGTTTATATCCGCCGGGATCAACCATTAAGCCGTTTATCGGACTGGCCGGACTTGAATACAATGCGATCAACGCCGAGCACAAACTGTTCTGTCCCGGTTATTATCAACTACCGAATGTCAGCCACCACTATCGGGATTGGAAAAAAGGCGGTCATGGTTCGGTTAATATGTCCGAGGCCATTACTCAATCCTGCGACGTGTATTTTTACAGTCTGGCATCCATGCTGGGCATAGACCGTATGCATGATTTTTTACAGCATTTTGGCTTTGGCGAAAAAACCGGCATTGATCTGTCCGGGGAAAAGCCGGGATTAATGCCCTCGCGCGAATGGAAACGCAGTCAACGCAATCAGTCCTGGTATCCGGGAGAAACGCTGATCACCGGAATAGGCCAAGGGTATCTCCAGGTTACGCCGATACAGCTGGCCAAAGCCACCGCGACCTTGGCGAATAAAGGCAAAGTCGTCACGCCCTTTCTGGTGAAAAACACTATCAGCCCCGACCCCACCGAGCCTGACGTGGAAAATCCGCCGAGCAACATTACGATTAAACCCGAAAATATTAATAGCATCATCTCAGCCATGGTCAATGTTATTCATGATCCACACGGCACCGCCAAGGGCATCAGCAAAGACATTAATTATCAAATCGCCGGTAAAACCGGGACCGCGCAGGTTTTTAATATCAAGCAGGATGCCAAATACAACGAAAACGACATCGACTTCAAATTACGCGACCATGCCTTATTTATTTCTTTCGCCCCGGCTGATGATCCCAAAATTGCAGTTGCCGTCATCGTTGAGAACGGCGGTCACGGTGGCTCAGTCGCGGCACCCATCGCCGGGCAAGTTATCAAGCAATTTTTAGGGGAGCAACAATGAAAGCTGAAACCCGTAGCGAACAATTTCATCCGCCGTCAGTTATCGGTAATATCCTCAGAAAACTGCATATAGACATCCCCTTATTTATCGGTTTGTTACTGATCTCCCTGCTGAGCTTTATTATTCTTTACAGTGCCGGCAGTCAGGACATGGACGTGCTACTGCGCCAGGCGGCGCGCGTCGGATTGGCTTTTCTTTTGATGACCGTACTGGCTCATGTCGATCCTTACCAGTTTAAGCGCTATTCCGCACTGCTGTTCGGCTTGGGAATCTTGCTGCTGGTTGCGGTACTGGTTATGGGTCAATTCGGAAAAGGTGCGCAACGCTGGCTGGACCTTGGCGTTTTTCGTTTCCAGCCCTCGGAAATGATCAAAATCACCACGCCGATGATGGTCGCCTGGTATTTGGCGGAACACGCATTGCCGCCCAAACCGAAACAATTGCTGATAGCCAGCATACTGATCGTTGTTCCGACCTTATTGATCGCCAAGCAACCTGACTTGGGCACCGCGTTACTGGTTGCCAGCTCCGGCGCCGCCGTACTGTTTTTTGCCGGCCTCTCCTGGCGGTTCATACTGGCAATCTCCGCCACACTGGCAGGACTGACGCCGATACTCTGGCATTTTATGCGTCCTTATCAACGCGACCGGGTGCTCACCTTTCTAAACCCGGAAGCCGACCCGCTGGGCCGTGGCTACCATATTATCCAATCGAAAATCGCTATCGGCTCCGGTGGCATCTATGGCAAAGGCTGGCTGGGCAGCACCCAATCGGAACTGGACTTTTTACCGGAAAGCTCCACCGACTTTATTTTTGCAGTCTTCGCTGAAGAGTTCGGGCTATTCGGCTGCTTAGGCTTGCTGACCTTGTACCTGCTTATCATCAGCCGCTGCCTGTATATTGCCTCGCAGGCTCAGGACACTTACAGCCGGTTACTCGCCAGCAGCCTGGCTTTTACCTTTTTTGTTTATGTTTTTGTCAACATCGGCATGGTCATCGGCGTACTGCCTGTGGTCGGCGTTCCGTTACCCTTAGTCAGTTACGGCGGCACCTCGATAGTAACGTTGCTGGCCGGTTTCGGCATTCTTATGTCGATTCATACCCATAAAAAATTCCTGCCGCATTCGTAACAGCAGGCGAAAGACGAAGGGCTAAAGGCTAAAGGCTAAAGGCTAAAGGCTAAAGGCTAAAGGCTAAAAATTGTGGGCCTTTGAGTCTTCGATTGATACCTTAACATTTCTGCCTCACTTATGAATCCCACACAAGCTCTAACACAAGGCTAAAAAGATGCACAAATACAACCTTATATACCGGCTCAGAAGCATCCCTTGCGCCCTGCGCCTTGCGCCCTTCGCCTTATGCCTCCTCATCTCCTGCACCAGCAACATAAAGGACACCGAATCAGTTCATACCTTTATCGAGCAAATGGTCACAAAGCACCAGTTCGATGAAGCAGAACTTGATGATTTGTTTGAAACAGTCGAGATTAAGCCAGACATACTCAAAAGAATCTCCTCACCCTCGGAAGGCTTGCCCTGGTATAAATACCGCAAAATATTCCTGACCGAAGCGCGTATCGACGCAGGTGTGCAATTCTGGCGGGACAATGCCCCCGCGCTGGCGGCTGCGGAAAAACAATACGGCGTTCCGGCCGAAATCATTGTCGCCATTATCGGCGTTGAAACCCTGTTCGGAAAAAACACCGGCAACCATCGCGTCATCGACGCCCTGTCTACCCTGGCTTTTGCCTATCCGCCGCGCAGCAAATTCTTTCTCGGTGAACTTGAAAGTTTCCTGCTGCTCTGCCGCGACGAACATATCAACCCCGCCGATCCAGTAGGTTCTTATGCAGGCGCCATGGGGCTGCCGCAATTTATGCCCAGCAGTTTCAGGGCTTACGCCGTTGATTTCGACAACGATAATCGCCGCGACATCTGGCACGACAACAGCGACGTCATAGCCAGCGTCGCCAATTATTTTGCCAAACATCATTGGCAAACCGGTCAAGCCATTGCCGTTCCCGTTACAGCTAAATACAAAAACTATGAACCAGTTCTCAATAATGACCTTAAGCCTGATTTAAGGGTTGCCGAGTTAGAATCGCTCAACTTAATTACATCGAGGCAATTACCTTTAGACAGTAAAGTGAAACTGCTTAGCTTTGAACAGCAAGAACAAGGCAAAGAACTCTGGGCTGCATTAGACAATTTTTATGTCATTACCCGCTACAACCACAGTCCTTTATATGCCATGGCCGTTTATCAGTTAAGCCTATCTATTTTAAATAAAAAAGGCTCATTCCCATGAACAAGATCATACCGTTACTCCTAATTTTTGTTTTATGCAGTTGTACCACCGAACAAGTAAGAACCAGCGACATCTCAAGCCCAACATCGGTTACAACTGCCCCCTCCAGGCATCATTCAAGATTAAACATCGGTAGTTCCGATACCGCCCCCACCTCCGACGAAGAAGAAAATCTATTGCCCCGCATTGTCCGTTACCTGAAACAAGGCGTAGCCTCATGGTACGGCCCCGATTTTCACGGCAAAAAAACCGCATCCGGCGAAATATACGACATGTATGCGATGACCGCCGCTCACAAAACACTGCCGATTTCATCTTACGCTCGCGTCACCAATCTGGAAAATCAGCGTAGCGTCATTGTCCGCATCAATGACCGGGGCCCTTATCATGGTAACCGCGTAATGGACCTGTCTTACGCTGCCGCCCAAAAACTGGACCTTGAACAGGCGGGAACAGGAGCCGTTGAAATCAAGGCGATAGCCCCCGAACAAGCGTTAGCGCAACTGCAAAATGCAGCGGAACAACAAGACAAGAGCGTCTATTTACAAGTAGGCACCTTCGGCAACAAAAATAAGGCGCTGAAACTGCAAAACAAAATTGCCGCCCATCAATTGCCTCAGCCTGAAATACTACCCTCAACACACCAAGGCGCTACACTCTACAAGGTCCAAATGGGACCTATCAAATCACCGGAGAGTGTCCACAAGCTGAATATACAGCTGGCAAAACTGGGTATAACAGCAACCCAATTTGTTACTGAAACCGATCAAAAACAAATCTCCATGATACAATAAACTCATGTTTTTCTGAGTCCACCCCCATTAGAGAGCGATGATCCTTTTTAAAAATCTTCCCGTTTTATTATTTTTTAGTTTGTTGATTGCCACGACCGCGGCAAACGCAGAAGACGCCGAAATCACGACCCCGGCAGCGCCCACCATTGCTGCCAGCGGCTACATATTAATGAACTATGACACCGGCAAAGTACTGGCAGAAAACAACGCCGATGTTAAGCTTGCCCCCGCCAGTCTCACCAAGATTATGTCTGTTTATGTGGTGTTTCGGGAAATCAGCAATGGCCACTTACATTTAGACGATCTGGTCACTATCAGCCAAAAAGCCTGGGAAACGCCCGGCTCACGTATGTTTATTGAAGTCGGCAATCAGGTCAAGGTTGAAGACCTGTTAAAAGGCGTCATCATTCAATCCGGCAACGATGCCAGCGTTGCTTTGGCCGAACATATCGCCGGTGATGAAACCACTTTTGCCGACATGATGAATCAACATGCCGAACGTCTGGGCATGAAAAACAGCCATTTCCAAGACAGCAATGGCTTACCCATCGACAATCACTACACCACCGCCCGCGATCTGGCCATACTCAGCCAGGCTTTAATCAAGGAATTTCCCGACTACTATCGCTGGTTTTCACAAAAAGAATTCACCTTCAACAACATCGTTCAGCACAACCGCAATCAGCTGCTTTCTCGTGATGAGACAGTGGATGGTATTAAAACCGGATTTACCGATGCCGCCGGCTATTGCCTGGTCGCTTCCGCGTTAAGAAACGACATGCGCCTGATTTCCGTGGTGATGGGCGCCAGCAGCCCCAACGCCAGAGCTAACGAAAACCAGAACCTGCTCAACTACGGCTTTCGTTTTTTTGAGGCGCACAAACTGTATCAAGGAAAAACCTCCCTGGCCGAAGCGAGAGTTTGGAAAGGCGACACTAAAAACCTGCAACTTGGCTTGGCCGAAGATCTTTATGCCACGATTCCCCGCGGCCATTACAACGACTTAAAAGCCGTTATCAACATTGATAAAAAAATTACCGCGCCGGTTAAAGAAGGCACAAAACTGGGTACGGTCAACGTCACACTTAAAAATGAAGTGGTCGCCAACAAAGACCTGATCGCCCTGAAATCGGTAGAACAAGGTAATATTTTCCAGCGGATCTATGACAGTGCAATGATGCTGCTGGAGAAACCGGATGGACAATAAAACCGTCTATTTAAACGGCCAGTACCTGCCGTTGGCCGATGCAAAAGTATCGGTTATGGATCGCGGTTTTTTATTTGGCGACGGGATTTATGAAGTAATCCCGTCCTACTCGGGTTCGTTGTTTCACTTTCAGGATCACATGGAACGGCTGGAAAACAGCCTGTCTTCGATACGTTTAGCAAACCCGCATGACCGGGCGCAATGGCTGGAAATCCTGACGCCCTTGCTGGATACCGGCCTGGATCAATATATTTACCTGCAAATTACCCGTGGCATCGATTCCAAAAGAGACCACACTTTTCCTGAAAACGTTACGCCTACCGTGTTCGCGATGTGCTCAAACATCGTGCCGCTTGCAAATCTGGATTCCGGAGTAAAAGCCATCAGCGTCGATGACAGCCGCTGGGAATTGTGCAACGTTAAAGCCACCACGCTGCTGGCCAATATTTTGCTCAGACAACAGGCTGTAGAAAAAGGATGTGCCGAAGCCATCCTGGTTAAAGACGGCTATGTGACAGAAGGCGCCGCCAGTAATATATTTGCCGTCATTGACGGCATCCTGATTACACCGCCGCAAGGCGCGGAAATATTGCCGGGCATAACCCGCGATGTCATTCTGGAAATCGCCAGGGAAAACGACATTCCCTATAGTGAAGACATCATTTCACTGGATGCCTTAAAAACAGCCAGCGAAATTTGGTTAACCAGCTCTACACGGGAAATCGTACCGGTTGTTCAACTTGATAATGAAGCCATTGCAAACGGCAAACCCGGCCCCATATGGCGAATCATGAATCAATTATTCCAGGCTTACAAGCAATCACGACCATGAGCGAAGAAACCCTATTAGAATTCCCCTGCCAATTCCCAATCAAGGCAATGGGCAAAACCGATCTGGAACTCGACCTGCTGGTTATAGAAATCGTGCGTCGCCATGTTGCCGACATTAACGAAAACGCCGTGACCACACGCCCCAGCAAAGACGGCAATTACATCGCCGTCACCGTAATCATAGAAGCATCCAGCAAGCAGCAACTGGATGCTATTTATCAGGATTTAACCGACCATCCGCATGTCTTGATGGCTTTGTAGAGTCCGTTGCCGCGCAACGTCGCCTCATGCCGATAACCATCCGTAACCTGGGCATTCAGCCCTATGAATCCACCTGGCAAGACATGCAGCGATTTACCCAAAATCGCGAGATAGAAACCGCCGATGAAATCTGGATCACCGAACATCCTCCCGTTTATACGCTGGGCTTAAACGGCAAGCGTGAGCATCTGCTGAATACCGGCGCGATTCCGGTCATTAATTCCGACCGTGGCGGACAAGTGACTTATCACGGCCCCGGCCAGCTGATTATTTATACCCTGATCGATATTAAACGGCTGAATCTCGGCGTCCGCCAACTGGTCACCACACTGGAACAAGCCATGATCTTCGCCTTGGCGCAACACGGCATTATCGCCGTAGCCAGAGCCGACGCCCCCGGCGTTTACGTCGATAACAAAAAAATCGGTTCCATCGGCCTGCGCATTAAAAGAAATTGCAGCTATCATGGCCTGAGTATCAACAACCACATGGATTTGCGCCCTTTCGACCACATCAATACCTGCGGTTATTCAGGACTTGAGGTTACCCAACTGGCCGATCTGGGCGTGACTGTCAGCAATGCTGAACTCGCCATTCCTGTTACCCAAGCACTCATTACGGCATTACAAAAATGACTTATCAAGCGCCCTCCCGTTCCACGCCCGAATCTCACCAGCGCAACACCGAAAAGCTGGCAAGAATCCCGATCAAAGTGGAACCTGCCGAAACGACATTGCGCAAACCCGAATGGATACGCATAAAAATATCGGCCAGCGATGAAGTCACCCGCATCAAGCAACTGCTGCGCGAAAACAACCTGCATACCGTTTGCGAAGAAGCCGCCTGCCCCAATCTGGGGGAGTGTTTCCAGCACGGCACCGCCACGTTCATGATCATGGGCGATTTGTGCACCCGCCGCTGCCCTTTTTGCGATGTCGCACATGGCAAGCCGCTGCCGCTGGACAATGACGAACCCCAGCATCTGGCCGATGCGATACAGGCCATGGCCTTGAAATACGTCGTCATCACCTCGGTAGACCGCGATGATTTAAGAGACGGCGGCGCCGGACACTTTGCCGAGTGTATCGAAAAAATCCGCCGGCAAACGCCCGCGACCAAAATAGAAATTCTGGTGCCAGACTTTCGGGGACGCATCGAAAAAGCCGTAGCCATATTAGCCGAACAACCCTGCGACGTATTCAACCACAACCTGGAAACCGTCCCCCGGCTGTACAAGCAAGTGCGCCCCGGTTCCGACTACCAAGGCTCGCTGAATTTGTTGCAACAATTCCACCAAGCCCAGCCGCAAGTCCCCACCAAATCCGGCCTGATGCTCGGCGTAGGCGAACAGCCGGACGAAGTCCATCAAGTCATGAAAGATTTATTAGCCCACGGCTGCTCAATGCTGACCATAGGCCAATACCTGCAACCCAGCAAAGCCCATTTGCCGGTTCAAAGCTACATCACCCCCGAACAATTCGATGAATACGGCGCAGTTGCCAAGGCCCTGGGGTTCAAACAAGTTGCCAGCGCACCGATGGTTCGGTCGTCCTACCATGCCGATCTTCAGGCTAAATCTGTCATTCAGGAGTGATGGACACTGCTATTTACGACTGACTAATACGGCATGGATTCACGTCAGGCTATATTGCCTAACGCCCTTCGGGTTAATACAAATCTGTTCCAGCTCTCAGATGGGGAATGCAGTTAAATAAAGCTTAGAAAAGTCGGCTTTTCTGTTTTCAGTTGCATACCTTACCGAGCCCTGATAGCTTTAGTGCCATTCTTAATCAAACGATTGCGAACTATGGACCCCACCACAATTGAACGCGAAGCTTTGCACCTGCCTGTATCGGATAGAGCCAAGCTCGCTCATAAACTATTGTTAAGCCTTGAAGATATGTCTGAACCTGAAATTGAGCAGGCATGGCTTGACGAGGCGGAGCGTAGGGCGGCAGAAATAGATCAGGGGCTTGTACAGCTTATCCCCGCCGAAGAAGTTAGCCGCAAAGCGCGGGCATTATTGCGGTGAGTTATTACTTTCATCCCGGCGCTGAAGCAGAACATTTTGAAGCCATCGCGTTTTTTGAATCTCGACAGCCGGGTCTTGGCGTTGCGTATCTTGCTGAGCTAGAGGAACTTATGGCAAACGTTGTCCATGCGCCGCATCGTTACCGTATTGAACGCAAACCCAACATTCGGCGTATTTTTTCAAACGGTTTCCCTTCAATGTTATTTTTCGAGATGTCGAGGGTGTCGTTCAAATCCTTGCCATTGCACACAAGCGGCGTAGGCCTGACTATTGGTTAGGCCGTATCTAATACATCAAGACCGTAAGATGTGCGGAGTGGGTAGAAATGTGGTGACGATAGGAACCGCATCGTTCGCGATTGATGCGCTTCACTTTGTTCAGCACATCCTAAGACCCTGTCCGAGTGCATGTGATTGTTAGAGATTTTTTGTTCCTTTGCCACGGTTGCACTCAAAACATAACGCCCATAGATTGCTCATTTCATCCGCGCCTTCTTTTGCTACTGGGATTTTATGATCGACCTCCAGTCGCGCACCTTCTGACGCAGATGCTCCACATATTTGACACCGGTAATCATCTCTACGGAATACTTCGAATCGAATAGACAAAGAAAGGCCAGAACGAACTGATTTATTGCTCTTGAACTCTTTATAGGCCTCATCTAGCGCCTGGACTGTTTCACTGCATACAAAAAAGTTCGCTAAAAGATGATTTCTCAATTCTTCTAGCGAGCTGGTTTCAAGCGGAAACCTCTTGTCTCGTTGCACATCCTTTGAAAGATCTCCTATGGGATCATCTCGGTCTTGTTGCTTAACGAGCCATCGATAGAAAGGCCCAGTTTTATGTTTCTTCGGATTGGGAAGGCTAGAAAAGAGATTGGATGCGCCATTGGGGCGTTGAAAACGCCCAGCCGAATTTTCCCTGAGAACCTTCCAGCCTTTAACCGAACGATCGTATCTTTCTTTATCACTTCCTGAGTGTTGGGTATCTGAAAAATGATTTTCACTTACTAATAAATCGCAATAGGCGCAGTAAAACTGCCCTAGCTTACCTTCGATCTCGTCCCCATGAAAGTAGTATCGTTTTGCCATTTCTATCTCTAACGTAGAGCTAAGCCGACCGAGGGAGGGTAGCGACTTGAGCGTCGGGTTAGCCGTTTGCAATAATTTGTGCTATATGTGGAATGACATATTCATGTTTTAAGCCTTGCGTATGCTTCGCGAACTCGTGGCAATTCGGCAACCGATCTTTAATTTCCTTCGCACGATTATCGAAGTAAAAGTGGTGGTTTGCACATATCTGTGAAAAACGTTCTTTGTACGGATTCAAATCGCCTGACTCATCACCCCACACATACCAAACCCAAGGAAAGGCCCCAAATTCTGACTTGCAGCGTGGTGGTTCGGCTACTTTTCCAATGGATGCTATTGCTTCGGAAAGAGTTTGGTTGCAAAGGTAGAAAAGGTTTAGTACCTGAACGTAGCCTCTCTCGGGTAAGGGAACATGTGTTGCTAAGTACGCTTTAGTGATGATGTTTCGTACTGTGGGCAACAGTTTGTCGCCGTCAAGTTCAATAGGTTGGAGTTCGCCAGATGATGATGCGCTTGGTTTTGCCGAACCAGGATTCTTTCCAACAATAGCACCGATACATGGGTCGTCTTTCTTTGGCGCATTTATGTCTTTCAAATAAATCCGTGTGTCGATGCGAAATGTTTCGCCATCAACGGATAGGAATTTTGCCCAGAAATGACTCATAAATTTCCCCAATGGCTAACGTAATATATACGACATTGATTGTCGTATAAAAAAATCGTGTTGTCGTATATTCTTCATAAATTCATCTAATTATTTGTTTTTATTAAGACAACCATACAGAAACAGGACATGACGCACAATCAAATACGATACAAATCACTCCCCCCAACAACCCTAAATATTCCTATTCACTGATAAGCCGCGCCCCCTTATCCGTAGCAAAATATCTGGAAGAGCTTGTGGAATCCAAATCTTCGTGGCTCCGATTATCCCATATTCCGCTACGCTAAATATGAGCTATGCGACCAACAAAATCTTCAACCTCAGCCTGATCAAACGGCCAACCCAGCTCCTGCTTGGTCATTGGATCGTATAAAACCGGAATCCGTATCGCATATTGCTCTTGCCACTGTTCCTGCTCGGCAATATCCACATAGTCAACACCATCCGGCACACAGGCATTAACAATAATCTCCGCCTGTTCGCAAAGATGGCAGCCTGATGTGCCGAACAGCATTAAGCGCATATCAATGATGCAAATGCGCCGCCAGCCAGCGCTCGGCGACTTCTTCAGCGATGCCTTTGCGTTTGGCGTAATCTTGCAGTTGGTCTTTATCGATCTTGCCGACATTAAAATACTGCGACTCGGGATGGGAAAAATACCAGCCGCTTACCGCTGACGCCGGATACATCGCGTAACTTTCGGTCAGCTCTATGGTGGTATGTTCGGTCACGTTGAGCAATTCGAACAGTTTGCCCTTCTCGGTATGATCGGGACACGCAGGATAACCCGGCGCTGGACGTATGCCTTGGTAGGCTTCGTTGATTAACTGATCAGCCTCATGAGTTTCATCTTTGGCATAGCCCCAATACTCTTTCCTGACCACTTGGTGCATGTATTCCGCAAACGCTTCGGCCAATCTGTCGGCCAGCGCTTTGAGCATGATTGAGCTGTAATCGTCATTGTCCCGCTCAAACTCTTGCAGTTTTTGTTCTATGCCGATGCCGGTCGTGACCGCAAAAGCGCCGATATAGTCGGCTTTGCCGCTGTCAACCGGGGCGATGAAATCCGACAGGCAATAGTTAGGTCTACCCGGCGCTTTGACGTTCTGTTGACGCAAATGATGCAGGGTTTCCTTTTTCTGGCTGCGGGTGTCGTCGGTGTATACCACGACATCATCGCCGTCGCTGTTGGCGGGGAAGAATCCGACCACGGCGCGGGCGGTCACCCATTCTTCGCTGATGATTTTTTTCAGCATGTCCTGTGCGTCTTGAAACAGCTTTCTGGCTTCAACGCCGATGACTTTGTCATCGAGTATTTTGGGATAGCTTCCGGCCATTTCCCAGGTTTGGAAAAACGGCGACCAGTCGATGTACCAGACCAACGTATCCAACGGAAAATGATCGATGACCTTGATGCCCAGGAACGACGGTTTAACCGGCTCGTAGTTGCCCCAGTTGAATTTATTGCGCCGGGCGTCTTCTAAAGGATGTTGCTTGGTTTTGGCTTCCCGGCCTTTGTGCCGTTCCCTGACTTCCTCGTATTCTTCCCGGACGCTGTTGACGAACTCGCCTTTTAAATCGGCGCTGAGCAAGTTGCTGGCGACGCCGACGCCGCGCGAGGCATCGGTCACGTAAACAATCGGGCCGTCGTAATTCGGGGCGATTTTGACTGCGGTATGCGCACGCGAAGTTGTCGCGCCGCCTATCATCAACGGAATGGTAAAGCCCTGGCGCTGCATTTCTTTGGCGACATGCACCATTTCATCGAGCGACGGCGTAATCAGGCCGCTTAAGCCGATAATGTCGACGTTTTCCAAACGCGCGGTTTGTAAAATCTTTTCGGTGGGCACCATCACGCCCATATCAATCACGTCATAGTTATTACATTGCAAGACCACGCCGACGATATTCTTGCCGATGTCATGCACATCGCCTTTTACCGTCGCCATCAGGATTTTGCCGTTGGTTTGCCGCTCGCCTGCCGCTTTATCGGCTTCCATAAACGGCATCAAATAAGCCACGGCCTTTTTCATGACCCGCGCCGATTTGACCACTTGCGGCAGGAACATTTTACCCGCGCCGAACAAGTCGCCGACCACGTTCATGCCATCCATTAACGCGCCTTCAATGACATGCAGCGGCCTTTCGGCCTCCAGTCTTGCCTGTTCGGTATCTTCGTCGATGTAATCGGTGATGCCTTTAACCAGCGCATGTTCCAGACGCTTGGTGACCGGCCAGCTGCGCCATTCCAGGTCCTGCTCTTTTCCGGCGCTGCTGCTGCCATCGCCGCGATATTTGTCGGCAAGTTCCAGCAATTTATCGGTACCGCTGCCGTCGTGCCGGTTTAAAATAACATCTTCAACCGCATCGCGCAGATCTCGGGGTATATCCTCATAAATCGCCAATTGACCGGCATTGACGATACCCATATCCATGCCGGCCTGAATGGCATGATATAAAAACACCGCATGAATCGCTTCCCGTACCGGATTATTGCCCCGAAACGAAAACGATACGTTGGACACGCCGCCGGAAATCAGCGCGTAAGGCAAGGTGCGTTTGATCTCTTGGGTGGCTTCAATAAAATCCAGACCGTAATTATTGTGTTCGTCGATGCCGGTGGCGACGGCGAATATGTTGGGATCGAAAATAATATCTTCGGGCGGAAAACCGACTTGTTCAGTGAGAATCTTGTAAGCCCGTTGGCATATTTCGACTTTCCGGGCCTTGGTATCCGCCTGCCCTTCTTCATCAAAAGCCATAACGATAACCGCGGCGCCGTAGCGACGTACCCGTTTGGCGTGTTCGATAAACGCGGCTTCACCTTCTTTCAGCGAGATGGAATTGACCACGCCTTTGCCCTGAATGCATTTAAGTCCGGCTTCCAGAATTTCCCATTTGGATGAATCCAGCATGATCGGCACTTTGGCAATGTCAGGCTCGGACGCGATCAGCATTAAAAAACGTACCATCGCTTCCTTGGACTCCAGCATGCCTTCGTCCATATTGATGTCGATGATTTGCGCGCCGTTTTCAACTTGCTGTTTGGCTACATCCAGCGCCGCTTCAAAATCGCCGTCTATAACCAGTCGCTTAAATGCTGCAGAACCGGTCACGTTGGTGCGCTCGCCGACATTGACGAATAACGAATCGGGGCCAATGTTCAGGGGTTCGAGTCCTGATAATCGACACTGTTTGGGTATCTCCGGAACTATTCTTGGACTGTATTGTTGCACAGCCTCAACTATCGCTTTGATATTCGCAGGCGAGGTTCCGCAACATCCGCCGATAATATTCAGGTAGCCGTTTTTCGCCCAATCGGCCAACTCTTCGGCCATCGCTTCGGGCGTTTCGTCGTATTCTCCGAACTCGTTAGGCAAACCCGCATTGGGGTGGGCGGAAATATGAGTGTCGGCAATACTCGCTAATTCGGCGATATATTGGCGTAATTCTGTTGCGCCTAACGCGCAGTTAAAACCGAACGAGATCGGCTCTACATGCTTCAGTGAATTCCAGAAAGCGGCAACAGTTTGTCCGGACAGCGTCCTGCCCGATGCATCGGTAATGGTGCCGGAAATCATAACCGGCAGTTTGTAGCCGATCTTTTCAAAATATTGCTCAACCGCAAAAATGGCGGCTTTGGCATTCAACGTATCGAAGACGGTTTCAATCAGGATAATATCCGCGCCGCCGTCAATCAGGCCTTGAGTGGCTTCCGTGTAGGCAAGAACCAAGTCGTCGAAAAAGATATTGCGAAAGCCCGGATCGTTAACATCGGGCGACATGGAGGCCGTGCGGTTGGTAGGACCTAAAACGCCGGCAACAAAACGCGGCTTTTCCGGCGTTTTTTGGGTGTATTCGTCAGCCGCTTCTCTAGCCACACGCGCCGCCGCAACATTCATTTCATAGGCCAGCGATTCCATTTTATAATCGGCCATGGCGATGCTGGTCGCGTTGAAGGTATTGGTCTCAACGATGTCGGAGCCGACTTCAAAATACGCGCTATGAATGGCTTTAATAATGTCCGGCTGGGTCAGCGATAACAGATCGTTGTTTCCCTTGAGATCAACCTCCCACTGGGCAAAACGCTCGCCACGATAATCTTTTTCTTCCAATTTGTAGCTTTGGATCATCGTGCCCATCGCACCATCAAGAAATAAAATGCGCTGGGATAATTGCTGCTTTAATAATTCTGTTTTGCTCATAGGAACGGTCCAGGGGGGTTATTTAATTTGGATATAATCATTGCTTAAAACGTAATCAAGCACTATTATTTTTCACTATTTTTGCCGGAGATGAGCATGTCAAAACCAACGATTACTCAAGTCATAAAGAGCGTTCTAGCTGCTGCCATTGGCGTGCAAAGCGACGATAACAGGCAACAGGACTTCACACAGGGATCTCTCGTAACGTATGTTATTGCAGGATTAATTTTTACTGTGCTTTTCGTTTCCGGTCTCGTCTTTCTTGTTTCGACTATTTTAGGTAAATAGTATTTAGATAGCAGAACCTCTAATCCAGAAAACAATGCAGCCATAAAAAAAGCCCAAGCATCACTTGGGCTTTTTTTTATAACCAGCTTTATACCTTACTTTTCAGACGACGTTTTGAAGCTTTGCTTTATGCTTTGAAACATTTCTTTAATGTCGCCAAATAAATTGCCGACTGTAATTGGCTCCTTGGTAATAAATTTTACCCGAATCAGCGCAGCCGCTAAAACGCCGACGATTGACGGCATCAGTTCCAAGTACAATGAAAGCAGAACACCCCCAAACCCCTGAAAACCGCCTTCATTTTTCCTATCGCCAATACTGGTTAAATCACGCTCGTAGTCGCTACCACCCTCACCACCTCGTATTGCCTCTAAAATATAAAGATTGACATCGATAAATCCCAGCTGCACTACAAAAAAGGCAACCGCACCAATCGCGACCCACATCATTACATTACTCGTCTTTGCTCTCATAGCCGACTGGTAAATCCAGAGGGCTACCAAAATCATTACAATGCCACCTATCATAGCTATATCCTTTTTTTAAATTATTTTTTTGTTAGAAAGAAAAAGTATGTACACTTTAATATCATGTTTGAACCCTCTTTTTCAACCACTTTGCAGGATTCATATTTTTCTCGTCCAGGAGAGGATTGTTTTCTGATTTCTCCATTTTCGATGGAATATTTTAACGCAATTTTTAACGCGCTGATCCGCCCAGCGACATCGGATGCAGATGAAATAAGAGTTCCATCCGCCTTGAACTCCCATTCCTGAGTCACCGCTTTTTTGGGACTCGTTAACGAAACCGCTTCATCATGAAGATTCCATTTCCCTAAAATTTCAGAATTATCTTTTAGTTGAACGTCAGCATTCGCCGATAACGTAAAGAAAATTGCGACCAGTGGTAATATTTTAACGCATCTATTCATCATAATTCCTTATCTCAAAATGTATCAGCACTCAAAAACAGATTTTAAACTATACCACACTGGCTATCGAGCAATAAATTTCAACCGGAAACAATAGTTACATCTCATCGACAAAAACACACAACAATAAGCCTTGACTTTAACTTTCCCTAAAGTATTATGCTCATTCCGTTTGCTATGTACTTAGCAATATTTCTAAAAATACAAAATTATAGGTAGGACATCCCATGGGAGCGATCTTAGATATCACCGAAATGTTAAAAGAACCAGCTGGTATGGTCGGCGCGGTTGTAGTTATAGCTGCTGGCTACTTCCTCGTAAAGTGGGTATTCGCCGAGCACCCAGACGACGAAAAATAAGTCGTTTACCGATTTAATCTTAACTTAGGCCGCTCACTTCAACTCTTTACGAGTTGAGTGCGGCCTTTGTTTTGTCTGCACATTTCAATACATAAACCCCACATTTCTTATATAATTTATACATCCTCTCGATTTTTCGAATCATGAAATGTATAAACTTATATCCAGCAAAATTCTAGAACTTCATTCCAAGCAGGCTCCTGCTACTGGCATAGGCTTATTCCGGATTTTTTACGGTCTAATCACTCTACAGGAAATTATTTTCCTGCTGTATTTTAATCATTTAATTTTCGACCCTATTCCCTATATAGATGTCGAATTCCCGATGATTCCTTTTTTCTTGTGCCTTTGGGGCGTTATTGCCGCTTTTATTGTGGTTGGTTACCGCTACCAATTTGCAATGACCTGCAATTACATTATCTGGATTATTTTTGTTAACTTCACCCCCATGCAACGCGATTTTGATGGCGGCTTTGATTTATTCATGATCGGAGCGGGATTTTTCCTACTGTTTATGCCGGGAGATCGGGCATTTTCAATAGACAACCTTCGGTATAAGCTTAGCACCCCTTTTACCCATTACAGCGCCTATCCGAAACCAACCGTTTCAACCCTTGCCTACACCCTGCCCGTTGCTATTTGTCTCGGCTTTCTCTACTTTGACTCAGCCATACACAAAATGTTTGCCGAACACTGGCGTAATGGCCTCGGTACTTGGCTACCCGCGACACAACCTTATTATGTTTCAGCCATCGACATGTCGTCCTTGCTGAATAACACACTACTGCAAAACATTCTCGGCTACACGATTTTAATCTTCCAATTTACCTTTATCTTCTTTTTTACCCAGCGCCGGTTACGCATAATCTATTTATTAGTCGGCCTCGGACTGCATCTTGGCATTACCTTATCTTTTAATATTTACCCTTTTGGCCTGGGGATGCTCAGCTTTTATACTTTACTCGTCCCTTTTAAGTGGTGGCGTTGCATTGGCCGACTGGTTACCGCAAAGCAGCCGTCTCTTACCGTATTTTATGACCAGCTATGCCCTTTGTGTAATCGTACCGTCCTGATCCTTAATCATTTCGACCTATTCAGCTGCATAGACTTTAAAAGCGCTCAGGAACACGCGGCACACTACCCAGCACTTGCTTCCATCAATAATGAAATACTTTTAACCGATTTATACGCACTGGATCGCACTAACCGCATTTATTCGGGCGTTGACACTTATGCCCGGATCTTTATAAAAATGCGTTATTTATTTCCTATCGGTATTATTTTGAACCTTCCGGGAATTCATCAATTCGCCTTAAAAAAATACCGCTCCATTGCCGATACGCGCAATCGCATCCCTTGCTCATCCGCTTGCCCGATACCACAAGCCCTGCCGGACACCACTCTCTATCATCAATTTTTTGAAAGTGTTGCCGCACAAAAACCGCAGGCATTTTCCAGAAAGCTTTCAAAAATATTACTGGCGCTACTCGTTTTGCAATTAAACAGCTCCGTCCATTACGGGCTTATTTACCGACTCAATGCCGACAGCCCTCAAAATCCCATCTCACAAGCCAGCAACGCTGTTTTGATGATCTCACAGACATTCTTAGGCATTACCCCGCACGCGCTTTATCTGCACGATCATTTTGCAGGGTACGATCATATTTTAGCGATCACTTACACCGACCAAAATGGCGCCGAACATTGGCTGCCTTTTGTCAATAAACAAGGACGTCTTCTTGCTCCCAACTGGGGTCGAGTTCACTCGATGTGGGCCAACATTGCCGTTACGCCAAACATTGACAACAAACGCTTGCATAAATTTATTATGAAAGTCACTGCTTTTTGGGGACAGAAAATCGGCTTGAACCTTGATAACGTCGTTTTCAACATAAAGCTTAAAAAAATCAGCGCCCCTTCTTACTGGGTTCAGGATCAGCTGCACAAAAATTTCACATCTCCGTGGACCACTATCGGAACGGCAAAATGGACTGACAACCGAATCTCTTTTGATCTGCCTGACAATATCAACGAACTTTAATTATGCCGATGATTATTGATTTTTTATTATTGCATCATCATTCCAGTCATGATATAAAATGCATGTGCTTTAATTTAACGGCGCAAATTAATAAAAATAATTGAAACCCCTTTGGAGGATATTCTTATGAATAAAATTTTATCTCTTATAGCTATGGCATTAATGATTGTTGGATTGACTGGCTGCATCGACAACCCAGATGATTCTAAACAAAAAGTTTCTAGCTCTATTCAACTGTAAATAGAGCGCTTAGCAGTACCAAAAAGCCCGGCTTATGCCGGGCTTTTTGTTTTTACAAGCTTTCAACTTGCTTGCCAAAGACAAGCTCGAAATTACTATACCAGCCTCGCCTTATCGTCGTATCCCCCTCGATCTAACCGTCTTTACTGTAACTCGTTATAGCGTTCACACGGCTACCCTTAAAGCAAAAATCTCCGCCTCACTTAACAATTGACGTAAATTATTTTCTCCAGAATTCCGGTACAAATAAAATAACAATGGAAAATATTTGCACCCGCCCCAGAAGCATTGCAAAGATGCAGACACCCGTTTGAACATCGCTCAAACTGGCGTAATTGGTTGCAGGCCCCACCTGATTGAGACCCGGTCCTGCGTTGTTAAAACAGGCAATAATCGCCGAAAAAGCGCTTATAAAATCCATGCCGCTCAACAACAGCATGAATACCAGAATGACAATGCTGATGAAATACAGAAAAATAAATCCGGTCACAGAAGCGACAATTTTATTACTCACCACGGTGTCGCCGATTTTCATGGATTTAACCGCAAAAGGGTGAATGAACTTAAACAACTCCAGACGCGCCTGCTTCATCAGGATGATGGTGCGAATCATCCGAATGCCGCCGCCGGTGGAACCGGAAGAAGCTGAAACACAACTTAAAAACAACATCCACATCGGCACAAAAATAGGCCACTGATTAAAGTCCTGCGTGGAAAAACCGCAATCGGTAGCGATGGTGACCAAATTAAACGTTGCATGGCGTAACGCGGAAAAAAAATCCGGATAGGTGCCTGCATGCCACAGCACCGCAGCTGTCATGACACAACTCCCCAACACCAAAGCGAGAAAGGCTCTTGCCTCCCTGTCATCGACATAAGGACTGAATGAGAGTTTCCGGAGAGCCACAAAGTGAGTGGCGAAATTAATCGCCGCCAGCAATTGAAAGATGACTAACACCATCTCGATAGATAAGGAATTGAAAAATCCGACACTACTGTCATGCGTGGAAAATCCGCTTAAACTCATCGCGGAAAAGGCATGGCAAACGGCATCAAACCAATCCATACCGGCCAAGCGCAAGGCAATAATACAAGCCAAGGTAATGCCCGCATAGACCAACCACAATGCTTTAGCGGTTTGCGCTATGCGCGGCGGCAAATCCGATTCTTTGACCGTTCCCGGCGATTCCGCAATATATAATTGCATCCCGCCGATGCCCAGAATAGGCAAAATGGCCACCGCAAAAATGATGATGCCCATCCCAGCTATCCAGCATACCTCATGCCTCCACAAATTAATCGACATAGGCAACTGATCAATACCGCTGAATATGGTCGCGCCAGTCGTAGTGAGGCCGGAAACAGTCTCGAAATAAGCGTCGATAAAGCTAAGCTCAGGTAGATACATCATCAGCGGCAAGGTGCAAAACACCGGCGTTATCGACCAAGTAATCGCTACCAACAAAAAGCCTGTTTGCCGCGTCACCTTTTTAGGTATGCGTAGCGTCGGAATAAACATCAACGCGCCCATCAACATGGTAATCACCGAACCCTGATAAAAAGCACTGGTGGCGCCGTCATTAGCTATGGAGGAGGTCAGCCAACAAGTGGCCATTAAGCCGCTGAACCCTATGGTGACTAAACCGAAAATATTGATGATAGTAAAGATGACATGCATGGGATTAGATTCAAGGCGAAAGGTTCAAGACTAAAGACGAAAGATTAGGGGCTAAGATTTTTTTGCCTTTAGCCCTTAGCCTTTTGCCTGCCCTTAATTAAAGAGGCTGGAATTTTTTCTCGATGTTTACGACCAGTTTTTTATCCATCGCAAACATCACCACATGGTCACCTTCTTCAAACACTGTCTCATGGTGAATCGAAATGACTTGCTGGTTGCGAATCAACGCTCCCATCACAATGCCTTCAGGAAAATTAATAGAATCCACCCGAAACCCAACGACAGAATTCAAATCGTTACTTTGGTGCGCAATAGCCTCGATGGCCTCAGCGGTACCGCCGCATAGCGAACTGACTTGCGCCACGTCACCGCGGCGCACATGTTTTAGAATACTACCGAGCGTCTCCTGATTGGGCAGCACAGCAACGTCAATTCCTGTTCCAGGCAAAAGTTTGCTATACGAAACATGGTTAAGTAAACAGATAGCCTTGCGCGCACCCAAACTTTTTGCCAACGAGGCGGAAACGATGTTGACGCCGTCATTTTCGGTAATCGCACAAAACAAATCAGTACTGTCGATAGACTCGTCAAGCAACAGCGCTTCATCGGCGCAATCCGCTAAAAGCACCACGGTATGATCAAGATCATTGGAGATTTTTTTGGCTCGTATGGGATCTTTTTCAATGATTTTTACTTGATGATCTTTTTCCAGCGCCAGCGCCAAACGCTTGCCGACATGGCCCCCACCGGCAATGATAATTCGCCTTATCGGAGCTTCCAGTTTGTTCAACTCTTTCAATATTCGCCGCACCTCTTCACGAGGCGCCACAAAAAAAACTTCATCGCCCGTTTCGATAACGGCTTCGCCATTCACTGTCAGCGGAATACCTTGCCGAAAAATAGCCACCACGCGAATTTTCCCGCCAACCAATCGATCTTTCAGGCTTTTTATTTTTTTACCCGTTAAGGAACCGTCCGCCACCACCTTGACCGAAAAAAGGCGCACCAACCCATCGGCAAAATCGGAAATATGCTGAACGCCGGGGAATTCGATCAAATTACGGATAGCTTCCATAACGATTTGTTCCGGGCTGATAACAATATCTACCGGAATACCGTTGGGGCCGAATAATTGCGGATTTTTCAGATAATCGACAGCACGCACCCGTGCAATCGTTTTCGGCCGACTGTAAAGCGCATTGATGATCACACACGCCAACATATTGGTCTCGTCGCTGTCGGTAACCGCGATAATCATATCGGCAGTCCGGGCTCCGGCCTGTTCGAGCACCCTCGGATGTGCCGCGTTACCGGCAACCGTGGCAATATCGAAACGCTCTTTTAGCGCGTCGAGCAACTCCGTCCTGAAATCAACGACGACAATATCGTTCTCCTCGCTTGCCAGCGCCCCGGCAACCGATGAACCGGTAACACCGGCTCCAAGAATAAGTATTTTCATTTGCGCTCTATGGGTATTAAAAATAAAAGCAGGCGAAGGGCGAAAGACAAAAGGTAAAAAAACCTTGCGCCCTTCGCCTTTTCGTATCTTTTCCTTACAACCGGGCCAGCACTGCCGCTACCGTTTCGCCCATGGCCGCCGGTGTCGGGCAGATGGTGACCCCCAAGTCTTTCAGCATTGCTACTTTTTCGGCAGCGCTTTCACCTGCGGATGAAATAATCGCACCGGCATGACCCATGCGGCGGCCTTCCGGGGCCGTTAATCCGGCGATATAAGCAACTACCGGCTTGGTCATGTGTTCTTTGGCAAAAATACCGGCCTCAACTTCTTGCGGACCACCGATTTCTCCAATCATGACAACCACTTTGGTTTCCGGATCGGCTTCAAATTTTTCCAAAATATCGCGGTGCGAACTGCCGTTGATCGGGTCGCCGCCGATACCGACAGAGGTCGAAATGCCGATACCCAAACGCTTCATCTGGTCAGCCGCTTCATAGCCCAAGGTGCCTGACCGGCCGACGATGCCGACGTTGCCCTTCATGTAAATATGCCCCGGCATAATGCCCAGCATGGCGCGGCCCGGACTGATAGTGCCCGCGCAGTTGGGACCGGTCAGGATCATTCGTTGCTCTACGGGAAAACGACGCAGGAAGTTTTTAACCGTCATCATGTCCTGAGTAGGAATACCGTCGGTAATCGCCACACAATATTTAATGCCTGCATCGGCGGCTTCCATGATGGAATCGGCGGCAAAGGCAGGAGGGACAAAAATAATGCTGGCTTCTGCGCCAACTTGGCGAACGGCTTCTTTGACGGTATTAAAAACCGGCAGGCCCAAATGGGTTTGGCCGCCTTTGCCGGGAGTGATGCCGCCGACGACGTTAGAGCCGTAGTTAATCATGTCCTGAGCGTGAAAACTGCCGATTTTTCCGGTAAAACCCTGGACAATAATGCGTGTTGTTTCGTCAATTAAAATAGCCATCTTTATGCTCCCTGAGCCGCTTCTTTTGCAACCGCTTCATTACGCGCTTGCACCGCTTTTTCAGCCGCTTCGGCCAAGGTTTCCGCGGTAATAATAGGCAAACCGCTTTCTGCGATAATCCGGCGGCCTTCTTCAACATTGGTACCTGACAATCTGACGATCAACGGTATTTTCATATCGATTTTCTTGACCGCTTCAACAACGCCTTCGGCAATCCAGTCGCAACGATTGATACCGGCAAAAATATTAACCAGCATGGCTTTGACGCCCTTGTCGGCCAACACCAAACGAAAGGCTTTTTCGGTGCGTTCGGCCGATGCGCCGCCGCCTACGTCGAGGAAATTGGCAGGCTCGCCGCCGGCCAGTTTAATCATGTCCATGGTCGCCATCGCCAAACCGGCGCCGTTAATCATGCAGCCGATGTCGCCATCCAGGCCGACATAGCTTAAGCCGCGGTCGGCAGCCGCCATTTCGCGGGGATCTTCCTGGGTTTTGTCGCGCAATTCGGATATTTTTTGCTGACGAAACAATGCGTTGTCATCAAAGCCCATTTTGGCATCCAAAGCGACCAACTCGTTGCTGCGGGTAACCACCAGCGGGTTGATTTCCAGCATACTGACATCAAGCTCACGCAGGGCGCGATAACAGCCCCTGATGGTTTTAACCGCATGGCTCAATAACTCAGGCTCCAGGCCCAAGGCAAAGGCCATTTCACGCGCCTGATAATCCTGTAGACCTACGGCAGGTTCGATGTAAATTTTGGTAATGGCATCGGGATTGTTTTCGGCCAATTCCTCGATTTCCATGCCGCCTTGAGCGGAACCAACCATCACAATGCGCTCCGAGCTGCGGTCAACCAGAAAACAGAAATACATTTCCTTGACGATGTCGGTTCCTGCTTCGACATACAATCTGCCGCACACTTTACCGGCAGGACCGGTTTGATGAGTGACCAGTCTTTTGCCTAATAACGCTTCCGCCGCCGCTTCAACTTCATCGTGGGTCTTGCAGATTTTAATGCCGCCCGCTTTGCCGCGCGCGCCGGAATGAATCTGCGCTTTGACCGCCCAAATGTGCCCGCCAATATCTCTGGCGCGTTGCACGGCTTCTTCGGGGCTGTAGGCCATGCCGCCTTCGGCGATTTTAACGCCGTAACCGCTTAAAATTTCTTTCGCCTGATACTCATGAATATCCACAGCATCTCCTATTTGTGTGTTGTGTAGGCCGGGTTAACGCAACTTAACCCGGCATTTTCGGCTTCGATTGTCGGATTACCTTGCCCTCTTGTGTCCTAGAGCAAACCCGATCTACAAAATTGTTTATTTTTTTGCTGCAATAGCTTCGGCAGCCCTGACCACGTTATTGGCCATTTTTTCCGATGCGGCATCGATTAATCGGCCATCCAATGCTGCCGCGCCTTTACCTTGCGCCGCCGCTTCCTTCAAAGCAGCCAGTATGCGTTTTGCCTTATCAACTTCAGACGCAGGCGGGGTAAATATTTCGTTGGCTAATTCCACTTGTGACGGATGTATCGCCCATTTGCCCTCACAGCCTAAAGCCGCCGCCCGTCTTCCGGCCATTTTGTAGCCTTCGGGATCTTTAATATCGCCAAAAGGACCGTCAATAGGACGCAAGCCGTAAGCTCGGCACGCAACCGTCATCCGGCTGATCGCAAAATGCCATTGGTCTCCGGGATAATCAGGATTTAAACCGCCGATGTTAGTGGTTCTGGCACGGTTGCTTGCGGCGTAATCCGCCACACCGAAATGCAAGGCCTCAAGGCGACCCGATGCGCCATTGCGTGCAATGTCTTCAACATTCGCCATGCCCAATGCCGTTTCAATCAAGGCTTCAATGCCGATCTTGTTTTTCAGGCCTTGCTGCATTTCCAGCTGGTTCAGCATCGCTTCAACCATATAAACATCGGCATAAACGCCCACTTTAGGAATCAAAACCGTGTCCAGCTTTGCGCCGCACTGCTCGACCAGGTCCACCACGTCACGCACCATGTACTGGGTATCCAGACCGTTGATGCGCACTGAAATGGTGACGCCGTGTCCTTTCCAGTCCAGGTCGTTAATCGCTTCAATAATGTTCTTTCTGGCTTGCAACTTGTCATCGGGCGCTACCGCATCCTCAAGATCCAGAAAAATAAAATCAGCGCCACTTCTCATCGCTTTTTCAAACATTTCAGGGCTAGAACCCGGAACGGCTAATTCACAGCGTTGAACTCGTTGAACTGACGCTGCATATAAGGTGTGGCTCATTTGTGCTTTCCTAATTTCAATGTTGTAAATCCGTTCAGGTTGGCATAACCCGACATTTTTCGGCTACCATTGCCAGTGTCGGTTACGCTAGGCAATCCCGACATACGCGGCTTAAGCCGATCTTAAATCAACCGCACATTTTACTTTCAGAGGTCTCAAAGTCAATTTTTAAAGCTTATTTCCCAACTCAAGCCCTAATCTAACCTTGCCGATTTTTAACGGCTATGTCATTATTGCCAGTTTTTGGACATTAGCTTTTTCAATGCCCAAGCTGCATTTTAATCACTCAACCACTACAAAGAGGCAATGCAATGGCTGGTCGTAACCACCTATATATTCCTGGCCCTACCAATGTGCCAAATGAAATTCTTAACGCTATGCATGTCAACATGGAAGACCACCGCTCTCCTGTGTTCCCAAAACTGCTGACACCTCTTTTACAAGATCTGAAAAAAATCTTTAAAACAGAAACCGGACAAGCCTTTATTTTCCCCGCGACCGGCACCGCAGGCTGGGAAGTTGCGTTGACCAACACCTTAAATCCAGGCGACAAGGTTTTAATCTATCGCTTCGGTCAATTCAGCCATTTATGGGCTGAAATGGCGAAACGCCTGGGCTTCGACGTCGAAATTCATCAAGAAGTCTGGGGCAAAGGCATTCCTTTGGACAGAATGGAAGCGCGTCTAAAAGAAGACACCAACCACGAAATCAAGGCTGTTTTAGCGACGCATAACGAAACCGCTACCGGCGTTACCAGCGACATCGGCGGCGTTCGTAAAGCCCTGAACGCGGCCAATCACCCTGCACTGTTATTCGTTGACGGCGTCAGCTCTATTGCAAGTCTCGACTTTCGCATGGACGAATGGGGCGTTGACGGAGCCATCAGCGGCTCGCAAAAAGGCTTTATGATGCCCGCCGGCGGTGCGTTCCTGGCATTCAGCCAGAAAGCCTTAGCAGCCGTTGAAACATCAACCTATCCGCGTTGCTTTCTGGACTTAAAAGACCAGATGAACACCAACAAGGACGGCTACACGCCTTACACACCGGCACTGCCTATTCTATACGGCTTGCGCAAAGCGTTAGACTTGTTGCAGGAAGAGGGCTTGGAAAATGTTTATGCCCGTCACCACCGTTTGGCCGAAGGCGTTCGTAAAGCCGTTGCCGCTTGGGGATTAACAACCTGCGCTCAACCCGGTTTCGCATCGGACACCGTGACTGCGATTATTGTCCCTGCGGACAAAGATGCCAGAGATGTAATCAGCACCGCTTTTAGCCGGTACGACATTTCTTTAGGCGCCGGTTTATCCGAATTGGCCGGTAAAGCTTTCCGTATCGGCCATGTCGGCGATATGAACGACGTTTCGATGCTGGGCGCTATCGCAGGCGTTGAAATGGCGATGTTGGACAATGGTTTTGATTTCAAGCCGGGCGTCGGCGTTGCTGCGGCAATTGAATACTATCGTTCAACAGCTCAATAACATCGCAGGGGCGTGTGCAACACGCCCCGCACGCCAACTTAAAGTAAAAAATTCACCACGAAGGCACGAACGACTGCATGGATGCAGGAGGTAGAGCAATGCAGAAGCAATTGCCGAGAACACGAAGCTTTTATTTCGTTTTCTATCATGGCGTTATGTTTTAAACAGAAAGCCTGTATATTTAATTAGTAATTTTCATTCTGTTTTTTTCTTCGTGCTCTTCGTGTCTTCGTGGTGATATATCTTCATCTACCACACGCCAATGAGGGGATAACCCATGAGCAAACCCAAAGTCTTTGTTACCCGCAAGTGGCCAGCCTCAGTCGAAGCCAAACTCAAAGCCCTTTACGACGTCACTTTAAACGAAGATGACCGGCCTTTAAGCGCAGACGAATTCAAATCCGCACTGCAAAATTACGACGCCGTTTGTCCTACCGTTTGCGATTCATTCCCTGCCGACGTGATCAACGTCGACAACAAACGCTGCAAAATCCTCGGCAACTTCGGCGTCGGCTACAACCATATCGACATTAACGCCGCCAAGGCGCAAGGCCTGGTTGTGAGCAACACCCCCGGCGTGTTGACGCACAGCACCGCCGATATTGCGATGACCTTGTTGCTAATGTCCGCGCGGCGTGGCGCAGAAGGCGACCGTCTGGTTCGCGCCAAACAATGGCAAGGCTGGTGCCCGACGCACATGCTGAGCAGCGATGTAACCGGCGCAACCTTAGGCCTGATCGGCTTCGGCCGTATCGCACAGGCTATGGCCAAAAAGGCCCATCACGGCTTCGGTATGAAAATCGTCTATTTCAAACCCAGCCCGGCCGACGAATATGTCACCGACGACCTTAACGCGACCCGTTGCGAGTCCATAGAAGAGCTGCTGCAAGTAGCCGACTACGTGTCGTTGCACTGCCCCGGCGGCGAGGCAACCCGGCATTTAATCAATGCCGACATGCTCAACCTGATGAAACCGTCCGCGCACTTAATCAACACCGCCCGAGGCGATGTGGTTGATAGCGCCGCGCTGATTGAAGCGCTCAAAAACAAACGGATTGCCGGAGCAGGTCTTGATGTTTATGAAGGGGAACCTAATGTCCACGAAGGCTTCCTGACCCTCGATAATGTATCGCTGCTGCCGCATTTGGGCAGCGCCACCTTAGGGACGCGCACAGCCATGGGCGAAAAAGTGTTAGCCAACCTGGCCGCATTCTTCGCCGGGGACCATCTCCCTGATCGGGTTGTTTAAGAACCGAGCTTGCTGAGAACGAATTAATATCGGGTTGCAAACTGCATGTAATCCGGTGAATTCAAGCGTTACCTGTACGAAGGCCCCTATGCCTAAATACAATGAGTTTGAGAGAAAATCAGAACAATTTGCTCAAAAAGTAAAAATCTACAACGTAAACGTCAACCAATCTGGCGTATGGTTGTTTCTAGCCACGCTTGGCTGTTGAAGCATAAATGATCATGGGATGCGAGGAGCTGCGATGCTTTGTACCTTCATGATTTTTTCGCATCAGCTTTTTACCGGTATTGCCGGCTGACTATCTTTCATGTCTATTCTTAGGTACCGGCATCGCATATTGGGTGGGTTATTTTTCCTAACAAGGCCGTAAAAAGCCTATACGTTGCGTGTGCCCTAGTTAAGTTTATATTGAAAGGGCACGCATAGCGTACACTACATGACTACCTCTATTAATTAGCTACTTACGCAATCCTATGAAACTACTGATACGCAATCTAGCCCGCACCACAACAGAAGCAGAGCTTCGGGCTATGTTCGAAGCCCACGGCACCGTGCAGTCCTGCACCCTGGTAATGGATAACGAAACCGGCGACAGCAAGGGTTTTGGCTTTGTTGAGATGCCCAAGCAAGGCGAGGCCAAGGCGGCAATGAATATCCTCAACGACAAGGATGTCGCGGGCAACAAAATCCGCGTTAAAAAGGCCGAACCGAAACAGGACAAGGGGAAAACATAATCTGAATAATGGGCTTCCCGGCAGCCTAGAATGCTACCGCCTGTTTTTTCGCTCATGAAAATGGCATGCGCAGCCTACCCTGCATGACTTCGTTCATTTTGACAGATAACCTTTCAATTCTGACAAGATTGTAATCTGCTTGTCATGCAGCTGTTTGGAATGGACTGTTAACATTCCAAACATGCAACGACTCATCCATCCGACACTCCTCCTTACCTTGTTGAGCCTTTCGCTCACCGGTTGCGCTCGCTTTGACGATCATCCGCTAAATCCCGCCGACTCTGCGGCTCGCATCGAAACCCGCGCGCTGTCTAGCGCTGGACTGAGGGACTATATCGATAGCGTGCTCGCAAACAAAACCGGACAGCCTCCCAAAGCCTGGGATATTGACCGGCTAACGCTGGCGGCTAT
>Ga0123390_1011480_pt1 | contig 39423 bp, 31 predicted proteins | sample T3HHNO3metaT_FD_89918 | JGI IMG/M metagenome (GOLD analysis project Ga0123390, IMG submission 89918) | Methane-oxidizing artificial microbial communities from Washington, USA to study methane cycling - T3-HHNO3 metaT (Metagenome... | ecosystem: Engineered > Modeled > Simulated communities... | reverse complement strand
TTTTTTCTCTATCTTCGAAGACGCGCTGAACGCGGAAACCAAGACCGAAGAAGTACCCATCGACCTGATGTCGCTGATCGACAAGGTCAGCAATTCCCTGCATAAAACTCTGAACGGCGAAACCGATTTACTGTCCTGGCAAAAACTGATCGCCGAAAACAAGATCAGCGAAGAGCAATCGGACAAGGCGTTTATCTTCGTCACGCCAAAATTCGACTACAGCCAGATTTTGCCAGTGGAGCCGGCGATCAAGGTTATCCGTCAAGCGGCCGACAAAATTCAAGACCCCAATATGCCGGCTGTCAAAGTTTGGGTGACCGGCGAAGTCGGTTTGGAGCACGACGAAATGGCCGGGATGAGTGAGGGTACCTTCACCGCCAGCATTTTTTCTATCGTGCTGGTCTGCGGCATTTTATTGGTTGCGTACCGCTCCTGGCTGTTGATGCTGGCTACCTTACTGACATTGGCTTTGGGCATGGTGTTTTGCGGATTGTTCGCCTCCGTGGCGGTGAAACAACTGAATCTGATTTCTGTTGCCTTCGCGGTCTCCAATATTGGTTTGGGCGTGGAGTATGCGATCCATTTTTGCCTGCGTTATCGCGACAATCTGGATCTCTACGGCAGCGACAAGGGCAAAGCGATTCGTTCGGCCTTGTTGGCAACCAGTCCGTCTTTGATTTTGTGCGCCGGCACTACCTCCATCGGTTTGTATGCCTTTATTCCCACCGACTACCAAGGCATTTCCGAGTTGGGTTTGCTGGCCGGTACCAGCTTGTTCATTTGCTTATTCATTACGCTGACCGTGCTGCCGGTGCTGCTTAAGGTGTTGCCGAATCCGCCCGTGCATCAATTGCATGGCGAACAACCCGGCGAATCGAAGTTTACCCATGTGTTGGCGCACTTTACGTTGCACTATGCCAAACCGATTTCCTTGTTGACTTTGCTTGGCGCGGTGGTTGCCGTGTATTTTGTGTTTCAGGTGCAAACCGATTTCAATCCCTTGAATCTGCGCGATCCGCATACCGAGTCGGTGATTGCCTTCAAGGACTTGATGAAAGAGCGCGAAACTTCGCCGATGACCTTGACGGTTTTGGTGAAAAACGAAGACGAAGCCAGAGCGGCGCAGAAAAAGCTGGAGAGTCTGAAAACCGTCGATAAAACCGTCAGCTTGTTCGACTTTGTGCCTGACGATCAAGAAAGCAAATTGGGTATCATCGACGATATGGTGCTGACGCTGGGTCCGCAGAGCCAGTTTTTCCCGCAATTGAAAACCGGCACTGATCCCTTGCCGGCCATCAAGCGGATGATCGCCGCGATTGATGCCAATTTGCCGAAAAAAACCAATCCGGCGGACATCGAATCCCTGCAAACCTTTAAACAGCAGTTGCAAGACGTGATGGTGGAATTGGAAGCCAGATTCCAGCCGGACCGCGGCGTGTTTATCGAGAAGATTCAAACCTCGTTGCTCGGCACTTTGCCCACGGTCATGAACCAGCTACTCGTCGGTTTCCATGCCGAGGAAATTGTACCGACCAGTATCCCGGCGGAAATCAAGGAACGCTGGTTGAGTAAAGACGGCTTATACCGGATTCAGATTTTTCCCAAGGAAGATTTGAACGATCTCGGTAACTTGCAGGCTTTCATCACCGACGTACAGGCCGTAGCGCCCAATGCCACCGATTTGCCGGTCATGTATTGGGAATCCATGAAAGCGGTGATCGGTGCCTTCCAGGAAGCCATCATCATTGCCCTGGTGGCGATTGCCTTGCTGTTGATGTTCATACGCCGCAGTATCGTCGACACGCTGTTGGTGATGACACCCTTAGTGTTGGCCGGCTTGTTCACAATGGCAACTACCGTGTTTACCGGCACGCCGATCAATTTTGCCAATATTATCGCCTTGCCTCTGTTAATGGGGCTGGGTGTCGATAACGGCATCCATATGGTTGAAAAATTGCATCATTCGTTGTCCGAGGATCAGAATATTTATCAATCCAGTACCGCGCGCGGGATGTTCTACGGCGCGTTGACCACCATTTCCAGCTTTGTTGGTTTGGCATTTTCCCCGCATCAGGGCATCTCCAGCATGGGTTTGGTCATCACTATCGGCATTTTCTGGATCATGACGTGTACTTTTGTGGTGCTGCCGGCTATCAGCAAGCTGGTTTTAAAAAAAACTGAGCATTTAGCCTGAGAGTTTGAAAACCATAGCCTAGACTTATCCGGCAACTTACATGGCGGCCGGTAAAGGTAGCGAACCCAGGGTAAGTTTGATTTTTATAATTAACTTTTAGTTTTTTAGAGGCAACCATGTTTGTAATCATTGGTTATGTGATTATTTTAGGCTGTGTATTGGGCGGCTTTTTGATGGCCGGCGGCCATCTGGGCGTGCTTTGGCAGCCGGTTGAGGTGCTGATCATCGTCGGTGCCGCCTTCGGTTCCTTCCTGGCCAGTAACTCGCTGGCCACCAGTAAAGCGGCGATGGCCGGCGGAACCGCCACGCTGAAAGGTAGTACCTACACCAAGGAGTACTACATGGAGCTGCTGATGAGCTTTAACGCGCTGAGTCAGAAGGCCCGCAAGGAAGGTTTGTTGTCCCTGGAAAAAGTGGTGGACGATCCGGAGGGTAGCTCGATATTCGGTGAAAAAATCGTCCACGATCACCATCTGATGGAGTTTATTTGCGACAAGCTCAGGCTGATCCTGACCGGTGTCGATGTCAACCAACTGGAAGACATCATGGACGCGGAAATCGAAGTACACCACGCCGAAGGCAACGAGCCGATCAAAGCCGTGCAAAAAGTCGGTGACGGCATGCCGGCTTTCGGTATCGTCGCGGCGGTAATGGGGGTGGTACATACGATGGAATCGGTGGGGATTCCGCCGGCGGAACTGGGCAAACTGATCGCCGCGGCGCTGGTCGGTACCTTCCTGGGTATTTTGGTGTCTTACGGCTTTATCGGCCCGGTAGCGTCGGTCATGGAAGCGCGGCTGGAAGAAGAAAGCAACGCCTATAAATGCACGCAAAAAGGCCTGCTGAATTGCGCGAAAGGTACTTCGCCGGCGATGACGGTGGAGTTCATGCGTACCGCGATTCCTCATCATGCCAGGCCGACCTTTACCGAGCTGGAAGAACAATTGAAAGCCGGCAAATAAGGTAAACGACAATGGCCGAACAACCCATAATCATCAAGAAAATCAAGAAGGGTGGGCACGGTGGGCACCACGGCGGGGCCTGGAAAATTGCCTATGCCGACTTCGTGACGGCGATGATGGCTTTCTTTCTGTTGATGTGGTTACTCGGTTCCACCGACGAGAAAACTAAAAAAGGCATTTCCGAATATTTCCAAAACCCGTTTGGCGTCGCGATTGTCAGTAACCCCGGTGAGGGCTCCGGCGACCGGACCAGCATCATCCAGGCCGGCGGCCAGGACTTGAAATCGCAAGACGAGGGGCAAGTGCATCAAGGGGAAAATACCCCGGCCGAGCCAACGCCTGAGGATATTGAAAAACTGGCGGAAGAGCAGGAAAAACTCAAGCTGGAAAAATTGCAGGAAAAAATCGAGGACATGCTGAAAGCCAATGACAAGTTGGCGGAATATAAAGATCAGATCAAGCTGGAAACCACCCCGGAAGGTTTGAAAATCCAGATTATCGATGCGCAAAATCGGCCGATGTTCAAACTGGCCAGTTCCGGTATCGAAACCTATGCGCAAGCCATCCTGCGCGAGTTGGCACCGGTGATCAACGAATTACCCAACAAGGTCACCATCAACGGCCATACCGACGCATTGCCGTTTCCCAGCAATCGCACCGGTTATTCCAACTGGGAGCTATCCAGCGATCGGGCCAATGTGGCGCGCCGTGAGTTAACCCAAGGCGGACTCAGTGAAGACAAGGTGCTGCGCGTGGTCGGCTTGGCATCCAGTATTCCTTACAAGGGCGACGTGCCTAACGATCCGATGAATCGGCGGATTTCCATCGTCGTGATGAATAAAAAGACCGAAAATCAGGTGCTGCACGATGGCGCCGAAGATAAACCGGGCAGCAGCGATACTTCTGTGCCCGGTTTGCCGGCCATGTCGCCAACGATACAGCAAAATACCAAAATTACAGGGGCGGAAGGCGCTGCGCATTAATTTGGCCCGGTCAGTACAAGGCTGAACGTACGGTAAGGATCTGATGCAGTTATTCAAGGCTCTGCTGAGTCAGCTAATGGCCTGTGTCGCTGTGATGGGCTTACGCGCACTGATCCCCCTGCCCATTAGCGTTTTGCAAGCTGTCGCTATTCAGGCCGGCTTGGCCGCACTGTTTTCGCGCGGTTTTCGCCAGCCTGTCTGGTGGCTGCCGATTCATTTGCTATTTATACCGACCGTGTTAATGGGGCTGAGCTGGCAAGTGCCTGCTTGGCTGTATCTGCTGATGTTGCTGCTGCTAACCCTATTATTTTGGGGTACAGTGAAAGGCGATGTACCGTTGTTCTTGTCCTCTTCCGCAGTCAGCGAGGCGCTGATCGAAATAGTAAGCCGCGAACGGGCGCAAGCGTTTATCGATATTGGCGCCGGTCTGGCTACCGTTGTCGTGCCGCTTGCAAAAGCCCGGCCGGACATGGCTGTGGTGGCCTTGGAGCGGGCGCCGCTACCCTGGCTGCTGGCAAGATGGCGTTGCCGCAATCTAGCTAATGTCCGGGTCGGCAGATCCAGTTTTTGGGAGCAGGATTTACGCGAGTTTGATGTGGTGTTCGCCTTCCTGTCGCCGCTGGTGATGGCGAAAATAGGCGAAAAAGTCCGGCGGGAAATGCGGGACGGCCGCTTATTTATCTCGTCCTCTTTTCCGATACCGGATAGCCACCCCGAATCGGTGCTCGAACTGAACGATAGCCGCAAAACTAAGCTGTATTGCTATCGGATAGGTGGATCTCTGAAAAGTTAAGAACCCTTTGGCTTTCTTCAGCAGGAGGGGCTTAGCTCAATGACATTGCCTGGAGAGAGTGAGTCTTAGCGCTATTATTAAGCCGCCGGCGTATTCGTAAATTCGGGGACCAACTGCTTCAAACCGGCCAACAGCTGTTGGTTATCGTAGCTCCTGCACTCCTTCTGCAAATCCTCAATCTGTTTAGCCCATTCCACCGAGTCGTAGAGTCGGGCTTTGGCCAGGCGCAATTTCGCATGGCTGGTTGCCATTAATTGTTCCTGATCGTGGAATAATTCTTCGTAGAGTTTTTCGCCGGGCCGCAAGCCGACAATCTTAATGGCAATATCTTTATTCGGGACTTTGCCGCTCAGGCGGATCATCTGCTCCGCCAGGTAAGTAATTTTGACCGGTTCGCCCATATCCAATACAAACACTTCGCCGCCCTGGCCTATGGTTTCCGCTTGCATGATGAGCTGGCAGGCTTCCGGAATCGTCATGAAGTAGCGGGTAATATCCGGATGCGTCACCGTGATAGGGCCGCCGGCCTTGATTTGCTCTCTAAACAGCGGCACCACGCTACCGGCCGAATCGAGCACGTTGCCGAAGCGTACCGTGGTAAAGCGAGTGCTGCCGGTCTGATTCAGGTTTTGGCAGAGGATTTCCGCCGCCCGCTTGGTGGCGCCCATCACGTTGGTCGGATTGACGGCTTTATCGGTGGAAATTAATACAAAGCGCGCCACACCGGCGGCAATCGCCGCTTCCGCCAGGATTTTGGTGCCGATCAGGTTGTTATGCACCGCTTCGCGGATCTGATTTTCCAGCAAAGGCACATGTTTATAAGCGGCGGCGTGAAACACGATTTCCGGTTTTTGCCCGGCAATTAATTGCTGCACCGCAACGGGATCGGCGACATCGCCCAACACCGCTTGGTGCGATAACTCCGGAAACAGCCGATTCAAGTCGGCGTTGACTTTGTACAAATTAAACTCGCACTGATCGAATACGATCAGCTTGCGCGGCTGGGCTCTCGCCAGTTGCTTGCAAAGCTCGGAACCTATCGAACCGCCGCCGCCTGTCACCAAAATGACTTTGTCGTGTAGATGGTTTTTAATGCCGGGCCAATCCAGCTTCACCGGCGTGCGCCCCAGAATATCTTCGATGGAAACGCTACGTAGATTGGCGGTGGTGACCGCGCCGCTCAGCAATTCTTTGACCGAGGGTAGGGTCTGAAAATCCACCGAGCAGTTTTCGCAGATTTCCACGATCCGGCGCATTTGCTGATCGCTGGCGGACGGCACGGCAATCAGCACTGTTTCGATATTCCAGCGTTCGATTAACTCCGGAATTTGCTCGACCGTGCCGGCGACGCGGATGCCGCGAATTTCGCGCTTGTATTTACCATGGTTGTCGTCGACGAACACTATCGGCACATAATCGCTATCGACATTGGCCAATAAATCTCTCACCAGCATTTCGCCGGCGGAACCGGCACCGACGATCAATGCGCGCTTACCCACGCGCTCCGCGAACGTCTGTTCCTTCCAAAAGCGATATACCAAACGCGGAATGCTGAGCAAGGAAAACAGGATCAGCACGTAAAGGGGGACGACCGAACGCGGCACGCCGTGCAGGCGGTCGTATAAAAACAAGGCGGAGGCAATAAAAAAAATCCCGGTCAACACCGCTTTGCCGATGCGGATCAGGTCCGGCAGCGAGGAAAACCGCCAAACGCCGCGGTACAAACCATACACCCAGAATAAACTGACTTGGATGGCTATGACCCAAGGCAGGAACAATAAGGCCGAATAAAAAAATTCGTCCGGGATGTTTTGCAGATTAAAGCGTAGCCAGTAAGCGCCGAACCACGCTAACGGGATCATGGCCAGATCGTGCAAAAAGATGGTGGTGCGGGAGCGGAATCTTAAGGTCACGAAATAACCCACTCGGATTTGCCGGCCTTAAACCGGTAAGCCAGATAGATTAAGGGCAGATAAGCCACGATAACGCCGGCCAAAGCATGGCTGGGATGCTTGAATATCCATAGGGAGACAGGCAGCAGCCAACCGCAATTAATTGCCCAGGTTGCCAATAACACCGGCAAATGTCCGTAACGTTTGGCTGCATGCTGATAGGTATGCGAGCAATGCGCCGCGTACCATTTTTGTCCGCTGAACATTCTGACCGCCAGGGTATAGCTGGCATCCACGATAAACGCACCGAATAAAATCAGCCCGCAATACAGCAGAACGGCGGCCTGTTGTGCGGCCAGTAAAATTAATAAACCCAGCAACAGCCCGATAAAGCCGCTACCGACATCGCCCATGAAGATTTTCGCTTTCGGCCAATTCCACAGCAAAAAGCCGCCGCACGCCGCCGTCAAACTCAAGGCAACACCGCATAAGCTTTGGTCGATAAAAAACAGATAGCCCGCCAATGCCGAGGATACAAACAGCGCTTCCGAGCCGGCAATGCCGTCGGTACCGTCCATGAAATTGAACAGGTTTAAGCTCCACACCAAAAACAGTGCTCCCAAGGGGTAGCCCAACCAGCCTGGATTGACGCTTAAGCGCCCGAAGAGAGCGTCGAATGGCGCGGGGACCAATACCACGGGAAGGCCGCCCAACAATTCCAGGGCGATGATCGCCGCCAGTAAATGCGTCAAGAAACGCCAGCGCGCGGCCACTTCGCCGTGATCGTCACAAAAGCCGATAGCGGCTATCAATAGCGTGGAGCCCAACAAGGCCAGGGAAGTGCCAGTCAGTTGCCGGTCAAAAAACAACCGGAGCATCGCCACGCTGAAGGCCAGCACGATAGCCAAGCCGCCGCCGCGCGGGGTTGGCACGCTGTGTGAGCTGCGTTGGTTGGGAATGTCCAGCACCTTGTAAGTTAAGGCGTAACGGCGAATCAGGCCGGTCAATACGGCGGCGAGCAGCAAGGTAACAGTAAAAAGCAGTAGCACGCTAGATTAACTTAGATGGCGAATAATATCGGGCAGGGCTTTCCAGAGAGTTTGGCGAGGTTGAAAACCCAATTCGCGGGCGATTTTAGCAGACGAATACCACGCCGAACCGGTTAATTTTTCCAGGCTATCGCTATCGATAGGAAAGCGTCGCCCCGTCAGCCGGCCAAAGCCATCGCCCAATTTGGCTAAGCTGGTTAGCAATGGCATCGGTATCGACCAGACGACAGGCCGCTTGCCGAGCGCGGCTCTGATCGCGTCGTAAATCTGCCGGGTAGAATAGCTTTGTTGATCCGTGACTATATAAACCTGCCCGGCTGCTTCGGGATTTTCTGCAGCCAACAATGCCGATGCCACCACATCATCGACATGCACCATGGAGCGCTGGTTACCGGATTCCGGTAGCGGCGGGAATATGCCGCGGCGAATTGCGTGGATCATGCGCGGCAGATTGCCTTTCCCGGTGTCGCCGTAGACCATGCTGGGCCGTAACACCACAGGATGCGGGACGTAGCCGCCGTTCAGCACCAGTTGTTCGGCTTCGTATTTGGATAAACCGTAGGGATCTGAGGCGGGGGCGTTGACCGTTTCATCCATGACTTGTCGGCTAGTGTGGCTGACGGCTTTAACGCTGCTGAAGAACACAAAGGCTTTCACTCCGGCCTGTTGTGCGGCTTCCAGCAGTTTGCGCGTGCCTTCGGTGTTGATTTGCCGGTATTCGGCCTCATCCTGCCGACTTTCCGCCAAGGCGTGGGCTTTGCCGGCCAGATGAAACACCACGTCTATGTCGGCGCACAACTCCGGGGGGCAAGCTCCCAGTGCTGCCAAATCCAAGGCGATGTTGTTCTCACCATTCCCAGCGCGGCCGCATGTTCTGACCGTATAATCCTGATTGACCAAGGCTTGGCATAGGTGCGCGCCGATAAAACCGCTGGCACCGGTGACGAGGGCCTTAGTCATGCTATATGTTGGCGAAAAGACATAATGGTTGGCAGCGATTTAAACGGACGGCGAGAGTACGTAAGTTGAGTTATTGCTTGCTGCCATGCTCTGCAAACACTTCATACTTACCTTCTTTATCGAAGGAAACCACCTTGTACGCATCTTGCTGCCCGCCCATTTCCATGCCGGGGCTGCCCATCGGCATGCCCGGCGCGGCGATACCGACTATGTTGGATTTGCTTTGCAAAAGCTTTTGAATATCGGTAGCAGGCACATGGCCTTCGATCACGTGGCCGTCCACGACAGCAGTATGGCAGGACGCCAGCTTCTCGGGGACACCGAAACGGGCTTTGATGGTTTCCATGTCGTCGCTAACCACATCGTTGATTTTAAAGCCGTTTTGTTTGGCATGTTCCAGCCATTTACCGCAGCAGCCGCAAGTGGGGCTGCGATAGACTGTCATTTCCAGCGGCTTGCCTGCTTCTTCAGCGGAAAGGTTTTGGCTGAGAGCCGCCAGTAATAACATGATTGATTTCGATGCGTTCATAAATACCTCTTTATTCGCCGTGTAGCGTTACGATGATGGTGCGATTGCCGGCACGATTGCGATGCTCGCATAAGTAAATGCCTTGCCAAATTCCCAAGGCCAATTGGCCGTCGCTGATCGGGATGCTTAGCGAGCTGCCCAATATAACGGTTTTTATATGGGCAGGCATGTCGTCCGGCCCTTCGAGTGTGTGCCGGTAGTATGGTTCATTTTCCGCTACCGCCCGGGAGAAATAACTTTCCAGGTCCCGGCGTACATCCGCATCCGCATTTTCGTTGATGGCCAGCGATGCCGAGGTGTGTTGCAAAAACACATGGGCCAAGCCTATTTCAATTTTATCCAGTTCGGCTAGCTGACTGACGATTTCCCGGGTGATCAAATGAAAGCCACGCGGTTTCGCGGCTAGCTGGATGCGTTTTTGAATCCACATGTCGAGAATGTTACAAATTGATAAATGCTGGAAATTTGGATGGCTGCAAATTATTCAGCGAATCGTAAAACTCCGCAATTGGTCCTCTAATCCCGGAGCAATACCGCAAAGTTGAGGTAGATAATTCCTTCTCCCGCCGGGAGAAGGTTAGGATGAGGGAGATTAAAATCAATTATTTACACCCCTCACCCCAGCCCTCTCCTTTATGCCCTGTGGGTGCAAGGGAGAGGTAGGCGTAACTTAGCGGCATTGCCCTCAAGTATAAACGCCCTTATTTAGCGATGATATTGCGGACTCAATTCCCGCACCGCATCGACCATGGCTTTGACGTGTTCCGGATTAATGTCCGGCAAAATGCCGTGGCCCAGATTAAACACATGTCCTGAGCCATTACCGAAACCTTGCAGCACTTTGCCGACTTTTTCGCGGATCACTTCCGGTTGCGCGTACAAAGTAATCGGATCCATGTTGCCCTGCAACGCTACCCGGTCGCCGACGCGGGTGCGGGCTTGGCCGATGTCGGTTTGCCAGTCCAGGCCCAGCGCGTCGTAGCCGGTGTCGGCCATCGCTTCCAGCCATAGACCGCCGCCCTTGGTAAATAATATGGTCGGAATTTGCCGGCCGTCGCGACGCGTGTTCAATAGCTCGCGCACTTGCCGCGCATAGCGCAACGAAAACTCCAGGTAATCGTCATGGCTGAGCATGCCGCCCCAGGTATCGAACACCATCACGGCGTCGGCGCCGGCGGCAATTTGCGCATTCAAATAGGCGGCTACCGACTGCGCCAGCTTATCCAGCATTTGATGCATCAGTTGCGGCTGTTCGAACATTAGGCTTTTGACTTTTTGAAAGCTTTTGCTGCTTTTGCCTTCCACCATGTAAGTCGCCAGCGTCCAGGGACTGCCGGAAAAGCCAATCAAGGGTACCTTGCCGTGCAGATTGGTTTTGATCAAGCGCACGGCGTCGATCACATAACGCAATTCGGTTTCCGGATCGGGAATCGGTAATTTGGCAATGTCGGCTGCGGTTCTGACCGGATTGGCGAATTGCGGGCCTTCGCCTTCGGCAAACGACAGGCCCAAGCCCATCGCGTCGGGGATAGTCAAAATATCGGAAAACAAGATGGCCGCGTCGAAGTTAAAACGTTCCAGCGGTTGCAGCGTCACTTCGCAGGCCAATTCCGGGTTGGTACAAAGCTGCATGAAGCTGCCGGCCTTGGTGCGTACTTCCCGATACTCGGGTAAATAACGTCCGGCTTGGCGCATCATCCAGACGGGGGTGCGGTCGACGGGCTGTCTTAACAGGGCTTTTAAGAATAAATCGTTTTGTAAGTTGGTCATTCGTTTCGATTGGGATGAGAATCAGCGGCGGCTTTCTTTTTGTACGGCCCGGAAGCGTTTTTCCATGGCCTGCTTAAACTCGCCGGGCATAACGGCTTTAAGCTGTATCGCTTCGGCGGCAGATTGAAAAGAGCCGTAAATTACCACGTATTTTTCCTGTTCGCCCTGTTTGATGGGGTAGAACTTCAGGCCGTCGCGGTAATCGGCGTATTTTTTTTGAAAACGTAGTGCCGCATCTTTAGTGGACAGCACCATGACTTGCAGCGTGAAGTTGTTGGCTGGTTGCGCCATGATCCAGTCCTGATCGCTGCCTTCGAAGGCGGGTTTGGCGGGTTTGTGTTCGACGGGTTTAGCCGGGGTTGGCACAGCAACCGGCGCTATCTCCTCGGTCGGCGCAGAGTTGGCTGGCGACGGTTTTTCAGCTTGCTGCTCGGGCTTGGCTTGCTCAGGGTTTGGTGCTTTCGCGGGCGCCGTCTGCTTGTCGGCAGCAATGCTCTGAGTGCTTGGCTGCGTGCTTAGGGTCTCGGGCGACGGTTTGTTCGGTAATTTCGGGCTGGGTGTTGTTGAACTATTTATCGATTCAGCGTCGGCAGAGCGGAGCGGAGCTTGGCCGGTCGCTTCGGCTTCGATCAGTGCATGGCTTGACTCCACTGTATTGTTTGCCGGGCTGAGGGCGGCAGACACGATTGTCGGTGACGGTTCCGGCGCTTTGGGCTCGGGTGGTGGAGCGATCTGCGGCGGTGCCAGGACGGTTTCGACTGTCGGAGTGGGTGTCGGCTGCGGAGCGCTTGTGTTTTCGGTGGCAGCTTTGTCGGCCTTTTCGGTTGTAACCGCAATAGGCAGGTTGCCGGCGATTTGCCCTGTGACAAGATCCGGCGGTAATAAAGATTTCAGCGCATAGCCGGCTCCGGTTAGCACACCGGCGATTGCGAGCCATAAGCCCAGTTTGCTGCGTTTATGGCTTTGGGAATGAGCGAATTTAGGCAATTGCGCGAGTATTTTGCCGGGGATGCCGTTGCTGGCGCGATATAAATCCTCGATCAGGCTGTCGCTGATGGCGTTAAACGACACCACTGCGCCCGGTTGCGCCGACAGATTTTGTAAATATTCGCCACATTGTTTTTTGCTGAGCGGCGGCAGTTCGATGAAATGGCACTCCTCCACCAATTTGTCGGTACCGCTTTTGATGTGGAATTGATCGTGATTCATCGCCAACACCAGCCGCAAGCCCAGTAGCGAGTCGGCAAATTCGATCAGCATCGTCATCAGGCCGGGTACCAAATTGCCGGCATCGTCGATCAGCAGCACCACTTTTTGCCTGGCACATTTATCGCGCAACGCGCTTAGATCGAAAGCCGAAGCTTTGGCGATGTTCAGGCCGCGTAATAAATCGTTAATCAGACTTTCGAAGCTGGAGTCTGGCGAGGCCGGCAGCAACACGACCTCCCACATATCCTTACGATTTTGCCTGACAGTCTCCAATAAAGTGGTTTTACCGATGCCTTCCGGGCCGCAAACGATCAGAGATTGCTGCAAATTGGCCAGCAAGTGCAGCAGCAAATCCAGTTTTTGCGAGCGCTCCAGCGTGATCAGGGCCCGTTCGGCATTGTTGCCCACCGAGCGTTTTTGGTAGCTGTAGGTCAGATCGTCGTTATCCAGCATAGCCGTTCAAGGTTGCTTGTAATTGCGTCAGATCGACGTTGACGGGGAGTGAGGCTTTGCCGACCGCTTCCAACAAAATCACCCGAATTTTGCCGTCGACATTTTTTTTATCCACGGCCATCAAATCCACATACTGCTCGGTCGTCATTTCCGACGGTGGCGTGACGGGCAAATTGGCGGCCTTGAAAATGGCGATAATTCGCTCGACGTCGACATCGTTTAGCCAGCCCAGGCGCCGCGATAAATCGGCGGCAAAGCAGGTGCCGATAGCCACTGCCTCGCCGTGTAGATAGTGGCCGTAGCCGCTGCCGGTTTCGATAGCGTGGCCGAAGGTGTGGCCCAAGTTTAGAGTAGCGCGCACGCCGGATTCAAATTCGTCTTCGCCGACCACTTCGGCTTTATTGATGCAGGATCGCTCAATCGCATAAGCCAATGCGTCCTTATCGCGCGCCAGCAATTTCGGCATATTCGCTTCCAGCCATTCTAAAAAGCCGGGGTCGCGAATCAGGCCATATTTAATGACTTCCGCCAGGCCAGCCGATAACTGCCTGTCGTCAAGAGTATCCAGCACGTCTGCGTCGGCGATGACGCATTGCGGTTGATAAAACGCGCCTATCATGTTTTTACCCAGCGGATGGTTCACGCCGGTCTTGCCGCCGACCGAGGAATCGACTTGGGCCAACAAAGTGGTGGGGATCTGGATAAAGGCGATGCCGCGTTGATAGCAAGCCGCCGCAAAGCCACCCATGTCGCCGATCACGCCGCCACCCAAGGCAATTAAAGTGGCGTTGCGGCTAAATTTTTTGGCGAGCAATTGATCGAAGACTTTCTCCAAATATTGGAGCGTTTTGTATTGCTCGCCGTCTGGCAGGATCACCGTTTCGACTTGATAATCGCCCAATGCCGTTTGCAATTGGCCTAAGTAAAGCGGGGCGATAGTCTCGTTGCTGACGACCAATACCTGCTTGGAGCGTATATGCTTGGTCAACAGTGCCGTTTGGGCCAGCAAGCCGGCGCCAATGTAAATCGGGTAACTTCTGTCGTTATTTAGTGCAACTTGCAATTCTTTCATGATCTTCTAAGGCAGCCTGATATTGCTGCAAAATGGTTTTAACCACGGTTTTAGTGGGCAGGACGCCGGAGTCGATTTTAAAATCGGCGCATTCCGTATACAGCGGGTCGCGCTGCGCGAGCAAGGTTTGCAGGCGTTGCCTGGGGTTGTCGGTACGCAATAGCGGGCGCTGCGTATCGTGTTTGGTGCGATGCAGGATTTTATCTATCGAACAGTGCAAATAAACGACGAAGCCGTTTTCCTTGATTGCCGCCCGATTCTCCGGCATTAATACCGCGCCGCCGCCGGTGGCCATCACTATCCCTTGCAACGCCGATAAATGTCGGATAACAGTTTGCTCGCGCATCCGAAAACCCTCCTCGCCCTCGTAGGAGAAGATAGTCGGAATATCAACACCGGTGCATTCCTCGATGACTCTATCGCTGTCGTAGAACGGCCATTGCAAGGCTTTAGCAAGCTGTTTGCCTATCGTGGTTTTACCCACCCCCATCAGGCCGATCAAGTAGATGTTTGCCGCTGGTTTCATTGCATTGGCTGGTTGCGCGCATTAAAAACCGGAGCATTATGCCCACTTTTTGCAGGGAGTTAAATTTTAGATGCCGAACACCCGCTTTTGGGCGGCTCAACAAATACCCACTTCCTCCGTGGGAGGGCCTGTATTTAATTGATTTTATTCTCCTCACCCCAACCCTCTCCAGCAGGAGAGGGGCATTCCCTTTACTTACGGGGTAAGGTTAGGATGCAGCGTCATTAAGTTTAGGGAAACATTCCCTTCCCCAGCAGGAGAAGGTTAGCGGGAATAAATACGGCAAAAGATTTATTTGATACCCTCATCCCAATCTTCTCCCGGAGGGAGGAGGGGTTGGTCGTTTTTAACTTAATGGTATTGGGTTTGGGTGAAGGGCGGCAGTTAATTGATTTTTTCTTCTCACCGCAACCCTCGGCAATTACTCCCAGCGTTGCCCTATATCCTGCATCCATGCAGTCGTCCAGCAGGAGAGGGGGTGAATTGACGTTATTACTTCTCCAGGCCAAAGCGAATAGGTTGGAGCATCCCCTCTCCCTCCGGGAGAGGACTAGGGTGAGGGGATCAACTATTTTAATTCCCTGATCCCAGTCTTCTTTAAGAGGGGGCTAGGTTTTTACAGGTTCTCTTAACTCAATTACAGCCAGACGAATTACTTCCATTACGGCAAGCCTGTTTTGTAAAACCTCATGATTCCAAAATCGCAGCACCCGATACCCCAGCCGCTGTAAATAATGGCTTCTGTTTTGATCGTATTCTTGTTGCTCGGCATGCTGCCCGCCATCAACTTCAATTACCAACTTGGGTTCCAAGCAAACAAAATCAACGATAAATGGGCCGATAACCTGTTGTCTACGAAATTTACAGCCCAACAATTGCCGATTACTCAGCTGTTGCCAAATCACTCGTTCTGCGTCGGTTTGATTTTTGCGTAATGAACGGGCCAAATCTTTCATTGCAAAAGCCTTTTTTGGATTCCCTCACCCCTGCCCTCTCCCGGGGGGAGAGGGAGTTATATTTCCGAGCTAGATGAGGCGATCCTAATTTAGTCTAGCTAACAAAAATACCGGTATTCCCCCTCTCCCCTTGGGAGAGGGCTGGGGTGAGGGGAGTTAAAAGCCCCGGCAAATTTAATTTTTTGCCCTTCAAGCAAAAATACCGAGAATAAAATTCCAGAAAGCTTTGGCGCAAATACTCAAGCAAACTGCGCTGCAATCTGTGCCTGAATTTTTTCCGCCATGGCTTTACGGTCAGTCGCGTCACGGATAGGCCTGCCCACTACTATGTAATCCGCGCCGTTTTGAATCGCTTGCTCGACACTGACCGCGCGTTTTTGATCATCGTCTTCGCGGTTATCCACCGGCCGGATGCCGGGAGTAATCACCAACAACTTTTCGCCCAACAGCTCCCGAATCATGGCAACTTCCAAACCCGATGAAACAATGCCGTCGCAACCAATTTGCAACGCCCGCTTAGCGCGTGACAACACCAAGTCGCGCACATCGCATTGAAAGCCTAAGTCGTCCAAGTCTCCGCGATCCAGGCTGGTTAATGCGGTAACTGCCAGCACTTTTAAGTCGCCTTTAGCCGCTGCCGCTGCTTCCATGATGGAATCGTTGCCGTGGATAGTGGCCAGATCCACGCCTTTGTTACTTAGCGCTTTAATTGCCCTGCCCACCGTGGCTGGAATGTCGAAGAATTTAAGATCGACAAACACTTTTTTGTCACGGGCCTTCAGCCATTCGATAAATCCGAAATAATCACCCGACATGAATAGCTCCATGCCCACTTTGTAAAAAATCACCGCTTCACCCAGTTCTTCGACCAAAGCTTGCGCTTCTGCAATGCTGGAAACATCCAGCGCCATGATCAGACGGTCGCGGACTGGAATGGCTTTATTTGATATGAAAGATTCTGTCATAAGGATTATGAAATAGTCTGTTTACTGGGTTAAGAGTAGCGTTTTTATTGGTGAGCTTGGCAAGACCTGCTAAAGTGGTTTACAAGCAACGTTGATTTTTCAGTTGGTGTTTAATTAACAATTGTTGCGCCTGCGATGTCACTAAGAAGCGGCATGCGTGAAAAACTTGTAGGCACCGAACGGATTACATGCCACCGCCGGTGTAGCATTAAACTTTCATTAAGCTGAAATAATCTTGGCTTAAAGTCCTATAATCAGGCAGGCAAATGATCAACTCATTAAGCTAACCAGTATATTTGATATGAATCAGTTTCGCCCAAAAGGATTTATCAGGCCGCTACAGCCGGAATTGCAGAGCATTAAGCGGGCGATGGATACCGCGTTGATTTTTATCACGCTATACGTCTCGCTGCACATTTACGGTGAGCCGTTCGACCGTGAGTACCTGGGCTTATTTATTGTCTGTACCGTGCTGTTCGGTATTTTTGCCGAGCATCAAGAAATCTATCACGGCTGGCGCGGTGATCCCCTATTTGACGACGCCGTGCGGATATTACTGTCGTGGATAGTGGCCTTTGCACTGATTGCCAGCAGTTTTTTCGTATTTGACCTGGGTTTTGAATACTCCCGGCAAGTGCTGGAATTGTGGTTGCCGCTGGCGCCGCTCAGCATCATCATGCTGCACTCGCTGCGCCGCTCGACATTGTCCTACTTGCGGATGCACGGGCTTAATACCCGTAACTACGCGATTTTGGGCGGCAATTCGCTAGGCAAACGCCTAAATGCCGCGCTGACTGAAATGCCTTGGCTGGGCTATAGCTTTGTTGGTTTTTTTGACGACCGCATCGAGAACAAGCAGCGCAGGCAGGATGAAGACATGGTCGACGTCATCGTTGGCGACTTTAAAGAGCTACTGGAAAGAGCGCAGCGCGGAGAAATCGATCATATCTACATTACATTGCCGTTACGTGCAGAAAAGCGGATCAACCAACTGATCCGAGAATTGGCTGATAGTACGGTGTCGGTAAATATAGTCCCGGACTTTTTTACCTTTAACCTGATGCAGTCCAAACTCAGCAGCGTAAAAGGTATTCCGGTGGTCAGCGTCTTCGATACGCCTTTAAATTCATCGCTGGATGGCTTCGCCAAACGCCTTGAGGATCTGTTGCTGTGTGCGATCATTTTGCCGCTTATCGCTATCCCGATGCTGATCATCGCCATTGCGATCAAGCTTACCTCGCCGGGGCCGGTCATTTTTAAACAGATGCGTTATGGCGTGAAGGGTGAGCAGATTGAAGTGTGGAAATTTCGGTCAATGTCGGTGTGTGAAAATGGTGAAAGCATCAAACAAGCCACCGCCAACGACAGCCGGGTGACGCCGCTAGGCAGCTTTTTGCGGCGTACCTCGTTAGATGAATTGCCGCAGTTTCTAAACGTACTGAGCGGCACCATGTCCGTGGTCGGTCCACGGCCCCATGCGGTGGCTCACAATGAATACTACCGCAAACAAATCCAAGGCTACATGTTGCGGCACAAAATGAAACCCGGCATCACCGGATTGGCGCAAATCAGCGGTTGCCGAGGCGAAACCGAAACCATCGATAAGATGGAGCGGCGTATCCATCATGATTTGGAATACATCCGCCAGTGGTCGGTAATTTTGGATATAAAGATTGTGATATTGACTATTTTCAAGGGATTTGTGGGGCAACAGGCTTATTAAAAAGGATGTCGTAAAAGCCAAACAGTCCCTTTTCCGTCCCGTCCACAGGGCACAAATGAGAAGGTTAGAATACAGAGCGGCTCTATAAATCACCTCTCCACCAGGGAGAGGACTAGGGTGAGGTGATCAAATAAAGCTTTGCTTAATATAATTCTCCTCGCCCTGGCCCTCTCGGAAACTGCTCTCAGTCTTATCCTGCTCCACCATATAGTCATCTAGCAGGAGATGAAGCATAACTGAGGGCGTAGCCGTTAGGAGGGCTCTGGTGTAGTCCCAGTGCTTCCTTTAGGAGTGTCGAGTAGACATCGAAAATAGGTGTGGAGGCCAAAAATGAATCAAGGTCATTCAAAGTAAATATATGGCTCTGCAGCATAAGGATTTAAATCATGGAAATAACCCAACAGCAAGCTGATAGCCTAATAAACATCGCCGCTGGATGCCAAACTGCGCTTTTTGGTTAAGCCAAGCAGAGCCTGGGCGAGCAGCGTATTGATGTAGTGCTTGCCTCGGGGGACACCAGGACCAACAACCCAGTCATCTCATCGCGGAACAGGCGCCTATTTTGTTATGAATAAACAAGACGACATCGAATTTAAACTTCGCCCGGCATTGCAAGAATGGCAGGAAAAAGAAGCCTTCCTTGCGAAGTTAAACAAAACGGAAAGGATGGATGACTTACCATCCAAATAAAAATTTTTATTCTTACGTGAATTGCGCAAGCCAACAACACATGAATTTTCATGGCATTAGCGTGCGCAGCTATTGCCCGATTCTAACCTCCAAAACAACCATGTAATGGCTAAATATAAAAATAATCACAAGATGGCGGTGGTGTTTATATTATTAAGTATTGTCTGGATAGCTATCCTATTCACAGAGTCTTCACAGCCACCAGCCCCAATATTGGGAGAAGTTTCCGGCTTGGATAAAGTCGCGCATTTTTTTGCATTTGGAGTATTGGCAATATTGATTTGTGGCGCTGCTTTTAATTTGTATCCGGGGGCTGGCTTATCAAAATATATTACGCCATTATTGATTGTGACAATTATTGGTCTTGCTGATGAGCTTTATCAGCTATCCAATCCTAATAGAGCTTTTGAGTTATTAGATTTGGTGGCCGATATTAGTGGTGCTGTTGTGTTTTTAATTTCTTTTAAATTGATTACAAGAAGTAAATTCGGGCGTCGCGTGACTTTTTAAAAATAGCTGATATTGTCGGTTTGTTTCGGATGATGAGTATTAGGCTATAAATCAAACAATTAAGCGGTTTTTTCATTAATATTTGGCTGGCTGGTTAACAAACTTGGATAAAAAAAACAGACTCGTTGATATAGATAAAGCTAAAGGATTTGCAATTTTCCTTGTTGTATTGGGGCATATCGTCGCAGCGGACACTCCTGTTGGAAATGAGTGGTATGCGGTTCTCAAGTTTTATATCTATAAGTTTCATATGCCATTTTTTATGTTCATATCCGGGGTAATAATGGCATATACATTTCCGGGCATTAAAAATAGTAAGGATTACTTTAAGTATATTTTTAGAAAGCTAAAGAGGTTGGCGCCGGGATATGTTTTATTTGGGGCTTTAATTTATGTGGGTAAGGTGGCTTCTTCAAAGGTAATGCATGTTGATGGTTTGCCGGGGGGGGTATATTCCGAGCTATATAACCTTCTATTAGTTCCATCTCAAAGCGCAGGAGGTTCGCTTTGGTTTATCTATGTTTTAATGGAAATGTATATAGTGTTTCCATTATTTATAGTGTTTTTTATCAAAAGGCCGGTAATTATTTTATTGGCGGGTTTGATTGCTGAGTTTATTCCTGTATCTAATGTTTTTATGCTGGATAGGTTTTGCGAATATTTTTTGTTTTTTGCGATAGGTGTTGTTGTTGTTCAGCGGTACCAAGAGTATTTAAGTGTTATTGATAAGTATAGATATTATCTTGTTGTGCTATTCATTTTATCGTTTTCTGCGGTGGTGTTTTTTTCCCCATTAGTTTCAAAAATAATTATAAGTTTTTTTTCTTTGCCTGCATTGCAGGCGGTAATGAGATTTCGGGTTATGGAGATCGTTTCCATTTGGGATGTTTTGGGTAAATATACCTATAGTATTTACTTAATGAATACAATCTTAATCGGCCTCGCAAAGGGTATAGTCTTAATGTTTACTTCTTGGGATGGGGTTAATTTTTTAGTAATAGCACCTATTCTGCTGCTGGCTGGAGTATGTGGTCCGGTCTTTGTGAAAAAATATATTTTTAGGTATGTGCCATTATTGAACTCTGTGACAAATTAGTGGGGTTTTTGGATGGTCATTGTTTTAATATTTGATGCTCACTATATAGAGTTTGTGATTTAATTATAGTAAATGATAGTGAAATGGTGATTATTTGATTTTATTTTTCAATATTCGACTATAAATATTTGCTATAAAATAAGGCAATGGAGAGGATGCTTTATTGAGTTGATTTTAATAAGTACGTTTTGTGATTTTCTTAATGGTATAGCTCCATAATTGATGAAGGGCGAGCCGGAAAATAACGTTGGCATATTGGTTCAAAGTATAGAGTTATTTTATATAATGAGTGTATTACATAGCATAAAATGGAATTATTTGGGTGCCTTATTCAAAGGTGTCTCCCAGTTAGTTGTGCTTGCCGTAATGGCCAGGCTATTAAAGCCCGAAGAATTCGGGTTAATGGCTTTAGCTCTAGTGACTATAAAGTTTGGTAGTTATTTTTCAGACTTCGGTCTTTCAGCGGCAATTCAGCAGAAGAAGGAAATAAAAGATACAGATATACAGGCGTCGTTTTGGTTTTCTTTAATCGCTGGATTATTTTTTTGTTTAATTATTTATTGTCTGGCAACTCCTCTGTCACTCTTTTTTGATACGCCGGAATTAGTATCAGTAATAAATATAGTTGCTATAAGTTTTATATTGATTGGCGTGTCCGCCACGCCAATTGGTCTATTAAAAAGAAATATGCAGTTTAAGTACCTGTCTATAGTGGAGTCCATTAGCTATTTAGTCAGCAATGGCGTGATAGGTGTGCTAATGGCTTATTATGGTTACGGGGTATATAGTCTGGCTATGGCCTATCTAAGTCAGCTCTTGTTTGTGTTTGTCGCAAGCTATATCAAGACGAGGCATTCGCTCAGGATTAATTTAAATGTGTCAGATTACAAGCATATACTAACTTTCGGTGGCGGATATTCTATAGCTAGCTTCATGAGCTTCATCGGCTCCAATATAGATCATCTGCTGATAGGGAAGTATTTTCCCGCGGCGGAGCTCGGAATATGGAACAGAAGTAGAAATATAATATCCATGCCTTCCTATAATTTATTGGTTTCGATAACCGGGGTTCTACTGCCCGCGTATTCGAAACACCAGCATGATAAACAACAATTTAGTGAGTTATACATTAAAAGCTTAGTAATAACTGGGCTTTTTCTTGTGCCCGTTGCGGGTGGAATGTTTGCTGCCGCACCACAGTTGGTTGATGTTTTACTCGGTCAAAACTGGCAAAACGCAGTAATGTTCGTGCAAATATCGGCGTTATTTGTACCTATAGAAATGCTTGCTAGTGTAGCAGCGACTGCTTGCAGTGCTATAGGCGCGTTATCTCTACAGATCAGAATCCAAACAGTATTATTATCGGTTTCCGCTCCTATAATGCTGTATTTTGCATTACAGCAGAAGTTAGAGTTAATACTGATAACCTTGGCTACGTATTATTGGTTAAGGTTTTTTATATACTTATTTGTTTTTGGAAAAAGACTTGAAATAAGGCCATGGGTTCATTTTGAAATCATTTTTTCACAATTGATGGGCGCCGCTTGGGTGGGAGGGTTGATTTATCTCACTGCACATTATTATTCGGGCGTAAATGCTTTTCAATTATTGCCAATTGAAGTCGCTGTAGGTGGCGCAGGGCTTTTAACATTTATCATCTTTGGGCCTGCAAAGAGGGTTCGACAAATAATCCGCAGCTTTTTAATCACTCGCCAACCAAGTGGTACGCTAAATACATTAGCTAAAACTGTTTTAAAGAAGGGATATTAAAGATGAAAAAGCTACGACTTTTATATTTGCCGATTGAAGATAAAGAAGGCGATCAACCCGCAAGGCGCAAGATTTTTACTGATATGGTTGAAGAAGGGCGGCTTGAAGCCCTGGAAATATTTTCTTATGTGATTTACGGCCGGAATAATGGTTGGAAATTAATGTGTGAGAAAATATATGAACTGGCACGAGACTTTCAAGCCGATGCAATATATTGGCAAGGCGTTTGGTATGGGGGGCCGCTAGATGAAGAAATGCTGCGTAAAATGAGAGACTTACCAGCTAAGCCCGCAATATGTAATGAAAATGGAGATCCGTTTGGAAACTTCTGGGTGGTTCCGTATCCAAAGTCCCTTCTAATGCAGGTTAAATATACTGATGTTTGTTTTAATCAGGGCTTAGGTCGAATGGCTGATTACCTTAAAGCGAAAGGCGCAAAACATGTCTATCTCCTTCCTGCGGCCTATGATCATATTAGTTTCAATCAGCCGATTAGCAATCAGCAAGAAAAAGAAAACGAACTGGTTATGATAGCAAACAGATGGAAATCAAGAAGGCCATTCGCGTCAGCACCAGGTGCAAAAAATAGACCTATATTAATAAAATTGTTGGAAGAAGAGTTTGGTAGTAAATTCGCATTATATGGGCGAGGTTGGGAAAAGTTTTCCTGTTCAAGAGGGCCTATTGGCTTTTTCCAACAAATTGATGCGTACAATAATTCTAAGGTAGCTATAGGGATCCCTCAGTTTAGCGACATCGAATATTACGATTCCAATAGGCCTTTTAATACCATAGCTACTGGCATACCTTATGTTTCCGGATATTCTCCAAAATTCGAGCATATTTTGAAAGATGGAGAACATTGCCATTATTTTAAAACCGCTAATGAAGCGGTTGATAAAATAAAATGGTTGTTGTCAATGCCCGATCAGCAAAGAATGGAGCTTGGCCGGACTGCTGCCGAGTATGTGCGAAAAAATCACACACAACGTCATAGAATGGAAATACTCATCTCAACATTGGAAGGGGTTTGGGCGCATAAGCATCTGAATGCGCCTTTCCCGGAGCCGATAACCGATTTTTTTGCAAAGTAGCAATGAGTTTAATGTTTAATGCCAGCAACAATATCAAAACATAATTATGTCGAAACAAAAAAAAATTCTTTATATTCATCATACTGCAGTAAACGGTGGCGCTACAATGAGTCTCTTTTATCTGCTTGAATACGTTAGTCGACAATATGAAGTTGTTGTTTATTTTGTTGAAACTGGACCTGCTGTAGATTACTACAAAGCCGCAGGAATTAGATGTGTTATTGATAAGGGCTTAGGAAAGCTGCCGCACTGTACAATCGTAAATCAAAATTTGAATCCTATGTCTTTTAAATTCTATCACGATTTAAAGCCGTATTTAAAAAACTACTTAAAGTTGGTTCCTACATATTATCGGATGAAAGAGATATTGTTGGAAGAGAAACCTGATATAGTGCATCTGAATTCAACTGTATTGATAGCCGAAGGGATAGCAACAAAAACGTCAGGAATACCCTTGGTTTGGCATATGAGGGATTTTTTGGAATACGGCAATTTCAAACTACGTTATAGAGTTTTAAGGGAAATAATAACGAGATGCAGTGACGTGGTGATTGGGTTGTGCGAATCGGAAATCAATAGAGTTTCGCCAGGAGCAAAAGGCATAGTGATACCAAACTTTGTAAGTTTTGATAAATTTAATTATGAAAATGTTGTTCCGGTAAATTTGCGTAGCAAATTAGATGTTCCGGCTGAAACAAAAATTATTGCCATTCTTGGTTGGAATACCCCGGCCAAAGGAGCGCTCACGCTGATGAAGGCATTTGCGAAAATAAGCAAAAAGTTTCCTAGTAGCGTCTTGGTGTTTTTCGGTGAAGGTCAACAACAAGCAAATAAGAGCAAGATTAAGAGTTTATTGCGTTTATTGGCCGGTAAAAAGAATCTAAGGGTCGAGCTGCAAAAAATTATTGACGTTTATGAGTTGCAAAGCAGGGTGTTCTTTCCTGGTATTATTTTTGATATTGCAAGCTATATAGCGGAGGTTGATATTGTCGCTGCCCCTTTTACCGAGCCGCATTTCGCTCGCCCTATACTGGAAGCGGGGGCGATGAAAACGGTAGTTATTACCAGTGATATTGATGGTACCAGAGAAATGGTGTTAAACGGTCAGGCAGGTTATCTAGCCAAGCCCGGTGACACCGAGGAATGGGCTAGACAGTTGGAGTTAGCCCTTTCCTCTGACAATAAAGATAAAATAGAAGCAATGTATATAAATACACAGCGAACATACAATTCTGAGGTGAATGCAAATAACACTATTGCAGTATATCGTGGTGTTTTGTCTGATTTAGTTTGTTGATGATGAATAACTTCCGTTTTAAAGGCCTGACGTTATTTGTATTTTGTCTATATCTTTTCTGGGGTTTTTTTGGTGTTGATCTAACCATGAATGGCGAAGCCTTAAGGTTTCCCCTGCACAGAGCTTATATTCTGCTGACCTTGCTCATTTTATGTTTTAACATCAAAGAGTTTTTCGTATGTTCAATGAAAAACAGCCTCTTGATGATTCTGATCTTTTACATGTTTATATCTGCGGCATGGTCAAGCAGTCCAGTCGATACGTTTAGATTTGTGGTCTTTTTGTTTTCATCGCTGGCAATTTGTATTTTGGTAGCGTTGGCCTATAGAGACAATCAGTTAAGACTGATTAGATGGGTTTTTTGGTTGTGCTTTGTTTTGATAATTTGTTCTATTGTGGCAGCGTTACAATTTCCACAGTACGGTATAAATACAAAAGATTTTGCATCAAGTCGATGGATAGGCATTACTGAGCACCCAAATAAACTGGGAGGACTGTCACTCGCGTGTATATGGCTGGCTGTTAATCTTTATTATCTTAGTGCAAGCAAGTTAGAAAAAATTGTGGCACTTTCTAGCATTCTTATTGCTTTTTACACGGTTATTCATGCGGATAGTATGACTAGTATTCTTGCTTCAATACTTGCAGTCTGTTATACCTCGTATTGGCATTTGTTAAGCGTAAAAAGTTCAGCAATAAAAATAGTTATATTTTCAATAGCTTTTTTAGGCAGCTTAATTATCACCACTGTCTATATGAGTACCACGGAAATCGTAAATCAAACGCTTGCGTTAAGTGGGAGAGATACTTCGCTAACGGGACGAACATTGCTGTGGGCAAACGGGCTTGATGCAATATTAGATCACCCGATTATTGGCTCTGGTTTTGATGATCTTGAAGGCTTAACAAAAAAATATCATATACTGATGTCGCATCTTCATAATGGGTATATAGAGGTATTGGTTAAAGGTGGTTTAATTGCTGGCCTGCTTATGTTTTCGATATTAATGAGTGTTTTTATTAAGCAAATGGCTTTGAAAAGAATTGGTAATTCTAGCTTTGTTATATGTCATACGGGTTTTGTTTCAATTTTGGTGCATAATATGGCTGAGTCATCCTTATTTAAGGGCTTTAATAGCTTAAGTATTATTTTTATTTTTATTATGGTTTTTACCGGTGTCGCTTATTATGACGCGCTGGGAAAGAATTTAATTTCTAAGTCTTTATAATTTTATTAAAAAATATGGCAATCTGGATCTGTATCCCTGTATTTAATCGTATTGATTTTACTATGCAGTGTTTGGCTTCATTGGTAAAACAAGATTACAATGATTATAAAATTGTTATTTGCGATCATGGTTCCACTGATGGAACTTCTGAGCGTATTCAAGTCGAGTATCCAGAGGTCATTTTGTTAAGTGCAGACTGTAGTCTTTGGTGGACCGGCGCGATAAATGTTTGTATACAGTATGTGCTTGAGCATGCCGGGGAAAATGATCTACTCTTAACTCTTAATAACGATACTGAGTTGCCAACGGATTATTTGAAGCAATTAATTAGTTGTAGCGAAAAGTATCGTAATAGTATTGTTACCTCTGTTATTCATGACATTAAAACTGGCGAACTTTTTGACATTGGTTATCGGCAAAACTGGCTTCTGGCTACATCTATGCCAGTTGACTTTGAGCGCGATCATATAGCTAATGATCGCGATGTTATCGAAATCACCCATGCGTCTGGCAGAGGCACGCTATTTCCAATAGCAGTATTTCAAAGGATAGGACTATATGACGAGAAGCATCTGCCGCATTATGCGGCTGATTACGATTTTTCTTTCAAGGCTGTTAGATCTGGATTTAAAATTTATGTCAGTAAAAAATGTCGTGTGTTTTCCCATATTGAGGCCACGGGTTTAACTACAGTATTGTCGCAGTTTTCTATGAAAAATATGCTGAATTACTTTTCTGGGATGCGCTCCCCGGCCAATTTAAAAGCGAGGTTTTGGTACGGTTGGAACAACTGCCCAAAAATTATTTTTCCAGTCTATATTGTTATTGATCTTATGCGAATCACTGGTAGTTATTGTCGGCACTTTATTATTAGAAATTGAACGTTATCAAAAATTGTTTTTAGTTATGGTTACGCAAAGACCTGCGCGCAAGATTGATTCGCTCCAGGCTATTAGAGCATTTGCAGCGATTGCTGTGATGCTATTTCACGGCACAGAAATGTTAAGTGAACGGTTAGGTTACTTGTTTGTTAGTAATGTATTCATGGCTGGGTTTTCTGGTGTAGATATATTCTTTGTATTAAGCGGATTCATTATTTTGTACACTTCCAGTTCTGGAATTGATTTTTATAGGTTCATACAAAAGCGATTTATTAGAATATACCCCGTATATTGGCTTGTTACCTTGCTTTTGGTGGGGTGGTTTTTTGTCTCCCCTACCCCTGAGCAGTCTTATAAAGGTGATCTTGGGGTGATCTTGGGGTCGCTTTCATTGTTTCCACAGAAACAATATGTTATGGGCGTGGCTTGGACACTAACTTATGAAGTTATCTTCTACATTGTTTTCGCCCTTACTTATTTTAAAAGCCCAATCTATTTGTTTTTTACGTTTCTTATTTGGGTTGTTGTGATTTTAAGCTGTGATTTTTTCGATATTAAGTCCGGATATTTGGCTGTTGATTCGCTAGTCAATCCAATTATTCTGAATTTTGCACTGGGTTGTTTGATAGCCTATGCGTATAAAAGGAACTCAGTGTGTCAGTATGCCGTTTGGTTTTTTTGGATTGGTGTTTTTTTATTTACATTAGCATGGTCATCTTTTTATTATTTTAGATTATCAGATTCAACGGTCTTTGCTGGCGAAATGGCGAGGGTCTATTTGTTTGGATTGCCAGCTGCAATTCTTATATTTGGGGCGCTTCATATTCCTACTTCAGTTCCTAAAGTACTCGTTTACTTGGGTGATGCTTCCTATTCGCTCTACTTGTTGCATGGAACTGTATTGTCAATCTTATTAAAATTTGTTGTTAAGCTAAATCATGTAGCAATTTTTAGTAGTTTTGGCGGTGCAGCTTTTTTGTTTGTATGCGCCGTGTTTATCAGTTGTTGTTTTTATAGTTTAGTAGAAAGAAATCTGTTGAAGCTTCTGAGTGCATTAATATCGCGGCCCGCTGTAGTTATTCACAAAAGTTAAAAGGTTGTTTTCGCTTCTTAATAGACCTATGGAAATCTTGGTTAGAACTTTAATTTTTAATTCTGATTTCTAGTTGGATAACTGTTATTTGTTAATTCGCTAATTCGAGAGCGGAAGTGCTCCGAAAATGTTTTGGTAGTCATTAATTGCTAAATCAAGTGGTTTATATGTTGGAAATATGCGGGAAATAGGAAGGGTGGCGAGATAGTTTTTCGGATTGCTTATTAGTATGCTTGCGGAGTTTGGTGTTGTTTTGAAGTAGCAGTTATTTGGTTAAATCTTTGATGTATTAATTTCTAGCGCAGTTTTTCTTAAACTATCGGTTTATTAATTATGAGAAACAGAAACTATCATGCTTTTAGCGCTACGCAGGTATACGCGAGAACCAAAATAAATGCTATCTATTGCCCGGTTTGTGGATTTAGGGAAGGGGAGCTTCTTTATACCGTAACCGCTGCAGAGGCGGCTCAGCACTTTGTGCTGAAAGAAGTTGACCCTATTCGCAATTTAAAACTTACTAATCATATTGCCGATTTATGGCGACAATGCACTTGTGATTATGTTGAATGTAAAACCTGCGGATTTATTTTTGCGTATCCATTCGTAGGGGGCGACTTTACTTTTTATGCTCTCGCGTATGAACGTTCGGGTTACCCAAAATGGAAATGGGAATATCAAAAAACGGCAGATGCTATTTCTATAGTTTCTTCTAACAATGAGGAACGTCCTCTTAGGCTTCTTGAAATTGGTGCGGGGGATGGCGCTTTTGTTAGAAGGCTTTCACCCAACGTCATTGCCAAAGATGATGTCCTATGTTTGGAGTTTTCCGAATATGGACGAAATCGTATTTTAGAATACGGAATCGAATGTCTGAGTGTAGACATTAGAGAATTGCATCCTTCCGAGCCTGATAAGCTATTTGATGTCATTTGCATGTTTCAAGTATTAGAGCACATGGATCGTCTTGAGGAGCTTTTCATTACCCTTAGCCGTATAAGTAGAAATAACTCACATCTTTTTGTGACTGTTCCGAATAATGAACAGATTGAATTCAATGAAATCAATGGCTGTTTGCTCGATATGCCTCCTAACCATATAAGCCGCTGGAATCGGCAAGTTTTTGAAAAAATTGGGACGGCGTTCGGTTGGACTGTTTTGGAGTATCAGGGCGAACCGATGAATACGATGGATACGCTCAAACAACAAGTTGCCTATCGGTATTTAAAGTGCAGTCAGGATTCTTCTTCTATAGCCAATCTGATTGAGCGGATACGCTCTGAAAGGTTTCGCAAACTTTTGCGTATCGTTTGTGCAGTGGTTTATGCGTTGGGAAGAATGAGTATTCTTTTTAAGGCTGTGTCAGAAAATAAGTGCGGAGATTCGCAATGGATTCATTTTCAGAAACTTTAACCAATTGAAGTTGATAAAAGCCTTTATTTAATTATGGAACAATACTGATGAAAACGGAGATCAATGCGGTCATTGTCACGAATGTTCCGGCGCCTTATCGAGTTCCCGTGTGGCGTAAAGTTGCTCAGGCAGAAGGTATAAGTCTTGCGCTTATCTTTTGTGCGCCTCCTCATATTGATACTGTACTTAATACTTCTGATTATGGCTTTGTCTCGTATTTTTTGACGGGCCGCTATCGAGCCATGGAGCGGCGATTTATGCATAGTGATTTGAGAGTCTGGCCCTTACTCAATCAATTACGGCCCGATGTTGTAATAACTACGGGTTATATTCCGACCTTTTTGTTTTCTTTTGCTTGGGCTATTGCTCACGGAGTCCCTCATATAGTCATGACGGATGGCACCGCAAAATCAGAGCAGTCGCTTTCTTGGATACACCGTTTAGTACGTCGTATTGTTTTTAAGTTTAGTAGCGCATTTATCGGTGCTTGCGATGGCAGCAAGTCCTTGTTCAGGAATTACGGAGTAATCGAAAATCGTATCTATAAATCTTGTCTCTGTGCGGACAACGAGCGTTTTTCTTATACCTCATCAGCAGAACCTAAAGACTTTATTTATTGCGGGCGATTTGTCGCACATAAGCGCCCAATATTTGCTCTTGAAGTGGCGCGTGAAACGGCGATTCGGCTGGGTCGAAGGGCGTCCATTGATTTCGTGGGTAGTGGAGAGATGGAGGCTGAGTTGCGCGCCTATGCCGACAATATTTCCGAATACGTTGATTGTCGTTTTTTGGGATATGCAACTCAAGCGGAACTTCCCAAACTGTATGCAGACGCCAAGATTTTTCTATTTCCTTCCGAATGGGATCCGTGGGGTGTGGTTGCCAACGAAGCCTGTGCTTCCGGATTGCCAGTGATTGTTTCGCCAAATGCTGGTGTAGCAGGAGAGTTGGTTGTCGATAGAGAAAATGGTTTTATCAGGGAGTTGAACATAGAGCAATGGGCTCAAGCGGCCGTTACTTTGCTCAGCGATCAAACTTTGTATGCGTGTTTTTCTGAAAACTGTCGACTTAGAGTCGCTGAGTATAACTTCGATAATTCGGCCCTAGGTATTACCAATGCAATAATGCAGGCATATTTTGAGCAATAAGGATTAATTTGACTATGACTAGAGCGATCTTGATAGCCACAATTATGCGCCCGAAAGGTGATACAGGGGTGCAGACGCATTTTCGCGCTTACTTGGATTACCTGGATTTAAGAAATCAGCCAAGCGAATTAATTACTCCATACAACGCGCCACTTTGGCAGGTTTACCCAGTATTTGCGGTAAGAAAGCTATTGATTGGGGCGTTCAGTGTGTGGTGGTATCGCTATTGGCATGCGCATTTTTTAAAGCACACCTTGCGATCATATTTGCAATCCGGAAAGGATTGCGTCATCTATGCTCAATGCCCAATATCCGCCGAGGCGGCACTAAGTGCGAGAGTATCTGAATGTCAGCGTGTGGTGATGGTTACCCATTTTAATATTTCTCAAGCAGATGAGTGGGTGGGCAAAGGCTTGATTGCAAAAGATGGCTACCTTTATCGATCTATTCAGCGATTTGAAGCTAGCGTATTACCGCGAGTCGATGGCTTGGTTTTCGTTTCCCAATTTATTAAGGGTGAGCTTATTAATCGCATCCCCGAGATTGAGAAAGTGCCTTCTGTTGTGGTTCCCAACTTTTTGCCTGACCCTGGCTTACCAGATGAATGTGAAGCCGTTGCCGATCTAATAAGTATTGGTACGCTGGAAACACGTAAGAATCAACAATACCTTTTGGAAATTGTTTGTGCATTACGAGAGATGGGACAACCTCTGACCCTGACAATAGTGGGAGACGGTCCAGATAGAGTGATGTTGGAGGCAAAAGCGCGTGCATTAAAAGTTGAGGACTTGGTGCGGTTTGTGGGATTTGTTAATAACGCCGCGCAACAAATTGCGTTGCATAGAGCCTGCATTCATGTTGCTACGATTGAAAATTTACCGATTACATTAATCGAGTCTATGGCGAGGGGGCGTCCAGTTTTTGCTGCTCCAGTTGGCGGTGTTTTAGAAATATTGGGCGATGAAGTGGGAGGATTAGCGATACCGCTAAATGATGCCCATGCTGCCGCCCGAATAGTTGCAACGGCTCTGGGAAATCGGGAATGGATGTTGGTAACTGGTTCAGCAGCTAGAAATCGGTTTATCAAAGAATATGCTAGCGATTTCGCCGCAAGAAAATTGACGGCATTTCTGGAAAGCATTTAGCGCATAATCTCCGCTTTTGAATTCGCCAGCTCATTTGTGATGATCTTGTCAATCTAAGTGCTTCCCCCTTTTTTGTAGTTAATCTTGATTATTTTATGAAAATTCTAATCGCTCATAATCATTACCAACATGCTGGCGGAGAGGATGGTGTTGTTGCCAATGAGCATAAATTGCTGATTGAGCAAGGGCATGAAGTAATGTTTTGGAGTGTCAATAATAAAGACTTGACCTTGAGTTTGACGGGGAAAATCAAAACAGCACTAACTACCAGTTATTCTGTTGCCAGCCGGGAGAGTGCTCGTGATTTATTAGGTGGTTTTAAGCCTGACGTGGTTCATGCTCATAATTTTTTCCCGCAACTTAGCCCGTCCATATACGACGCTTGTATTGACGAAGGCGTTCCAGTAGTACAAACACTGCATAACTACCGGTTGATCTGCCCAGGCGCTTTGCTTATGCGTGATGGACGCATTTGCGAGCAATGTGTGAGCGGTTCACCGTACCAGGCAGTGCTTTATGGGTGTTATCGTGGCTCGAAATTAGGCAGCCTGGTCGTTGCGCATATGGTAGATAAACACCGAAAACAAGGTACTTGGCAGCATAAGGTGAATTGGTTTGTGGCGTTGACTAATTTTGCGAGAGACAAATTTATCGAGGCCGGTTTTCCTGCGGATAAAATCAGCGTTAAACCCAATTTTGTCACTGAAGTCAAGGCTGTCATTCGTAAAAATCAAGCTCAAGCATATGCATTATTTGTAGGGAGGGTTAGCCTTGAGAAAGGCATTAAGACCTTGATTGAATCTTGGCGGCAATTGAATGGAGCTGTTCCGTTAAGAATTGCTGGGAGCGGGGAGCTCGCCAATCAGCTTGGTGGGATAAACGCAGTCAAGTACTTGGGGTTTCAGTCTGCGGAAGATGTTGATGCGCTAATGAGGGAAGCCAAATTTTTGGTAATGCCTTCAGAATGGTATGAAGGTTTTCCTATGGTTTTAGTAGAAGCGTTCTCACGCGGATTGCCTGTGCTGGCTTCCAGGCTAGGCGGCATGGCGGAAATTGTCGAGGATGGTGTAACTGGATTGCTGTTTGAACCCGGCAATGCGCACGAACTTGCCGAAAAGGCGCGATGGTTAATCAATCATCCTGATGAATGTATGCGGATGGGCAACAATGCTCGAGCGACTTATTTGGAAAAGTATACACCAGAGATCAACTATAATCAGTTGAAGGCCATTTACCTGGCGGCAATGGCCTAAAAGCGTTTTCTACAACCTAGTGTAAGCAGAGGATGCTATGTTGTCTGAACTTAAATCGGCATGCTATTTGATTAATCCAATATCTGACGGGATCATCTGAAATCCTATTTGTTTGACTGGTGATTGTGCGCAGAATGTAGCGCTGTTTCCAGCGATAGTGACGCATGGGTCAACATTGATGCTGTCGTGTTCTATGCCTTCACCAACCCAATCCTGCCAAGGCGCGCCTGCTCGCTTTTTCAAGCGGTCAAGTACATCGTAGTCGACATTGAATTGCCCTGTGGTATTCCATACGAGATTGTCGGACAGTGTGTTGCTTTGTTCCGGTAGCCAATACCTCAGGGTTGTTCCTCCGCGTTTATTGGAGATAATTACATTACGTCTGATTTTATTGCCTTCAGGCCAGTTTTCGTGAGCCATTGGTTGTGCGAGTTCCGGGTATTTGTTACGCCAAATCTGACTTTGGTAAGGCACCGCTTTTAAGCGTTTTTTGTTTTCTTCCCAATTGTAAGTTGGCCAGCGATTATCAACCAATATTGCATATTGTTCGGTATTGAATAGATTGTTTTCAATATTATTGTCGCGACCACCCCCCAGTTGGATCGCCATTTCACCTGCATTGTTGAAGATATTGCCGGTTATTGTAAAGCCGCTGATGGCATCATCTAGATAAACACCTCTGGCGCCATGCGCAGTATATTTGAAAAAATTTTTGGAGAGGTCGACGCTTTCCAGGCCGTAACCTAAGATATCATGGATACTATTATAACGAATGATATTGCCGCGTTGAGTCCAATCTTTACCCATGTAAATGGCACCGCAATCCGATGACTGTTCGCAGACATGACTTACTTCATTTTTTTCGAGTAAATGATCGTTGCCGTCAAGAATGATGCCGGTACCAGCCGCATATTCGACCGTATTATGTTTGGCACTGCCACCTGCACCTCCCAGTCGAATTGCCGGAGAGTAAGTAAAAATAGTGGTGCCAAAATGATGGATATGGTTATTAATTGCTAGGTTATTAGACGATTGTAAGGTTTTTCTGTTTCCACCTATTAATAGAATACCTCCTTCACCAGTATCGTAGATTTTGCTATTAGAAATAGTAATATTGTTGCTGTCTACCGCTTCTATTGCTCTGGCGCCGACATTATGAACTTCAAGTTTGTTGAGAGTTATGTCGCTTGAATTATATATGCTGATAGCTGTTTCCGTGCTGTGCCGAAATATTAGGTTGTGAAAGCTAATATTTTTTGCCGCCTTAAGCGATAAAAGCTTTTGTAATGAAGAGGCTATAATATTTTCAGGAATAACTTGATCGGGTGGAATGAATAATATCCTTGCGTTTGGTTTGTCATAAAACCATTCGCCACTACTGTTCAATTCGGACAGGATGTTTTGCAGGTAAAATCGTCGACCACTGGCTAATGGAAAGGTCGTGTCGGCCGATAAGGTTATTTCGTTGCGATTTTGATCAATTGCTAATACTGGTAAATATTGATCATACCAGTCGTTACTTGCAAAGATATGTGCCTGGACTCGACTAAAGTCACTTTGTAGGAGGGGTAGTTTCTCAAAACTGCTGAATTTTTTTTTCTCATCCAGTGGTGCTTTGATATGTGCCCAGCCAGAGTCTGGCCAACGAGCAAGTTGCAGTCTATGTTGGTTTACAAACAACTCAAATCCTGGAATGCTGCCTTTTTTACGGTTTGTATCAGAGTATTTAATATCATCTAACGCTAAGTTAGTAGTTGGGCAATTCCAGATTTTATTATCTCCCTCAGTGCAGCTTTGTAAAGATATGCCGCCACTAATCACTGTGGGTCCATTTTCGCCTTGCCAACGAATTTCGAGGTCAGCGAAGCCAGAGTCACGTATATCAAACTCTAATGGTCTTTGTAGCGTATATTTGCCGGGTTGAACGTGGACTGTTACCGACTCATTAAACTGACCATTTTTTTTCAAATCTCTAATGGCTTGTTGTGCTCGATAAAGTGTCTGAAAAGGGCCGGAAGTAGAAGTTGAGTCTAGAGATAATCCGCTAGATTGATCATTTCCTGATGGGGCAACGTAGTAGTCGAGAGCCGTTGAAGTGGTTGAAAAACATATCAATGCAATAATAGAAAATGATTTATTTCTCATTTGAGATTGCTCGAAAAAGTGATGGGTGAAAATGAAATATTGTGTTGTCTGAGGTCTTAAAAAATATTATTTATATTTATGTGGCTTGTTGAAATTAAGTAGAAGCCTTGTGGGTGATAAAAAATAGTCGAATGGCCTTTATTATATAATAGTTGTCTGCACGATTGCTGGAGTGTATCTCGTTACAATAGGGGGTATTTAAAATATCTTTTTTAAATAAAAATAGTTGGTTTCTAAGTGGCGCGCGATGGGGCTTGTGATATGGCGAGAATGTCAAATTCTATTGCATTTTTAGAGTTATTTTGTGATAGATGGTGTTTTGAGTATTGTTGGCAAAGTCTATTAAATATCACATATGATAATTCCGAAAAAGCGCTCTGATAGAGCGCTTAAGGTAATCGTTAATATGTTAAATTTCTTAATTTACTCAACAGGGCCAATATCCGTAGGTATAGGCTTAAAGCCTATCTGATATATAGGAGAATTTTCGCAGGAAATACTAATCGAATTGCCTGTTATAGTTAAACACGGATTGGCAAACAGGCTATTCTTTTCAACTCCTTGGCTTAACCAGTCTTCCCAGAGACTCCCTCCTTTCTCTGCGCCGGTATCCAGTACATTGTAATCTACTCTAATGTTGCCGTTTTCTCGCCACACCAGATTATTACTTATGTTATTTGTTTCCTTAGGCATCCAATAACGTATGGATTGACCGTTAGAACTGGTAGAGATTATGATATTTTGCCGTATGGTATTACCTTCTGGCCACGTGTCATTGTGCATAGGCAATCTCAGCTCGGGATATTTAACCTGCCAGACGGTATCGCTAATTGGCATGGATGTTAAAGTTTGTCTGTTTATGGACCAATTATAATGTTGGCTGCGATAATCAGTTAAAATGGCGTATTTGTTGGTTTTAATAATGTTGTTTTCAATGCGGTTGTCACGTCCACCACCAATCTGAATGCTCATCTGGCCGGCATTTTCTAAAATATTTCCATACACAGTGAAGCCGCTGACGCCATCGTCAAGATAAATGCCACGAGCTCCATCCTTTACGTATTGAATAATATTTTTTGATATATTGAAAGTGGCGGTATATAACTGATAGCCAGAAAAATCATGAATGCTGTTATAACGAATGATGTTTCCTCGATATGTCCAATCTCTACCTGAATAGATTGCACCGCAATCGCTCGATTGCTGACAGATCTGAGAAATATCGTTTTTTTCAATCAGATGGTCGTTTCCGTTAAGGATAATCGCATTCCCATTACCATTTTTTATTATATTATGAGATACGGTAGAGGCCGTTCCTCTAATAGATATGGCGGGAGAATTATTGAATAGTATAGAGTCATAGTTAAGTATGTTATTGTTATCGACAATATTACCTGAAGGGTCAAGCGTTGGTCTGTCCCCTCCTAGCATTAAAATCCCACCTTGGCCTACATCATGAATATTGCTGTTATGGATCGTGACATTAGTACATGTTAGGCAGCGTATTGCTTGGCCTGCAACGTTGTTTATATCAAGGTTATTCAGCATTAATTTGTCGGACCTATTTATATTGATAGCATTGCTAGTGCTGTACTGGAAGGTTAAGTTACTTAATCTAATGTTACTAAGGTCTTTGACTCTCAAAAGGTTAGTTGCAGATGAAATAACAATGTTGTTTAATTTTGTTCCAGCCGGAGGTATTAGTAAAATTTGGTTATTGGTTTTATCGAAAAACCATTCTTCGGGAGTGTCCAATGCTGTTTCGATATTTTGCAAATAAAACCGGCGGCCACTTGCCAAGTTATCATGCGTTTCGCTAGATAAAATGATTTTGTTGTTGCTCTGGTCGATATTCGATACACCGAGGTATTCGTCGAAAGTGTCATTGCCTGCATAGGTATGAATTTGAGCGTCACTTAAGTCGCCAAAAAACTGTGGTATTTTTTCAACTACATTGAATTGAGTTTTGAAATTTAGAGGCAATTTTATATGTGCCCAATCGTTATCCGGCCATCGAGCTAAATGCATTCTACGTCCGTCTATAAAAAGTTCAAATGCAGGTGGATTACCGGAAATTCGCTCATTGATTTCACCTTTAATACCGGTGACGAGATCGGCGCTAATAGGGCAGCTTAAAATTCTATGTTGATTAGTGCCGCTAATTGGTTGGCAATTTTTAAGAGTTATGCCACCGGAAATAATGCTGGCACCTTTTTCTCCGGTCCATATAATTTCCTTACCTGGTTCACCAGAATCTTTGTCATCAAAGTCCAGCGAAGATTGGAGTTGATAAGTTCCCTTGCCAACATGAACCGTAATCGCTTCATTAAATTTCCCCGCCGCTTTTAATTGCCGAATCGCGTTTCGGGCGCGAGTTAGGGTTTTGAATGGACCGGTTTTCGTCCAAAAATTGACGCTAGGGGACAGGCCATTTAGGCTGTCACTTCCCGAGGGTGACACGTAGAAATCCTTTGCCGCCGCTGCCGAGCAGAACGTCGCGAAGGTTAGAGTTATGACAAGTTTAATAAACATAGTTTTCTCCTTTTATTAACTCATGCTCCAATAGCCTGACAGACCACGGAATACAGTCAGCTAATTCAGTTAATATTTGAGGGGTAGTGTTCCGGTCCTTGGTTACGAAGATACTTTGAAATTGTTTCAGAATTGGGTCAACTGCGGGCCATTCCATTCAGTCTGCATCGCCAACACGGAATCAATACTAGCAGCTCTTTTCAATAACGAAATACGTAACCTCACGAATACCGCTTTTTCAACCGCAGTCAGGGTCTAATAAATTTTGACGAGCCAAATTGGTGCGCTTGGCTAGCATCTGAACTAAAGCGCACCGTTCTGACATGCTGTTGAAATGTGTTGGTAACAGCCTATCTCGATTGCATGTGTCGATAATGGCTTTTTATGTGCCCATCCAAGCTTATATGGGTAGCCTCTAAAAATCCCTTTTCCTACGTAACCGCATGGCATAAATGAGAGGGTGAGGGATGAACATATTTCATATTTAATTCCCTCATCCCAACCTTCTCCCGGGGGGAGAAGGAGATTTTTTAATTTTTAAAGGTTCCCTATAGCTATGTGCGACCAATGAGTAAATTCGTCAGGTTTGGCGAGTGTGGTGTTGTTGATGCGTGCATCAAGCTAACTGTTCCAGCCTGGCCAAGTGTGTCGAATTTTAAGCGGATGATATTGGAGGCTAGGTACAGCCTAAAACATAATGGCTTGATAACCAAGCCATTTTTTTATTTTAATTAAATCTTAATGGTGTACCGAAGCCTGCTTTCTGGTCTGATCTGGACGATTTGGGAGTATTCACAGAGGGCTAGGAGGCACGCTACAGGCCTTGATTGGCAACGCCGGAGGCATTGTCGGTACCGATGAAGCGTCTGGGGGTACCGCCAGGAGCGTTGTTGGCACCGCTGAGCCTTCTGTGGGTACCTCCAGGTGTTTTGTGGGTGCCGATGAACTTTCTATGGTTGCCGCCCATTGGTTTGTCGGCAACCATGAGCTAGTCATGAGTGCGGACGCGACATTTAGCCGCACCAGCAAAGGCTTGTAGAGCTTCTTATAATGTATATAGAATTAATTAAGCCGTTAGAGTTTCGCCGTCGATTTTGGTTAGCTCTACGGTGAAGTCTGCCGCGCCGATGTCTGTGCGGTATTGCGTTTTTTAAGCGTCTAAAAATCCCGTTTCCTCCCGCTCCCACTGGGCATAACGGCGCGGGCTAGGGTGAGAAGGCAATAAACTAGTGCTTTAATACCCTCACCCTAACCTTCTCCTTTATCCCCCGCGGGTACTGGGGGAGAAGGGGCTATTTCGGTTTTTTACGACATCCCCCTAGAGTGAGAAGGCGGTTTCTTAATTTTTTGAGGTATCCCTCTGATAACAATATGGAGAATTCAAAATGGCTAAATCCGATTATTTTCCGCACCCTGATAGCGATTTATTGATTTGGCATGATCGTTTTAAGGTCAATCTCGCCGCGCGTCAGGCGGAATTTGGTTTATCCGCCGAGGATATTGCTAGTGTCGATAGCGATAATCAGGAGTTACATACCAAGATCAGCGAAGTAAATGCCGCTTCTGCGGCAGCAAGGCATGCCACGGCGGCTAAAACTGCCAGTCGCAATAATATCGAAAGCCGAGTGAGAGCCCTAGTCAGACGCATCAAGGCGCATCCGGCTTATTCCGATGCTTTGGGTAATTTGCTCGGCATTATAGGCTCGGAAGATACCACCAAGCTTAACGACGCTAAACCGGTTTTGACCGGTGTAGATCAAACGGGCGGCGTGGTGGTTCTCAATTTTGTTAAATCCAAGAGCGACGGTATCAATATCTATTGTCAGCGCGAGGGGGAGGCGGAGTTTGTGTTTTTAGCCAGGGATACGATACCGCCTTATATCGATAACCGGCCTTTACTGGTTGCCGGCAAGCCGGAACTGCGCCGCTATACAGCGGTTTATATCTTGAAGGACGCCGAGGTTGGTCAATATAGTGATGAGCTGGTGGTTAATTGTGCACCTTGACCGCGCTGGTTTTCTGAACGCTTTAGCTATGGCAGCGCTCCTTAAACTTATAGGAGACTGCTAAAAATTTAAAAATCTCTTATCAGCA
>Ga0123390_1045986_pt1 | contig 48750 bp, 43 predicted proteins | sample T3HHNO3metaT_FD_89918 | JGI IMG/M metagenome (GOLD analysis project Ga0123390, IMG submission 89918) | Methane-oxidizing artificial microbial communities from Washington, USA to study methane cycling - T3-HHNO3 metaT (Metagenome... | ecosystem: Engineered > Modeled > Simulated communities... | reverse complement strand
TTGACGATGCCCGCTCCATTCGCCAAATCGCCGCCCACGCCAGTGATCGACACCGCAACATGTTGTCGTTGGGGGCTTTTCCTTCACTAGCAAGCTACGTATTGCCGGAATACGTATTTCGCATCAAGCAGCATTACCCCGAGCTGAAACTCCAACTGGTCGAGGAAAAAACCAACGCTCTTGTAGCCTTACTGCTCGACAAAAAGCTGGATGCTGCCTTGCTGGCCTTGCCTGTCGAACAGGCGAACCTGGAATCGCGAACCCTATTCGAAGACCCTTTCACCCTGGCGGTGTGCGCCGACCATCCACTTGCCGAGCAGGCGGAAATTGACCTGAACACGGTGGCCAAAGAAAATCTGCTGTTGCTGGACGAGGGCCATTGTTTGCGGGATCAGGCACTAAAATTATGCCATCCGTCGCGCTTTGTGGAGCACGACTTCCGGGCATCCAGCCTGGAAACCTTGCGTTTCATGGTCAAAAACGGCGTCGGCGTGACGCTGATGCCTTCGGTCGCCGTGCAGCCGGACGATCATGACATTCGTTATATCACCATCCGCCAGCGGCCCAGCCGGCAAATCGCGCTGGTCTGGATCAAAAATCATCCCCGCAGCGAACTCCTGGAAACGCTGGCCGGACTGCTGGCTTATAAACCGCTGCCCTAAAGCTAAAAAAAGCCGAAGCCACGCTATGAGCCTGACCAAGGGTGGCGACTTCCGCTGCGATTTGCAGCCATATTCTCAAATCATTTACCACAAACAAAACACCTCTATCGTCTTCCCCACCCCGTTGGCCCTGCCAATTGCTTCCCGACAAATTCCCAAACCACCCACAGCAAAATACTTTTGCTTGACATATAGATGATAATCATTATCATTTGTATCCGACAGTCATCTCTCGTGCTGTCATTGCCGCACCTGCACAGCCTCCTAAGTTATCCAGTGTGCGGCAATTTAACTTATAACTTATGCAACCCGAGGTCATCATGTTTGAAGACAACTCTATCGGCGCGCCGAGAAGCCGCGATGTGGCGCAAATTCATGCCGCGACCTGCGTGTTAATGACCCAATTCATCAACGGCCATCACAACCCCAAGCTGGCACATCTCATCGTGCAGCAATTGGGCCGGTTACTGAGCCATCCGGAACTAGAACATAGTGCTTCCAGCCGGGACATGTATCTGCAATTGCTGGAACACTGGCAAACAGTCACCAACCTGTTATTAGAGCGAAAAACAGCTCGCCAGCAGCCGGCAACGGCGCATTGAGCGGGTTTGGCATTTATTCGTCATCATTTTTAGTCCTATGAAAAATCCGTCTAACCCAGTGCGACTTAGCCCGTCAACCGCCGACACGCCGCCGGAAATACCGCAAGCCAGGCAGCGGGTGAATAGCCGTTTATTGTTCGGCACCCAAAACGAAATTGTCATCGAACATCAAGGCGACGAGTACCGTCTGCGCATTACCAGCAACGGCAAATTAATTTTGACCAAGTAAACCGTAACACCCGACAACACCAGCCAGCCAACCCCAGGGTAGCCAGCCAATCGTTTTCAGCTCAGTTAATCGAGAGGCCTGTATGTTACCGACCGCCAGTTTCCGCCAGCTTGCCTGTCTGGCCCCCATGCGCCTCGTAGCCAGCGAAGAGCCGTATAAATCGATAGCCACAATCCAAAAAGCCGAATATAACGAACGTGGCCTGGGCTTGCTCATCGCGCTCGGCTTGCATTTGGCCTGGTTCGGCCTGATGCCGAACAGCGAGAAACCGCAGCCCGTCACGCCGCCGCAACCTATCATGGTGCAGTGGATCGGCGACGCGCAAACCCAACAGGCACCGGCCAAACCACCGGTACAACAAGCCCAGCCAACCCCGGAAAAAACCGTCAGTCAACCCAAAACGCCGCCCAAACCGGTTAAAAAACCCAATCTTGTATCGACCGCCAGCCAAGCGTCGGCTGCAATGGCAGCACCCGAGCCGACGCCGGAACCACCGCGCGCCGAACCTGCACCAACGGCTGCTACCGCAGCGCCTGCTCCGGCGCCCAGTTCTGCCAGCACCAGCGAGGCCACATCGGCGCCGATGACCTTGCCCACCCTGAACGCCGACTACTTGAACAACCCGGCCCCGGCCTATCCCAGCGCATCGCGGCAACTCGGCGAACAGGGCAAAGTCTTGCTGCGCGTATTGGTCAACACCGACGGCGCGGTCGAACAAGTCACGCTACGTAAATCCAGCGGCTTCGATCGCCTCGACCAAGCCGCACAGGACACCGTGCAAAAATGGCGTTTCGTCCCAGCCCGCCGCGGCGAACAGGTGGTTTCGGCCTGGGTCGTGGTTCCCGTTTCATTCTCTCTCGAAGGATAAATCATGGCACTCAATCAAAGTCTCGACCATTTCCTGGCGCAAACCGACAGTGTCGGCACCTTCCTGTTCAGCTTGCTGATCATCATGTCGGTCGCCAGCTGGTATTTCATCGTCGTCAAAGCCTGGCACGCCATCCGCATCCGGCGCCGCGCCGAGCTGTTTTTACAGAAATTCTGGACCAGCGACACCCTCACCGACGTCGCCAGCCACTTGCCCGACGGCACCCAAACCGACCCGTTCTCGAATCTGACCCGCCACGCCATGGCCGCGTCGCAACATCATGCCCGCCACGGTAGCCACGGTTTACAACAGGCCGGCTCGACGGCGGAATTTCTGACCCGTTCCATGCGCCGTGTCATCGACGAAGAAACCGCGCAACTGGAGTGGGGCTTGACCGCGCTGGCTTCCATCGCCAGCACCGCGCCCTTTATCGGCTTGTTCGGCACGGTCTGGGGGGTTTACCACGCCCTGGTCAATATTGGTCAAGGCGGATTGGGCGGTTTGGATCAAATCGCCGGACCGGTCGGCGAAGCGTTGATCATGACCGGCTTAGGTCTCGCTGTCGCAATTCCGGCGGTGCTCGCTTATAACGATTGCGTGCGCAGCAATCGCCTGCTATTGGCGAGATTGGACGGCTTCGCCCACGATCTATTCGCCTTTTTAACCACCGGCGCCACCATCGCCAGCGCGCCAGCCGTTACCGGCGTCGAACTGGCCTACGCCAACGGAGAACAATAATGGCATTCGGCGGCTTCGATCAAAACAAAGGCGGCGGCCATACCGTTGCCGAAATCAACATGATTCCGTTAATCGACGTGATGCTGGTACTGTTGGTGATCTTCATGATCACCGCCCCGCTGATGACGCATGCGGTGAAAATCGATCTACCCAAAGCCAGCAGCGTACCGCAACAACCTAGCGACGAACCGGTGGCGCTGTCGGTGGATGGCGAGGGGAAATTGTTCTGGAACCAGGAACAAATAGACCGCACCGTTTTGAATCAAAGGCTGGCCGAAATCGCCCAATCGCCGCAGCAAGCGGAATTGCATATTCGTGCCGATCAAAACGTGCCTTACCACTTCGTCGCCGAAACGCTGGCGGATGCGGCCAAGGCCGGGGTCAGTAAAATCGGTTTCGTTTCCGAGCCTGAAAAAAAGTGATGTAAGCAAGTCTTGGTTTTCCCGCCGACAGCGGCAAGCCAAAACCAAACTCGGGAAAAATATCGGCCGGTTTCGGGGTGTCTGACCTAGGCAAGGCAAGGATTGCCGATTTGTAATGGCGAACAAAGCGCGGGAGGCCTAGCCGTCAGACACCCCGAAACCGGCCGAAAATAGCCCGTTAAATTTAAGAACCCTATCCGTAAAAGCGGTTTCAACCGCGATTACAAAACCAAACAGCCACCTAGCCATTCGCGCCAGGCAGCCAGCATTTGAGACTGCACTGCCTGTTGGAATCGCTATGCCCTTATCTTTAAGCGCTCGACCTTGGCCGGCCACGCACCGCGCGGACTACTGTCCTTGCCTGTTGTGTGGCTCAACCGGTCGTCGCTCCGTTTGTATCACATCGAAAATCAGCCCTTTCCGTCTGCTCGCCGGACCGATCATTTACGCACTGCTATTACTGATGAGCGCGATGCCCGTAAGCGCCGCCGACGATGCCACGCTAGGTAATATCGAGGAAACCGAGGACGTGGAACTGGCAATCGTTACGGTAAAAGCCAAAAACGGCAATCCTCCGGCAAAAGCCGTTCCCGGTACCGAGTCGGCAATTGATGCAGCAACCATCGAACAACGCATGGTCCGCAATATCAAGGATTTGATCCGCTACGAACCCGGCGTCAATGTCGGCAACGACCCCCAGCGCTTCGGCGTCAGCGGCTTTACCATACGCGGCCTGGGCGGCAACCGGGTGTTGATGCAAATCGACGGCGTGCGCCTGCCGGAAGCCTTCCGCATCGGTTCGTTTGCCAGCGCCAACCGTAATGCGGTGGACATGGACGCCTTAAAAGCCGTGGAAATCGTCCGCGGTGCCGGCTCGGCCTATTACGGCGGCGACGCCATGGGCGGTACCGTCAACTTCGTCACCAAGGATCCGCGCGATTACTTGAATTTATTCGGCAAGGATTATTACACCGGACTGAAACTGAACTACAACACTACCGACAACGGCTTCGTGCAAACCGCAACCTTGGCGGGTGCCTGGGGCGGCTGGGAAAGCATGGCGCTATTCACTCACAACCAAAGCAACGAAACCGACAATAAAGGCACGGCGGATTTCGCCGACGGCCGCCGTACCACGCCCAGTCCGCAAGAAAACGGCAGCTACAATCTGCTGGCTAAACTGCTGTATCGATTTAACGACGACAACGTGTTGCGTCTGACCGGCGAATGGCTGGACAGTCGAGCCGATATTGACGCTTTGTATCTGCGCGGTGCCGACATCAGCCTGCGCAACGTCAACAGCATGCTCACCACCGATACCCAATCGCGCTGGCGCCTGACGCTGGATCACATGCTGAAGCACCTGGATACGCCGCTGTTCAACGATGCGCTATGGAAGTTTTACACGCAAAAATCCGCCACCGGGCAAGTCACTTTGCAAGATCGCACCGCCAACGTGGACGGCAACACACTCACCGAGCGGATTTTCGATTATGCCAACGACGATTTCGGCGGCGAACTGCAACTGGGAAAGGACTTTGTTTTAGGCGATACCGCGCATGCGCTGAAATACGGCGGCCAGATCAGTAAAAACAGCATAGCCCAACAACGCGACGGCAGCTATACCTGCGTCAGCGGTTCCGTCAATCCGCGCACCGGCCGCCCCAATAACATTTGTCCCAAGGGCCGGATCAGCAAGACCGTGACGCCGGATGAGTTTCCGGTACGGGATTTTCCCTTATCAACGGTAACCAAGGCCGGCGCTTATCTTGAGGATAGTATTGGCCTGTTTGATAAACGCATCGAGCTGATCCCCGGCGGCCGTTGGGAATATTTCCGCTTGCTGCCCAAGCCTGATTATTTGTTCGACAAAGCCTCCGCGGCAGCGGTTGCGGAAGGCGCCAATCCGGTAATACCCATCATCATCGACGCCAACGCCTTTTTACCCAGATTCGGCGCCTTACTGCACCTCAACGAGATATTCACGGTGCACGGCCAGTATGCGCATGGCTTTCGCGGCCCCAACTTCAGCGAGAGCAATCTCGGTTTTACCAATATCACCGGCGGATACACCAACCTGCCCAATTACAATATTCAGCCGGAAACCAGCGTCGGCGCGGAAGTGGGTTTGCGCGGCCAGGGCGCTGCCGGGACTTTCGACATAAGCCTGTTTCGTAACGATTACGACCACTTCATCTATAACGCGGTAATTTGCAACCCGGCGACCGCGGCCTGTCCGCCGTTGGGTTTTACCACCTATCAAAACATCAATAGCCCTGACCCGATCCGCATTCAGGGTATCGAAATCAAAAGCCGGTTTTATCTGGACTGGCTAAATCCCTATTTACAGGGCGCCAGCCTGCTGTTCAGCGGTGCCTTTACTGAAGGCATGAATCTAAAAACCCAACGCAATGACGACGACGCCCTAAGACAAATCAGCCCTATGAAAGCCGTCGTCGGTCTGCGCTACGACCAACCAAGCGGCGACTGGGGCACGGAATTGAACCTGACCTTGGTCGGCGCCAAACAAGCCAATACCGCGCCGGCTGACGCCCTATTTCTGCCCAGCGGCTACGGCGTCATCGATTTCAATGCCTACTACAACGCCGGCAAGCATCTCTCGTTCAATGTCGGGGTATTCAACCTGCTGGATAAGAAATACATCGACTGGGAAGACATCAACACCCGCGCCGGCGACCCGCATACCACGCTGGGCAATTTCGCCGACGCCCGCTACTGGGCCGACCGCTATTCGCGTCCCGGCCGCAATCTCGGCGTCACGGTAAAACTGGCCTTTTGATGGAGAACAATCTGATGACCAAGGGCTACAGGGCCAAGAAAGAGGCCCGGAAAAAACTGGAAACGCTGTTCGAAGAATTGCTGGAACACGAGGGTTTCGGCGAATTGCGAATGGAAATGCGCTTGTTAAAACGCGGGCAAAAGGAAGTGATCATCCATTGCGGCAAACAGTACCGCTACGTGCTGGACTTTCAGATGCAAGGCACGCCGAACGGCAATCGCGATGGCAACGCACTTCCGGAATGCCGCGAGCCGCACTGAGTTTTAAATCTCCGCCACCGCAAAGGCCATGGGCCAGCGCGGATAGCCGGCATGGGGCCGAAGCGGCGGACGCTATTTTGACCAAAGCAACGGATCGTCTTCGCGGTGAAGAGATGCGTCAATTTATTTATATAGGAAACCAACCATGAAAACTGCACAAAAACTGACCTTAATCGCCGGCCTGTTGGCCGTTTCCGGCAGCGCTTCGGCTGACTTGACCAACGGCCCCGACCCTTACGCCGCCGGCTACGGCTTCGACACCCCAAGCGAAGCCAGCTGGGGCAACTGGAACCGGGGCAATGCCGGCACGCTGTACGCGGAATGGGACAGCTTCGTGGATAACTCTTATCCCGGCATCCGCACCGCTGCTCCCGATGTGGGCAGCGCCGGCACCACCGACGCCAATATCGGCTGGAACGCCGGCACATTCGCGGCCGGATCTGGCAATTTGTACAGCTTCAGCGTCGCCGAGAATTTCACGGCCTCGCTGAGCGGAGCTACCGACAACCAACCCTTAAGAGCAGCTTTGCAATTCGAAACCTGGGGCGTGCAAATGGACTACAACAGCCTGTTACTGAATGGCGTAGCGCCTACCTTTACGACACAAACTTTCTACGATGGCAACTACGAAAGCTCATTCGGCCCGGTCGAGCTGGTGCAATACCTGGCTTATTGGGATTTGTCCGGACCGGCTAGCAATTATTTGTTCTCGTTTGGCAGCGCCGAACATAGCTTGAGTTTGGGCCAAGTCGCTATCGACATCGGTCCCGGCGCCGATCCGGTAACCAGTGTGCCGCTGCCCGCGGCAGTATGGCTGTTCGGCGCCGGCTTCATGGGCTTGCTGGGTTTAAATCGTAAAAAAGGCCTGGCGGCGTAAGCGCCGGCCTGTAAACGCTTTGCAGCCAGGCCGAGGGCCCGGCTGCAAAGTCCATAAGGTGCGCTTCCCTGAACATTCGCAGCATATTCACTTAACGGAGCTCAGTGTAATGGCAAAATCCATGACTAAACAACCCTTATCGATTGCGGACACTTTAAAACAAGCGTGGCAAGACCTGCGCGCCGATCACCCGCATATGCGGATTCGCGATGCGGCGGCGACGTTGGGCGTCAGCGAAGCCGAACTGCTGGCAACCGACTGCGGCAATCGGGTCATCCGATTGCGGGCACACTGGCCCGCGCTGCTAAGCGCGGTCGGCACACTGGGGCCGGTGATGGCCTTGACCCGCAACGCTTTCGCGGTACAAGAAAGCACCGGGCTCTACGAGGATATACGCCCTTGCGGCGACGCCATTCTGATAGCCGGACACCATATCGCCTTGTGCCTATTGATCGGTATTTGGCATTCGGGTTTCGCCGTGACCGAGGAAACCCATCTCGGCCCGCGCCACAGCCTGCAATTTTTCGACACGGGCGGCGAGGCCGTGCACAAAATCTATTTGACCGAACATGCCGATGCCGGCCTGTACCGGCGTTTGGTCGACATCTTTCGGGCCGACGATCAGTCGCCCAATCCGGTATTGCCCGCGCATGGCCCTAATCCGCCGCTTGGCGACCTTAAACAATGCGCGGAGTTGCCGGAATCCTGGCGGCGCCTGCTGCTGGCCGACACTTCCGAGGCTGCCGTCACCGGCCGGATCGGCATGCCGGCGCTACGCGCGTTCATGCAGCAACTGGCGGCACTGATGTTGCCGATACAAGTGCTGGTCGGCAATCCCGGCGCCCTGCAACTGCACGACGGCCCTATTCAAAACCTGAAGATTACCGGACCATGGTTCAATATCCTGGATCAGCGTTTTAATCTGCACCTCAACGAAATGGCCGTGGCCGGCGCGGACATCGTCCAACTTAGGTACCGGCAACACGCATTAACCGGCCTGCTGGTGCGCGGCCAAAACCGGCAGACCATCGCCTCCGTCTTCGGCGGTTACGACGACACCATCGGCGAAAACGGTTTTTGGCGCGACTTGCTCCTAGCCTCGGCGCTTGCAGGAGGTTCCTAGCCTTTTGCGTCGATACCCAACCCCATAAACCGATACTTTTATCGATAACGCCATATCAGGAAACCCGCATGAACCAGAAAACCATCGATCTCGAACAAGTCAGAGCAGCCTATACCGCGCTGCCGCAAACATTTTCCTCCGCGCTAATGGCCACGGTCAGCGCTTCCGGGGAGCCCGAAGCCAGTTACGCCGCCTACGTGAGGCACGACGGTCATTATTACGTGTATGTCAGCGAACTGTCGGCGCACACCCAAAACCTGTTGCACAACGGCCGGGTTTGTCTGTTGTTCGTCGAGGACGAAGACAAAGCCGCGCATTTGTTCGCCCGGCAACGGGTTACCTATCACTGCTCGGCCGGCGAAATCGACCGCGAGTCCGAAGCTTTCGCCTACATCATGGGCTTATTCGAGGAAAAATTCGGCGCGTTCATAAAACAGCTACAAAAAATGCAGGACTTTCATCTGTTTCGCATCCGTCCGCAACGCGGCAGTTTCGTGCAAGGTTTTGCCAAGGCATTTTCGATAGAAGGCGACGATTTGGGGCAAATCCGCCACGTCAATGACGTCGGGCATAAACAGCGGAAGGCCGAAGCGGAAGCCGATGCCCCGGCTTAATTGCAAAACCAGGTAATGCGCGGAGGCTAGGCATTCGGTAGGGATGCACTTGGTCGCGATTAGCGCCGACTTTTGATTTGTAGAGATCATCTAAAACCCGAACATGAAACAGACCACATCCCTAAGCCATAAACTTGCGCGAGCCGCATGTGCGGCCTTCCTCTGGCTAACCGCCGCCGCGCCGGCCCATGCCGCCGGTCCGAGCCGCATCGTCTCGGTCGGCGGCGCGTTGACCGAAATCGTCTATGCGCTAGGCGGCGCCGAGCGCCTGGTCGGCGTCGACAGCACCAGCCTGATGCCGGCCGAAGCCAAGACGCTGCCGCAAGTCGGTTATATGCGCACACTGTCGGCCGAAGGCGTGCTGTCGCTACGCCCCGACCTGCTGCTGGCCAGCGCCCACGCCGGGCCGCCGGCGGTGCTGGAGCAATTGCGCGCGGCCGGCGTGCGCATTGAAACGTTACCCGAAGACTATTCCGCCGCCGGCATTGCCGCCAAAATAGGCGCCGTTGCCGCCTTGCTGGAACAGCTCGAACGCGGCCGGGAACTGGCCGATCAAGTGCAAGCCGACTTCGATCGACTGGCGCAATGGCGCGCGCAAAGCCGTGAACACCCCAAAGTGCTGTTTTTGATGGCGGTCGCCCACGGCGCGCCGCTGGCCTCAGGTCGCGGCACCGCCGCCGACGTGGTGTTAACGCTGGCCGGCGCCGCCAACGCCGCCGGCGAACTGCAAGGCAACAAACCGATAGGCACGGAGGCAATGGTCGCCGCCGCGCCGGACGTGATTTTGTTGACCGACGTCGCCGCCAACGCCATCGGCGGTCTGGAGGCGTTCTACCGGCAACCCGGCATCGCCCACACCCCAGCCGGCCGGCAACGTAAAGTCTTTATCGTAGATACCCTGGCCTTGCTCGGCTTTGGCTTACACAGCGGTCAGGCGGTGCTGGAACTGGCCGAACGGCTGCACGGCGAACCGGCAGTTGCCGCCGACGCAGGGGCAGGCCGATGACCGTCCATGCCGCGATGGCGACGGCCGGACCGCGTCTTCGGCTAAAACCGACCTTGAGCCGCGCCGGCCTGTGCTGGATGCTGGCATTGCTGCTGGTCGCCGTAGCCTTGGCCGCTCTGGGCAGCGGCGCGGTCGCCATCTCGGCCGGCCAGGCCGTCGCCATCGTCGCCGACCGCTTCGGTATCGCCCTGCCCTGGCCGTTCGGCGCCGACCAGCAAGCGGTGTTGCTGGCGATCCGCGCGCCGCGCCTGGTGTTGGGTTTGCTGGTCGGCGGCGCCTTGGCCGCGTCCGGCGCGGCGATGCAGGGCTTGTTCCGCAATCCGCTGGCCGATCCGGCCTTGATCGGCGTTTCCAGCGGCGCGGCGCTGTCTGCGGTGGCGGTCATCGTGTTGCGCGACAGCCTGTTCGGCACAGTGGCCGGCGTATTCGGCGCCTATTTATTGCCGCTCGCGGCCATCGCCGGCGGTTTTGGGGTCAGTTGGCTGGTATACCGGCTGGCCGACAGCGGCGACCGGCTGGACGTGGCCTCGCTGCTGTTGTCCGGCATCGCCATCAACGCGCTGGCCGGCTCGGCCACCGGCTTGCTGGTCTATCTGGCCGACGACGACCAGTTGCGCAGCTTGACCTTCTGGAGCCTGGGCAGCCTGAACGGCGCCGGTTGGGACGGCGTTGCCATCGGCGCGCCGTTTTTACTCGCCAATCTGCTGCTGTTGCCGTGGCTGGCCGATGCCTTGAACGCCTTGTTGCTCGGCGAAGCCGAAGCCGGCCATCTGGGTTTTCCGGTCGAACGCATCAAAACCGGCGTGGTGGCCTTGGTAGCGCTCGGCGTCGGCGCGGCGGTGGCCTTGTCCGGCGTGATCGGCTTCGTCGGTCTGGTGGTGCCGCATCTATTGCGGCTGGCGTTGGGGCCGGACCACCGCTGGCTGTTGCCGGCGTCGGCGCTGCTCGGCGCCTTGCTGTTGATCTGTGCCGATTATCTGGCCCGCAGTTTGGCGGCGCCGGCCGAAATCCCGATCGGCATCGTCACCGGCCTGCTCGGCAGTCCGTTTTTTCTGTGGCTGCTGTTCCGCCAAAAACTAATGGGCCATTGACATGCTGCAAGCCATAGACCTGAGCCTGCGCGTCGGCGCGAAAACCTTGCTGGACGGCGTGACGCTGGCACTGCGCCCCGGCGAAGTACTGGCCGTGGCCGGCCCGAACGGCGCCGGCAAATCCAGCCTGCTGCGGGCCATCAGCGGCGAGCTGGCGCCGTTCGCCGGCCTGGTGACGATGAACGGCCGGCCGCTGGCGGAATGGCCGCCGCAACAGGCGGCCTTGCTGCGCGGCGTATTGCCGCAAAGTGCCGGGCTGGCATTCCGCTTCACGGTGCGCGACGTGGCCTTGATGGGCCGCAGCCCGCAACGCAAAACCCACAGCGCCGCGCGAAACCGGGCCATCGCCGAACACGCGCTGGCGATGACCGATACCGGCCATCTGGCCGAACGCATCTACACCACGCTGTCCGGCGGCGAACGCCAACGGGTGCAACTGGCGCGGGTGCTGGCGCAAATCTGGGAACCGCAAGACCCGCTGCACCGCTATTTATTGCTGGACGAACCCACCTCGGCGCTGGACCTGGCCCACCAGCACGCGGTGTTGGCCATCGCCCGCCGCTTCGCCGACCAACAACAGGCCGGGGTCCTGGCGGTATTGCACGACCTGAACCTGGCTGCGCTTTACGCCGACCGCATCGCCCTGCTGCACCAAGGCCGGCTCGCCGCCATCGGCACACCGGCGCAAACCCTGAACAGCGAGCTGATCCGGCAAGTGTTCGCTTACCCGGTCAGCATCGCCAGCCATCCGCAAATTCCGGCGGTGCCGTTGGTGATTCCGCGGCGGCAAGTGGCGCCAGGCGTTCAAGAGCGATGAGTTATTAGCCGGGCCCTCGAATACCGTTCGCCCTGAGCTTGTCGAAGGGCGCACCGACCTGGCTTAGCCGAGCTCGGCCCGAACGGAATACCCGTGCTCAATAGGGCAGGGTGAATCGTCAGCCATGCGGCAGGCATTCGATTACCCCGGAATACCCGGTTTAGCGGGTTCGGAGGAAGACGTTAACAACTCCGCCACGGAGGGCGGCACCTTACGATTCGATGCTGCAGATTCTTCGGCATGGCGATGGTGTTATTGGAGGTAAAATCGAATAAACTGGCAGCGGACACTAGCCCGGTTGCAATCGGTCGATCCAGTGGTTCAAAGACGCCGATTGCTCCGTTATCGGTCATTAGTTTCGGTTGCCGAATGGTATATCGACAGGAAAATTACATGCTGACCCATCAGTTATTGAAAATATTGAAAAAATGAGTATTAGCTTGGCGATATACGGAAACCGCTTAACAACTGGTTAGGGAATAGAGATCGCAATGAAATGTATATTCTGTGGGTATAGTGGAAGCACAAAATCAGTTTCCCATATAGTTCCAGAATCTCTGGGTGGAAAACATTCACCTTCCGCAAATAGCGGTGTAACTTGCGATTCTTGTAACCAATATTTTGGCCAAAAAGTCGAATCAAAGGCTTTAAATAGCTTTCCTTTTATTGGGTTTAGAGTGCTTTCGGGAGTTCCGACCAAAAAAGGAAAAGTATCAAATTTTATGGGTACCGCAGGAAGAATATTTGGCACCGGAAAATTTGGAGTTGTAGCGCTTGAACCCCTAAACAAAGAAATTCAGTCAAAGGTTCTTTCTGGTGAGAAAACTCAGTTTAGAGTAATTGCTGAGGTCACAGAGCCTCTACCAGTCTGTAGATTGCTTATAAAAATGGGGCTGGAACAACTTGGTAGTCATTTTCATGAAGTCGCAATATCTGAACGAATGAATGCAGCTCGAGACTTCGCAAGAAGGCCAAAACGCGGAAGCAGTTGGTGGTTTATTTTAAGAAGTAATCCTGAAGAACTCTTTAATGAAAGTTCAGCAAAGTTTGAATCAGCAATTGAAATTGCAGAGCATCAAGGTATTTTAATGGCTACCCTAAAGCTGCCCGGCATCTCCACAATTACCCCGTTGGAAAGTGAAGTTATACCACCCAATAAAAGTGAATTGGCAGAGCCAGAGTACCGAATTATTTGGGCGCAATGTTGAACTGTGCCTAACAAAGCCATCAAACGGATGGTTTTTAAGTCCGGTAGGGTGGGCACGGGGTTTTGTGCCCACGCGGATTTGAATGGTGGGCAATTTTGCCCACCCTACCTCTGCTCGCAACATGCGCTGGAGTAGGCTGCCGGTGAGCTTGCGAACCGCACCGTTCGCGAAACGGTAGAATTTACTCCTTGCGGTTCGTTACCTCACCGCTAGCCGCGAACCTCCGATCTTTTCACAGCAGGCCCGGCGCATACCCGCCGAAACCGGCAGCGACACGACGCTGCCAACCGTCGAAGTTAAAGCGCAAGCCGCAGGCGATCAGGTGCCTGGGACGAATGTTTAAATCTGCTCGGCTTCGATATACCTTTCGAGACGGGCAAATACAAGATTGGTTATTCAGTCGAAGCCTTGGCTGCTGCAAAACTAAGCAAACAAGACCTACCGCATAATATGAGTTGACACCAAGCGAGAACTTCCTTAAAGTCCACTCAGCCTTCGCGCAGAAGGCGTATTGCCAGCCATGTCTCCTGACTAGCCAGCCCTCACGGTGCTAATCAATTCATCCAGGGGACCTTATGACCATATCATTTTTTGCTAGCCGCCATTTCGTTTCCGGCTTTCTTACTAAAGCCGCAAAGTCCATCCAACAGCTGATTTTTAGCTCGACGTTATTAACCCAGCCCTTAAACACCGTTCGCCTCAATGCCCTGGAGGGTACTTTGCCTGTCGAAGGGCCAACCCGCTCACGCTTCGACGCGCTCAGCCCGAACTGGGCGCCAAGGATAAATAGGACCGGGTTAATAGCCTAAGCGGCCCAACGAAACGCTTCGCTGTCAAACATCGAAATTCGATAGGCAAGACGCATGTTCTCGACGAATCTTTATCGTGCGGAAGCCATGGCAGCGCAGACCGGACGCTTGGAAGGCGACATCCTGCTGGCGAGATCCTGGTCGTCGTGGCTGGTATTCACGATTGTGTTGACGCTGGTCGCCGCAACCGTTTTATTTATCAGCTTTGCGTCTTATACCAAACGAACAAACGCTACCGGCATGTTGGTCCCAAATGGCGGCGCGATTATTATTGCCACGCCCGCGCCAGGGCTTATTTCGGCCGTTCATGTTGAGGAAGGTCAAACGGTTCATGCCGGAGACACCTTGTTTACGTTAAGAGACGAACGCCATCTTTCTTCATTCACAAACCGGTCGGACGCCAGCGGAGCCCGATTCGCCGATCAGCTTGAAGCGGCACTGCTCGCGGAAGAAGAAGCCAATCTCCGGGAAAAGCGCCAATTAAGCACCCTGCAGGACAAAAATAATTCGGCACTATCCAGACAGTTGGCGGCAATACAAGTATCGATTGCCGACGCCAAACAACAGATAACTCAGCATCAGGAAAGATTGTTCCTGGCGGAGCAGCGCCTGAATAAGCATCGCGGCCTGGCGGCATCCGGCTTTATTGCAAAAGATAAATTGGACGAGGAGCTGGACAACCTGACGCTATTGCGTGCCCAAGCATCGGATTTAAAGCGGGATTACGACGAACTCGAGCGAAAAAAATTGGAGCTGGAGGACGAAAAACGCATCGCACCGGAAAAAACCCAAATCAGCATCGCCAATATCGACCAAGACTTAAGCATACTCCGCCAAAAAATCCAGGAAACCCATATTCAAAGCCAATTGGCTATCGTCGCCCCGATTGACGGCATGGTCACCGGTATTAGCGTGCACCCCGGCCAAATTTCGGATAAGGATGCTTTGGCAACCTTGCTTGGCGATGGTGCGGAACTGACCGCGCAATTGTACGTGACCACGCGCGGCATCGGCTTTGTCGAATCCGGCCAGAAAGTACGCTTGCGTTACCAAGCCTACCCTTATCAAAAGTTCGGCCAGTATTCCGGAACGGTCGCAAGCGTCTCGAAAAATCCGGTTTCATCGAAGACCTTACCGAATTTATTCGCCAATTCCCCACCGGACGATTATTACCGCGTCACCGTAAAACTGGATTCGCAGTTTGCCTCGGTGTACGGCGAACCGAAAAGGCTGGTATCCGGCATGATCGTGGAGGCGGACATCGAACAAGATACGCGGCGCTTAATTGAGTGGATGATCGAACCGCTTTACGGATTAACCAAATATAACTAGGGAACGCTATGTCACTGATACATTTCGGCATCGATAGAACACAATTTCTCGAGGCGCATTACCAAAGCCGGTGGTGGCTGAAGCGCCAAGTACTGTCCGAGAACAATTTAAACTGGAAGCATATCGACCAGGCGCTTTACGCCATGGAAAACGCCAATACGCAGATTAAATTATTTAAAGACGGACCGGTCGATCCGAGCCGCTATACCGAGCGCTATTGGGAACTGGGCGAACAACGCACACGTATCGTCAAAGACGTTTTGTACCGCTATTTAACGGACGGTGCGACCTTGGTATTAAACAAACTACAGCTCTACCTCCCGGAAATTAACGACTATTGCATGGACGTGGCGCAATTCGTCGGCGAAAAGACCAACGCCAATGCCTATGCGGCATTCGGCGGCGACGGTTCGTTCGGCAAACATTGGGATACTCACGATGTGTTCGCCTTGCAACTGATCGGACGCAAAAGATGGCGCCTCTATCAACCCACATTCGAATTGCCTTTAAACCATCAAACCAGCCTAAACCATAAAGCGGAATGCCCGGCGGAACCGGTGCTGGATACGGTATTGGCGGCCGGGGATTTGCTGTATATCCCAAGAGGCTGGTGGCACGAGGCCCTGCCTATCGCCGGCGACGAGACGTTTCATATCGCCATAGGCACCTTCCCGCCTAAATTATTGGACTACCTGCTTTGGCTATGCGGCAATCAACTGCCGGACCGGATTGAAAGCCGGGGGTCTATCAACCCTTATCTCAATACGACGGACCTTATTGAAGGTTATATCCCGCTGTTACAAAGCACGCTAGCCGAACCGGAAAATCTCCATAATTTTTTCATCGCTTTTACTGAACAACAAAGAGTTAAATCGCGATTTAATATTGGCAGTTTGTCTCCAACCGGCATATCGGATAACACCGCCCTTCTGGGCAATAAAATTCGAATAAACTCGTTCCTACCCATATCCAACGATCAGAAAACTTTATTAGCCAACGGCTTCAAGATAAATCTCGACACCGAAAGCGCCGACTTCCTTGCCGGCATCAGTTCAGCCGATAACTCGCCGGCTAATAAAAGTACCAAGCAATTGTCCGATAAGGAGAATCAACTGTTGAAACAATTATCGATACTCGACCTTATTGAGCGGTTTTAGAGCGCTAAATAAATGACACTTTAAAATCTCCATACCAAAGATCACAAGGAGAATAATAGTCAACCTTAAACTGGATTTTATTATGACACCAATTAATCAAATCTATTTGCCAATGTTTGGCCTCTCATTGGCGGCGATTTGCGCAATTTTGTCAATACACATATTTGCAAAGCCAACACCACATTTAACAAAAGGAAAAAGAACTGCTTTAGCAATTATTCTAACCGCTTGTATAACTTATGAGTTTATTTACTTTGGTTCCAGACTATATTATAAAAATTAATTTTAGGGGGTTACCGATTTTTTCATATTTTTTTCACTAAAAATAAAACCTGTAATCTATATATCATAAAAATGGAGAGCAATATGCGCGAATTGACTATTACTGAAATGTCTGTTGTCGGCGGTGGTTTTATTCCCCCATCTGAAATTCATCCATTTATGGATGCCAGAATAGCGCTTACAACGTTTAAGGGATTGGGATATTTAGGAGTTGCTTTTAAGATAGGATATACCTTAGGTGAAATATTGAACGAAAACACCGATATTCAAAAGTTCATTGCACAAAATTTAGACAAGGTCGTAAATGCACTTCACACAAGCAATATCACAAACGCACAGCTTGGAGAAGATGGCGATGGTGAATGACAATTCGAGCCGATTTACCTGTAAAAAATTTTTTTTTGCTGTTACGACCATCAGGTTTCTCGCTATATTCAGTGTCATTATGGCCATACAAGCTGTTTCTAGGGGGGAATTTTTTGAGTTTTTACAATTAGCGAGTTCAGGCTTAATTCTTTGGTTTTCAATTTTTCATTCCTATGAATTAACACAGCCAATCAATGATGTTACCGACTTATACAGGAAACGAAAGACGACGAAGACTTTAAATCGCATTGAATGGATATTTATTTATATTTTTATATTAGGAACGGTAGGTAGACTACTGATATAGAAATCTGCATTTTTACATGAAGCGTATATCAAATTATGAAAACGTAATTTGAAAAATATACTTCACCATTCATAGCTACGTAGAAAAACCTATTTTTAAACTTATATTTCAATGCAGTCCAAATATATCTAAGGAGAGCAATATGCGTGAATTGACAATTACTGAAATGGTACTCGTTGGTGGCGGCTTATCGGAAGCAGATACTCTAGCAATTGCCGGCGCTTTGGGTGCCGGTGTGGGTATGGGCATGGCGCAATGGGCCGGGTTGACAACAGCACAGCAAATCGCCGCTGCCGGATATTTTGGCGTGGCCGCTTCCGCAGTAACCGCTGCCGGACTAGCGGGCTGGACTATTGGTGAATATCTGAACCAACACACGCCGATTCAAAGCGTATTGAGTAATTTGCTAGGCGGAGAGGATGGGGACGGTAGTTAATGTATTCGACAAAGGGGCACCAAAGAAAGACTCTCTCACCATTTTGAGTCTTTCTTACCGGTGCAGTATTAAATTAATCTATCGGTACTACTCATGAGATATAACCCGTTTCTGATTATCATCGCGTCGGTTTTCGCCCTATTATCGACGCTTGCGGTATTAATATTCGTGTTTCCAAAGGCAACTTCGGATATCGCCTCTCATCTCGACGGTGAGCACTCGATTGTATTGTACATCGCTTTATGTTCAACATTTCTGGCAGGTTTTTTTTATTTTAAAAAAAACCAAAATCACATCGAAAAACTATTCTCGGGAAGACAAACCGCCGAATTTGCGTATCGACGCGATATAACCACTTACTTAGTGACGGGATTTATTTGTGCCGGCGCGGCTTCAGAGTTAGTGACACAAGATAAAGCACTGCATGACAATATTGTTCTGATCTCGGGGATATTTTTATTACTGAGCATTATCTCTGTTATTTATCGGAGATTTTGGCCATCAAATAAACCGTTTCGACGAAATATCTATTGAACATCTCGGAAAAAACCGTAGACCGGATTAGTAAAACTTAATCGGACGAAATTGAGACCTCCATTCCTCGGAATCGCTTCTCCATTCGAAACGACCAGGAATATACGATTTATCGTTTTAGGGTTAATAAAATGATTTACCTAATTGTTAGCTTATATTTTGCTGTGATGGCACTCTGTATTTCTTTAGAGATGTTAGTTAAAAATACCTTGGGCAAGTCCGAAGACAAAATTAACAGAATGCAGTTTTTGCTTCATGCGCTTAATTCCACGGCAATTCTCTTAGTTGCATGGTCTTATTTCAAAAATTGAGTTTTTTAGTTCCGTCCGATTATAGAAACAAAATCTGACGAATTTTTAGTTCTCATGCCCGCGCACTTTCCAAAATTGATGAGCGCTTAATCCATTTATCCAACCCTAGAAAGGAATCTTACCCATGAACCCTACCCGCTCGACCTTAATAGCATGTTTAATACTAACTCTCGTCAACGTTGGTAGCGGGCACGCCACGGAAAATAATACAAACAGCGCCGCCGCCGAGAAATACGGCGCGATCGAACGGCGATTCGAGAACGGTTTCCGGGCCTTGTTGGTTCCCGATAGTAAGGCCGAGCAGACGGCAGTGACGCTGGTGTATTTCAGCGGTTCGCTCGCCGATCCCGAGGGAAAGTCGGGCCTCGCACATTTGCTGGAGCATTTGCTGTTTAACGCGCCGACGACGCCGGACAATCATTCGCTGGTCAGCGAGCTGGCGCGCCGCAACATTGCCTATAACGGCAATACCAATTTCGACCGCACTATCTACCACACGGCCTTTTCCAGCGACCAGCCCACGCTGAACTGGCTGCTGCAACAAGAAGCCTTGCGCATGCATAAACTGGCGATTACGGAAACGGATATTGCCAGGGAGTTACCCGTAGTATTGCGGGAAAAGGAGCTTGGCGATAGCAATCATCGGCAAAAATTAGCGCAACAAATACTGCCGGTTGTTACTCGCTTTGCCCCCTATGTACGCCCGCCGATAGGTAACGAAACCGAATTACGCGGTATCGCCATCGACGACGCCCAGGCTTTCTATCGGACACACTATCGTCCCGACAATGCGCTGTTGATCATTACCGGTCGATTTGACGTTGACGAAACCTGGAAGCAATTGGCAACTCATTTTGGTGAGATTAAATCGCCAAAAATTGGGCAGCCACCGGCATTCCAGGCGGCGTCCGGACAGGAGAGCGGCGACCCGCAAACGAGTTTTCGCGGCGACGACGATGTTGCTTCCGCGTCGTTATTTTATCCGTTACCCCATTCGTTCGATGCCAAGCATGTAGCGGCGATGGGCCTACTGAGCGGCTTGCTGGCCGGTTCACCCGCCAGTCGCTTACATGAGTCGCTGGTTAGCACCGGACAGGCAGCCTCTGTCTCGGCTATGCCCTTGCTATTGCGCAATGGGGGTGCATTCGAAGTAACCGCGCTGCCGCTGTCAGCCGATAGCGAAGCGTTGGAACAACTCCAACACACCTTAGCAGAACAAGTGCATTCGCTGGGCGATACCGTGTTCACTGAAAAAGAACTGGAACGTACTAAAAACTTGATACGCAACGAAGCTTTACATGTGCAAACTCAAGCCGCCGCATTTGGCTACCGTTTGGCTGAATTTGCCTCCCTCGGCGACTGGCGGCTGTGGTTCGAGAGCATCGACGCGGCCCAAGAAATGTCATTGCCGGAGATTCAACAAACCGCCAAAACGCTTTTCCAGCAAGGTCTCCCGGTTGCCCAGTTGATGAGCAGTCGACATGCGACAAGTGTCACGGCGCGGAAAGAATCCCTCGTACCGCAAGCGACAAGCGCCGAACCATCCCCCGCGTCCACGCCTGCGCACCTGCCGGAAACCGTGACCCTGGCGGCTAACGATGCGACGGCGGCGGCTATAGATGCGCAAATCGAGCGCTTTAGCATTAACGAGTCGCTGGCGGTTGCGCTCTGGCCCAAGCCCATACCGACCGGTCGCGTGCAGGGTCAGTGGAATGTGCGTATGGGCACGGCGGACAGCATGCTTGGCAAACGTATGCTGGCGGACCTTACCGGCAGCCTGTTGGCGCACGGTTCGGCCAGTTTAGATCGACAACAACTGTTTGATCGCTTGGTGGGTTTGGATGCCCACTTGTCGATGACGCCGATGGAGGACCGCTTGGCGATTCGCTTCGATCTGCCCGCGAAATCGTTACCGGAATTTCTGGACGTTCTAATTGATGTTCTTCGTCATCCGGCACTGCCGGAGCAGGGATTCAAGGAAATCGGCAATCAATTGCGCGTCGCCTACCAAGGCCTGGGCACAAAACCGCAAGTCGTCGCAGAACAAGCCGTGACCGCACTCACCAGCCCATACCCTATCGGCGACATCCGCCGCGAGCCCGGCATGGAGGAAGCGCTCGCCGCGTTGGAGCGCATCGAATTGAACGATGTAAAAGCCTTCCACGCCGATTATTACGGCGCGAATGGGGAGTTGCTGCTGTCCGGTGAGTTTGATGCCAACGCGACGCGCCGGCAGTTGGAAAGCCTTTTAGGTCCCTGGCGCAGCAAGCAGGTCTACCAGCGGCCGCCCCTGCCTTACGCCGCATTGGCGCCCGGCCGGCATGTCATGACCGTAGCCGATGGCGCGCACGGCACTTACACGGCACAGCTTAGACAGCCGTTGCAAGCGGACGAGACGGACACCCTGGCTTTAATGCTGGCGAATGTCGCGTTGGGCGAGGATGCGCTTCAATCCCGCCTCGGTCGCCGCCTGCGTCAACAAGAAGGCATTTCCTACGGCGTGGCCAGCAAGATCAGCGCTTCCGCCTTCGAACCGCGCGCCACCCTGACCATCAGCGCGACCTATGCGCCGGCCCTGCGGCAACAACTCTCCAAAGCCGTGCACGAGGAACTGGCGCTGCTGGTTAAAGACGGCCTCAGCGCTACGGAATTCGACAGTGCAAAAGAGAACTGGCGCCATCGCAACGATCTGAGCAAGCTGGATCATGACAAGCTGTTCGGCAAGCTGAATCTGCTATTACGCTTACGGCGCGACATGCGCTACTACGCCGACATCAATGCCCGCGTTGAAACCTTGACGCTGGCCCAAGTGAATACGGCGATTGCCCGCCACATCAATCCCGATCAGTTGCTGGAAGTGTTTGTCGATACCAACAATGAAGCACCTTAAGCACTCGCACCATTCGTCGTACTTGCAAACCACCGCGGCCGAATGCGGCTTGGCCTGCGTAGGCTATGTCGCCGCCTGCCACGGTGCCGCACACAGCATGAGCGACTTACGCGCCAAGTATGCGGTGTCGCTACGCGGCTCCACGTTGATGGATTTGGTCGGTATCGGCGCGGCATTGGGATTTTCATGCAGACCGCTACGCCTGGAATTGGCGGAACTCGACCAACTCAGTCTCCCTTGTATTTTGCATTGGCAAATGAGCCATTTTGTCGTGCTAAAAAAAGTGGGGCGCGGCCGGGTGCTGGTCCACGACCCGGCCAAGGGCGAAAGGGAGCTGGCTATAGCCGAAGTCAACACCCTGTTTACCGGCGTGGCCTTGGAACTGACGCCTGCGCCGGCGTTCGAGCGTATTACGCCGAGGTCGCGTATTCCTCTCGCTAAACTGGTCGGTAAAGTCGACGGCCTGATCCGGAGCTTGACGCAAATCGCGGTATTGGCCGTTGCCATGCAATTATTCGCCTTGCTGACACCAATCGTTGCCCAATGGATAGTAGACGGTGCGATTGTGTCCGGCGACCGGGATTTCCTGTTGGTGTTAGCCTTGGCCTATGCCTTGATTGCCGTGATTAAAATCGTGTTGGAAGCCGTTAGAAGCTGGCTGGCCATCGTGCTGGCGACACAATTCAATCTGCAATGGGCCGGCCGCATTATCGGCCATTTGTTAAGGCTGCCCGTGCATTGGTTCGAACTACGGCATACCGGCGACATCGTATCCCGGTTTCAATCGATGCAAGCCATTCAACAGACGCTGACCGGCAAATTAGTCGAAGTAGTCCTGGACGGCGGATTCGGTTTAATTGTCCTGGCGGTGATGTTGTTGTACAGCCCCACACTAAGCGCTTTCGCCGTCGCCGCCGTATTGGCCTATCTGCTGATCCGCGTTTTGCCCCATGGAATCTATCATCGCTTAACCGATGAAGCACTGGCGCACGAGGCCAAGGCGCAAAGCCATTTTCTGGAAAGCATTCGCGCCGTGCACACCACAAAGTTGGCGGGTTTGGAAGAGCAGCGCCGGGCACGCTGGCTGAATTTGTTCGTCGCCGGCGTGAATAAACGCATCGGCGCGCAAAAAATGTCGCTGGGATTTTCGCTGGGCTATAGCGCGGTGTTTGCCGCCGAAGCCATCGCCGTGCTGGCGGTCGGCGCGACCATGGTCATGGACAACGCTTTGACCGTCGGCATGCTGATGGCGTTTATTTCTTACAAAGACGACTTTACATCGCGGATGCAACGGCTGATCGACAACCTGATGTCGATGCGCATGGTCAGCCTGCATGTGGAGCGTTTGTCCGATATTGTCTTGGCGGAAAAAGAACAGACTGACGGCTGCGCCGCAGACAAAGTCATCAACCGAAAGGATTTCAGCCCCACCATCGAGTTTAAAAACCTGGGCTTTCGCTACGGCGCGAATATGCCCTGGATATTTCGCAATTTGCATCTGTCCATCCAACCCGGCGAACACATCGCCATCGTCGGCGCGTCCGGATGCGGAAAAAGCACCTTGGTCAAACTCTGCTTGGGCCTGCTGGAACCGACCGAGGGTGTCATCGAAATCGACGGCATGCCTTTAAGCCAATTCGGATTGGCCAATTGGCGCCGGCTGGTGGGCGCGGTATTGCAGGAAGACCAGTTATTCTCCGGGAGCCTTCAGGAAAATATTTCCGGCTTCGACTTACAAACCAATTTCGAGCTGCTGAAACAAAGCGCTCAACTCGCCGGCATCGACGATGAAATCGAGGCTCTGCCCATGCGTTATCTGTCCCAGGTTGGCGATATGGGCAGCAGTTTTTCCGGCGGGCAAAAGCAACGGCTCATCATTGCGCGGGCGCTCTACAAAGTGCCGTCGGTACTGGTCCTGGACGAAGCGACCAGCCACTTGGATGTCGAAACAGAGCGGAAGGTGAATTTGGCAATCAATTCGTTAAGCATCACCCGCTTAACTATCGCCCATCGGCCGGAAACCATAGGCATGGCGGACAGAGTCGTGTCTCTGGATGCCAGCATACACAGCGAAAGCAGAATGGGTAGTTTCTGAAGGTTATTCCGCCATCCCGCTATCTTAGGCAAACCTCCGGGGAATTTTCCGGCAAGTGCGGTTTCGCTAATTGAGTCTGGTGCTGGATTTAACCACCGTAAAGCCGGCGCGTTTGCTTTTGTCTTTTTGACCGGCTCTGGCCTGGTGCGCGGCTTCGGCCATGGTGTCGGCAAAGCTCAGAAAATCCGCCACTTCCAGGCGCAATGACATGTTCTGCAGATGCAGGTGGACGACGCCGCATTCGCGGCAAATCAATACCTTGCTTAAGGCCGTCGCCGCCAAACATTCGTGGGTACAGGGTTTGTTGCTCATAGGTTTACTCCTTCAAAAATCGTCAGGGATTGGGTAAAAAACTTTTTAAGCGGACTAAAGCTCGGGATTTACTAAACCACGATTGAGCTTGGCTTTTGCCTGAGACAGGAACATTTTCCAAACGATTTGTTTCGACCCTAAATCAAGACATCGGAAATCCGTGGCATGGATTTCGCCTTTTTCGACCAACGCCGCCAAAACTTCCGGAGCGATTGCCAAGCGCACAGCCTCAGGTTCTCTAAATAAGGGGAATAATCTTTTCACGTCGCGGCAGCTGATTTTTAATCTGACTCAAATGATAATTATTCTCATTTGAAAAGTAAAGTATTTCTTCCTCCTTGAAATTTCAGCCATTAACTCGCCGTTGGTTTTGCAGCCTAAAGGCTAATTTCCGCAAGCCTTTAGGCTACCAAGCTCGCGAAACGGCTGGAATGCGCTCAAAGATTTAAGCCTATCCAAGCTTTGATTTCGAATTGGGAAACAGTCTGCACGCAAATTCCGGAGTTGACATTAGTCTCAAAAAAAATAAAATGAGAATCGTTATTATTTGAGAATGATCTTATTTCTTGGCTTTTTGGAGCCGCATATCTCGAATAGCGATCAATAACCGACGGACAATAACTGTCGGTTCGTAAAATCTTAGCCACCCAGCATTCCCAGCCAGGCAGCCAGCACTATTTATTCAGTTACGGGAATACTATGTCTGCAAACCATTCGACCACGAAAAAAACCACCCCTGCCAAGTGGCGCTTGGGGGCTTTATTGCCGCTGGGCGCGGCTCTGAGCGGAGCAGCATTCGCCGCCGACCAGACCGCCGACGTAGCGGCCAACAATGATCAAGAAGTGGTTTTGGAAGACGTTAAAGTCAAAGCCAACCGCGAAAAGCAAGCCATTCGTTTCAAAGCCGAAACCTCGACCACCGGCAGTAAAACCGAGATGGCACTGCGCGATATTCCGCAGTCTGTCAGCGTGGTTAAAAAAGAACTGATCGAGTCGCAAAACGCCTTCAACCTGCGCGACGCTTTACGCAACGTCAGCGGCCTGACCATTGCCGCCGGCGAAGGCGGCCGTACCGGCGATTCCATTACCTTGCGCGGCTTCGCGGCCAGCTCCGACCAATATCTGGACGGGGTCAAAGACAACGGCCAGTACACTCGCGACACCTTTTTCATCGAAAGAGCCGAAGTGCTGAAAGGCGCATCGTCAATTTTATTCGGTCGCGGCGCCACCGGCGGCGTGATCAATCAAGTAGCAAAGAAGCCCACCGGTAAAACCGGGATTAACGGCAGCTTTACCTACGGCTTGTACGACTTCAAACGCACCGCCATCGATGCCGAAACCAAATATCAAGATTTATCGGCCCGGCTGAATGTGATGTATCAGGATGCCGATTCCTATCGCGACTACAACTACAGCAACCGTTGGGGTATCGCGCCTTCGTTCAAATGGGACATCAGCGCCGATACCGATTTGACGCTAAATCTGTTGCACCAACAGGATGAAGGCGTGTTCGATTACGGCGTGCCCATGTATCGAGGCCGGCCGGCCGGCGTGCCTATCAACACCTTTTACGGCTTCACCGATAACCGGATGATGGACACCGATGTCAATGTGGCCACCGTGGCGCTAACCCACCGTTTCGACCAGGACTTCTCGGTGAAAAACTCAATCCGCTACGGCGACTACGAGCGTAAATACCTGACCCATCTGTATTCCGGCGCAGCGGCCTATACCGGCGCCAATGCCGGCACCATCGCCCGTTCGCAAGCCTTGCGCCTGAACACTCAGGAAAACATCTACAACCAGACCGACTTTGTCTACAAAAAGCCCTTGTTCGGCTTCAACAATACCTTGATGTTCGGTAGCGAATTCGGTTGGGAAGAATACGATTACAAATCCAAAAACTCGACCGGCGTCAGCCGGGTGTCGATATTCAATCCGCGCCTTACCGCCAGTACCACCGGCTTGGCGTACGACTTCAGCGGCACGCTGGACACCAGCCGTCTGACCCAAGCCCAAACCTACGCGGGTTATGTGTTGGACCAATTCGAGATCAATCCGGAATGGAAATTACTGGCCGGCACCCGCTACGATGTGTTCGAGGCCCAACAGACTGATCGGATAGGCAGCGCCGACTTCAATAGCAGCGTCGATCAATGGAGCCCGCGCGGCGGCATCGTCTGGCAGCCCAGCAAAGCGCAATCCTATTATTTCAGTTACGGCAAGTCGTTTAATCCGTCTGCGGAAAGCCTGAGTTTGTCGGCCAACAACGCCAACCTGCCACCGGAGCAGAATCATAACTATGAGATCGGCGGCAAATGGGAACTGTTCGACGGCAAATTTTCGGCCACCGCCGCCCTGTTCCGCCTGGAAAAAACCAACGCCCGCACTACCTCACCGCTGGATGCCAATCTGCAAATCCTTGCAGGCGAGCAAAGTACGGACGGCTTCGAAGCCGGTCTGGCCGGCGAAGTGTTGCCGAAATGGGATGTGTCGCTGACCTATGCTTATCTTGATTCGAAAATCACCAAGTCCACATCAACAGCCACCGGCTCGGTCAGCGGCTTAGTGAAATCGTTCGAGGGGATGACGGCCGTCAACGTGCCGGAGCACAGCGGCGTAGCCTGGAGCACTTATCATCTAACCGACAACTGGGAGATCGGCGGCGGCGTGTACTACGCCAGCCACCGTTATGCCGACAGCGTCAACGAAGCGGTATTACCGGGTTACGCCCGCCTGGACGCAGTGGTGGCCTATCATCAAAAACATTACGACGTGCAACTCAACGTGTTCAACCTGACCGATACCGTCTATTACGAATCCGGACAAACCAACTCGGCCTTGCCGGGCACGCCGGTATCCGGGCAGTTGACGGTGAGCTTTAAATACTAAACTCGACGTGTGCGAACGGTTAAACAACATCCGCTATTGGTGAGATGGTTTAACCGTTCCGCCCAATCCGCAAAACCCCTTATTTGCAATTGCCATAGCCCGCTTTTGGAACCCGACCCATGAACACCGCAACCGACTCATTATTGACGCCAGCCAACCGCCCGCCCAAGAAAACCAACGGCGGCTACTTGTTTTTACCGAAAAGCCTGTCGCGCGGCGCCTTTCTTAAATGGCTGCGCCGCACCCATGCCTGGTTCGGGCTGTGGGGCGCGGCGTTGGGCTTGCTGTTCGGCTTTACCGGGATTTTAATGAATCATCGTGACATCTTGAAAATTCCGATTGGTCGCATGGAACAAAAAGAAATCCAGCTGGCCTTGCCGGAACCGCATCCCGCGGACCCGAAAGCAATGGCGGCCTGGCTGGGTGAAACGCTGAGCATCGATACGTCCCACGCCAAAATTCGCAAGGAACCCGGTAAAACCGTAACCTGGAACAATCAACCGGTTCAGCAGCCGGCCTCCTGGCAGATCAACGTGCGCAATCCGCAAAGGATACTGTCCGCCGACTATTGGGAGGGCAACGCCTTTGTCACGGTCAAGCAAGGCGAGGCCAACCTGTTGACCACTTTGAATAATCTGCATAAGGGCACCGGCATGGGCGTCGGCTGGGTCTTATTGGTCGATACCTTGGCGGGCGGTTTGATCCTGCTGGCTTTGACCGGCACCCTGTTGTGGACCAGGCTACACGGCAACCGGTTGGCCGCCGCCGGCTTAGGGCTGGGCTCCATGAGTCTGGCGGTGTTTTTTGCCTTGCAAGCCATCTCGGGTTAGACCATGTTGATCCAAATTCCGGAAGTCCTCTCCCCTGCCGAACTGCAACAGCTGGGCGATATGCTGGCCGACGCGCCTTGGGCGGATGGCCGCATCACCGCCGGCAGTCAGTCGGCACAGGTCAAAAACAATTGGCAATTGCCGGAGCAAACCGAGCAAAGTCAGGCGGCCCGTGCCATCCTGCTGAATGCCCTGAATCGCAATCCCCTGTTTCTGTCGGCGGCGCTGCCGAAAAAGATTTTCCCGCCTTTGTTTAATCGCTATGCCGGAGAACACAACACCTTCGGCAACCACATCGATAACGCCATCCGCCACTGCCCGATCAGCGGCGAACGGGTGCGTACCGATTTATCAGCGACGATTTTCCTGGCAGACCCGGACAGTTACGATGGCGGCGAACTGGTCATCGAAGACACCTACGGCGAACACGCCGTGAAGCTCGCGGCCGGGGATATGGTGTTGTATCCCGGTTCCAGCCTGCATCGGGTGGAACCGGTGACGCGCGGCGCGCGGCTGGCTTCGTTCTTTTGGTTGGAAAGCATGGTGCGGGAAACCGAACGCCGCCGCCTGTTATTTGAAATGGACATGGCTATCCTGGAATTGCGCAACACCCAAGGCGACACCGCGCCGACCGTCAACCTGACCGGCTGTTACCACAACCTGCTAAGGATGTGGGCGGAGGTATGAAACCCGCCTGATAGTTTATTCCGGCTCCTATATAGACCCAGTATCGTCATCCCTCGAACGCCGTAACCTTAGCGCAGCCCTTTTAGCCCTGAGCGGCGCGGGACCGCTGACATATAAGGGCCGGGTAAAAACAAACTGCGTCAGCTTAAGTCCTCGTGCCACTGCCGTTGGCATACCGCTGAAAACTTTATCTTCATCCCGCCGCCAACGGCCAACAGCGCATCCCCTCCTCCCCTATTTGCTTGGCCCTAACGCGCAGCACATTCCATCGCACCTGTAAGCGCAGAACGCTGTCAGTCAACAGATTGACCTATTGACCGGCCTTTTCTTGCGTTCACCATTTCCATTAAGGCGGGCAGCATGATACTTGAGGGCCGGAATGGCCAGCACCTTTATGCGCCTGACAAAGTAGAATGCATAAATGCTACAAAAACTTTGTGATAAATCGATGCTGCGCTACATTTGCAGCTGAAGAATTAACCCGAGAGACACGCTGTCTCTTGCCATGCCCCATTTGCTACAGAATGAAAAATACCTTTTACCCCGTTTGGATAGGCGCGCTGTGCTTGGCTGTTCATACGGAGATTGCTTCGGCCGATACCGATTTAACCGAGTTGAATTTAGAAGAACTGCTATCGGTAAAAATCACATCCGTTTCCAAAAAAACCCAAGCGCTAGGCGATGCAGCGGCGGCGGTATTTGTGATTAGCAACGACGACATCAAACGCGCCGGCGCCACTAACATTCCCGATGCACTACGTTTGGCTCCCGGCATCGACGTCGGCCGCATCGACGCCAACAAATGGGCCGTCAGCTCGCGCGGTTTTAATGGCCGGTTTTCCAATAAATTATTGGTGCTGATCGACGGCAGAAATATCTACACACCGGCTTTCTCGGGTGTGTATTGGGAAATGCAGGATGTCATGCTGGAGGACGTGGAGCGCATCGAGGTGGTTCGCGGCTCCGGAGCAGCGCTGTGGGGAGCCAACGCCGTAAATGGCGTCATCAACATCATCACCAAACATGCCGCCGATACTCAAGGCGGCTTGCTCAGCGCCGGCGGCGGCAGCGAGGAACGCGGATTCGGTGCATTCCGCTATGGCGGCAAGCTCAACGAAAACACCAGCGGCCGCGCCTATCTCAAAGGTTTTGATCGTGACACGCTCAGCAGAGCCGACGGCCAGCCCGCCGGCGATGCCTGGAGCAAAATGCAAGGCGGCTTTCGCATCGACTCAGACTGGTCGGACGCCGACTCCGCCACCGTGCAAGGCGATGTTTATCATAGCAATTTAAACCAGCAAATCGGATTAGCTACGTTCACCGCGCCTTATCGAGAAACGATTGCCGACCAGGTACAAGCCACCGGCGGCAACTTGCTGGGCCGTCTACAACATCGCATTTCCGACACCTCAAATTACACTCTACAACTGTACTTCGACAGCTATGACCGCAGAGAAAGTTTTATTGAAGAAGAGCGTTATACCGGCGACGTCGATTTTCAACACCGCTTTGCGCTAAACGACTGGAACGACATCATCTGGGGCGCGGGTTATCGGTATACCTACACCAAAGAAAACCAAGTGAAGCAGACCTTAGTTAATTTCACGCCACCTCAACGCGGCGAGAGTTATTTCAGTACCTTTCTCCAAGACCAATTAACCTTGGTGGACGAGCAGCTATGGCTGACGCTGGGTTCCAAACTGGAGCACAACGATTACACCGGCATCGAAGTGCAACCCACCGCCCGCCTGCTGTGGGGACCTGACCCCAATCACCGGCTGTGGGCGGCTATTTCCCGAGGTGTGCGCATTCCGTCGCGGGTGGATGCGCATATGGAGTTAATCGGCCAAGTGGTGCCGCCGCTGACCAGCCCCAACAGCACACCTTTACCCCTGGCCCTCGCGGTAACCGGTTCCAACGCTTACCAATCCGAAGAGGTGCTGGCCTACGAAACCGGCTATCGATACACCCCCAGCAACAGCTTTTCCTTGGATGTATCGTTGTTTTATAACGATTATCAAAATCTGCGCTCCTATCATCCTGGATCGATAGACCCGGCAAATGTGCCGTTTTTTATCAAACAGCCTTTGATTATCGACAATACCGGCAAGGGCAAAACCTATGGCGTAGAAACCTCGGTAGTTTGGAAAATGCTGGATTGGTGGCGCTGGGACCTGAGTTATAGCGTGTTGAAAACCGAGCTGACCAGCAATCCCTATTACCAGGAAGCAGTATCGCCGCAGCACAAAACCTCGTTGCGCGCGATGCTCAATCCGACACCGGACATTACCCTGGATGCCTGGCTGCGATATGTGGACAACGCCAGCGCCTTTACCTTAAGCGGGCCGGCATACATTAAAGCCTACACCACCCTGGATTTGCGTCTGGCCTGGAAGCTCAATCAAGCCGTCGAATTATCGCTGGTCGGCCAAAACTTATTGGACAACCAACATCTGGAATACATTCAGGAAACTTTCACCCAAGCCGCCGAAGTGCAACGCGGCGTTTACGGCAAAGTGGTTTGGGAGTTTTGAGTTTGTAGTAAAACAACTGCGCCGAGCTAGTAAGCGACACGGCCCTTGAACTTACCAAAGCAGTAATACCGCTCAGCGAACCAAGTCCGGCAACTAGGCTCCCGCCTGTGCGGGAGCGACAATATTTGAGTACGGATCATTGATCGCTGGTTTTTAGGCAATGTGCTTCCTCGTGCGGCAGGCCATCGACAAGTTCGCCGGCCAGATAGGCGGCCACTGCTTGCAAAGGCGATGTCTCGCTGGTGGTATGCAGCTCAGTATTTCTCTCCAGCAGGTTCCGCTTCACCCCGTCTCCCGCCGACCCGGCAATCGCCACATCAATATAATGCAGCGGATGCCGATTGCCGTCGCCGCGCACATGCCATTCGTGCAGGCTGCCAATCTCGGTTAGATCAAGCGTCCAAGCCAGACTCGCCTCCGCTGCATTTTCGGCAACATAAACCAGCCAGCGCGATGCCCTGCCGGCATGCGGCGCGATATTCCCCTCTTTTTCAACAGCCACGGCAATTAGTATTTCGTTCATCGATTCGGCACCTTTATAACCAAGAAAATTTCCTGTGGAGTAAACGCCCTCATGTCGAAATAGTCAACGTTAGCGTCAGCCGTTAGCTAATTCAAAGGTACGTCCCGTAAGTCGTCATTTCGGCAGGGATTGCCGAAATCCAGACTGCATGGATAGCTGGAAGCTTGCCGTCCATGGCGCTGGATGCCCGCTCTTGTGCCCTGTGGCTTTTTTTGGGCTAGCTGAGCTATTGCACCGCACCAAGCGCCGCGCCAGGCTTTATAAACCGCAAGGTCATTCTATCACTTTCGCCGATCGCGGCGTATTTATCCCCATCCTTGCTGCCTTGGCTAAATGCCGGCGGCAAGCGCCACACGCCGCCCTCGCGGTCTTTGCTGTCCAACGGGTTGGCATTGATCTCGCTGGCAGCCTGCAATACAAAGCCGGCCGCACCGGCCCAGGCAATCAGCTGATTTTGGCCGATATACCCCGAAAAATCGTCGTCCGCCACATCGCCGTTTGCCCGATGTTCGACCAGCCCCAGCGTACCGCCAGGTTTAAGCACGTCGAAAAAACCTTTGAACATCAATGCCACGCTATCCGCTTCCCGCCAGTTATGGACATTGCGGAACGTTAGCACCACATCCGCTGAAGCGGGTGCGCCAAACGTCGGCTTGGCTTCGTCATAAAGCCGAATCTCCGGACTACCGTATAGGCTCGGTGAGGCACGCAATTTGCGCTCAAGCGCGTTGAGTTGCTTTGCATAATAATGTTTGGCGCTGTTCTTGACGGCACTCTCAGGGTTTATCACCGCGGCAATGTAATGGCCGTTTTCCCGAAGCAAAGGCGCCAGAATCTCCGCGTACCAACCATAACCCGGCGTAATTTCGATCACAGTTTGCTGAGGATTCACGCCGAAGAACGTCAGCGTTTGCAACGGATGCCGCCAGTTGTCGCGGGCAACATTAGCCGGGTCGCGCCACTTGCCGGCAACCGCTGCTTCCAGTGTCCATACCGGCTCAGTGCCCATCGCTGTGGAATGTGCGTCCTCCGACGCAGGACAGGCAACCAGCGCGGCGATAACTGCGGTGGCAAGCAGTATTCGAATCACAGTCGCTTCAGCCCTCTTTGCATTCGGCTTATATTCAAGGCAATCCAAAAGACTCCGGCTTTTTAATGCACAGTGCTTCAAAATCAGCCAACGGTATCGGCTTACTGAACAAGTAGCCCTGATATAACTGACAGCCTTGCCGTTCCAAGAATGTCAACTGCTCTTCGGTTTCAACGCCTTCGGCGATACTTTCGATACCCAAGTTATCGGCCATGCCGATGATGGTTTGTACAATCACCGCATCACTTTGGGATACCGTAATATTGCGCACGAAGGACTGGTCGATCTTCAATTGGTCTATCGGTAACTTGGTCAGATAGTTCAGCGACGAATAGCCGGTGCCAAAATCGTCCATCGAAAAACGCACGCCAAAATCACGCAGTTGCTGCATCTTCACAATCGCATCGTCAATGTCATCCAGCACCAAACTCTCGGTGAGCTCAAGTTTCAGCCGATTGGGACTCAAATCGCAGCGCGCCAGGGCAAGCCGGACTTGCTCCACGAAATCATCCTGATGAAACTGTAGGGCGCTGACATTCACAGCAAGCTGTAACTCAGACTTAAGCGGATCGTTTTCCCAGGCTTTGAGCTGCGCACAAGCCGAGTCCATGACCCATTTACCAATCGGCAAGATCAAGCCAGTGTCCTCGGCCAATGGAATAAATTCCGCAGGCGAAACCAAGCCGCGCTCGGGATGGAGCCAACGTATCAAGACTTCTGCGCCAAGAATCTGACCGGCGCGGTTGACCTGCATCTGGTAATACAGCACCAATTGCTGCTCGCTTAGTGCCACACGCAAATTGCTTTCCAATACCGCGCGGGTTTCCAAGGCGGCCTGCATCACCGGATCGTAAAACAGCAGCTTATTACGGCCGCCGCGTTTGGCTTGGTAAAGCGCGGTATCGGTGTATTTCAGCAATTCCTCTGCCGTAATATGTTGGTTGCGAAACATGCAGATACCCATGCTGGCCGAGCAATGGTGATCGTATCCCTGCAACGAATAAGGCTGATTAATGGCAGAAAGAATTTTACCCGCCAGCATTTTGGTATCGGCAGACGCACGGGTTTCGTCCGCACTTAGGCTGTTCAATATCATCACAAATTCGTCACCGCCCAACCTGGCGACGGTATCGCCTTCGCGCACGCATTCTCGCAGACGTTGGGCAACCTCGATCAGCAGCAAGTCGCCAATCGTATGGCCTTTGGTGTCGTTGAGCGCTTTGAAGTTATCCAGGTCAATAAACAAGGCTGCACCATGCTTATCATGCCGGGCATTGGTGACTATGGCTTGTTGCAGGCGGTCGTAAAGCAGACGGCGATTCGGCAGATTGGTTAACGGATCGTAAAACGCTAGGCGCTCGATCTCGGCTTCTGCCTGTTTTTGAGCCAACGCGCGGCTGAAATTTTCCAAGGCAAAGTTAATATCCATGGACATTTCGACCAACAGGTCGCGCGCCGCATCGTCGAAGGCGTTCGCCTCGTCGGCGTACAGTACGAATGCGCCGACCGCCTGATCGTTTTTGAGTAAAGGCAACGCAGCCGACGCCGCCCAGCCGGCGCGCAAGCCTTGTTCGCGCCACGGCACGGTCATCGGATCGTTAATAAAATCCTGACACCAGCAAGGGCGTTGTTCGCGGATTGCCACGCTGGCAGGACCGCGGCCGAAAGCACTGGCGGCATCCATGCACATATCGATAGTAGCCAACTCTTCCGCGCCTTCCCCAAAACTGGCGACCGGGCGTATCGAGCACTGATCGGCCGCAAACACGCCAACCCAAGCCATTTTCATACCGCCAAACTCCACGGCAGCACGGCAAATTTCCAGGAACAGTTCGGTTTCGTCGGCACTGTGGACGATGGCTTTATTGCAATGACTCAAGGCCGCATAGAGCTGCATGTGGCGTTGGACTTTCGCTTCTGCCGCCTTACGTTCGGTCACGTCGCGGGCAATTCCGAGCACGCCTATCGGTTTGCCGTCCTGATTCAACACCGGTGTCTTCAGAGTTTCGAACAAGCCGTAGTAACCGTTATCAGCGAAAGTCAGCCATTCTTCGTTGGCGCAAACCTTGCCGGCGGCCAGCGCTTTGCGATCATGGTCCCGGAAAAAATCCGCCAGTTCCCTGGAGGTAAATTCGTAATCGGTCTTGCCGACGATGTCGGCTTCCTTGGCGCCGTATAAGCGTTCGAATTGCAGATTGCAGCTGATATACACACCCTGCAGATCCTTTAACCAGACCAGATCGGGAATAGTCCGCAGCAAGGTGTGCATGAGGCTATGGGCCGCAACCAGATCGTTCAGACTGGCTCTGAGCTTTTTCTCGCTCTCCAGGAGCTGGTGGCTACGCTCTTCCACCAACTCTTCCAGATGATTGCGCAGCCGGTCGATTTCCAAATGTGTGCGCACGCGCGCCAGCAGCTCCTCACGTTGATACGGCTTGGTGACAAAGTCCACCGCGCCCAGCTCAAAGCCTTGGACTTTTTCTTCCGGGTCCGACAGCGCACTGATGAAAATAATCGGCACATGGCGGGTATCCGGATGCGCTTTGAGCAGACGGCAAACCTCAAAGCCGCCCATACCCGGCATCAGAATATCCAGCAACACCAAATCAGGCGGATTGGCGGTAGCAAAATTAACGGCCAGCTCACCGTTTATCGCCGAGCGCACCTCGTACCCTTCAGCCTTAAGCAGGTCCGACAGCAACTTCAAAGACGCCGAAGTGTCGTCAACGACCAGAATTTTGCCTGCATTTACCATGATGTTTTAGTTAGTTCCCAATAGATTAAGAATAGTCGGATATTCGTAAGCTTCGGCAAGCCGAGTCAATGCAGCGGCCACCCGCAGATCGTACGCTGCAATCTGTTGAATAATCCCGCCTATACGCTCGCTATCCAGATTATTCACTGCCAACTGCAAATCCTCGCGTAAATTCTGCGGCACGACCGACAGCATCTCCGGCGTCAAAATCACGCCCTCCGGCATCATTGCCGGTGAGTCTGCATAAACATAGCGCACGCCCAAGAGCCGGGTTAGGCAGTCGTAGATTTCGTTGGCCCGGAAAGGCTTACAGATTAAGTCGTCCATGCCGGCCGCCATAATATCCGCCCGTTGCTCGGTGAAAGCCGACGCCGTGACCGCGACGATCTTCACCTGTTTGCCGCCCGGCAAGCTTCGAATGATTCTGGTCGCTTCCAAACCCTCCATGACCGGCATCTGTATATCCATCCAGATTAAGTGTGGCTGCCAACTTTGGAAACATGCCACGCCCAACTCGCCGTTCTCGGCCACCTTAACCTGAAAGCCCACGGCCTCCATCAGATTCACCAGCAATAATCGATTCTCCAGCTGATCTTCGATTATCAGAACCCGATAATTATCCTGCCCCGGCATCAGCCCCAGCACCGTGCGTTCTTCCGATCGGTACAAACCGTTAATATCGGCTGCCTGCGCCTGCTTTAGCGGCACATCAATGCGAAACAGCGAACCCTGCCCCGGTGCACTCTCCAGACTGATTGAGCCCTTCATTAATTGCACAAATTGGCGGGTGATGCTTAAGCCCAGCCCGGTACCTTTGTTGTCGGCCAGCTGTCCTATCTGCACAAACGGTTCGAAAATATGCTTTTGGTCTTCAGCGGCAATCCCAGGACCGGAGTCCTCCACTTCAATCAACAGATGGGCGATGGCGTTGTTCTTGGTGGACAAGCGTATGACCACCCCGCCTTGCTGGGTAAATTTCAACGCATTGCCCACCAGATTGATCAATATCTGGCGCAAGCGGGCCTGGTCACCGATGATATAGCGCGGAAATGAGGAAGACTGATCGACGACTATTTGCAGATTTTTCTCGGCCGCGCGTACCTGCATCATCTTCATCACATCCAGCACCATTTCCCCCAAATCGAATGGCGCATCTTCCAACTGGACCCGGCCCGCTTCTATCTTGGCCATTTCCAGCACGTCATTAATCAAGTTCAACAAGTGCTCGCCGCTACGATTGATAATTTCGACGTTGGCGCGATCACCGTCTTGTAGCCGGGCATTTTTCAGCAGAATGGCGGAAAAACCGAGAATCGCGTTCATCGGCGTGCGCAATTCGTGGCTCATGTTAGCCAGGAATACGCTCTTGGCTTTATTAGCCGCTTCGGCGGCGTCGCGAGCCAACAGCAATTCCGCCGTCCGTTGCTGCACAGTGTTTTCCAACTCGTTTCGGTAGCGCATCAGTTCGTTTTCTGCGCGTTTGCGATCAGTGATGTCGCGCGCAATTTTGGAAGCCCCGACAATTTCGCCTTTTGAATTTCGTAGCGGCGACACCGTTACCGAAACGTCAATCAATTGCCCATCCTTACGGCGGCGGATCGTCTCGTAATGCCTAATCGATTCTCCCCGCCTGACTCTATCCTGAATTTCCCGCTCCTCATTTTGGCATTCTCCGGGTATCAAAATAGCAATCGAATGACCGACGATCTCGTCGGCCCTATAGCCAAACATGCGTTCCGCCCCCTTGTTCCAGCTGGTAATGACGCTATCGAGAGTTTTACCGATGATGGCATCTTCAGTGGACTCAATGATCGCGGCGTATTCCGACAACAATTTCTCGGCGTTTTTGCGTTCGCTGATATCCCGGCAAATCGCCAGGTTGTATGTCTTGCCATCAAACTCAAAACAGTTACCGGTCACTTCCACCGGGAAAACCCGCCCATCACGTGTCCGGTGACTGGTTTCGAATTGCATTTGGCGACTCACGGACAGCACCGGCCAAAATTTCTCCCACACGTCCGGCGACCAGCTGGGATCAATATCGAACACCCCCATACCGCGGGTAAGCTCATCTCGACTGTAGCCTAATCGGTTGGCGGCCCCCTGATTCGCATAAAGAAATTTCGGATCGTTCCCCGGCATCAGGAATATGGATTCCTTCACTTGATCCAGGGCATAAGTCAGCAATTGCAGCTGGTGCTGCGCCTGTTTCCGCTCGGTCAGATCATAAACCAAGCCAACGAACCCGCTAACGGCGCCGCCCTCCCCCTGTAAAGCCGTTATAGACAGATTGACCGGCACGCGCGTCCCGTCCTTGCAGATAAAAGTCCACTCGTTTTCTTCGCGTAGACCCCGTTGAGAATGCGCGGTAAACACTTCGAATCCCGGATTAATCAAGACACCCAGTTCTGCAGACAATGTCTGAGCACGCTGTTGAATCTCGGCTGCATCGTGCCAAAGTGCCGGGGTGTGTTGGCCTATCAACTCGTCGGCCGTATACCCCAACAAGCGCTCCGCGGCTAAATTGAAGCTGGTAACCGTGCCGTCAGAGGATGTAGAGACGATGGCATAGGCCGCGTTGTCCAAAATCGTACGATGAAAGGCGTTAAGCCGGGACAATGCCATTTCACGTTCTTCAACCGCTTCCAACATGGCGTTGAAGCTTTCCCCCAAGCGCGCCAATTCATCGGCGCCGACGACTGGAACCCGATGCCGGTAGTCGGCGGACAGCCGAACCCGCTCCGCAGCGACGGTTAAGGAAGCAATCGGCTGAATGATAGTCCGCCGCAGCACCGCCAGTTGCCCTAAGGTAGCGGCCAACAGCACCAGCATACCGGCACCGAATAACCAGAGCAGCTGGTGAGTTTGCTGACTCAATTGCTCCAGACCCATCACGATGCGCAACCGCCCGCCTTTGCCTAAACCCTGCAACAACTCCGCGGCATCGTGGTTTAGATAAATGCCATCGGCTAAGGTTGGCGTACTCCGCGGCGGCTCGGAGGCAGTGTGGTTGAGGCTGGCCAGCATCCGCCCATCATCTAAAAAAATATCCGCCTCTTGAATTTGCGGATTGGCGCGCAAGGTATCCAGCACTTCCTGAGCCCGCGAGGGATCTTCGAAAGCCACCGCCGCCTCAGTGCCCACAGCGACCAACTGCGCGTAAGGTTCCATGATCTGCCGCACGCGCTGTTCCAGGGTCATACTGTGAAACAGTGCCAGCCCCGCCACAGCCAACACGAACGCCAACAGCGCCGCCCCCCAGAGCACTGCCGCAAGTCTGTTGTAAATAGTGGCTTGGATGGACATGACTTATCTCATTCGGCGCAGCTCGCCGTTTTCCAAAATCTCACTGGACACTTCCAACATTTTGGTCTGAATCGTCAAGGAAACCGCTCGGGCTTGATCGAGGTTGACGCTCATCCGCACCCTATCCGTCACTTCAAATCCTATGACTCCACCATCCGGCAAGAATTCCGGCTCGTCACTGACCGTCAGAACCGGTTGCTGTTTCAACACCGCCAGCGCCGTGCGCCGCTTTGCGGCATCCGCATAAGCCATGAAAACAATCTGACACGGCGGCAATTCTGCCACCGTGGCGGCGCGAACAATGACAAAGCCACGGCCCTGCTCCGTTCGTCCGCGCAAGGTGGTTTCTAAAATATCGCCAAACGGATCAGGCCCCAGCACACCGATACACCAAGGCGCATTTCCGGCGGGAAGCGCCTGTTTCGGCCAGACCACGTAATGGGCGAAATTACGCAGAAAGGCCGCTTTTACTTTGTAGGGGTTATCGACTATCACCTCCTGGCCGACTGCCAAACCCGGCAGCAGCAACAGGGCAGCAAGCCAAAGGGCCGCCCTGGCATGGCGCCTCGGACATAGCTTATTGCCTGCACATTGATCGCAAGCCCCTGATGAATTAGCACTCAAAACCGCACTCCTTGCATAACCCATCCGGCATAGCGCCCAACATCGGTAATGTCCAATGCTAACCGGCTTGCCGCTGGGAAACAGTACCGATAGTCGGCTAATGTCATAGTCTTAGCCCCGGTATCAAAACTTCACCGAAAAGTTGATCATCAACTCGCGGGGCCTGCTGCGGCTGCTTTGCGAAGGCCGGTATTGTTCGTCCAGCAGGTTTTTGCCCATCAGATCCACGCTCATACTATGCCCTCCCACTTCCCAGGTATAACCGATGAGGGCGTTCAACAAAGCATAAGTCTGCCGCGAATTAGCCGGACTATCGGGTAACAAAGTCTGATCGAAGACCAGATTGACACCACCGCCCAGATGCAGGCCGCGCAGCGCCTCAACACTAAAGTCGTAACGTGTCCACAAATTAGCCAGGTGCGGCGCGCTCATTTGCAGCGGCGCGTTGTGGAAGCGATTGACGTTCTTATAGTTAGCCAGCCCCGCTGCATCGAGCGTGCCGGGGTCTTGGGCGAGGATGGCATGGTCCTGACCGCTGAATTCGGTGATCCTGGCATCCATGTAGCTGTAGGACAGATACAGTTGCCAGTCGTCTGTCAGTTTAGCGGTGGCGTCCCATTCAATACCACGGGAACGCTGTTCACCGCTTTGCAGACCGTAAATGGTGATGCCGCCGGCGGAATTGGTCAACGCCATGTCGTTGACGATGTTTTTATTTAAGATCTCGAAGTAAGTCAGCGTGCTGGATAAACGACCGTCAAACCAGTCCGCTTTAATGCCGACATCGTAACCCCAGCCCTCAGTCGGCTTAGGAATCGACGTGCTACCGTCCAGATTGTTGGCCGGAAAAGTGCCCGGCACGAACGATTTGGCATAGCTGGCGAACAACGACCATTCGGGTGTCAGCTTGAAGAGCAGCCCGTATTGGGGCGTGACCGCACTTGCGGTGGCGCCCTGTGCTTGGCCGGTCAGGCGGTTTGTGTATTGGCTTTCTGTTGATGTCCAGCGCCAACCGGCCAATAGCAGCAAACGGTCATCGAAAAAACCGAAGGTAGAGCTGCCGTAGACCGATTTGTCGACAGCGTTCACGTTCTCGTCGGTGAGGCTGGTCGTCAGCCGGGATAAGGGTATCGCCGTATTCCGGTTCCAGGTGTTGGGATTGCCGAGATCCCACAAAGGCAAGGGAGAAGCGGTGGGATTGCTGCCCAAGGCCGAATCGTTGGGTGCCTGGCCGGCGGTGCGATGGAAGTTGCGGTCAATGTATTGACCGCCCAGCAGCAAGCGCAGACTGGCGAAGCCCAGGTCATACTTACCCACGCCTTGCAGTTCTATCGTGTCGTCACGGTTGCTGTAGGCTTGCTGCCTGACTCGACGACCCTGCATCAATGTCGTGTTATTACTCATGCCCAAGTTACCGGTAAACAGCGCATCGACATCGTATTCCAGATGCGAATAGCCGGTACGTAGATTCCAGTGTTCGTCGGCCTTAAAGTCTATCCAGGTACTGAGATTGTGGGTGTGACTATGCCGATAGTCGCTGTAAGCCATGCTGTTCCAATTGTCGGGCAAGCCCGGCACATCGACGCCGGAAAGGTTGGGGTCCGCGGCAGTGGGCAATACGCCGGCCTGGGTGTTGTAGCCGGGCTTTTGCATGAGTTGGGGCTCTTCTATTTTTTCGAAGTTTTCGTATTTTAAGGAGACACTCAGGCGGTCGCTGGGTTGCCAAAGCAAAGAAGGCGAGATATTCCAGGAATGGGCATCGTAGGGCTCCCAGTAATGCATATCCTGATCATAAGAAGCCGCCAGCCGGTAGAGCAGGTTTTTTGTAGCAGGTCCCGTCACGTCAACATCGAAACGATACTCGCCGTAGGAGCCGTAACGCCCATCCGCAGCAGCGGCAAACCGGCGCTGCGGGTTTTTGGTGATGACATTGACGATACCGCCCGGCGCGACCTGACCGTACAGAAACGATGCCGGCCCCTTGACCACTTCAAGCCGCGAGATATTGGTGAAATCCAAAATGGACGGACCGTGGACGCCGTCGCGCAACGTGTGAATATTGCCGCCGGCCAAAGAACCCACCGCAAAGCCGCGAATGGCCAAGTTGGCGTTGCCTTCGTTGAAGTCGTTGCTGCGGTAAGTGACTCCCGGCGAATAGCGGGCTATGTCGAAAATATCGCGGGGTTTTTGATCCTTGATGAACGACTCGGTAAAGGCTTGGAGCGCAAACGGCAAGTCGCTGATCGGTGCGTCGAAACGGGAGCCGGACACCGAATTCGAAGCAAGGTATCCGCTATCAAGCTGGGAAGACACATCGAACGGCGACACCTTGACATTCACCAACTCCAGCAGATCCATATCCGCCACATCCCTGCCGGCCTCATCGGCCTGTTCGGAAAGACGGGTGTCGATAACAGCATCGTCAGCCGCTTTCAAATCAGTCGAAAACGTCCGGCCAGCCTGGGAATCGGCTTCGAAGTCGCCGCCGGGTTCCGCAGCCAACGTTAATGGCTGGCGCAGCACACTAAACACAAAAACCAGTCCGATAGACCAGCCGACGCCAAATTGAGACCCACAGTCTTTCATTTTGCATCCCCCCAGTGAGATTTATTAACCCGGCCCTTAAACATCGCCCACACCAGCCTGGACTTCGACGAGCTCAGCCCGGACGGCATACCCGCGACCAATAGGGCCGGGTTAATAACGCGAAGATCTAGTTATTTTTATGAAACCGCGGGACAACACCCGCCGTTCACTAAACAGCTTAGTTCAGTTGGTAACGGAGGGCAATTTCTACGAACGTGGGGATGGGGTTTCTCGCCAGCACCCGGCGAGAAGGAAGAAACGACGGCTGGATAGACTTGCCGCCGTCTATTTAGCCTGACTCAACACAGAGGCCAGATTGACGCCCTTGGGACTGGAAATACACAAAATGATAGGCCCGACGCTGAGCATTGCCAGCTTGTTGACGGCACCGACAATGACGATCTGTTCGATCTCGCCCAAACCCAGCGAGGTTTCACCGTGCTGTGCAGCACGAATGGTTTCCTGAATAATCGCCCCGAACGCATCCATATTGGACGCTTCCGCGGATTGGGCCAGAATCAGGCCGTCGTGGTAGGCTGCGCAAGCGCTTACACCATTGATCTTGACCACTTTATCCACCACAGACTGCACGGCGTCGATGAATGCCGCACGCTTTAAGCGGGTGGCTTCACTGACATTGACGATGTCGGCCGCAGGCTGCCGGCGCGCGGCGAGATAATCGTCGGCGAGCGTATCCAACTGCGCCAACTGCGATTCAAACCAATGCATATTTAAGCTCTAGACAGCGGTTAATTGGCCAGATAACTGGTAAACAATTTTTTCAATACCGGAATGGTTTCTTTTAATTCAAACCGCACCCGTCCTAACAACGCTTCCCGCTGAGTGACCAGAGCCAGAATAAAGCCCGCGTCTATCGGCGTCGATAAAATGTAGCCGTCGTTGTTTTCGCAGATCACCATATTGGTTAAATGATGGCCGACATGTTGCGCCGCTTTGGCCGCCGCGCCGAACACCACCTGCACCGAAGCGCCGATGGCGTCGGTGTTGATTTCAAAATCGCGGTGAATATGCGTGACAAAGCCGTCGCTATCGACAATGGCCGCTGCCGATACGCCCTGGATGTTCATCAGATTGCGCAAGATGGAATCGATTTCGTTGTTCTGAGATTTGCGCGGATCGAGAAATTGGACATTACTACTCATGTTGCTCTCCTGATGCTTTTAATAATTATCAACCTACAGTAAGTCGACGCGGATTAAACACGTCTTGTCACCCAGCGCGTTGCACTTGGTTTCGGTGGCCTTTACATTACGATTGAAAAAAGTTTTGACGATGCCGCCGACCATGCCGGCTTCGAAATGACAAATAGGCGCCGACACATGATGAATACCGGCGCAGGACACGCATTCATCCACCCTTAACTCCAGCACGCCCGCGGACAAGTCCACTTTATCCGGCACCACCAGGCCGATACTCAGCTGCCGGCACAGCAATTTGATTTTGCCGACATAGGTTTCCAGGTCTTTATCGATATTGGCGGCGGCAATTTGGCCCATCGCCAAACCCAAACTCTGGCCGGAATGATAAACCAGCGAAGGAGCACCCTGGCCTAATATGTCTTCTACGTTGGAACCCAAAGCCACCATGCGCAAGGCTTGAAACAATCGAATGGGAATCAGCGGGCCCAGATCGTTGCGATTTTCGATATCGAACTCGCCGGAAATAATACCGTCGAGAATTTGCTGCTGGGCTATCTGATAGTCTGATTTACTGTTTTGTATCATAGCGTCTACCCTCTTCAATTCGGTTAATTATCCACACACTGCAATTCGACCCGACGATTTAAGGCCTGGCCCTCTTTGGTATCGTTCGGCGCCGCCGGATTTCTCATACCTTCCGATGCGGTGAAGATGGCTGTTGAGCCGATACCTTTGCCGACCAACAGTTTTTTAACGGCATTAGCCCGCGTCAAGCCCAACTGCACGTTGGCGGCATCACTACCCAAATTGCAGGTATGCCCGGTCAGTTTGATCCGGTTTTGGCAGCTTCTGGCCGCGCTCAATAGTTCGTTGCTGCTGTTCGCAGATTCCGGCGTTAATTTGCTGGAATCGAATTTGAAATACACGGTAAAAGACGACGTACCAGAGGTTTGCGCCGCAGTATCCGGCGAGACTTTGGGAATACCCGCCGCGGTCGGCTCAGTAGGTAACTCAGGCATCGGGTCCGATGTTTGCGGATTGTCATTTCCGGATGCCGACTGTTGCGCCTCTTGCTTCGCAGCAATCGCTTGATCCGGTTTAGCCTCGGCAAGCAAGGTTGGAGCGACTTCTGTTGAGGGCTGCGGTGCTTGGGTATCGGGGGTTGCCGGCTCAGGAACGGTGGCTGGTGTTGCCGGTTTACTCAAGCCTGCAGTCTGGCTAATGGCTGGCGGCTTTTGCGCTAACTCAGGCACTAAAACCGCCACCACGGCCAGCAAACCAATCACACCAAGCAACCACGGCACATTGCGGCGCAAGGGTTTTTTAAAGGTTTTGTCTGATTTGCCCTGCGGATTGGCAGAACTCAGCCGCGCTTTGTCCGTAGACGGAATAATGCCATCCAGGCCGTCGTGATCGAGTGATCGAGGTTTTTTCATGGAATTCCCTTAAGTTCCGTTTGCCAGAAGCCTGCTGAATATTTGCAGGGACAGTGTGAGCAGGCACCGACTTAAATTTGTTGGGCTATCATATGCAAGTTTCCCTGCAGAATCAAAATTGATGCTGGTTCAAATAATTAAATCTTAGAATTTGACACTGAACTAATTCAGTGAATCCTGAAACCAACTCGACCCAGTAATCGAAAACTTGCGAAGTTAATGATGATTCGCATCAAGTTCGCTACACTTGATAATGACGATTACCAGGGAAGCAAGCCTGCTCAAGCAAGGATGATCAACATCCTGACATCGATTTAGAGAATCCGTTATGCCAGAAAATACCGCGCCAAATTCGCCACAGACCAGCACCAATACCGACCTGCCCAGTTGCAACCGTTGCCGAGATCTGGAGGAACTGGATTTCGATTTTAGTTTTGCCTATCAGCCCATCGTCAATTTTTTTGCCCGCACCGTTTTTGCCCACGAAGCGCTGGTGCGCGGCGTTAACGGTGAATCGGCCGCATCGATACTCGCCAAAGTCACCGATGCCAACCGCTATCGCTTCGACCAAAACTGCCGGATTAAAGCCGTGGAAGGCGCAGCAAGGTTGGGTATCCAGGAGTTTGTATCGATTAACTTTATGCCGAATGCGGTTTACCAACCCGAAGCCTGTATCCGCTCGACTTTTGAAGCCGCGCAACGCTACAACTTTTCCAAAGACCGCATCATTTTCGAAGTGATTGAAGGCGAGGATGTGTCCGACCGTCCGCATTTAATCAATATATTCACCGAATACCGGCGCTTTGGTTTTAAAACCGCTATCGACGACTTCGGCGCGGGCTACGCCGGCCTGAACCTACTCGCCGAATTCCAGCCGGATGTGCTGAAACTGGATATGGATTTGGTGCGCGACATCAATCTCAGCAAACCCAAACAGGCGATAGTGGGAGGGGTTGTGCAAATCTGCCGCGAACTCGGCATCGAAGTGCTGGCGGAAGGCATCGAAACCAAGGCCGAACGGGATTTTCTGCTGGGCTGCGGCGTCACGCTGTTTCAAGGCTATCTATTCTGCAAACCCACATTTCAGGCTATCGGCCAAATCAATCCGGATGCCTGGTCTTAAACCTTAAAACTTGACTGCCTGGCGCTTGGCGCCCCAATCGCCGGGTAAAGGATTAAACACCCCGGCACAAGAACATCCGCAAAACCGGCAGTTGCCGGCGGCATCCAAATTCCAATCCGACAGCTCGTACCAATCGCGGCCGATCAAAATTTTCCCGCAGCCGTGGCAATAGGTACTCTCCGCCGATTTGTCGTGAACATTGCCGACATAGGCGTAACGCACGCCGTTTTTCAAGGCAATGCTGCGCGCCAGCAACAATGTGGACCGCGGCGTGTGCGGGGTATCCGTCATTTTCCAATCCGGATGAAACGCGGTGAAATGCATGGGCACATCCGGACCAAGATGCTCGACCACCCATTGGGTCATGGCTTCCAATTCGGTCTCGGAATCGTTGGCGCCGGGAATCAGCAACGTGGTCAACTCCAACCAGACCGGGGTCTCGTGTTTTAAATATTGCAGCGTTTCCAGCACCGCCTGCAGATGGCCACCGGTGATCTTGTGGTAAAAACCCTCGGAGAAGGCTTTTAAATCGACATTGGCCGCGTCCATGTAGCGGTAAAACTCGGCGCGCGGCTCGGCGCAGACATAGCCGGCGGTCACAGCCACGGACTTCAAACCCAGCTCCCGGCAGGCTTGTGCCGTATCGATGGCGTATTCGTGGAAAATCACCGGATCGTTGTAGGTATAGGCGACGCTGCTGCAAGCGTGCTCCAGTGCGGCTCGGGCTATCGCTTCCGGCTCGGCCAGGCTCATCAGCGTATCCATCTCCCGCGACTTGCTGATGTCCCAATTCTGGCAAAACTTGCAGGCTAAATTGCAGCCCGCGGTGCCGAAAGAAAAAATCGGCGTGCCGGGTAGAAAATGGTTTAACGGCTTTTTCTCGATAGGATCGATGGCAAAACCGCTGGAGCGGCCGTAACTGGTCATCACGATTTGACCATGCAGATTCTGCCGCACAAAGCACAAGCCGCGCTGGCCTTCATGCAATTTGCAAAAGCGCGGACACAAGTCGCACTGCACCTTGCCGTCCGCCAACACATGCCAATAACGGGTGGCTGCTGTATCCGCGCTGAGTAAAGTAGTCATGGCGATGCTCCTTGAACCCCAAGCATAAAATCGGGTCGTTATCGGCGAGAGTTAGCAGTAGAATAAACCCAAGATGGGCGGGGTATTCAATTTTTTGATGCGCCGCTATCCGCCCGGCCTCTGATCGTATTAAAACTTTAAAAAAGGATCAGCGCATGAATAGAAAACCCGCCGTAGCAGGACGGTTTTATCCTGCCCACCCCCAACAACTTCATGACGCGGTGTCCGGCTATTTGCAGGACGTACGCCCCACCGGCAAAGCGCCCAAAGCCATGATCGTGCCGCATGCCGGATACATTTATTCCGGGCCGATAGCCGCTACCGCTTACGCCCGTTTAAAGCCCGCCGCAGCCAGCATTACCCGCGTGATATTGATCGGCCCTTCGCATCACGTGGCGTTTCGCGGCTTGGCAGTCAGCAGAACCCACGCTTACACCACCCCGCTCGGCGATGTTGAGGTAGACCAGGCCGCTATCGAAGCCTTATTGAGTTTGCCGTTTGTCGAATACATCGAACAAGCCCACACGCTGGAACACAGCCTGGAAGTACATCTGCCGTTTCTGCAATCGGTCTTACAGCAATTCACGCTGGTCCCCATCGTGGCCGGCGACGCCAGTCCCGAACAAGTCAGTCAGGCGCTGGAGCTGTTGTGGGGCGGCGATGAAACCTTACTGGTCATCAGCTCGGACCTAAGCCATTATCACGACTACGACACCGCCAAACGCCTGGACCAGGCGACCAGCCGAATGATAGAGCATTTGCAATACACCGAAATCTGCGGCGAGGCCGCCTGCGGCAAGGTGCCGGTCAACGGCTTGTTGAAACTACTGAAACAAAAAGGCCTGTCTATTAAAACCATAGATCTGCGCAATTCCGGCGACACGGCCAGCGACAAACAGCAAGTCGTGGGGTACGGTGCCTATGTCGTTGACTAAAACCTTGCAAACTCCGTTGCTGGAACTAGCCCGGCAATCCATAGCCCACGGCATGCAAACCGGTCGGCCGTTACCGGTCGATTTGGAGAGCTATCCAGCGGAATTACGCGAAATCTGCGCGACTTTCGTCACGCTGGAACGCCGTGGTCAATTGCGCGGTTGTATCGGCATGCTGGAAGCGGTAAGGCCTTTGGTGGAAGATGTAGCGGAAAACGCCTTTGCGGCGGCTTTCCGCGACCGGCGTTTTCCGCCGCTGGCGGCCAAGGAACTGGCCGATCTTGATCTGCATATTTCCGTACTTAGCCCCGCCGTAGCGATGAAATTCGCTTCGGAAGCGGATCTAATCGTGCAACTTCGCCCCGGCATCGACGGCATCATCTTGCAGGAAGGCGGCCGGCGCGGCACTTTCCTGCCCTCGGTATGGGATGATCTACCCGATCCCGCCCAGTTTTTACAACACCTAAAACAAAAGGCCGGCTTACCCGCCGCCTATTGGTCGGACACGATGCAAGCCTATCGTTATACCACCGAGATGTTCGGCTAACTGTCAACCGTTTCGTGCGCCACCAACCCAAGTAAATCCGGCCTTGGCGGCCTTTGATCTTGTTCCGAACCGGCAACGAACATTATAATAGCGGCATTTTCGACTGATCCGGGCCCAGAGTTTCCTGCAACGTGCGTTTATTTTGCGCGCTGAAATCGACATGCCAAAGCCGATCAACCCTCTTCTTCATTCCTGGTATCACTGATGAAAAATCAAAATTACAAACCTTGCGACCTGGTGATTTACGGCGCATTGGGTGATCTATCGAAACGAAAGTTACTGATTTCGTTGTATCGTCTCGAAAAATCCAATTTGCTGGAAACCGATACCCGCATTATCGGCGTTGATCGACTGGAGGAAACCAGCGAAGGCTTCGTCCAAATTGCTCATAACAGCCTGAAATCGTTCTTACACAAAGAGATAAACCCCGAAATCTGGGGCCGGCTGTCGCAAAGATTATCGTATCTGAAAATCGACCTGACTCAACCGGA
>Ga0123390_1006735_pt1 | contig 50838 bp, 49 predicted proteins | sample T3HHNO3metaT_FD_89918 | JGI IMG/M metagenome (GOLD analysis project Ga0123390, IMG submission 89918) | Methane-oxidizing artificial microbial communities from Washington, USA to study methane cycling - T3-HHNO3 metaT (Metagenome... | ecosystem: Engineered > Modeled > Simulated communities... | reverse complement strand
CACCGGAGCTTTTGAACGGATTAGCCCGTAGGGGCGCCGCAAGGAAGCGGCGCGTTGCATGCAGGGGCTGGGAAGCCCCTTCAGGCAACCCCGTTCAAAAGCTTCGGAGCGCAGGGAATAAGCGGCATCCGGGCCGCCTTTTCTTTGGATACTTTCTTTTGGCGGAGCAAAAGAAAGTATCGCGGCTGTCGGTCCGCGAACCGACATTAAAATCAGCCGTCGCGTCAGCGACACAACAAACCAATGACCAACTACCAAGCAATCCTAAAATTCTGGTTCGAAGAAACAGCCCCCAAACTCTGGTGGTCCGCCAACCCAGATTTCGATAAAACCATCGCCCACCGATTCGAAGCCACACTCCAACAAGCCGTAAAAGGCGAATTGTTCGCTTGGCGGCAAGAACCCAAAGGCCGACTCGCCGAAGTCATCGTCATCGATCAGTTCTCCAGAAACATTTACCGCAACACCCCTTTGGCATTTGCTCACGATGCGCTGGCGCTGGTATTGGCGCAGGAAGCGATAGCGGTGAGTGCAGATCTAAGTTTGTCGCCTATCGAGCGCAGTTTCCTGTATTTACCGTTCATGCACAGCGAGTCCAAAACCATCCATGTATGGGCGGAAAAGCTCTACCGTGAAAACGGCTTAGCCGATAATTACCAATTCGAGTTAAAACACAAGGCCATTGTTGATCGCTTCGGCCGTTACCCGCATCGCAACCCAATTCTCGGTCGTACCTCCACTGCCGAAGAGCTTGAGTTTCTTAAACAACCGGGTTCCAGTTTTTGAAGGCAATCAGGCAAGGCAAATAAATGGAAGCCTATGGATCCCTGCATTACCACGCGGTGCGTGGAAACGAGGCAATAGAGCTTCTACTAGTGATACAGGCTAACGAGAGTTCCATGTGGGTGGACGATTATTGGTTGCACAAATAAAGCGATAAGCAAAATTTGTGATGTTTTGCGGATTAGTTTGAAAGCTAGAGTTAGCGCGCGTATCATCAAAAACTCACCAATCTCGACCACAACCGGCCAAATAGGTAAACATCATGAATACCATCGTTCGTTACTTGGCATTAAGCACTGCAATCCTGGCGTCCTCCGGCTTAACTACACCCGCAAATGCTGCATTGGTTCAATACACGTATACCGGCAATACCTTTACCGACATATATCCATCCGATTTTGGAGATGTCGGCGTAAACATCAGTTTCAGCGTGGAAGAATCGCTGCTACCCAAAAATGGTCGGGCTATTCTCGACGTTGACGATTATTCCGGTGCGCGTATCCCGTTTACCTTTAGTTTTGGTTTAGGGCAGTTTTATAGAATGGACACAGCGGCGTTTTACACAACTCCGAACAATGCCGGGGTCGATCCGCACTTTCAGACCTATTACGACAGGAGTGCTCGAATAGAGTTCGATACCGACGCCAACGGTCACTTCAGCGGTAATTGGAGTGCGGTACTCAATAAACATGAATATGGCCGGCCCGGTTTGCTGGGCGGCGTTTCGATAAGTTCGGTTGCAAATGGCTTAGCTGCAATGGATTCGGCAGAATTAATTTATAGCGTTTCGGGGTCTGTGACCGGCAATCCGGGGACTTGGACACGTGAGCTTGCACCTGTGCCGTTACCCGCGAGTGGGTTTTTGTTTGGTTTTGCTATTGCTGGCTTGGGTCTTAGAAAACGTTTTAATCGCTAGCCGCTTGCTTGGTCGAAAAAATGTTAACTGGGTTGGGGCGAGTTGTGCGTCCCCCTCCGATTGGGTAAATAGCAATAAAAAGGCCGGTTGCCCGGCCTTTTGTTTAGCGCATTTAGGGATTAACCCAGTAGCCCTTGTAACAAACCATTCAGCTTATGCACAAACGCTGAAGGATCATCTAACTGGCCGCCTTCGCTAAGGATGGCTTGGTCGAACAAGATGTGGCTGATATCCGCGAAGCGGGCGTCGTCCTGTTCGTTTTTCAAGGCTTTGACGATGGCATGGTCAGGGTTGATCTCAAAGATTGGCTTGCTGCCACCCATACCCATCATGTTCATGGATTGGCCGGCTTCTTTCATGATCCGCTCCATGTTCAGGCTCATGTCGTAAGCGCCGGTCACCAAGCAGGCAGGGGAGTCGGTCAGGCGGTGGCTGACTTTCACTTCGCTGACTTTGTCTTTCAGCACCTCTTTAATTTGATTCAACACCGATTCGAAATCCTTGTTGATTTCTTCCAGGTGCTGTTTCTCCTCTTCGGTGTCGAACTTGTCCAGATCCAGTTCGCCCTTGGCAATGGACTGCAGGTGTTTGTCTTCGAAGTCGGTCAGGCTGGATACCAGCCATTCGTCGATGCGGTCGGACAGCAATAACACCTCGATACCTTTCTTGCGGAAGATTTCCAGATGCGGGCTGTTTTTCGCGGCGGCGAAGCTGTCGGCGGTGACGTAGTAGATTTTCTCCTGGCCTTCCTTCATCCGGCTGACGTAGTCGGCCAGCGAGACGTTCTGGGTTTTATCGTCGGTATGGGTGGACGAGAAACGCAGCAACTTGGCGACTCTATCCTTGTTTTTATGATCTTCTATCGGGCCTTCTTTGATGACGTTGCCGAACTGTTCCCAAAATTTTTGGTACTTCTCGGCATCGTTTTCGGCCAGATCTTCCAGCATGCCCAGTACTTTTTTCACCGCGCCGGTTTTAATCGCGCTGATTTGCTTGCTTTGCTGCAAAATCTCGCGAGAGACGTTCAGCGGCAAACTGTCGGCATCGATCACCCCGCGCACGAAGCGCAGGAAGCGCGGCATCAGTTGCTCGGCGTCGTCGGTAATGAAGACTTTTTTGATGTATAGCTTCACGCCGTGTTTGGTGTCGCGGTCCCACATGTCGAACGGAGCGCGGCTGGGTACGTACAACAGCAAGCTGTATTCGTTGGTGCCTTCGACACGGCTATGCACGTGGGTTAGCGGGTCCTGGAAGTCGTGCGAGACGTGTTTGTAAAACTCGGCATATTCTTCTTCAGAAATCGAGTCTTTGGATTGGGTCCATAAGGCTGATGCGCTGTTCACCGTTTCGTCTTCGACGCGGGCCGGTGCGGTTTCGTTGCCTTCCTCGTCTTTCTCGGCCGGAATTTCCTTGCTCATCACGATGGGCAGGGAGATATGGTCGGAGAATTTTTTGATGATGGAACGCAGTTTCCAGCTGTTTAAAAATTCCTCTTCGCCGTCTTTCAGATGCAGTACGATTTCGGTACCGCGGGTGGCTTTATCGACCGATTCGATGGTGTAATCGCCTTCGCCGGCCGATTCCCAACGCACTGCCTCCGAAACCGGTGCGCCGGCTTTGCGGGTGCTCAGCGTGACTTTGTCGGCGACGATGAAGGCCGAGTAAAACCCGACGCCGAATTGGCCGATCAGTTCGCTGTCTTTCGCTTGGTCGCCGGTCAGGCGCTCGAAGAATTGCTTGGTGCCGGATTTGGCGATAGTGCCGATATGATCCTGCACTTCTTCGCGAGTCATGCCGATGCCGTTATCGGTAATGGTGATGGTCTTTTTGGCTTCGTCGAAATCGACGCGGATTTTTAATTCGCTGTCGCCTTCGTACAGGCTGTCGTTGGCCAAGGCTTCGAAACGCAGCTTGTCGGCGGCATCCGAGCTGTTGGAGATCAACTCGCGCAAAAAGATTTCCTTGTTGCTGTACAAGGAATGAATCATCAAATGCAGTAAATGCTTTACTTCGGTTTGAAAACCTAGGGTTTGTTTGTTTGCCTCAACAGTCATGTCTATACTCATTTGGTTGTAAAGTGGACTCGGGCGAGTTGGGGATGATAATTTTATTTTTCAAGTCCGCCCGCATTGTGGATTTTATGGAGCCGATTTCTTGAGCGTTTTATTAGCCTTCCTGCCATGAGTTTTAGTTTAGCCGGCAAAAGTATCCTGATTGTCGAGGACAATCCTGTGTTCCGCAAAGCTATGCGCGACATGCTATACAGCTTGCAAGCCGTCACTGTCGTCGAAGCGGATAACGGCATTGCCGCGATCAATGCCATGAGCAAAAGCAGTTTCGACATCGTGTTGTGCGATTACAACCTGGGTGTGGGTAAGAATGGGCAACAGGTATTGGAAGAAGCCAGACATCGGAATTTAATCGATTATCGCTGCGTGTTTATTTTGATTAGTGCCGAGCAGACAACCAGTGCCGTGCTGGGCGTCATGGACAGCAAGCCCGATGAATATCTGACCAAGCCCTTCAATGCTCAGCAGTTGATGAGTCGCCTGACGCGTAATTTTGCCCGCAAGGAATTTATGGCCAGTATCGATAAGGCGCTGGCAGGCGGCGATTTGTCTAAGGCAATTCAGTTATGCGACGCATTGTTGTTGTCGGCAGATAAGAAAATGCATTTGCATTTGCTGAAAATGCGCGCCGAGCTGGCGATTTCCGCAGGCGATTTCGACAAGGCCAGACAGATATATCACGAAGTCCTGGAGTATCGTGAGCTGCCTTGGGCGCGTTTAGGCTTGGGAGTGATCGACTTCCAAAACAATAACATTGAACAAGCGATTGCCGGTTTTCAGAGTCTGGTGGCTGACAATCCGATGTTGATGGAGTGTTACGACTGGCTGGGCAGGGCCTACGAGGCTTTGGATCAGTACAACGATGTCGAAAGCGTGTTGCAGCAAGCCCTGCAATTGTCGCCGCAATCGATACTCAGGCAGAAAAAGTTGGCCGAGGCGGCGGATAAGAACGGCAATCTGGAAACCGCCGAAAAAGCTTACAAATCGGTGGTAAAGCTAGGTAAGTATTCGGTGCATCGCTCCTGTAGCGATTTTGCCGGATTGGCTAAGCTGTACGCCAAAACCAATGCGGCCGACGATGCCTTGAAAACGCTGGAGGAAATGCGCAAGGAATACGCCAATCATCCCGAGGCGGAGTTGCGTGCCTCGACGGTGGAAGCAGATGTGTATAAAACGCTGGGTAACGAGGAGTTGTCGCAGAAGGCTTTGCTAAAGGCGGTGGATATATGCAGCCGCTTAGGTAATAAAGCGCCGAGGGACTTGCAGTTGGAGGTGGTGAAAACCTGTTTCCTGAGCGATGAACACGATAAAGCCGAAGAAATACTTTACGATCTGATTCATGCGCATATCGACGACGAACAGTTTTTGAACGATTTGCGCCGTATGCAAAGCGGCATCGGCATGGATAATCACTCGGAAATCCTGATTCAAAAAACCAAGCAGGCTTTGATCGCGACCAACAACAAGGGTGTAGCGTTGTATAAGCAAGGTAAATTCAAGGAGGCCTTGGACCTGTTCGAACAAGCCATTCAGACCATGCCGGATAACAAAACCATCATTGTGAATATGCTGAAGATCATGATTCATGATTTGAAGGTTAACGAGTTTTGCGAAGAAAAAAATCAACGTATCAAGGCTTTAATTAACAAGGCCAAGCAAATTGGCGTTGATCAACATAAGCTGGGGATATTACAAATGGAGTATGCGAAATTGCGACAGCCTCAAGCGGTCAAGGCTTAAAACCATGCAAACCAATCCTAAAAACAACGGTTTGTTTCCGACTATTCTCGCGTCCACCGTTCACGATATAAAAAATTCCTTGGGTACCTTGCTGGAGCTAGTTCGGCAAACTGCTGCCAAACAAGACGGCCCGTCTGCCGAATTGAATCAGTTGGAGTTCGAGGCCGCCCGGATTAATCATAGCCTGATGCAATTGCTGGTGATGTATAAGGTCGATTCGCAAAAATTTAGTTTGGATATCGAAGAATGCCCGGTGATCGACATTGTCGACGAAGCGATTCATCAACAGGCGCGCTTGGCCGGATTGCACAATATCGATCTACAAGTGGATTGCGCTGCCGACGAGATGTGCTATTGCGATAATGCCATTATCAGCAACTCGCTGGCAGCCGTCTTGAACAACGCTTTGCGCTATACCCACAAAACCATCTTGATTGCCGTTGCTGATGAAGATGGTTACCTAACTATCGCCATCGAAGACGACGGTGAGGGTTATCCGCCCCATTTTTTAGCCGCAGACTTAAACGATACGGCCGAATTGGATTGGGTATCGGGAAATACCGGCTTGGGTTTGTATTTTGTTTCGGTGATGGCCGGCTTGCACAAAAATGCCGGGAAAAGCGGATTTGTGCAGATCGACAACGAAAGTCGTTTGGGCGGGGCCAAGTTTAAACTGTTTTTGCCTTAATGTTTACAGAATCACTAGAGACTGAGCGATGGTACTAAGGTACAATGGCCCCGATAAAATTAGCGTTTTTCGTCGGGCAGACGGTTAGAAAAATTAAAAAAATCTTTATATATGAGCATTTTAGTAACCGGTGGGGCCGGGTTTATCGGCAGCAATTTTGTATTGGATTGGCTGGCGCAAACTGACGAATTGGTCGTCAATCTGGATAAATTGACGTATGCGGGTAATTTACAGAATTTGGCTTCGCTACAAGGCGATACCCGCCATGAGTTTGTACAGGGCGATATTGCCGATTACGACTTGGTGCTAAGTTTGTTGGAAAAACATCAAATTCGGGCCGTGGTCAATTTTGCTGCCGAATCCCATGTTGATCGCTCAATTCACGGACCGGAAGATTTTATTCAAACCAATATCGTCGGCAGTTTCCGTTTGTTGGAAGCGGTGCGGCAATACTGGAACAACTTGGAACATCCGGCCAAGCAGGTTTTCCGTTTACTGCACGTGTCTACCGACGAGGTTTACGGTTCTTTGGAAAAGTCCGATGCGCCGTTTGCCGAAACCAATCAGTATCAACCCAATAGTCCTTATTCCGCCAGTAAAGCCGCTAGCGACCATTTGGTGCGTGCTTATCACCACACTTACGGGTTGCCGGTACTGACCACTAATTGCTCCAATAATTACGGCCCTTATCATTTCCCGGAAAAACTGATCCCACTGTGCATTCAAAATGCCTTGTCCGGCAAAGCTTTGCCGATTTATGGTGACGGTCAACAGATTCGCGATTGGTTGTATGTGAAAGATCATTGCAGTGCGATTCGCCGGGTGCTGGAGTCAGGCACGCTTGGCGAGGTGTATAACGTCGGCGGCTGGAACGAAAAAGCCAATCTGGATGTGGTCAACACGCTGTGCAGTATTCTTGATGAACTGCAGCCGCGCGCCGATAGCAAATCCTATGCGGAACAGATTACCTATGTCACCGACCGGCCGGGGCACGACAGACGTTATGCCATTGATGCCGGCAAGCTGGAGCGAGAGCTGGGTTGGAAACCGGCGGAAACCTTCGAGACCGGCATACGCAAAACCGTACAATGGTATTTGGATAACCAAGCCTGGGTTGCCAATGTGTTATCCGGCGACTACCAGTCTTGGCTGGACAAAAACTATACCGGGCGCAATGCGTGATCAGTGCCTTGCATGGTTGATTGAATGAAAGTTTTACTGTTAGGTAAAAATGGCCAGCTTGGCTGGGAGTTGCAAAGGAGCTTGGCACCTTTGGGTGAATTGGTTGCGCTTGACCGATTCGATCAGCATTATTGTGGCGATTTAAGTAATCCAAACGGGATTGCCGAAACTGTTCGCGCACTACGTCCCGATGTCATCGTCAATGCCGCTGCCTACACCGCAGTGGACAAGGCTGAGTCGGAAAGCGAATTGGCGAATACCATCAATGCAGTGGCGCCGGGTACTTTAGCCGAAGAAGCCAAACGCATCGGTGCTTGGTTGGTGCATTATTCCACCGATTACGTGTTCGACGGCAGCGGGGATAAACCCTGGCGGGAAGACGATCAAGTGGGTCCGTTGAATGTCTACGGTCAAACCAAACTGGCTGGCGAACGAGCTATTGAAGCCAGCGATTGCCGGCATTTGATTTTTCGGACCAGTTGGGTCTACGCTGCCAGAGGTAATAATTTTGCCAAGACGATGCTGCGCTTGGCGCAAGAGCGTCAGCAGCTGTCGGTGATTGACGATCAAATCGGTACGCCAACCGGAGCCGAGTTACTGGCGGATGTCAGTGCCCATGCCATCCGTCATTCCTTGAAAACACCGGAAGCGGCTGGCGTTTACCATTTAACCGCTAGTGGCGAAACCAGTTGGTACGACTATGCGCATCTGGTGTTCGACTATGCCCGTCGGGCCGGTATAGAACTGAAAACCGATAAGCAGTCGGTCGCGGCAATTCCCACCAGCGCTTACCAAACCCCGGCTAAGCGGCCGTTAAACTCACGATTGAATACCGAGAAATTGCAAAACGTGTTTGGTTTACAGCTGCCGGCTTGGCAGTTGGGAGTCGAGCGTATGTTGTCTGAACTCTACGGAAAATAAATATGAACCAGCGTAAAGGCATAATCCTGGCCGGAGGCTCCGGTACCCGGCTTTATCCGGTGACGAAAGCGGTGTCCAAACAATTGCTGCCGATTTACGATAAGCCCATGATTTATTACCCGCTCAGCACTTTAATGTTGGCCGGGATTCGCGACATTCTGATTATTTCCACACCGCAAGATACGCCTTTGTTTCAACATTTGCTGGGTGACGGTAGCGATTGGGGTGTTAATCTACAATATGCCGTGCAAGCCAGTCCCGACGGATTGGCGCAAGCATTTATCATCGGCAAGGACTTTGTTGGTTCACAACCCAGCGCCCTGGTTTTGGGCGACAACATTTTTTACGGGCACGATTTACATGTTCAACTGAAACGCGCGACTGATCAATCCTCAGGTGCGACTGTTTTTGCCTATCATGTCAATGACCCGGAGCGTTACGGAGTCGTCAGTTTTGATGCTCAGGGTAGGGCAACTTCGCTAGAGGAAAAACCGACTCAGCCGAAAAGTAATTATGCAGTGACCGGTTTGTATTTTTACGATAATCAAGTCGTCGATATCGCCGCCAATTTAAAGCCGTCGTCGCGCGGCGAGCTAGAAATCACCGATGTAAATAGAGTGTATCTGGATAGAGAACAGCTGAGCGTGGAAATTATGGGCCGTGGTTATGCCTGGTTGGATACCGGCACTCACGCTAGTTTAATAGAGGCAAGTAATTTCATCGAAACCATTGAAACTCGTCAGGGCCTGAAAATCGCCTGCCCGGAGGAAATCGCCTGGCGTAGTAATTGGATCGGCGACGAGCAAATCGCAAAACTGGCCAAACCGTTGGCGAAAAATGGTTATGGACAATATTTGCTGAAACTACTGAATAAGCAGGTGTTTTAATGCAGGCAACTAGACTTGCTATACCCGATGTCATTTTATTTACGCCAAAGGTATTTGGTGATGAACGCGGTTTTTTCTTCGAAAGCTTCAACGAAAGAGTTTTTCAGGAGTTGACAGGTTTAAGCGTCAATTTTGTCCAGGACAACCATTCCAAGTCTCAAAAAGGCGTGCTGCGCGGCTTACATTACCAATTGCCGCCTAAGGCGCAAGGCAAGTTAGTGAGGGTGGTCCAAGGCGCAGTATTCGATGTGGCGGTGGACATTCGTAAGGGTTCCCCTACATTTGGAAAGTGGGTCGGCGAGATACTTTCTGCGGAAAATAAACAGCAAATGTGGATACCGGAAGGATTTGCACATGGCTTTCTAACTCTGTCCGAAACAGCTGAGTTTTTATATAAAACTACTGATTATTATGCGCCCGAATATGAGCGTTGCATTATCTGGAATGATGCAGATTTGAAAATCGCATGGCCATTCCAGGGCATGCCGCAACTTTCGAGCAAGGATTTGCTGGGCGTAACTTTCAAGGATGCCTGTTAGCCTAACATTTAACATGTTTATTTCCGCCAGGCTATAACTGCAGCATACAGTTTATCGCTGCCGCTTGGTTTGATTTCAATAAAAGAGGAAGTTATATGAATAAAAGAGAACGCTCAATGCTCGACCTTTTAAAGAAAGGAAAGCAGGAGTATGGATATGAAGGCATTAAAGCCGAGTTTGAAGCAGAAGGTACCAGGACAGACGAGTTGTTGAGACTGATCGAGATCGTGCGCAGAGCCGATCTGAAAGTGGGTTTGAAGATCGGCGGCTGCGAAGCGATGCGCGATTTATTAGAGAGTAAGTTGATTGGTGTGGATCACATTATTGCACCTATGATTGAGAGTACCTATGCCTTGTCCAAGTACATTGATGCCAAGAACAAGGTGTTTACCGAAGACGAGCAGCAAGATACTGATTTTTTATTCAATATTGAAACCGAACAAGCGTTTCAAGTTGTGCAAAACTTGGCTGATCAAGCCAGACAAGACAACGGCGTCGATGGCATGGTGTTTGGTCGCGTCGATTTTTCTTTGTCGCGGGGCTATTCGAGAGATGCCATTAACCAACCGCAAGTGACTGAGTGTTGTATTGCCACCGCTAAAGAGTGTAAAGAAAAAGGCTTGGACTTTGTGGTGGGTGGTGGGGTTTCCATTGATGCGTTGCCGGCATTGAAAGAAATTAATCAGGTTCACCTTACCCGGTTTGAAACTAGAAAAGTCATTTTTTCCGGGCATTCGCTAGACAAGCCGGATATCGAAAAAGGTTTGTTGAATGCTGTGCACTTTGAATTACTTTGGTTGCAGAATAAACGCGATTATTACGACATTATCGCCAAGGAAGACTTATCTCGAATAGCCATGCTAGAGGGGCGTTGGAACGTATTAAGAGATAGTAATTAATGCGGTTGACGTAATGCAAAAAATTTTGGTCTTCGGCGGTACTGGTACAATAGGTACGCGTATTTGCCAACTATTCGATGCTAAGGGATGGAAGGTAGTTATAGCGTCCAGAAAGCAAAGCACTTTTCCTGATCACATTTTATTTGATCCATTCGATGCCAATTTGAATCTATCCGCGCTTAAAGCTGCCGGGCAGTTTAATGCAGTATGTTGGGCGCAAGGAATGAATTGCAATGACAGTATTTATAATGTCGATATCGATAAAAATATTGAGTTGTATAGAGCCAACTGCTTGTTTATCGTCAAGTCATTAAATATTTTATTAAATGAAGGCTTATTGGCTGAAAGCGCGCGTTTAGCGGTGATTAGTTCAATATGGCAAAATCTCGCCAGACAGGACAAGTTGTCGTATTGCATGACTAAATCCGCGTTGCATGGATTAGTGCTTTCGGCGGCAACCGATCTTGCTCGTGACGGCTATTTAATTAACGCTGTTTTGCCTGGCGCATTGGATACACCAATGACACACCAAAATCTTGCGCCGGAACAGTTAAAAACAATAATTGGCGCTACGAAGTTTAACCGACTGGCTACGTTGGAAGATGTGGCCAATATGGTTTATTTTCTGTGTTCTCCGGAAAATACCGGTATAACAGGTCAATTTATTAATGCAGACTTAGGGTTTAGTCATGTCCGTGTCGTTTGATATTCAATCAAGCATTGCAAATTATCGCGTGGTAATAGAAAACGGGGCTTTTGCCGAAGTACAACGGCAAAATGAGAATAGCGTCGTGTTATGCGATAACTTTTTTGAAACGGCTTTTTCCGGGAATGCCAAGGTTATTGCCGTACCGGCGAATGAAGAAACCAAAAGTTTAAAATCCGTCCCCGAGATAATCATAAAAATGCGAGACTTAGCCTTAACAAGGCAAGCTAAGTTGACGGCTGTTGGTGGTGGTAGTCTGCAGGATATAGCCACCTTTTGTGCTTCGATTTATATGCGCGGTATCAAATGGGATTATATTCCCACCACTCTATTGGGCATGGTGGATTCTTGTATTGGGGGTAAGTCATCTATCAATGTTGGACGTTATAAAAATCTGGTTGGAAACTTTCACCCCCCGGAGACTATTATAATTGATCCGAATTTAGTAAAAACCCTCAACGCAGAACAGAAAATCGCCGGATTGTGCGAGGCTGTGAAGATTTGCTATGCCAAAGGCAGTTTATGTTTCTCTGAGTATATGCAGTTAAATCCGCAAATGGATATGAATGTAGAAGGGTATGCGGATATAATTGAATTAAGTTTAAAAGCAAAAAAATGGTTTATCGAAATTGATGAATTTGATAAAGCCGAGCGTTTATTGTTGAATTTTGGTCATACCTTCGGGCACGCTTTGGAAGGTGCTTCCAATTTTGAAGTGAGTCATGGTATAGCGGTTGGATTAGGCATGCTGATTGCCATTAATTATGCCCAAGTGAGCGGTGGCCTGAAGCAAATTCCAGCGGATACTCAACAGTTGAAAGATTATGTCGTGGGTTTGTTGGATCAAATTCCAACTCTGAAAGAAATTATCCGGCGCATTGATGTGGAAAAAGTCTTTGAGTGTTTTATATCGGATAAAAAGCATTCCGCCAGTCATTTTATTATTATCAGTGTGAATGATTCCGGAGCATTAGAACGATTATTTATCGATAAAACCCAGGCAAATATAGTCAATTTGAAGTCTGCAATTAGTTCAGTCATTAGTCAGAGCTACAAATAATGCCTTTTAATTTCGAAAAAGCGTTTGGCGCTGACTATCGATTTATATTAGATTGCCTGTTTAGTAAGCAGAGTCATATCGCTGTGACCGGCGCTAGTGGCTGGTTAGGTCGTGCAACCTTGGAACTGTTTTCGGCTTTGTACGGCGATGAATTTAACGGTCGAGTATCGGCATACGGATCTCGTGAGCAGCAGATAATACTCGATGATGGTCGTACAGTATCCGTTAGACCTTTGAAGGAAATCATCCATCGGCATACACAACACGATCTCTATTTATTTCACTTTGCGTTTTTAACCAAGGATAAGGTTGGCGGATATACAGACGATGAGTATATTCGTCTGAACAAAGATATTCAAAATTTGGTTATACAGGTATTGAAGCAATCGCAGGTAAAGGCCGTGCTGTTGTCTTCGTCTGGAGCGGTTTACGATTATTTAAACGATAGCAATAGAGATAAGTCTGCAAATCTATACGGCAGATTAAAATATGAAGATGAGTTGCTCTTTGAAGAGATATGCAATAAATACGATATAAAACTGCTTATTCCAAGGATATTTAATTTAAGCGGGCCGTACATTAATAAGCTAAGTGCTTATGCCCTATCCTCGATTGTCACGAATGTCGTCGCCGGGGAAAATGTGGTAATTCGGGCAAATAAGCTCGTGTTTCGTTCTTACATTTATATTCTGGATTTGTTGCTGCTCTGTATTCGTATGATGTTCTCGGAACGTTTCGAAAAAATCGTCCGTTTCGATACCGTGGGTGATGAGACGGTGGAAGTTGGCGAGTTAGCTGTAAAGGTTTGCAAGTTACTTGATGTTGCCGATCTAACAATTGAACGTCCGAATATAATAGGTGATGAAGCTGATAGCTATTTGGGAAACGAGCACCCTATTAAAGATATTATAAATGGATTTGGGTTTCCAGTAACCAGCCAAGATCGGCAGATTCTAGAAACTGCTGAGTATATTCGTAATTTGAACAAAGATAATGCGTAGATTCTCGCATCAGTAATAATGGGGAAATTTTGATGAAGTTGGTTATTCTTGCGGGTGGATTGGGCACTCGTATCAATGAAGAAACCTCGGTAAAGCCTAAGCCGATGATAGAAATAGGCGGCAGGCCTATTTTATGGCACATAATGAAGTTATATTCTCATTATGGGATTAACGAATTTATAATATGCTTGGGTTATAAGGGCTATATTATAAAAGAATATTTTGCCAACTATTTTCTGCATATGTCGGATGTGACGTTCGATATGGAGCATAACGAGATGCAGGTGCATCAAAAATATGCGGAGCCATGGAAAGTGACCTTGGTAGATACCGGTGAATTAACGATGACCGGAGGCCGGTTAAAAAGAGTCCGTGATTATGTCGGCGATGAAACATTCTGTTTTACTTACGGGGATGGGGTTGGCGATGTCGATATTAATGCGCTGATCAATTTTCATCGTTCCCACAATAACGCAGCAACAGTGACCGCCGTGCAACCGCCGGGCCGGTTTGGGGCCTTGGAATTGGAGGGTAGCCGCATCAAGAGTTTTCAGGAAAAGCCGCAGGGTGACGGCGCCTGGATCAACGGCGGTTTTTTTGTATTGTCGCCGGCTGTGTTCGATTTAATCGACAGCGACGAAACGCTATGGGAGAAAGAACCGATGGAGCGTCTGGCGAACAGCAATCAGCTGCACGCTTACTTCCATAAAGGCTTCTGGCAACCCATGGATACATTAAGAGATAAACAGCATTTGGAACAGCTTTGGCAACAGCAAAAAGCACCGTGGAAGATATGGTAGAACATAGCGATTTTTGGCGAGGCAAACGGGTTTTTATAACAGGGCATACCGGATTTAAAGGCGGTTGGCTAGCGTTATATCTGCATGGGCTCGGTGCAGAGATTAAAGGGTATGCGTTACCGGCGCCAACTGCGCCAAGTTTATTCCAAGTAGCCGATGTCGCTTCGGTACTGCAGCACGTTGAAGGTGATATTCGCGATTTAACAAGCGTGATGGCGGAAATGCAAAGTTTTCAGCCAGAATTTGTGTTTCATTTGGCCGCGCAACCGCTTGTTCGGTATTCCTACCAACAGCCGGTGGAAACCTACGCCACCAATGTGATGGGCACCGTTAATTTATTGGAGGCGGTCAGGCACACTGCCTCGGTAAAGTCAGTAGTGATAGTCACCAGCGACAAATGCTACGAGAACAAGGAATGGTTATGGGGCTACCGCGAAAACGAGCCGATGGGTGGCTTCGATCCCTACAGCAACAGCAAAGGCTGTTCGGAACTTGTGACTGCCAGCTATCGCAATTCCTTTTTTTCCAGCGAACGCTACGCTGAACATGGTGTGGCGGTGGCATCGGTCCGTGCCGGTAATGTGATTGGCGGCGGAGATTGGGCTCAAGATCGCTTAATTCCCGACATCATGAGAGCGTTCATGGCAGGGGAGGCTGTTACGATTCGTAACCCTACGGCCATCAGACCGTGGCAGCATGTACTGGACCCGGTGACCGGCTATGTTCTGCTGGCCGAACAACTGTATAAAAAAGGTTGTCGCTACGCGGAGGGTTGGAATTTTGGGCCTAGCGAAGCTGATGCGCAACCCGTGTCGTGGATATTGGAAAAACTGGCGGGCTTATGGGGCAATGGCGCTAGCTGGCAAATCGATGGTAGCGAGCAGCCGCATGAAGCTCACTATTTGAAGCTTGATTGTTCCAAAGCCAAGACCCTTTTGGGTTGGGTGCCACGTTGGACTTTAGCCCACGCGTTGGCGATGATTGTCGATTGGAACCTGGCCTATCAACAAGGCAAGGATATGCGGCAAGTCTGCGCGGAACAGTTAGAGCAGTTTTTGACAGCCGATCAACATTAGGAGACCTCTAATACTTCGTCATTCCCGCGTAAGCGGGGATCCAGCTTGCTGATTTCACTGGGTTCCCCCTTTCTTGGGAGCGACGATTATGAGTTATTAGAAGTTCCCATTAATTTTATTGAATATATAGATAAGACAGTGACAGAAAATACATTAAGAGCACAGATTTTGGATTTGGTTGAACAATACGCCGCCGAACGTTATGCCGAGAAAGCTTTTGTTCCGGAACAGTCCGTGGTGCCGCCGTCGGGTAAGATTCTCGGCGCAAAAGAGCTTAGCTATATGGTTGAAGCATCGCTGGACGGTTGGCTAACCACAGGACGATTCAATGATCAATTTGAAAAGCAATTGGCTGAGTTTATAGGCGTTAGCAGCGCGTTGACGGTCAATTCCGGTTCCTCTGCGAATCTGCTGGCTTTTGCTTGTTTGACTTCCGAAAAACTGGGAGACCGGGCCTTGCAAAAAGGCGACGAAGTCATTTCCGTAGCGGCTGGTTTTCCCACAACAGTGAATCCCATTCTGCTTTATGACCTGGTCCCGGTATTTGTCGATGTGGAAATACCAACCTACAACATCGATCCCAGTAAGATCGAGGCGGCCATTACGCCTAAAACCAAGGCAATCATGATCGCCCACACGCTGGGAAATCCGTTTGACTTGGATCAAGTCGTCGAAATTGCAAAAAGATACAATCTTTGGCTGATAGAAGATTGCTGCGATGCCTTAGGCACAACCTACAAGGGCCGCAATGTCGGTACCTTCGGCGATATTGGTACGCTTAGCTTCTACCCGGCTCACCACATTACGATGGGCGAGGGCGGTGCAGTATTTACCAGTAGTCGGCGCCTAAAAACTATCATAGAGTCGTTTCGGGATTGGGGGAGAGATTGTTACTGCGCTCCCGGTGTGGATAACACCTGTAAAAAGAGATTTGGTTGGCAGTTAGGCGATTTGCCGGCCGGCTACGACCACAAGTACACCTATTCGCACTTGGGTTATAACTTAAAAATTACCGATATGCAGGCTGCCTGCGGCTTGGCGCAGTTAGAGCGCGCACCGGAATTGATTCAAATCAGAAAACGTAATTTTAAATTCTTGAAGCAACGCTTAGCCACCTGCGAGCAATATTTAATTCTGCCGGAAGCGACGCCCGGATCGGATCCATCATGGTTTGGATTTCCCATCACGCTGAAGGAAGACTCAGGTCACGAGCGCGTGGAATTGTTGAAATATCTGGATAAATACAAAATCGGCTCTCGCTTGCTGTTTGCCGGAAATTTAACCCGTCAGCCCTATATGAAAGGCAGGCAATACAGAATTTCCGGCTCGCTGGATGTGACCGATAGAATTATGCGGCAAACCTTCTGGATTGGTATTTATCCGGCCTTAACCACCGAGATGCTGGAATTTGTTGCCGAGAAAATAGAAATCTTTTTTGGTATCCGTCAATAAGTTGGCAAACAATCAATGCAAAACAAGACCATAAAATATAGCGATCTATTGGCCGATTGGTTAAAAGCAAAAGGATATACCCACTGCTTTTACGTGGCGGGTGGCAATATCATGCACATTCTGGCTAGCGTCAATCGTCATTTCAAATGCGTTAGCGTGGTGCATGAGGTGGCCGCTGGCATTGCCGCGGAGTATTTCAATGAAATAAGCGCCGATGGCAAAGCCTTTGCGTTGGTAACTGCCGGTCCGGGATTAACCAATATCGTCACCGCCGTAGCGGGTGCTTATTTGGAGAGCCGGGAATTATTGGTGATTGGCGGGCAAGTAAAGACTGCGGATCTTTGTCGGCAACAAGTCCGTCAGCGCGGCATTCAAGAGATTGATGGTGTCGATATCGTCAAGCCGATTACCTCAAAATCGGTGCTGATGGATCGCTTGATATCCTGCGAAGAATTTAACCAGATTCTCGACGCTGGGATTACAGGCCGCAAAGGTCCGGTGTTTCTTGAAATTCCTTTGGACATCCAAGGTGCGCCAGTCGATACGAGTGATCCATTATGCCAATTCCACTCATCTAACAAGCAGGCCATTCCAGCTATTGGTGCAGCCGAAATTCAACGCCTAATCGATGATGTTCGCTCGGCAAAACGGCCATTCTTGTTAATCGGTGCGGGTGTTGCTAGACAGACCGTGGAGCAGATTTACGATGCTTTGGAACCCATGGGTATTCCATTGGCAACCACATGGAACGGTGCGGACAGGGTGGCGGCAGATCATCCTTTATATTTTGGTCGCCCAAATACCTGGGGTCAACGCTACAGCAATCTGTTGATGCAGCAGGCCGATTTGCTTATCGCACTAGGAACCCGTTTAGGCTTGCAACAAACCGGTTTTAACTGGCAGGAATTCGTACCTAACGGCAGGGTAGTACAAGTGGAATGCGACCCTACCGAGCTTAACAAAGGCCATCCCCGTGTCGATTGCGGTTTGCAAGGCGATGCCAATCAAGTATTAAAAGCATTGGCCGCCGCCAGCCTTGGCGATCATTCCGAATGGGTGGGCTATTGCCAAAAAGTGAAAGCCCAATTGCCGTTGATCGAGCCGATCAACAACACGGCCGAGAATTATGTATCGCCGTACGATTTTGTCAGCCGTTTATCTGTGCACTGCCGAGAAACCGATAACGTCATTCCATGCAGTAGCGGCGGCGCCTTTACCGTGATGATGCAAACCTTTGCCCAACAGCGCGGCCAACACATTGTTACTAACAAGGGCTTGGCATCCATGGGGTACGGGTTGAGCGGCGCGATGGGCGCGGCTTTTGCCTATCCGCAGCGTAGGACCATTCTAGTAGAAGGCGATGGCGGGTTTGCCCAGAATTTACAAGAGTTGGGTACGGTTGCGGTTAATAAATTAAATCTGAAGATTTTTATTTTTAACGATAATGGCTACGCATCCATTCGCATGACGCAAAGAAATTATTTTGATGGTGCCTATATTGGTTGCGACCAGTCCTCTGGCTTGGGCTTGCCGGATTGGCTAACCTTATTCAAAGCCTTTAATCTGCCTTGTATCAAACTAGATACTAATTTTGAGCAAAACCCTGAGTTCCAAGCTTTATTCGAAAGCGATCAACCGGCTGGCTTTATTGTGCCGATAGATCCGGAACAAACCTATCTTCCCAAAATAACCAGTAGGGTAACGGAAACAGGTTCTATGCAATCAAATCCATTACATCAAATGACCCCGGATTTGGACGAACATTTGTATTCTGTAGTAGCGCAATATTTGCAATAAATATCTCCAACATGAACAAAAAATTAATCTCCATAGTAATCCCTGCCTATAACGAGCAGGACAATGTCGATGAATTAGCTAAACAATTAACGGCAGTATTTGTGGAAAATAGCGCTTACGATTTTGAAGCTATTATCGTAGAGAACGGTTCTCAAGATAATACCTACGATAAGCTCTGCGCGGTACATCAGAAAGATCCGCGTTTTAAAATCGTGCAACTGGCGCGTAATTTTAGAATGGATGGCGGCATTACCGCCGGGCTTAATTATGCATCAGGCGATGCAGCTGTGATCATGACTGCGGATTTGCAAGACCCACCGCATTTAATAACCCAATTCATCAAGAAATGGGAAGAGGGATATGAAAATGTGTACGGTATTGTTACTAAACGTAATGGCACGGGCCTGATTCGTCGTTTTAACTCGCAATTGTTTTATTGGGTTGCCAATGGCTTGACCAATGGTATGGTCCCCAGAAATGTTAGCGATTTTAGACTGATCGACAAAAAAGTTTACGAAACCATCAATTCCATACATGAACGTAACCGCTTCATCCGTGGACTATTCGCCTGGGTTGGTTACAAATCTATTGGCGTCGAACATGAACGTGCGGAACGCTTTGCGGGGGTGTCTGGGGCGCATACATTCAAGGTTATCGAACTGGCGTTAAAAGGCATATTGGCTCACTCTTATGTGCCTTTAAAGCTTATTACTATATTGGGAATAACCATATCCGCGGCTTCCTTTGTCCTATTAGTATGGACAATAGTAAAAGCAATATTCTGGGGTGTGCCGTTTGCTGGGTATGGAACCATTATGACAGTTATGTTTTTGATGTTCGGAATATTATTTACTATGTTGGGTATTGTTGCAGAATATATTGGTTTGATATACGAGGAAGTGAAGAATCGCCCTAATTTTATCGTGAGAAAGGAAGTTGGGTTCAATAACTAAACGTTTTTGGGGTAACGAAAAAATTCGTTATCTATTTGTAGGTTTGTATAATACCGCTTTTGGGTATGGTTTTTTTGCAGTTATTTGGTTTTTCCTACACCATGATTTACATTATGTGGGGCTTTTAATCATAAGTCATTTTGTATCGGTGATTAATGCATATTTGGGTTATAGGATTTATGTGTTTCGCGTGAAAGGACGGTGGTTGAAAGAATTTTTTAGGTTTAACATGGTTTACCTTGGTGCTTTTGGTTTTAATTTAATAGCATTACCTCTTTTGGTCGAGAGACTTAATCTACATACATTGATTGCCCAGGCAATTATTGTATCTATTACTGTGATAAGCAGTTATATCTTGCATCGCCGATTTTCTTTTAAAAAGAATAGTGCGCAAAGTAAGTTATCTTAAATTTACTATCTAGTATGGATGGCATATTGAATGACTTCAGCTGATAGTGTGTGTGTAAAAAATAAAGATATTCATTGGTGGTTCGTATGGATAATCTTTTCAGAGCTAATTTTTCTGATCTTTTTTGTCAAGTATTTTGAATCCAGCGGTTCTGCAATACCACCATTTTTCTTTGCGCCTTTAGATACATTTATGGACTTCTATAATACAAATTATTGGAGTCTGAATGATGGGCGTTATGATATATGGCAATCAATTTATCCGATAAGTGTATTTGCATTGGCGCAAATGTTAGTGCCGGATTATTGTGCTTCCGTTGTTTTACCTGCAGAGTTACGAGATTGCGCGCCACATTCTATCGCTTGGCTATTTTTATTTTATTTTTGTGCAATTTTTTTATGTACAAAATTAATCGTAAAGCGGGTGAGGATAAAATATATTTCGGTTGAGATAATTATATTTCTCGCGTTGCTGATGCAATTCCCCGGGCTTTATGCGTTAGAAAGAGGGAACTATATTATAGTTGCTTTTATGTTGTTGGCTTTTTCTCAGGCTTTTGGCGTCAATTGGAAAGACGCGGTATTTCTTGCGTTGGCTATAAATATTAAGCAGTATTTAATAGTGCTATGGTTTGTGCCGTTTTTTAAAAGGGAATATACATACTTTTTGATGAGTCTTTTTGCATCATTATTGATTAATCAAATAAGTATGCTTGTGTTGGAAGATGGAAACTATAGGCAAATTTTCGAAAATATGTTTTCTTTTTCTGGCGCTGTTAATTCGGATTTTTTTCAGAAAGTTTGGTATACAACTTCGCTTAGTTCCTGGTCGAAAGCTGTCTTTTACTATCAGGACCGGATTCCGGGAATCCTCTATTTGGCTGCGCACTTTTTAAGGTGGTTCGTTCTTTTTGTTGCGGCGTATATTTTATTTTTATCAGCGCGAAAAGCTCACTTTTTCACTTGGGAGCAATTAAGCGTAGTTGTTTTGCTTTGTATGATGGTGGCTACTGATTCTCCAGGGGGGTATGCAGTTATTTTGTTACTGCCATATTTAAGTGCAATTTTAATTGGAAGATATGCTAATAAATATAGAAGGATAATCATGTTTGTGCTGTTGATTCCTCTAGATTTTGTGGTTGGTCCGATAATTGAGTTCAATCAATTTAGTTTTCTTTCTCAGCATTACGTGGATGTATCAACCGGGTTGACATTTGGTGCATATATTCGTCCATTTTGTCTGCTTTTCATGTTGATAATCATGAGTTACCCGGTTTTAATATCTTTAAGGAAATTTTCATGACATTTAAAAGCCTAGTTGATGCGCTGATAAAAAATAAGAAATATATAGGTTTAAATCTCCTGTTCTGGGTTTTAATGGCCTTTATTTTGCTGGAAGTAATGCCTGTTAAATATGAGGCACAAATTATAATTAAGTTAGGTCAATTTGATAACAATACGCCCATTGCTGGTGCGGCGGAGTCCATCGAATATTTACGTAACTCAGAAACCTTAATTACGGTGGCGACTGCTAATAACGTATCTCCTAATAAGCTCTCAAAAAGAATTAGGACGCATCCTATCGATAATAATAAAGCAATAAAGATACTAGTCCATTGGGATTCTGTTGACGATGCTGAGCGCTTAGTTTCCGCTTTAGCTCAGAAAATTGTCGATCATCATCAGCAAAAATTGAACAAAGAACTCAATAGTGTCAAAAATGAAATACTTTATTGGGAGAAAATTTTAGATAAGAAGGAATGCAATAGTCAGGCAGTTGAATCAATTTCCCAGCTAAAATTGATTATTTTGAGTATGAAGCCAACAGAAATCGTGGCTCCCGCATCAAAGTCATTTGATATTGTATCTATCGATTATGGGACAGTTTATTTAGTAGCGCTATTCATGTGGATGTTTTCAAGCTTGCTAATCATTGAGTATTATAGGTCGTGAGTCTATAAATTGTATTTTAAAGCTGGACAATATATTCAAATCATGGGTTTTTATCAAAAAAATAACTATTTAGCAATCTTTGTCAGTGGTTTATGTATTCTGTCTTTAATTGTTTGGCGTGATATGCCTTATTATCCTGATGAGATCGCTCTGCAGTTTAGTTCAGGGAGGTATATTCAAGACCATGGCATGGGGCACGGGTTATACGTGCTTTGTCCATCGTGGCAACAAGAAACTCCATTGTTACTTGAGTTTCCGGCATGGGTTTTATCGGTTGTCATGCTTAACATGTCTCCTGTGTATTTTAGATTTATCCCTTTGTTAGTCACTTTGGCGATAGTTTTAACTGCCATATACAGAGTCGCAAAATTAAGTAATCATTATTCCGCGACAATTATTACAACAGCATTTATAGGTGTTGCGGGGTCCGGGTTAGTTATGGCTAGGCCAGAGTTTTTACATTTATTTAATCTTTTCTTTTGCTTGTTAGCCTTTATTGTGTGCTCTGAGCGAAATTATCGAGAGTCATCTATTTGTCTTATAACCTTGATGGGGTTGATAATTAGTGCTTGGCTTTCTATTTTTGTACATATTCAAGGGATTTTGTTTGTCCCGCTTACGTTCGTATTGTGTTTGTATTTGTTATCTTATTTTCCTAACAAGAAAATAACATGGTCAATTGTTGGTATATACTTTAGTAGTATTACTCTGTCGGCTATATTTTACTCCAAGCAGAGGTTGATGTGTCCAAATTATCCTAATATCGAGAATTTTTTTGCCTCATTGACAATCGATTTCGATTTGGTTTTATCAAAAGGAGTGCTTAAATGGTTGATTGATGGTTTTATAGGATATTCACAACCTTTCTTATATAATGCTAGTTATACTATAGGCTATTTGCCTCCTGTTAGTGAAGGCTCGGTTGGTATATCGGTTCTAAATTTTCTAATAAGATTTATATTGTTTTTTAATTTGGTGGCTGTTTTTGTTATTTTAATATATAGCTTATCAATATTTTTATGTAAAATTATTTTTAGTCTGCGGAATGGAAAAGTTAATGCCTTGAGTTTTAATTATTTTTGTAGTTTTCTGCTGATTCTGGCTATTTTCCCTATTGTTTTTTTATACTTTTATGATGCGGCTCATAATTTTTATAGAACATTTTTCTTGAATGTAATCACATCAGTTATACTTGGGTTGGTGCTGGCAAATAATGTGAATCAGTCTTTTTTAAAATTTGTTAAGTTCTATTCATTTTTCTGTATGTTTGTTGTTATTGCATCGTTATTGGTGAACTATAAAATTTTTACAAAGCAATTGATAGAAGGCTTTGAGGGGCCGTCAATTGCATTGAAAAACTTAAATAATATAAATGCCGATGTGGTTGCCATGGCAAGTCTGTGCGATATAGATTTGGATAAAGGGCGTATCATTGTTGATGATTTAGTCTACGATAGTTTGAAACGTTTTCCCATATTATTCCCTATTACATATCTTGACTTACAAGGGCAGTTGATCGGAACTGGAACTTTAAGTGTGCTTGACGTTGCAAAGCCTAACGCAATTATTGCTCGTTGTGGGTATGTTCAGCATGCTAATATTCCTTACACGCATGTTCAAAATGGCTTATGTTGCGCAAAGCTTATTTAGGGATTCTGTACACCGAATTCTATTTATAAAATTATTTGATAATGTAAAATAGTATGCGGTGCATGACATTGCTCAATGTAAACACACATATATTTTATTATTCTACTGTGACTTTAAAGTGAAAAAAGTAGCTATTCTTCAATCGAACTATATTCCGTGGAAGGGTTACTTCGATATTATCGCGGCTGTTGATGAGTTTATTCTCTATGATGATATGCAGTTTACTAAGAATGATTGGCGAAATCGCAATAAGATTAAGACACCCAAAGGTGTCGAGTGGCTTACTGTTCCAGTGGGGCAGGGAATAAGTCGACGAATTCGCGATGTGGAAATGTCGAACAGTTTATGGCAGCACAAGCATTGGAAAACACTAGCAGCAAATTACAGAAGGGCGCCGTTTTTTTTTGAGATTTCTTCATTGTTGGAGCCAATTTATTTAGGGCAAAATCACCTGAATTTGTCAGTGTTTAATAGAACTCTCATCGAGGCTATTTGTGGTTACCTTAATATCGATACGGTTATCAAAAATTCTTGGGACTACACTATAGGAGATGGAAAAACTGAGCGTCTTGTTAGCTTATGTTTGCAATCAAACGCGTGTGAATATTTCTCTGGGCCCTCTGCAATTGACTACATCAAACAAGAATTTTTCATAAAAGAGGGTATCAATGTTAGTTGGATTAATTACGATGGTTATCCTGAATATCCGCAGTTGTGGGGGGAGTTTTGTCATGGAGTTTCAATAGTTGATTTATTGTTTAACTGTGGTCAAAACTCTTCGCGCTATATGAAATTCGTAGCAAAGTAATAGGCTGTTTTAGTATATGGCGTGGAGTATATTTAAATTATGAAAAATATCGATGTAAGCAATAAGGAATTACTTGCTAGTGCAGAAGTAGCAGAGCATATATACCAAATTCAAACACGTGGTTATAGTGAACTCCCCGATTTTCTTAGTAAGGAAGAGGTAAATATTCTTAGGACTTCCATGGAGTGCGCAATCAGTGAGTTTAAACCGATTGAAGGAGTTGAGAGAAGCTTTCTGGACCGCTACCAAATACATGACTTGATTAACCGAGACATCAACTATGGCCGTCTCTTGGAGGACCCACGCCTGCAGCAGTTAATCGCCCCTCATTTAGGTGAACATTGGATCATGTACGCGGCGACGTCATCGTCGATTCCACCGCATGGAAGCAATTACTCAAGCCGATTGCATGTTGATTGTCCTCGTTTTCATCCGGGGTATATCTTTAACATGGGGTTGATTTGGGTGCTTGATGATTACACGTTTGATAACGGTGGGGCGCTCAAGATTTTGCCTGGCTCACAGCATTCGGACATCAATCCTGGGCTAGATTTCTTTGAGAAGCACTGTATTCAGGTGGATTGTAAGGCCGGGTCGCTGTTGTTATTCAATGCGAGGATTTATCATCGTACATTTGAAAACACCACCGATCACTGGAATCACTCGATGACACTCAATGCATGTAGGTCTTTCATGAAGCCCCGCATGGATTGGGTGCGTTTCATACCGAATGAGATTAGTTGTCAATTAAACGCTCAGGCGAGAAGGCTGATCGGGTTTGACACCCGGTTGCCGACCAACCTGGAAGAGTTTTTCCTGCCGGAAGAGCAGCGTTTGTACAAGGCGAATCAGGGGTAAGCGATGCCGGGTTTAGTGGAAATCAGTGTCGTGATTCCCGTGTACAACAACGTTGCTGCGTTGCGGGAACTGACAGAGCGCCTGCTGGCGACCCTCGGACAATGCTCCCGTGGCTATGAGATTATCTACATCAACGACGGTAGCCGCGATAACTCGCTTGCCATCCTGAAGGAACTTGCCGCGGAAACGCCTGCGGTCAAGGTCGTCAACCTGTCGAGAAACTTCGGCCAGCATCCGGCGATTTGTGCTGGTTTCGAACATGCTTCAGGGGAGATCACCATCCTCATGGATGCCGACCTGCAGGACAGGCCGGAAGACATTGTCGAGCTGGTGCAAAAGCTGCGTGCGGAAGACGCCGACATTGCTTACACCATCAAGCAGTCCACGGACAGGAAAATGACAAGCCGGTTGACTTCGACGCTCTACCACTACGTCTTCGCCCGCATTGTAAAAACCAACGTGCCGCTGAACATCGGGACGTTCCGGGCCTTCAACCGCAAGTTCCTGGAGGCCGTGTTGCAGTTCAGGGAAGTCAACGTTCTCTACGGACCGCTCATGTTCTTCATGGGGTTCAAATCCTGTTTTCTGGAGCTCCCCTATCATGATCGGCCGCATGGCAAGAGTTCCTACACCTTCAGGAAACGCCTGCAACTGGCGGTTGACTCCCTCATCAGCTACACCGATGTGCCACACAGGCTCTCCATGATGTTCGGCGTGATCCTGCTGCTTGGCAGCCTGCTGTATGGGCTGGTCGTCACGCTGCAGTATTTGCTGTTCGGGGCCTCGCTGCCCGGCGGCAGCACGCTGATTCTGCTGGTGCTTTGCCTGACCCTGGGCAGCGTCATGATGACCCTGGGGGTGATCGGTAGCTACGTGTTCCGCGTGTATCAGGAAGTGCTGCACCGCCCCAGATATCTGGTGCAGGAAAGAATCAATGTTTCCCGGGTACGGGATTAAGAATTAACTGAGAGGTTTTAACCATGAGTCAGACCACGGTAAGCAGGGAAGAGGCGATCAATGCCAACATTTACGTCCATGCGTTTCTCGCCAACGCGGGTGAATACAACAAGAGCCCGCATTTTCGTCCCGAAAACCAGGAAAAGGTGCGCAATATCCTGCTGCGGCTGACTGCTGCCTGCCGCGAGAAAAACAAGGTGATCGATTTCGGTTGCGGCACCGGCTTCATGATTCACCTGATGCATGACCTGTTCGGCGAAGTGCATGGCGTGGATATTACCCAAGACATGATGAAGCAGGTAGACCTGAGTTCAGGCAATGTGACCTTGCATGAAAGTATGGCCGAAAGCACGCCATTTTCTGCTGATACGTTTGATTTCGCCACGGCGTACTCCTTCATGGATCATTTGGTCGATTACCGCGCATTTCTTCAGGAGGCATATCGCGTGCTGAAAAAAGGCGGGGTGTTCTACTCCGACCTCAACCCCAATCGCGACTTCATCATGGCGATTGCCGGGGCCGAAAAGCTCGCCGGCGGGGTATTGCCGATCACCCCGATCGTTCATCGCGAGATTCAGGGTGCATTGCATAACGGCGAGCACTATGAAGAGCACTACGGCATGAACGCCGAGTTGCTGGAAAAGGCGGAGCCGATCAAGACCCATGACAAGGGCTTCAGTGCTGTGGAAGTGCTGGAGGCCGCGCGAGCCATCGGTTTTTCGGATTGCCGCGTCGAATTCGAATGGTTCCTCGGCCAGGCCAAGGTGATGCACGAGCAGTCCCGTGCGGATGCCGATACGGTAGAGCAGTATCTGAACGCCGTCCTGCCGGTGTCGTCACACCTGTTCAAATACCTGCGGTTCGTTTTCGTCAAATAATGACCAGGCCACTGGTGATTTTCGGCGCGGGGTCGCTGGCCCGGTTGGCCCATTACTACGCCACCCACGAAATGGGGTTGCGGGTGCTGGGGTTTGTCGTGGATGCCGACAGAAAAAATATCGATACATGTTGCGGTTTGCCCGTGTTCAGTTGGGAGGCGTGCCCGGCGCAACACCCTCCGGCCTCAACGTCGATGTACGTTGCCGTTGGCTACCGCGAAATGCGCCAGCGCCAACGCTTGTTCGACCGTGCCAAGGCCGCCGGATATGGTTTGCAGAACATCGTCTCCACCTCGGGATTCTTAGCGGCAACCGTACAAATGGGAGAAAACAATTTCATCATGCCCGGCGCGGTCGTGGAACCCGGGGTGCGACTGGGGAACAACAACGTCGTGTGGTCCAACACCACGCTTTGCCATGACACCGTCGTCGGCCACCACAACTTCTTTGCCAGCAACGTGACCGTGGGTGGGGAAGTCACAGTCGGTGACCGCTGCTTTTTCGGATTCACCTCGACGGTTGTACATCAGCGTCGTGTTGGTGACGACGTGCTGTTGGCGGCCCAGTCACTCCTGCTTGACGATGGCGAGCCTCTGGGTTGGTACCAGGGCGTGCCGGCGAAGCGGGTAGAAAGTATCTCTGAACAGACGGGAGTTTGCGTGAAATGAGGCTGTTACTTTACGTGCTCCCCGTCGCTTTCCTTGTTGCTTACAGCCAGTTGGTCGTCAAGTGGCGTGCACAATTAGGCGGGGTGGTTTCGCTCGATAAGGATTTTATCCATAAGTTGGTAGGTTACTTTTCCGATGGATACATTCTCTCTGCCTATGCTACGGCCCTGCTGGGTTCTTTTCTTTGGCTGGTCGTGGTGTCTCGTATTCCTCTCTCCATCGGCTTCCCTGTCTATATCGGGGTGACATTCCTCATGGTGATGGTGGGGAGTTGGTTATTTTTGGGTGAGCCTGTCTCGGTCATAAGAATGGCTGCGGCCACGCTCATTCTTGCGGGTATCGTGCTTGGGGCTACGGAGTCATGAACCCCGAAATGGATGAATGGCTCGACAGGCTTCACACAAAGGTCGCTCACGACGCGCCAGAGCTTTTGGAATTGTTCAACACCTATGCTGGCGAGGCCCGCTTTGGGAGAACCTATATTGAGCCCAATCTCCAGCAATTAACGTCCGGTGCACAGATTCTCGAAGTGGGTGCAGGAGCGTTGATCCTGTCGTCCCAACTGGTGCGTGAAGGTTACCGCGTCACCGCCCTTGAGCCGACAGGCGAGGGTTTTTCGCATTTTGATCGATTGCGTTCGCTGGTCGTGGCGCAGGCGATTGAAGATAAATGCATGCCTGTTTTATTGGAGATTCCAGCGGAATCGCTCGAAATCAAAAACAGGTTCGACTTTGCGTTTTCCATCAATGTGATGGAGCACGTGGGTAATGTCGAAGCGGTAATCAATAGCGTCTCCCGGAGTCTTGCCTGTGGAGGGGCCTATCGCTTCGCATGCCCCAACTATATGTTTCCGTACGAGGCGCATTTCAATGTTCCAACGTTGGGTTCAAAAAAATTGACGGAAAAAGTGTTTCTAAAGTCCATTCGGAACAGAAAAGATTTGCAAGACCCTGAAGGCTTATGGAATTCCTTGAACTGGATTACGGTACCGAAAATAAGAAATGTTGTAGTGAAGAACAAAGCGTTAAAAGTTTACTTTGGAAAGAAATTGTTCTATCGGATGCTTGAGCGATTGGCTTCAGACCCGATTTTTTCCGCACGTCGGACTCCGTGGATGCGCCAAGTTCTCAAGATGGTGGTTGGAAGCGGGCTGCACAAAATCGCAATTTTGATCCCGCCAATTGTTCAGCCTGTGATTGATTGCACATTGGTGCGATCAGAAACCTTGGAGAGTTTTCAGTGAAAGTCCCTTTCAACAAGCCCTACATGACGGGCAAGGAGCTGTTCTACATCGCCGAGGCCCACTTCAACAGCATGCTGGCGGGGGATGGCCCGTTCACCAAAAAGTGCCATCGCTGGCTGGAAGAAGAAACAGGCGCGAAAAAAGCCTTGCTGACGCACTCGTGCACGGCGGCGCTGGAAATAGCGGCGATGCTGGCTGACATCCAGCCGGGCGATGAGGTGATCATGCCTTCGTATACCTTTGTCTCGACCGCCAACGCCTTTGTGCTGCGCGGCGGGGTACCGGTGTTCGTGGATATTCGTCCGGATACGCTGAACATCGATGAAACCCTGATCGAGGCCGCGATCACCCCCCGGACCAAGGCCATCGTGCCGGTGCATTACGCCGGGGTGGCATGCGAGATGGATACCATCATGGACATTGCCCGACGCCACAACCTGCTGGTGATCGAAGATGCAGCGCAGGGGGTGTTTTCCACCTACAAGGGCAAGACGCTGGGCGCCATCGGCCACATGGGCGCGTATTCCTTCCATGAGACCAAGAACGTGATTTCGGGCGAGGGCGGGGCGCTGCTGATCAACGACGAGCGGTTTGTCGAGCGGGCCGAGATCATCCGAGAGAAAGGCACCAACCGCAGCCAGTTCTTCCGCGGGCAGGTGGATAAATACACCTGGGTGGATATAGGCTCGTCCTACCTGCCGGGCGAGGTGATCGCCGCCTTCCTGTGGGCGCAACTGGAGGAGGCTGGCAATATAACTAAGCGTAGGCTATCTATTTGGGAGTCTTACCATCATTCTCTGGCATTGCTTGAAGAAATTGGGAAATTAAGGCGGCCTGTTGTTATGCCAGATCCTTCCCAACATAACGCTCATATGTATTATATTTTGGTAGATTCTTTAGTTATTAGAACACACCTAATTAACGAACTGCAAAAACTAGGTATAAATGCAGTATTTCATTATGTACCGTTGCATTCATCGCCGGCTGGACGCAATTTCGGAAGAGCTAATGGTAAGCTATCAAATACCGGTCAACTGTCAGAACGCTTACTACGTTTGCCTTTTTGGCTAGGTATCGAAGAAGAGTTGCCCTATATTATTGAGAGTTTGAATAAATTATTGAATTGCTAATCTAGTTATTCCAGAATAATATGTCATACATAACTTGAATATTTAAAATAAATGTCTGATAGCGTTAATTGGAATAATCGCATCTTAGAGCCTGTAATAATTACCTATAATCGGGCCGCATGTTTAAAAGAAACTTTGCGAACTTTTCTCGATGCCGGTCTGGCCGAGATGCGTTTGCATGTTTTGGATAATGCATCGACAGATGAAACAGGTGATGTTGTGGCTGAATATCAGGAACAATGGCCTAATCTGCAATATCATCGCAATAAATATAATATTGGCGGTAACGGTAATATTTTGCGTGCAGTGGAAATAACTGATTCAAAATATTGCTGGATTATTGGCGATGATGATGACTGGCACCTAGAATATGTTATAGATTTAATTTATGCGCTAGAAAATAGCGATGCCGATATTATTCGTTTGGGTTGGCTGGTAGAGGATAAGCATAGAGGTCAGCTTATCAGTGCGCTGGATTTGGCTCAAAATGAATCGTTATTCTTTGCTAGTATTAGCATGATTTCCGCAACAATAACTCGGCGTTCTATTTTGGCCGCTTATTTACCAAATTCCTACATGAATATTGGTGATGCCTACCCTCAATTAGTACCAGCAATCCTTGCTGTTCAAGCTCAGCCTCTAGTTGTTTACAGTACGAAAAATAACATAATGACACATACCCCAAATACAGCCCCAGGATATTATTTCGGCGATTTGGAATGGTATGCCGGTTGGTTCAGGACTAGTCGGTTTTTGCAGGATAGAAAGCTCCGTATAAAATTTATTGGGGAAATCACTCGGTATATGACAAGGGACAGGAATAGCAAGAACGGCTGCTTATGGTTGGTTAAAGTCGCTTTAAACTATAAAGCCCAAGGTATAAATCAATTCAATTATTTGTTGTCGATGATGGCATATGGTGATGGTTGGCGCGGCCGTATACTAATCGTATTGCTGGTCTATTGCTTAATGCCCGGCCGTTTGGCTGGAGGGTTGCGCCGATTTTATCGTAAGCTTTTTAACTTACCCGAGAGAACTTTAACTATTGATCGATCCAGGCTTTGATTTTTTTGCCGAATTGAATTTATAACTAGCCAATCCATTCATTGGATGCAGGGAACTCGAGGCAAAACTATATGCAGGTCGATAAGAAAACGTTAGCAGTTTTAGCGCAACGGGGTTGGCAGGCTGGCGCCGGCCTAGTTACGCTATTTTGCATCGCACGATATTTATCGCCAGCCGAACAAGGCTACTACTACACCTTTGCCAGTCTCGCCGGCTTGCAGGCGTTATTGGATATGGGCCTATCTACCATACTGGTGCAGCAGGCGGCGCATGAATTTGCCGAATTGACTTGGTTGCCGCATGGGGTGGTCGTTGGTAAAAATGTCGGCCGCTATCTGGCTCTGACTAAAAAAGCGTTGTATTGGTATGGTGTTTCAGGGCTGCTGTTTTTGTTGGTTTATCCAGGTGGTTTGTATTTCTTTAATCATCTGCCCCAGGAGTCGGATTTAGCCTGGCAACAACCTTGGTTGGTTCTGGTTGTTAGTACGGCTGTAGGTTTGGCCTTATTGCCGGTTTTGGCTATAGTGGAAGGCAGCGGGAGGGTTGTAGAGGTCTATTCGCTACGTTTGGTGCAAGGTATTGTTGGAGCTATAGCCATTTGGTTTACGCTTATCGAGGGGGGCGGCCTTTATGCGGTCGCTATGATGCCCGCATCGGCTGCCTTGATTGCTTTGGTATGGGCACTATTTCGCTATCCGAAACTATGGGTGTCAGCTTTGTTTGGAATTTCCGGAGACTTCGGTTGGTGGCGAGAGCTTTGGCCGATGCAATGGCGTTTGGGAATCAGCTGGCTCTGCGGGTATTTTTTAACTCAGATGCACACTCCGCTATTGTTTCAGACTCAGAATGCCGTTGTTGCAGGGCAAATGGGTGTGACGATGACTGTTTGCAACATGTTGGGTTTGTTAAGTCTAGCTTGGATGACGAGCAGAATTCCCGTGTTAGCCAAAGCTGCCGGGCAGCAGGAATGGGATTTACTGGACAACGAATTCAGCAAAGGTTTTAAGCGTTCGCTTGCGGTATTTGTTATTGGGGCGATGTTTTTTGTTTTGATTCGCTATGCAGCCGATTACACGGCGTATGGCGTACGGTTTTTACCGTTTTGGGAAACCGTTGTTTTAATCGGTGCAATTTTGTTTGCCCACATTTCCGGATTATTAGCTATCTATCTCAGGGCGCATCGCAAGGAGCCTTTTCTTTGGTTGTCCTTGTCCGGTGCGCTATTGACCGTCGGTGGCTCGGTTTGGCTGGCGCCAATTTGGGGTTCTGCCGGTATCGTGATGGTTTTACTTGCAGTAAATGTTGGCTTCGGTTTTCCGACATCGCTGTTGATGTGGGTAATGCTTCGTAAAAAATGGCACGCGACAATATAATAAAAAATATGAATAAACATACTAGGCCGTTGCTAACTGTTGCCATTCCAACTTGGAACAGGGCTGATTATTTAGTTAAGAATATCGAACAAATTTTATCTCAGCTTGGTGACTTAACTCACCCTATAGAGATTTTAATATCCGACAACTGTTCTACCGATAATACTAAAGATTGCGTTGAGGAGTTCTTAAACAAAGGCCTTCCAATACGATATATAAGAAACTCCGAGAACATTGGTCCTGATCTAAATATTGCACAATGTTTTAATCAGGCGGCGGGTCAATACGTTTTAATTTTTGGCGATGACGACTTACTGATAGATGGCTCATTAAAGCATCTGGAAAGTTTGCTAGCACGCAAAAGTTATGGCGTGGTTTCGGTTCGAGCATATGGATATGACTTCGACTTTAGGGCTGAATATCCCGGTGGTGGTGAGAAGTTGTATGAATTTGTAAACTCAAACGAGTTTATCGTTAAGTTAGGTAAGTTTTCAACTTTAATTTCCGTAAATATAATATCCAAGGATTATTTGCAAGGTGTCGATGCCAGCGATTATTGCGGAACCAATCTGGTACACATTGATTTAATTTATAGTGCCGCTTTAAAGGCGCCTGTTAATCTATATGTAGACGGTTATTTGGTGGCTTATAAACGTAATAATAGCGGGGGGTACTCGTTTTCGGACGTGTTCGTTGATAAGTTTGGCGCTATTGTTGATAAATATATCGATAGTGGGTTATCTGTCGATACTAAGCATAAACTCGAATCGGATATGTTAATAGGATACTATCCATACTATGTGTTAAGGCTACGGTTGCACGGAACCGAAGATTTGAGTATTGCCTATTCACGGTTTAATGCCAGATTTTCTCGGCATTGGGCTTTTTATTGTTTTGTCGCGCCAATTTTTAAGCTGCCGAAAGGATTCGCAATAACTTACGGCGCCATATCGGTTTTTATCGGGAGAGTATTAACTGGCGACTTTAGGCGCGGTTGTGCTTTCGTGTGGGTGCGGTTGGGCAAATTTATTCGGCATTAGTGTTCTGGTTATGAGCAATTGTCTTTATTAAAGATTGATAAAGCTCGCCTTATTCGTGTACGGACGAGTTCTGTTTGTTAGAGGTAGAAACGACTATTAATTATTGCAAGCTTCTTAAGTATTTATTTATCTCAGGTTAATGAAAATATCAATAGTCACCGTGTCTTATAATGCGGCGGAGTTTATTCGCGATAATTTGCTGTCAGTATCGCGGCAGGATTTTAATATTATAGAGCACATCGTAGTCGATGGCTGCTCAACCGATGGCACTGTCGATATAGTCCGTAAATATGGTCAGCATCTGGCCAAGTTTATTTCCGAACCTGATCACGGTATTTACGATGCGATGAATAAAGGTATTTTTCTGGCGTCCGGCGATGTGATAGGTACCTTGAATGCCGATGATGTGTATGCCGATGACACGATATTATCCCAAGTCGCCGACATATTTTCCGACCCCACCGTAGACGTCTGCTACGCTGATTTGTTGTATGTCGACAGATATGATGCTTCAAAAATTGTTCGATATTGGACTTCTTGCAACTATCGTAGCGGTTTATTCGAAAAAGGTTGGATGCCGGCCCATCCAACTTTTTTCGTGCGTCGCCGCATCTATGAGCAGTTAGGCGGGTTCGATTTACAATTTTCCAGGCAAGCAGACTTTGAGCTGACTATGCGATTTCTAGCCGTGAATAAGGTGAAGGCTGTCTATATTCCCAAAATCTGGATAAAAATGCGGACCGGCGGTATTTCCAACAATAGTCTGATCGGCATTATCAAAGGAAACATAGAAGCTTATTACGCTTGCCGAAAGAATAATCTGTCCGTGCGAATGCCGATGTTTATTTTGCGTAAGGTTCTTTCCCGGATGCCGCAGTTTTTCAATAGACCGACTGTCCCCGCGAAGTAATTCCGCAGTCGTTCCGGCTTAGGTTTTTACTGGTTCTTTGGCCAACGCTTGCGATACCCTGATGCTGGTGATAATTTGCTAGAATGCCTGTCAGCTCATTTTTAAGTACAGACATGAAACACATCGAACTTCTCTCTCCCGCCGGCACCATTCGTAATATGCGTTACGCTTTTGCGTTCGGCGCTGACGCCGTTTATGCTGGACAACCGCGTTATAGCCTGCGTGTGCGCAACAACGATTTTATGGCCGATAACCTAGCCAAAGGTATAGCCGAAGCGCATCAATTGGGCAAAAAGTTCTTTTTGGCTGCCAACGTGATTCCGCATAACGCCAAAGTCAAAACGTTTATTAAAGATATTGGGCCGATCATTGCTATGGGGCCGGATGCTTTGATCATGGCTGATCCGGGTTTGATTATGATGACACGTGAGCAATGGCCAGATATGCCGATTCATTTATCGGTACAAGCCAACACGGTGAATTATGCCAGTGTCAGATTCTGGAAAAGCATGGGCGTAGAGCGGGTAATTCTGTCGCGGGAATTGTCCTTGGACGAGATTGCCGAAATCCGCCAACAATGTCCGGATATGGAGCTGGAAGTGTTCGTACATGGTGCGTTATGCATTGCCTATTCCGGGCGTTGCTTGCTGTCCGGGTACTTCAATCATCGCGATCCGAATCAAGGCACCTGCACCAATTCTTGCCGCTGGAAATACGACACTAAACCAGCTGTAGAAAACGCCGAAGGCGATTATTTATTGGCCGATAGTGCGGTCATCTCGATGAATGATCTAAACCAGGGGCTAAATACCGTCAGTTGCGGCGGCGCTGATCGGCATCCTTTGGCCGACAATATCTATTTCTTGGAAGAAGAAGGCCGTCCGGGTGAGTTATTGCCGGTCATGGAAGACGAAAACGGCACCTATATTATGAACTCTAAGGACTTGCGGGCGATTGAGCATGTGCAGCGCTTGGTGGAAATCGGTATCGACAGCCTGAAAATCGAAGGCCGCACCAAATCGCATTTTTATGTGGCGCGCACCGCGCAAACCTATAGGCAGGCGATAGACGATGCCTTGGCCGGCCGGCCGTTCCAGCCCGAGTTGTTGGGTGTTTTAGATAATTTGGCTAATCGCGGTTACACCGACGGCTTTTACCAGCGTCACCACACCCACGAACATCAAAATTACCTGTCCGGCTACTCTAAAAGCCATCAGCAGCAATTTTGCGGTGAAATTACCCATTACGACGCCGAGACCGGTTGGGCGGACATTAGCGTCAAAAATAAGTTTTCGCTAGGCGATAAACTGGAATTGATCCTGCCGCATGGTAATCGGGATATAACGGTGGAGAATATGGTCGATAAATACGGCCAGCCCATGCAGGAAGCGTCCGGCGGTGGGTACGAGGTCAAGATTCCGCTGCCCGACGCCGATTGCCAATACGGATTGCTGGCGCGTTATTACTAGCCTTTGGAGGCTGTATGTCATTTCTTACCGGCGCTTTATGTGACCGTTTTTCCGCCCAAGAAAACTTTCAGATTGCCGAGCCTTTGTTTCGGTATTTCGGTGGTAAAAGCCAGTTCAGCGGGCAAATCACTACTTTAAAAGTGTTCGAGGACAATACTTTAGTACGGACCGTGCTGGAAGAAAAAGTCACTGATCGGGTGTTGGTGATCGACGGTGGGGGCTCAAAGCGTTGCGCCTTGTTGGGGGATACCTTGACTGCTTTGGCAGTCGAAAATGGCTGGCAGGGTATCGTCGTCTACGGCAGTATTCGCGGCTCGGAAGCCATTAGTAAAATGCCGATTGGCGTGGTGGCTTTGAATACGCATCCGCTATGCAGCAGTAAGCACGGCCATGGGCACCGAGACTCGGTGATTACCTTTGCCGGTGTCAATTTCAAAAAAGACCACTATCTGTACGCCGATAGCGACGGAATTATCGTCTCGGAAACAAAATTGGATTAAAATCCTTTTGTCTTAACCAAGTAAAATACTCAAGAATATGCAAATCGTACTCGCAAACCCTCGTGGATTCTGTGCCGGCGTTGACCGGGCTATTGAAATTGTCGATCAAGCGATCGATACCTTCGGTGCACCGATTTATGTGCGGCACGAAGTGGTACATAACCGTACGGTAGTCGACGGCTTGAAGGAAAAAGGCGCAATTTTTATCGAAGAACTGAGTGACGTGCCGGTTGGGTCGTATTTGATTTTTAGTGCCCACGGTGTTTCCAAACAAGTCCAAAAAGAAGCCGAAGAGCGCAAGTTGACGGTATTCGACGCGACCTGTCCGTTGGTGACCAAGGTGCATATGCAAGTCGCTAAGCACGCCAAGCAGGATAGGGAAGTGATTCTGATCGGTCATGCCGGCCATCCCGAAGTGGAAGGCACCATGGGTCAATACGATAAGTGTACCGAGCATGGCGACATTTATCTGGTTGAAACCCCGGATGATGTCAAAAACCTGAGAGTCAATAATCCGGATAATCTGGCTTATGTGACGCAAACCACGTTGTCGATGACTGACACCAAAATAATGGTCGACGCATTGCGTGAACAGTTTCCGTCGATAAAGGAACAGAAGAAAGACGATATTTGCTATGCCACCCAAAACCGCCAAGATGCTGTCCACGATCTGGCAAAGATTTCGGATCTGATTTTGGTGGTAGGTTCGCCGAACAGTTCCAACTCCAACCGCTTGCGGGAAATTGCCGAACAGCTAGGTAAGCAGGCGTTTTTGATCGATACCTATAAAGATTTGAAACAAGAGTGGCTGGATGGCATTAACGTGGTGGGCGTTACCGCTGGGGCATCTGCGCCTGAAGTGCTGGTGCAGGAAGTCATTAATCAGCTGAAGGAGTGGGGCGGCGAAACCACCCAGGTTCGTGAAAACAAAGGTATAGAAGAAAAAGTGGTATTCTCGATTCCGAAAGAATTGAAAAAACATATGGAAGCTTGATTCCGTTTCCGACTGGAGAGTTTTTATGAGCCTTACTGCCCAAGAACTGGTGGCTGCCGCCAAACGGCAGATTACTGAAATCGACGTGGCAACTGCGCAAACGCGCTTGAGCAGTTTATTACTGGATGTGCGCGAGCCGGCCGAATACGCCGCCGGACATTTACCGGGGGCCATCAATATTCCGCGCGGCTTGCTGGAGTTCAAGATCGACAGCCATCCTGATTTTCAAGGCCGGCAACAGGCGGATATAGTGGTTTATTGCCAGACTGGCGGGCGTTCGGCGCTGGCTACTCAGGTATTGAATCAACTGGGTTATAGCGGTGCAGTCAGCATGGCGGGCGGTTTTAAAGCCTGGACGGAGAGCGGTTTAAGCGTTGAGTGAGTTAAATCAAGTCCGCATCGATAAATGGCTGTGGGCCGCGCGTTTTTTCAAGACGCGCGGTCTGGCCGGCGATGCGGTCAGCGGCGGCAAAGTGCATGTCAACGGCCAGCGCTGTAAGCCGGGCAAGGAAGTGAAAGTCGGCGATTTGATTAGCGTCACCAAGGACCAATACACTTGGGAGCTTACGGTGACCGATCTGAATAATCAACGCCGTCCGGCTAAAGAGGCAGTGGCACTTTACAGCGAAGACCAAGCCAGTATCGATAAACGGCTTAAGCAAATCGAGTTACATAAGCAGCAGCAATCCTTGCAGCATCCGTCAGAGCGCGAGCATAAACCGAACAAAAAACAACGCCGGCAAATCCATCGCTTCAAACAGGACGCGCTCTAAGCGCTATCGTAGCGTCGAACAAAACAATAGCCACAAAACACACTTCAATTTATCATTCCCGGCTAACTTGCATGGAATTAGTGCTTGAATAGCGTCTATCCGCGGCATCAAGATGCCTTACGATAAATTTTATCGCACCACGATTAAGCGGCGCCTAAGAACTCGATTCTACATTTAAACGATACTGCATCGGGCACATGCCTGCCTGGGTTTCCCGACACCATAGGATATTTAATGTCGATACGTTGTTTTTCAGTCCTTACTACTGCATTGCTAACCAGCGGTTTGATGGCCGGTTGCGCCACAACCCGGCAAATTGCCGTCGATTATCCGAAAACCGAGTCTTTACCGATCAAGCCGCTACGCGGTCAAACCACGGTGAGTGGCGATGATTACTATGTGCAATTAGTGTCGGACTTTGATTTCAAGGGGGATAACGCCTTGAAAGGCGGTTGTAGCGATGTAGGTGGCCACTACGAAAACGGCGACCTATCCGCCGCGCTGGTATTTAGCGTTCATAACGATCCGCTAAAACTGAAGCGCGAAGCCAGCGGCTTTTTGTACCAAGCCACCACCGGCAAATGCAATTTCAAACTGGAAACCAAAAAAGCCTCTCTGACGCCTTGGTTAAGGCTCGACTCCAGTAAGGACACCCTGATCGAATACAATTTTTTGACCAGTAACAGCCACGAAGCCAATCTTTCCCAGTTGATCAGCGACGTTAATGCCGCCAGCAGTTTGTTCGCCTTCACCGGCGTCGGCGCCGGTATGGCAGTAATGGGCAAACTGGCCGGCAACTGGGTGGAGAGCAATCCGCAAGTGATGGCCAAAACACCGGCTGCCGGCCCTTCCGGTAACGGTAAATACAGTTCCGAGACGCATTCTTTGCCTGCCAGCGTGGTACTTGCGGGCGACAGCAGTAGTTTCAATCAAATCCGTCTAGGTGTTTACGAAGTGGTTGAAGGTGGATTAAGTGCCTGGTCTTCCGAAAGCAAACTGCTGGGCGAATTGCGGGTGTACCCGGAAATTGTCTCCTCATTGCTGTTGAAAACCTCCGGCGATCTGCCGCCCGATGCGCATGATTTGTCACTTGATGAATTGTGGCGGGTACCGATCCAAACCGCCAACGGCGAAGTGAGTTTGCGGCAGTTGATCGATCAGGTAGACCCGGCCGCCAAACCCAATCTGCAACCGGATTGGCAGAATTATCCGGATGTAGAAAGCCAATGCCGGCGCTTGAAGTTGGCGATGAAGGATTTGGGCTTCAATAAATTTGATCGCAATGCGGTGTTGTATTATTTCCTGAGTAAAACCTCGCCGGATTGGAAAAACTTTAATATCTCCGCACAGCGGGCCATGACAGACGAAATTCGGCCGAAGTTGCTGGAACAATACCGGGCTAAGGATTTCGCCGGCTGTCTGGCGAGCGAAGACTATGCCGTGATGAAGAGCATGAAACTGGCGGTTAATACCGAGGAGGATTGGGAGGCGCTGACCAACTCCCGGCAGAAAAAAGAAGGCGTCATCAACCCGATTCAATCGGCGGCGCGACAATTTTTATCGGCCTTGCAAAATCCCAACAAGGACGAGGCCGCCCGGCAGTTATACCCTTTGTTAAATACCGAAAAAGGTGGGAACGGGACGGTGTTACTACAAAACCATCTGGGCAACTTTGGTTTGGAAGCGCTTTTGCAAGTACCGACGGTAGCCGACGAAGGCTTGCTGATCAACGCCGGTCAGCTAGCCGCCGTGTTTAGTGGGTTGAACGTCGAGACCTACAGTTGCGCGCGTCCGGCTCAGGATCAAGGCCAGCCTTTGGCGAATATTGGCATTATGCTGTTTGTCACCAAGCCCGGCAGTCCGCGCGAAAAAGGTGGGGCTTTGGAGTTTGAGTTAGTGCAAGGCAAGATCGCCCGATTGGCTTTTCAACATCCGTCCTTCCGCGATTTCGAACAAAATCTGGCCGATTACCCGGATCTCGGCGGATGTCGAATAGAAGCCGATTTATTGAATAAGTTGCACTAATTTCCAGCGCATGGTGGTGACAATGAAGCGGAAAAAGGGCTTGATCGCGGCACTGGGGCTAATCGCGCTTTTGGCACTCTATGCCTTTTTGGGGTTTTACCTGGTACCGACACTGGCGTTGAAAAAACTGCCGGCCTTGCTGCAGGAAGAAACCGGACAACAAGCCCGGCTATCAGAGATTCGCTTCAACCCATTCAAGTTCACGTTGATGGTGGAAGGCTTTGCCTTGGGGCCTAAAGACGGCAAAGAACTGGTGGGCTTCCAGCGTTTATTCGTCGATTTGGACGCAGTTGAATCGGCAAAGCTTGGCGGCGTGGTGTTAGATGCTATCGAGTTGAATAATCCGCAATTCAATATCGAACGTCGCGCCGATGGCGCGTTCAATTTTGCGGATATAAAAGTCAAACAATCAGAGCCGCAGCCCGACACAAAAGACAGTGGCGGCGATAGCTTGGCGCTGTTGGTCCATCAAATTGCGATTAAAGAAGGACGCATAAGTTGGCAGGACGCTGTTACCGGTCAAGTGCTATCGGAAAACTTGTTGCCGCTTAATCTGACTCTTAACGAGCTCAGCACCCAAGCGGCAAGCAGCGCGGTCGGCGATTTGAGCATGGGCTTGGAGTCGGGCGGGAGTATCGAATGGCATGGTGATTTCTCGATTGCGCCACTGGCGTCAAAGGGTCGTCTGAAGCTGGAAAAGATTGGTTTGGCAAGAAGCTGGCAATTATTTTTGCAACAAATCCTGCCAGTGGAAATCGTCAACGGTCTGCTCGGCTTGCAAGTCGATTACACGCTTGCCGAAGCGCCGCATGGTTTACTGACAAAAATCAGCAACGGTAACATCGACATCAAGCAGCTGGAAATCACCGAGAACAATCACGGTAAGCCTTTAGTCAGCCTGCCGGCCTTGGCTGTCAGCGGAATTAATATCGATGTTAATCAACAGCAAGTTGAGATTAGTGCGGTATCCAGCAGCGATGCGGCGATTAGCGCATGGTTGCAAGCGGACGGCATTGTCAATTACCAGGCCTTGTTTGCCGGAGATACCGCAGCTCCAGCCACCACTCAGCCATCGGCAACACCGGCGGTTGCAGAGGAGAGCAAGCCGTGGCTGGTTAAAGTGGATGAGTTAGCACTGAACAACTACAACATTCATTTTACCGATTTCAGTCTGCCGAAGCCGCTGGAGCTGCAACTGAGCGAGTTGAGTTGCAAGTTGCAGAAATTCAGCACGCAGGACGGCGGCAAATTGCCTGTGCAATTGAGCAGCAAGTTTAATAATACCGGTGGTTTGAAAGTTGACGGTGAGATGAGTTTGCAGCCCTTTACGGGGTCTTGGACGCTGGATATTCAGGATATCAACCTTAAAGTGTTCCAGCCTTATCTGGATCCATTTTTGAAACTGGAATTGGTGGATGGCGACTTTAGCGGGAAGGGCAATCTGCAATTGGCGGTTGCCGAGCAGCTGCAACTCAGCTTTCAAGGCGATGCCAATTTAGAAGGCTTGGTGACTCGGGATCAGGTCAAGAACGCGGATTTCTTGAAATGGTCCAATTTAGAGGTCTCGGGGATAGACATCGATTTGGCGAAACAGGACTTCAAGTTCGCCAGGGTGATGTTTGATCGTCCTTACCTGCGGTTTAATATTAAAAAGGACGGTCAAACCAATATAGACGATCTGCTGGTGTCGCAAACGCCTGCAAAACCAGCGCCCGCAGCCAAACCGCCTGCAAAACAGGCGGCGGCCGAGAAATCCGCCGAGCCGCGAGTCAGTATCGGTAAAATCGAATTGAAAGATGGTAAATCCGATTTCTCCGACTACTCCTTGATTTTGCCGTTCGTGGCGGCCATGAATAGTCTCAACGGTGAAGTCAGCGGGTTTTCCTCGGATAAAGACGCCGAGGCCAAGTTGGCTTTAAAGGGTAAGGTTTACGAGATGGCCTCGGTGGGCATCAAAGGCAAATATCAATTCGATACAGGTGACTCGGATATTGCCCTAAATTTCACCAATATGCCTTTGCCGTTGATTACGCCTTATATGGCTGAGTTTGCCGGCTATCGAATTGAAAAAGGCCAAATGGCGCTGGATTTGCGATACACCATCAAGCAGTCAGAGTTGGCGGTGCAGAACAAATTGCTAATCGATCAGCTGACGTTGGGTGAGCATGTGGAAAATCCCAATGCAGTGTCCTTGCCCTTGCATTTGGCGATTGCCTTGCTGAAAGATACGGACGGCAAAATCAATCTGGATTTTCCAATCACCGGCAGTTTAGAAGATCCGAAATTCAGTATCGGTTCCTTGCTGGCCAACGTGTTGGTCAATCTTATCTCTAAAGTGGCTCTGTCACCGTTCAAGGCGTTGGGTTCGTTATTGGATGACGATAAAGATTTTAGTGCGGTGGCTTTTGCGCCGGGTAGTGCTGAATTAGCTGTCGAAGAATCCGCTAAATTGGATCAGCTTAACAAAGCCTTGCTCAGCAAACCCGAGTTGACCCTGGAAATCAAAGGGATAGCCTACGAAAACATGGATTGGCCGGCGATGCGTTTTGAAGCGGTAAAAGATGTACTGAAAAAAATGAAGTCCGGCGAGTTGCGCGACAAGGGTGAGAAAGTTCGGCACGAATACATTGAATTGTCCGACGATGACTACAAGCGCTTGCTGGCCAAGTTTTTTGGCGAAGTCTTCCCGCTGGAGATGGATAGATCCTTATTGGGCAAGCCACGGATCAAGAGTAATCCGGACGCTGACTTTTACCCGTTGGCGCAACAGAAGCTGGAAGGCATTTTTCCACCCGATCCGCAGCGCCTTAACGATCTGGCGATTGCCAGAGCCAACCATATCGCGCAGTATCTGGCCGAGCCCGGTGGGATCAGCAAAGATAGGCTGTATCTAATGGCGACCGAGTTGAATCAGGCCGAAACAGCCGATGGGATTAAGTCGGTGCTATCGTTGAGCGCTTCACAGTAAACGGAAGCTTACACTGTTTGTAATATAATGGCGTTTACGCAGCGATAGTGGCGCGTCGATTTGTATTAAAGGTTTTTAAAAATGGAGATTCTAATGTCAACCCAGTTTTTTCGATTTATTCCGCTGTTGGCGCTAAGCCTAGGCGGACTGTTTTTCGTGTCTCCGGCAGCCGCGCAATCGCTAACATCCTGCACGATGACTTACAAGTTAAGTGGTTGGTCACTCGTTTATAAGCAATACGATGGCCTTGGTAATATCAGTTGTAGTAACGGACAGCGGGCACAAGTTGCACTGGCTTCCAAGAGCATAGGTTTTACCATCGGTAAATCGGAAATCGAGGGCACCGGGGTGTTTTCCGAAGTTAGAAATTTGAATGAAATCTATGGCAGCTTTGTCGCTTTTGAAGGGCATGCCGGCGCCACCAAGTCGATAGACGGGCAACTGCTAACCCGCGGCGAAATCTCTTTGGCACTCTCCGGCAAGGGTCGCGGTATAGACATTGGTGTCACGCTGGGCGCTTTGACTATCTCGCCTAGATGATCGGTTTTTACGTTGCCAGTGCTTACCGGTAAGGTTAGAGATTTTGCTGATTATGACAATGATAGGTAAGCTGTGCCGTATATAGTCCGAGATCAGGCAGGTGCAATTGTGCAACTGCGCGACAGCGGCGACGAGTGGCTTGATGTCGACCACCCGGAAGTAGCGGTATTCTTGCAGAAGGTCCCAAGTGATAAGGCAAGGGAAGCCTTGTCAGCCACCGATAACGATATGGTCAGAGTGATAGACGACTTGGTGGATTTACTGGTGGCCAATCAGGTATTGATTTTTACCGAGCTTCCTGAACGCGTGCAAACTAAGTTATTGGCAAGGAAACAACTCAGAAAGGATGTGAATGCCTTGCAAAATTTGATGATAGACGACGAAGGGTTGTTCTAGGCGATGGCTGATGGCTTAGCAACGCAGCGCGCTGTTGGTTTTGTCGCCTATTGGGATGTCATCCTGCATAGTGAGGGATACCCAGTACTTTCATCAATAATGGATTCTTTGTGAAAAACTCTTTTTTTCTGGTCATACCCCAGCAAAAAAATGATCCCCAATTATCGGCGTCGTTTACCGACGATGCGTTACGGCAATGGATTGCGGAACTGCCCACTGCCAATCCCGGTCTGGCTGCCCGTTTGTTTTACGAGTTGTTGGGTGAATTGATTTCGGTGGAAATGCCAGCGGCAAAACGCTTGCATGCCTTGGAGTTACTCAGAGACAGCTTTTACTTGATCGACGATTATTTGCGCTCGCGACTGATCAAGTTCGGTTTCCCAAAGGGTGAAAGCGAAAAAAAAATCTTCGGCTTGGCCTGCGCAATCGAAAGACAATTTACCATCGGCTATTGGAGCGTGGTGAAGGATTTGACCCGCCGCGAAATCGGTTGGTTACAGGGTAAGTCTACCGCGCTGGCGATACAGCGGACTATCCGGGGCTTGAGCCGGATAGTGATAAGTCACTACATGATGAGCTATCCGGTGCCGGATTGGATCTGGATCGATTTGCACTCGTTGTATAAACTCGCCGTGAAGCTGGATAAGGCTGGCTCCAAGGTGGCCGACCAGGGCGGTATATTCAGCAAACTGTCGTCAGTCGAAGACAGCTATAAACAAATATTGCTGTTAAGTTTGGCCTATCCTTCCGGCTTGATGCAGAAAGAGTTTCAACTGGTTTATGAGTTTCTAGAGAAAATCAGCGATTTTTTGCAAATCGAAACCAAACCGGTAGCCGAACAAGCCGTGCAATGCGCGATTTTAATGGACGAAGACCTGCCGCCGGCGTTTTTGCTTAGTGGCGCGCAAACAGATCGCAGGTCGGACTCGGCCATGCTTTACCTGAATCTGACCAAGTTGGGTAAAGTGATCAAGCAGGCAGACAAGTTGTGCAGCAAGGACGAAGCGCGCTTTAGTTCGCTGGAGATCGATAAAAATAATCATCAAAAGCTATCGGCGGAACTGTTCGACTATCTGATGCAGCGCTGGCAAGGGAAGGAGCCGCAAGGGACGGTATATTTTGCTGATCGGCTGGATAGATATGTGGCTATTGGTTTGGAAACGACCTATGATCTATTGGAAACCGGTAGGCCGGGTTTGGAAACCGGTCTGGAAATACGGGCCGAGACTGACTCCGAGCGCGCCTTGTCTTGTAATTTCCAAAAGGAAGGCGTGCTGTCTATCGGCAGCTTGGTGAGTTTCCGCAAGATAGACGCGATGCCGCAACAACGCTCGCTCGGCGTGGTGTGCAAAATACTGCTCCCCAAGCAGGATTCCAAGCTGATATTCGAGGTGATGGTAATCGCCGCCCAAGCTTTCCCGGTGGCTTATCAGGCGCTCGAGGCGGACACCGACGCGGAGCGCAAGAAAGCCTTAATCTATGGCATAAGAGATAACGAAGGCGAAAAAAGCTTTATTATCATGGATTCTTTTCGCTTGAAAGACGGCGATTTATTGCGAATGTTTATGGGACATGAGAATTTTCCCATCATTTTGAACGGCCGCAGAAATATCGGCTTGGGCTACTGGCAGTTCGAATGCCGGCGTATTCTGGACGACGTCATTCCCACGCAGAACAAGAAGAAAGGCTATGATTTTATATAACAAAGACGATTGCCGGCCGGTTCCGACAGGGAATAGGCGGCAGAACCCAGCAAGCAGATTCAATGACATCAAATACCGATCAGACAGCTGATTTTAACGCACTCGTCGATCCGCACGCCCAGCGTGAGGCCGAAAAATACGAGAACCCCATACCCAGTCGCGAGCTGATCCTCCAGCTTATTCAAGAAGCCGGCAAGCCGTTACGCCGCCAACAAATCGCCCAACAATTTGCCCTGGAAACTCCCGATGCCTTGGAAGCGCTACGCCGCAGGCTGCGCGCCATGGAGCGTGACGGTCAGTTAAGTTTTAACAGCCGGCAAAAATATAGCCTGGGCTCCGGGGATAACACCATTGCCGGACGGGTGCTCGGCCATCCGGAAGGCTTCGGTTTCTTGAAACCCGATGACGGTAGCGAAGACTTGTTTTTGTCGCCGCGGGAAATGAAGCCACTGATGCCTAATGACCGCGTAATCGCGCGCGTGGCCGGCCTTGATAGACGTGGCCGCCGTGAAGCGGCAGTGATTGAAATCAGCGAACGCAATACGCATCAAGTGGTCGGCCGGTTTTTTACCGAGGGCCGCGTGGCTTATGTGGTGCCGGATAACAAAAAAATCGCTCACGAAGTGTTGATTGCCAAGGAAGATGTTGGTCATGCCAAGCAAGGTCAGATCGTGGTGGCCGAAATCATTCAGCAACCTAGCCAGCATTGCCAGCCCTTGGGCCGCATCACCGAAGTGCTGGGCGCGCATATGGCACCTGGCATGGAAATTGAAATGGCGATTCGCTCGCACGATTTGCCCAATCAGTGGCCGGACCAGTTACTGGAAGAAATCAAGGCACTAACTCCACAAGTGCCGGAGTCCGCCAAGCAGGGCCGAGAGGATATTCGCAAGTTGCCTTTGGTCACGATAGACGGTGAAGATGCCCGCGATTTTGACGATGCAGTGTACGCGCAGAAAACCCCGAAAGGCTGGAAACTGCTGGTGGCGATTGCCGACGTCTCACACTATGTAAAAGTCGATACCGCTCTGGATGCCGAAGCCAAAAACCGCAGTACCTCGGTGTATTTCCCGGAAAAAGTGATACCGATGCTGCCGGAGATACTCTCCAACGGTTTGTGTTCGTTGAACCCGGAAGTGGATCGCTTATGCATGGTCTGCGAACTGCTGATCAACGAAGAAGGGAATGTCCTGCGTTCGCGGTTTTTTGAAGCTGTGATGCGCTCCCATGCGCGTTTGACCTATACCGAAGTAGCAAAAATACTGGTGGATGGCGATCAGAAGCTGGCAAAAAAACACGCCGCTTTGTTGCCGCATCTCCAGACCTTATACGGCTTGTATAAAGTGATGCGCAATCAGCGCGAGTTGCGCGGAGCCATGGATTTCGACACTCAGGAGACCAAGATCGTCTTTGGGCCGGAGCGCAAAATCGCGGAAATCGTGCCTTTGCAGCGCAACGATGCCCATAAGCTGATCGAAGAATTTATGATCACTGCCAACACGGCGGCGGCGAAGTTTCTGAACAAGAAAAAAATGCCGCGCCTACTGCGGATTCATGATGGCCCAGGCCCGGAAAAATTACTGGCGCTGAAAACCTTTCTAGGCGAACTGGGTTTATTTCTGGGCGGCAAGGCTCAACCCACGCCATTGGATTACATGCATTTGCTGGAGTCGGTAAAGGAGCGTCCCGACGCGCATTTGATTCAGACCATTTTACTGCGCTCCATGTCGCAAGCCGTCTACAGCCCGGAAACCAAAGGCCATTTCGGTTTGGCGCTGGATGCTTATGCGCATTTCACCTCGCCGATCCGACGTTATCCGGATTTGCTGGTGCATAGGGCTATTCGGCATTGTCTGGCCGGCAAATCCGTGGATAGTTTTTATTACACGCATCCTGACATGGTGTTGTTGGGCGAGCATTGTTCGGCGAACGAGCGCCGCGCCGACGACGCCACCCGCGATGTGGTGAGCTGGCTGAAATGCGAATACATGATGGACAAGATCGGCGAAGAGTTCGACGGCTTGATTTCCGCTGTGACCGGTTTTGGGTTTTTCGTTGAATTACAATCGATTTACGTGGAAGGCTTGGTGCACATCGCCTCCTTGGTACAGGATTATTTTGCCTTCGACGCCAGCAAACACCAGTTATACGGCGAGCGCACCGGCGTGCGTTACCGCTTGGGCGATATGGTCAAAATTCGCGTGGTGCGCGTTAATCTGGACGACAAGAAAATCGATTTCGAGTTGATACAGTCGGGTAAGAAAATCGCCAAAACCAAGTCATCTTCCAGCCGTAAAAAAGTTGCAGCTAACAGCAAAACTGTTAAATCAGATAACGATAAAAAAGCCCCAAGTAAGCCAAAAGCCAAAAGACGCCGTCGCTCATGAATTTAACCCAATTGTTTGGCATTCATGCGGTGCAGGCCGCGTTGGATTATTCGCCACAGAAAATTCGCCGTGCCTGGATCGATAGTCAACGGCAGGATGTGCGTCTGAAGCAAGTGATTGACGATCTAATCAAGCTTGGCATCAATCCGGAAAAAACCGAGCGCAAAAAACTCGAAAAGATGGCCGATGGCAAAAATCACCAAGGCATTGTGGTGGCTGTGGAATTGCCGGCGATGCGTAGCGAAGACCAACTTAAGCAGGATGTCGAAGCGCTAACCACTACGCCGTTTTATCTGGTGCTGGATCAAGTGCAAGATCCGCATAATCTTGGCGCTTGTCTACGCACCGCCGATGCAGTAGGTGCGCATGGCGTGATCGTCACCAAAGACAATGCCGCCGGGATTACGCCGACGGTTTGCAAAGTAGCCAGTGGCGCGGCGGAAACGGTGCCGGTTTATCAGGTCACCAATCTGGCCAGGGTACTGCGCTGGTTGAAAGAGCAGAACATTTGGATCATGGGCGCGGCCGGCGAAGCCGAGCAGACCGTGTTTCAGACGAAGCTGGATATGCCCCTGGCGGTGGTGATGGGTACGGAAGGTACCGGCATGCGCCATTTGACCCGTCAGCATTGCGATTTTCTGGTGAAAATCCCGATGGCCGGGCAGGTGGAAAGCCTGAACGTATCGGTGGCCGCTGGCGTATTGTTGTACGAAGTGTTTCGGCAGAAACTGCTTGCTTAAACGGCATGAAGCGCATTTGCTATGTCTCGGCGGCTTTGCTTGCTAGTGCGTTAAACACGATGGCTTATGCCGAAATCGATGCACGAGCAATTGCCTTCAATTGTCGGAATTGTCACGCCGAGTCAAGTTTGGATGCCAAAAGCTCTATCCCTTCGCTAAAAAGTTTATCCGCTCAGCAGATCCAGCAGGCCTTGCTGGATTTTAAATACGACAAAAAGCCTGCCACATTGATGCCGCGTTTGGCTAAAGCTTATAGCGATGCTGAACTTGCGGCTGTTGCGAAATTCTTGAGTCGCAATTAGTGGCAGGCTTATCCCGAAGACGTTTTTTGCAAGGCATTGCCGGCTTGGGAGCGGGCGTTCTTAGCGGTTGTGGCGGGGTGCCGCTCCGTAGTGGCGGTAAAGCGCATGTCGTTGTGGTCGGCGGCGGCTTCGGCGGCGCGACGGCGGCGAAATATCTGCGTTTGCTGGACGCGAATATTCAAGTCACGCTGATCGAACCCAAAGCCAAATATATCACTTGTCCCGGCAGTAATTGGCTGTTTGCCGGTTTGGCGAACCTCGACCAATTGACGGTCGATTACCAGGATTTACAAGACAGATATGGCGTCAAGCTGTTAGTTGATCGCATTAGTAGTTTGGACGCTGCACAAAGGCAATTGCGCTTGGCCGGGGGACAAAGTGTCACCTATGACAGGTTAATCATGTCGCCCGGCATAGATTTTCGCTGGGATGCGATGGCCGGTTACGATCAGGCTGCCGCAGAACAATTTCCGCATGCCTGGCAGGCCGGTCCGCAGACCTTGCTGTTGGCGCGGCAACTGCAAGCGATGCCCGATGGTGGGGTGGTGTTAATCGCGGTGCCGGCCGATCCTTATCGATGCCCGCCTGGCCCTTACGAGCGGGCAAGTATGATGGCCTATTGGCTGAAACAGCATAAACCGCGTTCGAAAATTCTCATTCTCGATGCCAAGCGCAGCTTTTCCAAGCAAGCGCTGTTCGAAGCCGGTTGGACGAAACATTACGGTTACGGCACCACCAATAGCCTGATCGAGTGGCTTAGCTTGGCCGATAATCCTTTGCTCCAACTAGATAAGCAGAATAGGGTACTGACTAGCGAATTCGGCGACCGCTTCCGAGGCGATGTGTTGAATATCATTCCGCCGCAAACCGCCGCGCAAATAGCATTGCAGCATGGTTTGGCAGATGCCACGGGGTGGTGTCCGGTTCGGCCGCTGACCGGGCAATCGCTATTCGACGAGTTTATTCATGTAATCGGCGATGCCGCACACTACGCGCCTATCCCTAAATCCGCTTTTGCCGCGAATTCCGAGGCCAAAGCGTGTGCGTTGGCGGTGACGAGCTTAATCAATCAGACCGCCATCGCTGAAGCGCATTGGCTGAATACCTGCTATAGCCTGATCGCGCCCGATCACGGTATTTCCGTGGCTGGGGTTTACAAACTGGATGCGGCCAATGCGATTGCGCCGGTGAAAGGAGCCGGCGGAGTGAGTGCGCGAACCGATGCCCAAGTTGCCGCTACGGAAGCGGATTACACGCGTGCCGTTTATCGGAGCTTGATTGCCGATACATTTGGTTAATTTGATCATAAATGTTTTATTTCAATAGCTTGTGTTGGTTTTTTGTAATTTTTTTTGAATTGTTTTTCCTTGCAATTGAAACTGAATAAGAAAGCAATTTTTCGGCCAGAATTTACGAGTATTTACTATTGAAGGCGCGGGAATCCGAAAACAGCGTGTTACAATCGCGCCTGTTCCTTTTCCATGGTTGACTGCGTGAAGAAAAAACCGCTATTACAAATACTGTTGCTGAGTATGCTGTCCGGCAAGGCCGCTCATGCAAGCAGCTTTGTAGTTGAGGATATTCAGGTCAAGGGCTTACAAAGAATTTCCGCCGGTACTGTCTACAACTAT